>OFMI01000247.1_pt1 | contig 50385 bp, 60 predicted proteins | sample 1541741 | NCBI WGS metagenome assembly OFMI01 (sample SAMN04209219, study PRJEB22552) | human gut metagenome | biome: gut; material: feces | host: Homo sapiens | place: USA: Oklahoma | reverse complement strand
TGAAAAGGGCTCTGCCGAGGGGGTTTTGTGCCAGGGATAGGGCGAAGCGCCGCGCAAAGAGCAAAGCCGGCCGGCCTCAAAGTTCCAACTTCAAATCGCCAGGGCGTATCCAGCCTACCCTGCGCATGGGCCAAGCAAAAAGAAGCGTCAGCACCGCCGGAAGTACGAAGCACACGCAGGCAAGGCCCAGCCAGTCGAACGGCGTGACAGCCGCCCTTGTACCCGCGGCCACGTCAGCCAGCCAGCCGGTGTAAACACCTATCTGCCCCACAAGGCCGCAGGTGCCCATACCGCTTGCCACTGCCGCACCATTCATCTGAAGGCCGAACAGGCAGGTGGCTGCAGGCCCCGTGACGGCCGAGGCCAGTGTAGGCGGCAGCCAGATGCGCGGGTTTTTCACAATATTTCCCATTTGCAGCATGGAAGTGCCAAGCCCCTGGGCCACAAGGCCGCCCCATCGGTTTTCGCGAAAGCTCATCACGGCAAAGCCCACCATCTGTGCACAGCAGCCTGCCACTGCTGCGCCGCCTGCCAGGCCCGTAAGGCCCAGTGCCGCACAGATGGCCGCCGAAGAAATAGGCAAGGTAAGCGCCACGCCCACAATGACAGAAACCAGCACTCCCATGTAGAAGGGCTGCAGCTCGGTGGCCCACATGATGGCGCCGCCCACGGCGCTAGCCGCCGCGCCCACCGCAGGTGCGCACAGCACAGCCAGCCCCGTGCCTGCCAGCACCGTGACACACGGCGTGACAAGAATATCTACCTTTGTCTCTTTGGAAACGGCCTTGCCCAGCTCTGCTGCCGCTACGGCCGCCGCCAGCACGGCCAGCGGGCCTCCCGCGCCGCCCAGCTCGTTTGCGGCACCGCCTACCGCCGCCAGCGAAAACAGCACCAGCGGCGGGCAGTGCAGGGCATGGCCAATGGCCACCGCCATGGCCGGGCCTGTGGCCGCCTTTGCCCAGCCGCCCGCCTGCACCAGAAAAGTGATGCCAAGCTGCTCGCCTAACGTGGAAAGGATGGTGCCCACCAGCAGCGAGGCAAACAGCCCCTGGGCCATGGCGCCCAACGCGTCGATGCCGTAGCGCCGGGCTGAAAATTCAATGTCCTTGCGCTTCAGGAACACCTGAAACCTACTTTGCTTTTCTACCACAGTTCTTCCCCCTCTTCCGGCATGTGCCCGGCTGCCCGTGCACAGAAAAAGGCGGGCAAGCGGCGCACTTCCTTCCCCGCGCGCCTGCCGCCCGCCCGCTTATACTTCTTCACACAGCACCCAGCGCCGGATGGCCTTTGCCACGCCGTCGTTGTTGTTCGTGTCTGTCTGCACATCTGCCGCCGCCACGGCCTCGGGCGTGGCGTTTCCCATAGCGACGCCCAGCCCCGCCGCGCGCAGCATGGCAAGGTCGTTCGAGGCGTCGCCGCAGGCCATGGTCTGCCCGCGCGAAAGGCCCAGCCGTTCAGCCAGCGCCAGCAGGGCGCGGCCCTTGTCCACGCCTTTAGCGTTCACCTCGATATTCTCCGGGATTCCGCCGGAAAGCTCGAACAGGCCCGTGTGCTCAAACTCCTTCCAGGCCGCCGCCCGCTGGGCCATGTCCTGAAACAGGATGGTGAACTTTTCCGCCCCGCGGCCCGTCTGGCGCAGAAAGCGCCCGCGGTCTTCCACCAGCCTGCGCGTTTTCAGAAAATACGGGCGGAAGCTTTCGGGCACATGCGTCTGCACAAGGCGCATGCTGTCTGCGGCCGTGTAGGCCTGCCCGTCGATATAGATGTCGATGACAACATCGTATTTTTCAGCAATGCGCAGCGCGCGCATCGCCGTCTCTTCATCCATGGCAAGGCGCACCAGCACCTTGTCTTCGGCGAGGTCTTCGCACATAGCACCGTTCGAGGTGATGGCATAGCGCACGCCGGGGATGGCCAGCACCTCTTCCGGCAGGCCGCTGCGCGGGCGGCCCGTCACAGGCAGCACGGCCACGCCCGCGCGGACGGCGCGCGCAATGGCGTCCCTTGTGGCGGGGGTGATGGTCTTTTCGTCGGTGAACACCGTGCCGTCCAAATCCAGCCCCACAAGGCGGATATCCCTCTTTATGCCGTTTTCCATTCTGCCGCCCTTCCTTTTCTCTTCCGTTTTTGCCGCCCCGTGCTGGCACGCGCGTTTACGCTTCGTCCGCCGGAAAGCGCAGGCCCGTCTGCCGCCGCGCCTCGTCCATCAGCGCCAGCGCCGCCAACGTCTGGCTCTTTGCCTCCTCATAGCCCGGCGCCCCGCCCAGCAGGTACAGAAAATGTCGCGCCTCGCCGCACATGTTGTTCAGTGGGTTCTGTATGCGGATGTCCTCGCGCCGCCCGTCGCGCCAAAGCACCTCTAGGCGCGTGATATTGTCCGGATGGTGGACAAGGATGGTGCCCTGCTCGCCCTGTATCTGGCCGGGCAGGCAGCCGTCGGTTATCTTGGAATACAGCAGCTCTGCCAGTTTATCCTCATAGCAGGCCAGAATTGTGCCGGCGCCGTCCGCGCCGTTTGCCAGCTTCACCGCCGCCGCCCGGAGGCTCTGCGGCGCGCCGAACAGCCCCAGCGCAAGGTGCACGCAGTAAACCCCAAGGTCCATCAGCGCGCCGGTGGCAAGCTCTGTGCTGAAAATGTTGGTGGGCTCGCCCCGGCGCACAAGCTCGTACCGCGAGGAATATTTCGAATACGAAAGCGTGGCCCTGCGCACGGGGCCCACGGCCTGCACCAGCCCTCGCAGCCGGGCGAAACCGGGCGCATACAGCGAGCGCATGGCCTCCATCAGCACCACGCCGTTTTCTTCAGCGGCTGTGAACATCTGCCGCGCCTGCCGCGCCGTGGCGGCCATGGGCTTTTCGCACAGCACATGCTTGCCCGCGCGCAGCATGCACAGGGCCTGCGCGCAGTGCAGGCTGTTTGGGCTGGCGATATATACGGCGTCCACATTTTCATCCGCCGCCAGCGCCTGCAGGCTGTCGTAATATGCTCTGGCGCCGTACTGCGCGCCGAACGCCTGCGCGCGCTGCTTTGTGCGGGAATACACCGCGTGCAGCACGGCGCCCTGCTCAAGCGCAAGCGCGTCCAGAAAGCGGGCGGTGATGGCGCTTGTGCCCACTACAGCGAACCGAACCATATCCATGCGCCCTCCTTTCTCTGCGGCAGGCCTTACAGGCCGCGCTCGCGCTTATAGGTGATAAATTCGTCGAATGTGCCCTCGCGGTCAATGCAGCCGGGGCGGCCAAGGGGCAGTTCTATGATCCGGTTTGCCACCTCGTCTATGAACTGGTGGTCGTGGCAGGCCACGATGACGTTGCCCCGGAAGGCTGCAAGGCCGTTTGCCAGCGCCTGGATGCTCTCAAGGTCCAAATGGCGGGTGGGCTGGTCCAGCACCAGCACATTGGCGTGCGTCATCATCATGCGGCTGAGCATGCAGCGCACCTTTTCGCCGCCTGAAAGCACACCCGCCGGCTTGTACACCTCATCGCCCGAAAACAGCATGCGCCCCAGAAAGCCGCGCAGGAAGGTTTCGGCCGGGTCTTCGCTGTACTGGCGCAGCCAGTCTATCAGGTTCCCCTCAAAGCCCTCGAAAAAGGCGGTGTTGTCCTTGGGGAAAAAGCTCTGCGAGGTAGAGACGCCCCATTTGAAGCTACCCTCGTCGGGCTCCAGCTCCCCGGCCAGTATCTGCATCAGCGCCGTCTGGCCCGCCTCGTTGTCGCCCACAAGGGCTATTTTGTCGCCGCGGTTCATCACAAAGCTCACGTTGTCCAGCACCTTCACGCCGTCCACCGTTTTCGAAAGCCCCTCTACGAACAGGATGTCCTTGCCGGGCTCGCGCTCGGGCGAAAAGCCCACAAAGGGGTATTTGCGGCTGGAGGCGGGCATTTCTTCCAGCGTGATGGAATCCAGTATCTTCTTGCGGCTGGTGGCCTGCTTCGATTTGGATTTATTTGCAGAAAACCGCTGGATGAAGCTTTGCAGCTCGCGTATTTTTTCTTCCTTCTTCTTGTTCTGATTGCGGATAAGCTGCTGGATAAGCTGGCTGGATTCGTACCAGAAATCGTAGTTGCCCGCATACATCTGCACCTTGCTGTAATCAATATCCACAATATGCGTGCACACGGCGTTCAAAAAGTGCCGGTCGTGGCTCACCACCAGAATGGTGCCATCGTAGTTGATGAGGAACTCCTCCAACCATTCAATGCTCTCGATGTCAAGGCCGTTGGTGGGCTCGTCCAGCAGAATGATGCTGGGCGAGCCGAACAGCGCCTTTGCCAGCAGCACCTTCACCTTCTGGCGCTCGGAAAGCGTGTTCATCAGGGCAGTGTGCTGCTCCATGGGGATGCCCAGGCCGTTCAGAAGCTGGTCTGCCTGGCTTTCGGCCTCCCAGCCGCCCAGCTCGGCAAATTCGCCCTCCAGCTCGGCGGCGCGCTCGCCGTCCGTTTCGGAAAAATCCGGCTTTGCATACAGCTCGTCCTTCTCCTTCATAATGGCGTATAGCCGCGGGCTGCCGCGCAGCACCACATCCATCACGGCGTCGCCTTCATAGCGGAAATGGTCCTGCTCCAGCACGCTCATGCGGTCGTCCGGCCCAAGGGAAACGCTGCCGGTGGTGGGCTCCAGCTCACCGGACAGAATGCGCAGGAACGTGGATTTTCCCGCGCCGTTCGCGCCGATAATGCCATAGCAGTTGCCGGGGGCAAATTTCAGGTCTACATGCTTATACAGCGTGCCCGTGGAAAACTGCAGGCTCACGTCGGTGACGGTCAACATGTTCTTCTTCCTTTCCCAATGCCGCGCGCAGCGGCGGGCGGCAGGCTTTTTTCATACATGTTTTAGAATACCACGTGCGCGGACGCATTGCAAACACTTTCGGGCGCTTGTACGGCCACCACGCACATGCTATAATACAGATACGCCCGCCGCCGCGCGGGCGCATTCTGTAACAGAACGGAGGGCGCGCCATGCCGCTTATCATCCCGCAGGGCCTCCCTGCCTACAGGGCACTGGAGGAAGAAAATATTTTTGTGATGCACCGCGCGCGCGCCATGAGCCAGGATATCCGGCCTCTGCGCATTCTGCTTGTGAACCTGATGCCCACCAAAATAGCTACCGAAACGCAGCTTGCACGCCTTTTGGCCAACAGCCCCCTGCAGGTGGAGCTTTCGCTTCTGCACATGGGCAGCCATGAATCCACCCATGTGCCCCCCTCTCACCTGCAAACCTTTTACCGCACGTTCGATGAGGTGAAGCGCCAGCGCTTCGACGGCATGATTGTGACGGGCGCGCCGGTGGAGACGCTGGCCTTCGAGCAGGTGGATTACTGGCCTGAGCTGTGCCGCGTGTTCGAATTCAGCAAGACAAACGTATATTCCACGCTGCACGTGTGCTGGGGCGCACAGGCGGCGCTGTACTACCATTACGGCATCCCGAAATATGAGCTGGCGCAGAAGGTATCCGGCGTGTTTGCCCACCGTGTGCTGCGCCCTGCAAACCCGCTTGTGCGCGGCTTTGACGAGGTGTTCTGGGCGCCGCATTCGCGCCACACCGAGGTGCGGCGCGCCGATGTGGAAAAACAGCCTGCGCTGCGCATTCTGGCCGAGAGCGAGGAGGCCGGCCTGCACCTTTTAAGCACCGATTCCGGCAGGCGCATTTTCATTCTGGGGCATATGGAATACGACCGCGACACCCTGCGCGCCGAGTACGAGCGGGATGTGGCGCGCGGGCTGCCCGCTGCGCCGCCAAAGCACTATTTTGTGAACGACGACCCGGCCCGGCCGGCCATCTTCCGCTGGCGTAGCCACGCGCATCTGCTGTTTTCGAACTGGCTGAATTATTACGTGTACCAGGCTACGCCGTATGATTTGGAGAAGCTTTGAGCCATGAAGCAGAATATGACGGCGGGCCCGCCCGCAAGGCTTATCTTCTTTTTCACCCTGCCGCTTCTGGCGGGCAATTTGTTTCAGCAGCTATACAACATGGTGGACAGCGTGGTGGTGGGCCGCTTTGTAGGCCCCACGGCGCTGGCCGCAGTGGGCTCGGCCTTTCCGGTGGTGTTTCTTCTCTCCAGCCTGTTTCTGGGGCTTGGGCAGGGCGCCATGGTGCTGGTGAGTCAGTTTTACGGCGCAAGCGACGAAAAGCGGCTGAAGGCCGCGGTGGACACTATTTACACCGCGCTGATTGTGGGCGGCATCCCGCTTTCTATTCTGGGGTGCCTGTGCGTGGGGCCCATCACCGGCATGATGGCCATTGCCCCCGACGCGCTGGCGGAGTTCCGCATTTATTTGCTCATCATGCTGGGCGGCCTTGTGGGCTCGCTGGGCTACAATGCCAACAGCGGCATTTTACAGGGCTTGGGCGATTCCAAAACGCCGGTGCTGTTCCTTGTGGTGGCGTGCGGCATCAATATTGCGCTGGACCTTCTGTTTGTGGTGGTGTTCCACTGGGGCGTGGCAGGGGTGGCGGTTGCCACCATCATTGCGCAGGCGTGCTCGTGGGTGTTCGGCATTTTGTTCATCAACCGCCGCCACCCCACCCTGCACATCAGCCCGTTCTGTTTTCGGTTTGACAAAGCCATTTTCGCGCAGGTCATCCGCATCGGGGTGCCCATTGGCATCCAGCAGGCGCTGTTCAGCCTTGGCGCCATGCTGCTGGTGCGGCTTGTGAACAGCTTCGGCTCTGACTTTACTGCGGGCTATAACGCGGCGAACAAGGTGGACACCATCGCTTTTCTGCCGGTGCAGAGCTTTTCCATGGCCGTGACCACCTTTGTGGGGCAGAACATGGGCGCAGGCAAGCCAGAGCGCGTGCGCCAGGGCAGCCGCGCCGCGCTGTGGATGGGCACCGCCGTGTGCATGGGCGTGGCGCTGGCGCTTCTGGCAATGGGGCCATGGTGCATGCGCCTGTTTTCAGCGGATGCCGCCGTCATCGACGCCGGCCTTGCCTATTTATACCGGGTACTTCCGTTCTATTTTCTGTTTTCACTAATGTACGTGCTGAACGGCATCATGCGCGGCGCGGGCGAAACGCTGGTGCCGCTTGCTTCCAGCCTAGTTTCCCTGTGGCTGGCGCGCGTGCCCGTGGCCTATGCGCTGGCGCATTTCTTCGGCGGCCCGGCGCTGAACTTCTGTTTTCCCATTGGGTGGGCCGTGGGCCTTGCCATCAGCCTGCCATATTACCTTTCCGGCCGGTGGAAGCGCCACCGGCTTGTATAGAATATCAAAAGGAGGCGCCCTTATGAAGCATCTGCCCGTAAAGCCCACAGTGGATATCGCCGCGCTGGATGCGCTGGATATCCGCGTGGGCACCATCCTCCGAGTAGAGGATGTGGAAAATTCCGACAAGCTTGTAAAGCTTCGCGTAGATTTTGGTGAATTCCAGCGCACCATTCTGGTGGGTATGAAAAAAGAGCGGGAAAACCCGCGTGAAATAGAGGGCAGGCAGGCCCTGTTCGTGGTGAACCTTGCCCCGCGGAAAATGGCGGGCACTGTGTCTGAGGGCATGCTGTTCGACATCGGCTATGCAAACGGCCTTCTGCCTGTGCTGGCCCAGCCGGAGCGGGTAATCCCCAACGGCGCCTGCGCCGGGTGACGCGCCCGGCGCCTGTACAGCAAAGCGCCCCGCCCTGGCTTTTGACCAGGGCGGGGCGCTGCATTTGGTTTTCTATGCTGGCCCGTCACTGCGGTGCCTGCGCACGGGTGCGCACCCAGCGGGCAAGGTGCGCCGTGCAGGCGGCATAGCCGGCTATGCCGCACACAAGGCACACCGGCAACAGCCATATGCCCACGCGCGCGGCCAGCAGGCCAAACAGGGGCGGCATGCACACGTTGCCTACATAGGCCGAGGCCATCTGCAGGCTGATAACGCCCTGCGAGCGCGCCGCGCCGAAGCGGTGCGGCGTCTCGTGCATCATGCAGGGGTAAGCGGGCGCAAAGCCCAGGCCCACCACACAAAGCGCCGCCGGGCCAAACGCCGCGGGAAGAAGGCCCATGCCCGCAGCCCCCAGGGCCGCAAGGGCGCCGCCGCCCAGGATGAGCGCCGAAGAAGACAGCCGGGCAGAGGCAAACCCGCATAAAAACCGCCCTATGGTGATGCCCAGCACAAACAGCGACGCCGCCTGCGCCGCGGCCACGGTGGAAAAGCCGCGAGCCGTGACAAAGTAGCTGGCCCCCCACAAAAGCGTGGTGTTTTCCACCGAGCAATAGCAAAAATAGCTGAGCATGGCCGCCCACACGCCCGGCTGGCGGGCCGTGGCGATAAGTGAAAGCTGGCTTTTGGGCAGCGCCCCCGTCTGGCCGCCGGAGGCCTGCCGCGGCTCATAGCGGCCCCACAGCCGGAGGGTGGCCGCCAGCGCCAGCACCAGGCACCACTGCAGCGCAGCCACTGCGCCGTAGCCAAAGCGCCAGCCGCCCTGCCTGTGCAGAAACACCGAGAGGATAACAGGCCCCAGCGTGGCCCCAAGGCCCCAGCAGCAGTGCAGCCAGCTCATATGGCGCGCCGCATAGTGCAGGGCCACAAAGTTGTTCAGCGCTGCATCCACCGCGCCCGCCCCCAGCCCCAGCGGAACGGCCAGCACGCACAGCCAGATAAAAGAGGGCGCAAAGGCAATGCCCGTGAGGGCAGCCGCAGTGAACGCCACACTGAACAGCGTGGTGCGCCCCGTGCCCAGCCTTGCCACCAGGCGGTTGGTAAACAGGCTGGAGATAACCGTGCACAGGCTGGTTATCATGGCCGCCGTGCCCGCGCTTTCCACCGGCACGGCAAAGCCGCCCACCATCTCCGGCCAAGCCGCCCCCAGCAGGGAATCCGGCAGGCCAAGGCTGACGAACGCGCTGTATATCATTGCAAGAAACAGTGTTGCCATAAAAAGCTCCCCCTTATAACTGCGCTTCCAGCGCAAGCTCCAGCGCCTCCAGCGCCCGGCCGGCCACCCCGGCCGTATAATCCTCCAGAAAATCCTTCGCCAGCGTAAACTGCGGCAGCGGGCCCGCCAGCATGGCCGCACACTGGCGGCGCACCTGGGCAAGGTGCGTGCCGTTCAGCATTTCGCCGCACAGCACAATCTCCTCCGGGTCCAGAAAGGCGGCCGCCGCCCCGGCACACATTGCCACAGCGTGGCAGACAGGCGAAAAGGCGCCCCAGGAAAGCTTTTTCCAGTCGGCACCCAGCGGAAGGCGGCCTATCTCGCCGGCAAAGCCGCCGGCGCCGCAAAACGGCCTGCCCTGCAGCACAAAGCCGGCGCCCGGGCCGTAGCGGCGCGGAAAATATAAATAGCACAGCGTCGCGTCTGTTTTGCCGCGCAGCGTGCAGTAGCCCAGGGCGGCGGCGTTCACATCGTTTTCTAGCACCACAGGCATGGAAAAGCGCGCCGCATAATAGCCCGCAAACTGTGTGCCCAGCAGGCCCTTGTAGTCGCTTGTCTCCAGCCTTCCCAGCCGCTGTGTGCCCGGCAGGCCGAACCCCATGGCCGCTATTTTTCCATCCCGGGTCAGCGCCGCCTCAACATCCGGCGCAAAGCTCTCCAGCCTGGCCTGTTCCAACGGGCGCGCTGTGCGGTGCACGCACCTTCCCATCAGGTCTACCGTGCGCAGGTGCAGGCTGTCGCGCCCGTTTTCTTCAAAGGCACACAAAACCAAGGCGTGCGCATAGTCTGCATTGTAAACGTACTCTGCGGCAGGGCGCCCGCCCGTGGCCGCCGCGCGCCCCCGCACCAGAACACGCCCCTTTTCCATCAGGTGCTCCACCGCGGTGCCTGCAGCCATCACACTGAGGCCGGTAGCCTGCGCCAGCTGCTGCTTAGTGGCGCAGCCCATGGCCTTCAGCGCGCGCAAAACCAGTGCGGCTGCACCTGTGTGCTGCGGCTTGTATGCCTGCATTCTTTTCTGCCCCTCTGTTATTAAAGTTGTTTTAATAAGCCTGTACCAGTATAGCTTTCTCCCCAAGGAATGTCAAGCCCGTGTGCAAAATGCCTGCAAAACCGCCGTCAAGGGCGCGCCGGGGCAAAAAGTGTGCCCTTTTGCGCACAGCTTTTTTCACACAGGGCTTTTCAAATGCGAAAAAGTTGAGTATAATAGGAGTTGCCGCTTTTCCCCGCAAAGCGGCGGAAGCATGCGGGGCCTTAGCTCAGTCGGTCAGAGCAGCGGCCTTATAAGCCGTTGGTCCCGGGTTCGAGTCCCGGAGGCCCTACCAGTAAAAACCGCACCGTGCAGCCAAAACGGCTTAACGGTGCGGTTTTTTGTTTTGAGAATTGCGGAAAACACTGTAAGCCCCATAAAAACGCCGAAAAACACAGAGCAAAAAAGCCCCGGAGAACGCATCTCCGGGACCTCCCTTTCCCCGCCTGCTGCCGCTTCGCGCTGGGCGGGCGTAAAAAAACGGCTCTGCCGCCGGCTGGGTTCCTTTGCCCGCCCAGTGGAGGATGGGCCAGAAATTTTCTGTTTTGCACAAAGCCGGCTTGATAGTTTTGAAAATTTCACAAATGACGCCGTGCTCATCCAGTGGTTTTTCTACGGAAAATCCTGTATAATGAAAGCCGACCGACTGGTCGGTCAGTCTTTTGAGTTTTCTGTGCAACCGCACAGGCCGGAGGGTATGTATGCTATCTCGTTACAGTGTAAAAAAACCATATACCGTGCTGGTGGCAGTGGTACTGGTGCTGGTGCTGGGCGTGGTGTCCTTTCTGGGCATGACGACAGACCTGCTTCCCAGTTTGGAGCTGCCGTACATCATTGTAGTCACTACATATCCGGGCGCCAGCCCGGAAAAGGTGGAGGCCTCGGTAACACGCCCGCTGGAAAGCGTGCTGGGCACCACAAGCGGCGTGAAAAATATATCCAGCGTGTCCAGCGAGAATTCCAGCATGATTATTCTGGAGTTCGAGCAGGGTACGAATATGGATTCCGCTACCATCGAGCTCTCCGGCAATGTGGACCTTGTGTCCGGCCAGTTGGACGACGCCGTGGGCGCGCCGATGTTCCTGACTATGAGCCCGGACATGCTGCCCGTGATGGTGGCCAGCGTCGATATGGACGGCAGGGACGTGCGCGAAGTGTCAAGCCTTGTCTCCGGCACTGTCACGCCCGCCTTCGAACGGTTGGACGGCGTGGCCAGTGTGAGCGAGACGGGCCTTGTAGAGCAGCAGGTGTCCGTGACGATGGATAAGGAAAAAATAGACGCGCTGAACAGCCGCGTGCTGGCCAGCGTGGACGAGACGCTGGCAGATGCCCAGCGTGAGCTTGCCAACGGGCGCGCGCAGGTAAACGAGGGCCAGCAAAAGCTGGATGAGGGCAAGGCCGCCCTGCAGGCGCAGAAGGACAGCGGCCTCTCGCAGCTTGCCTCGGCCAGCGCACAGGTGGACACCGCCAGCGCCCAACTCTCTGCCATTCTCAGCGAGGAGACGACGCTCACCGCGAACCAGAAGGCGTTCGAGGCTGAAAAGGCCGGGCTGCAGCAGGCCAAAGCCGGGTATGACGCCCTGAACGCCGCCCTGCAGAAAATAAATAGTTCTGTGGATGCCCTGCTCGCCATGAGCGCCGAAGAGTTCGCCAAATTCAAAGAAGATATCGCCAGCTTGCCCAGCGGCGGGCAATTTGCCGATGTCACGCAGGAGAGCCTGCAGGCGCTGAAGGACGCCGCGGGCAAGGTGGAGGCCGGGCGCCTTGCCGAGATAGACGCAGAGCTGAACAATATATCCACCCGTCTTGCCGTTATCAGCGGCATGAAGCCCCAGCTGGAAGAGGCGCTGAAAAAGGCGCAGGACGCGTATGCCCAGCTGGAAAGCGGCAAAATGACGGCTGTGAACGAGATGACGAAGGGCGAGATCACCCTTCAAAACACCGAGGCTCAGCTGGAGCAGGCCCGCCAGCAGCTTGACAGCGCCCAGCAGCAGTTTGAAGAGGCCCGCGATGCCGCTTACGAAAGGGCAGACCTCTCCGGCATGCTGACGCCGGAGGTGCTCTCCAGCCTTCTGGCGGCGCAGAACTTCGAGATGCCTGCAGGCTATGTGGACAACGGCGCCGACGGCCAGCTTGTGAAGGTGGGGGATGCGCTGGGCAGCGTGGAGGATGTGGAAAACCTGGTGCTGATGCACCTGGATGCAGGCGATATCGGAGACGTGCGCGTGGGCGATGTGGCCACTGTGGCCCTGACGGACAACGCCGGCGAAAGCTATGCCCGTGTGAACGGCAATGACGCCGTGGTGCTGATGTTCCAGAAGCAGAGCACGGCCTCTACCTCCACCGTGTCCGAGGCGCTGAACAATGAAATCGCCGCGCTGCAGGCGGAATATGAGGGCCTGCACATCACCCCGCTGATGGACCAGGGCGACTATATCGCCATGGTGGTGGACAGCGTGATGTCGAACCTTCTGTGGGGCGGCGCGCTGGCCATTCTGGTGCTCATCCTCTTTTTGCGGGACGCGCGGCCCACGCTCATCGTGGCGTGCAGCATCCCCTTCAGCCTTCTGTGCGCCGTGACGCTGATGTATTTCTCCGGCGTGACGCTGAACCTTATCTCGCTGTCCGGCCTGGCGCTGGGCGTAGGCATGCTGGTGGATAACAGCATCGTCGTCATCGAAAACATCTACCGCCTGCGCAGCGAGGGCGTGCCGGCGGCCAGGGCCGCCGTGCTGGGGGCAAACCAGGTGGCCGGGGCCATTTTCGCCTCTACGCTCACCACCATCTGCGTATTCCTGCCCATTGTGTTCACACAGGGGCTTTCGCGTGAGCTGTTCACCGACATGGGCCTCACCATCGCTTATTCCCTGCTGGCCTCGCTGGCCGTGGCGCTGACGCTGGTGCCCGCCATGGGCGCCACCGCCCTGCGCAGCGCAAAGCAGAAGGAATCGCGCTGGTTTGAAAAATTTGTGAACTGGTATGAAAAGGCCCTGCGCTGGAGCCTGCGCCACCGCCTGCCCGTGCTGGGCGGCGCGCTTGCGCTGCTGGTGTTTGCCTGCGCCATGGTGCCCACCATGGGCACCGGCTTTATCCCCAGCATGAACAGCCCGCAGATGTCTGCCACGCTGACGATGCCCAAGGAGGCCAACACCGCCGAGACCTATGCCATGGCCGATGACGTGATGGAGGCGCTGTGCGCCATTGACGGCGTAGAGACCGTGGGCGCCATGGACGGCGGCGGCATGACGGGCAGCACCTCTTCCTCCACTGCGCACACCATCAGCTTTTATCTGCTTCTGAAAGAGGACGGCTCGGTGAAAAACAGCGATGTCAAGCAGGCGGCCCTGGCCGCGGCAGAAGAGCTGGGGGCAGACTTGAGCGTGGAGGAATCCACCATGGATATGTCCATGTTGGGCGGCTCCGGCTTGGAGCTTGTGGTGCGCGGGCAGGACCTGGACGCCATGAACGAGGCCGCCGGGGCCCTGCGCGGCATTTTGCGCGAAACGGAGGGCGTAACGGATATTTCCGAGGCCGCCACCACCGGTACGCCGGAGGTGCGCATCACGGTAGACAAGGCAGCGGCCATGCAATATAACCTCACCACCGCACAAATTTATGCGGAGCTGGCGCAGGCCGTGGCGAACGAGACCACCTCTACCACGCTTACTGTAGGGGCCGACAGCATCCCCGTCGTCGTGCTGCGCGGCGGCGCAGGCAAGGTGACGCGCGACAACCTGATGAATTACACCTTTGACGCCACCAACGCCGAGGGCGAGACACAAACAGTGCGCCTGGGCGATATTGCCGCGCTGTCCGAGGCGGACAGCGTGCCCAGCATCCGCCGCGAAAACGGCCAGCGCACAATGAGCGTCACCGCCGGCGTAGACGACGCGCACAATATCGGCCTTGTAAGCCGTGACGTGCAGCAGAAGCTGGATGGCTATACGCCGCCGGCCGGCTGCACCATCACACTGGAGGGCGAGAACGAAAGCATCAACAGCGCCATGCTGGACCTTGTAAAAATGCTTCTGCTCGCCGTTGTCTTTATCTATCTCATCATGGTGGCGCAGTTCCAGAGCCTGCTTTCCCCGTTCATCGTCATGTTCACCATTCCGCTGGCCTTTACCGGCGGCCTGCTGGCGCTGCTTATCACTGGCAAAGAGCTCTCCATCATTGCCATGCTGGGCTTCCTTGTGCTGGCAGGCGTGGTGGTGAACAACGGTATCGTGTTTGTAGACACCATCAACCAGCTGCGGCTGGAGGGCATGCCCCGCTTTGAGGCTATTGTGCGCACAGGGCGCACGCGCATCCGCCCTGTTCTGATGACGGCCCTCACCACCATTCTCGCCATGTCCACCATGGCAATGGCCGTGGGCCAGGGTGCCGAGATGACGCAGCCCATGGCCATCGTCACCATCGGCGGCCTCACCTATGCCACTCTGCTCACGCTGGTGGTGGTGCCGGTGCTGTACGACATATTCTGCCGCAAAGCCATGAAGCAGGCCGATGTGGACGAAGCCCCAGGCACGGCGGCGGACGGTGGGGCCCCTGCGGCACAAGGGGAGGGCTGAGGCGCCATGACGGAAAATCATACCGGAAAAAGGCACTGTCTGCTGGACGCCGCCGTGCAGCTGTGGAGGCAGGGCCAGGCGCTTTCCGCCATGACGGTGCAGCAGCTGGCCCAGGTTGCCGGGGTGGGCAAGGGCACTGTATATGAATACTTTTCCTGCCGGGAAGAGCTGCTGGCCCAGGCGTTCCTTTCCTATATGGACAGCAGGCTGGACGCCCTGTCCCATTCCGTTGCCGGCGCCTCGTCTTTTTCGCAGGCGGCAGATGCGCTTTTTGCCGCCGCCAGCGAGATGCTGGTGCTTCAAAAGGCCGTGCTGGAGGCCATGCAGCTTTACCTGCGCACCGGGCACGGCGCGCAGGAGCTTTGCGCGGGCACAGGCCATGCGTGCCAGGGCAGGAGGCTGGACGGCGTCCTGCTTTGCGCCGCACAGAAGGGGCAGGCCGAGGGCGTTTTAGGCCCCTGTTCTCCCTGTGAGGCCATTATGGCGCTGAAAGGCATTTTGGTAGGGTTTGTTGCCTGCCGGCACGAATATCCCGCGCAGGATGAGGCCGCCCTGCGCGCATCCGCAGAAAAGCTTATCCGCCGCGCCCTTGGCCCGGCGCCGCACAAAAATGTATAAGAGGCATACCGCATGAAAGAAAACGCTTATGACAACCCCGTATTTTTTGAAAAATACAGCCGGATGGCACGCTCCCAGCTTGGCCTTGCGGGCGCGGGCGAATGGCCCGCGCTGCAGCCCATGCTGCCGCCGTTTGAGGGCCGCCGCGTGCTGGACCTGGGGTGCGGGTACGGCTGGCACTGCATGTATGCCGCAGACCACGGCGCCGCCAGTGTGCTGGGGCTGGACATCTCGGAAAGGATGCTGGCCGTAGCACGGGAAAAACGCGGCCCGCGCGCCATTGCCTACCGCCGCTGCGCCATAGAGGACGCCTGCTTTCCTGCCGGCAGCTTTGATATTGTGCTGTCCTCCCTTGCCTTTCACTATGTGCAGGATTGGCCCGGCCTGGTGCAGAATATCTCACGCTGGCTATGTCCCGGCGGCTGGCTTGTGTTCAGCACTGAGCACCCCGTGTTCACCGCAGAGGGCTCGCAGCAGTGGGTGTACGGCGAAGACGGCCGCATCCTGCATTTCCCGGTAGACCATTATTATGAAGAAGGGCCGCGCACGGCCGTGTTTCTTGGGGAAAAGGTGACAAAATACCACCGCACCCTCACCACTTATTTGCAGGCGCTTTGGGAGAACGGCTTTGACGTGTGCAGCGTGCGGGAACCCGCGCCGCCCGCAGCCATGCTGGACATGCCCGGTATGCGGGATGAGCTTCGCCGCCCCATGATGCTGCTGGTAAAGGCGCTCAGGCGCTAAACCAAGCGTTTGGCCTGAAATATAAAAAGAGCACCGGTAAAACCGGTGCTCTTTTTTGGCTCCCCCGGCTGGGGTGCGCTCAAAAAATTCTGTAATGGCAGTCTCGGCATCAGCCAGCTTGCACCAGACCACCACATGACCGTCATGCGGGCCATCCTCAAAAAGTTCTGCACGGGCCACAAGGCGCCGCAGGATTTGCGCCTTGAGCTCTTCGTCCTTTTTCGCTCCCTCACGGAAGCAGTACAGCCAAGCGGCAACATCTTCCGCGCGGACGGTTTCTTTTTCTTTTGCTTCGGCATCCTCTATGCGCTGCTGGATGCCTGTGCGCCGCCGCTCTGCGTCGATAAGCATATCCCGCGTTGTGTCCGTAATGATGCCGGCAGCAATGGCGCGGCTGATGTTGTTGATTTCTGTATTCACCGCGGCCAGCTCATCCAGCAGGCGCAACTTTTCGGCGCCCGTTGTTGCCGTTTCAGCCGATAGCTTTTCGGCCTGCAAGGCGATGCGGGCGATGTTCTCATCGGTGAGAGTACCTATTACTGCACGGAAGACGGCATCCTCAACAATCTCTTTGCGCACCAATTTCTGCTTGCAGCTGTGATTTTTCAGACGATTGTCGCACCGATAATAACGATATACATTTTTCACCCCATGTGACATGGCCCCATAAGCGATTGCCCCATACATTGGGGCACCACAGAGGCCGCAGAAAAGACGGGGCGTAAGATAGTATTCTTCCAGCGCGCGGGCACGCTGCGGCATATGCTTTCCATCCAACTTGGCGTTTATGCGGCGCCAAAGGTCTGGCTCCACCGCGGCGGGGAAAATCCCCTCTTTCAGTATCTCATCCTTAAAACGAAACACCCCCATCAGGCGCACGTTTCGGAATGATGCGCTCAACGTAGTGGGGTTCCACTTATGCCCCTGCCGTGTTTTGTAGCCTGCCGCATTGATATACTCGCAGCACTGACGCAACGTGGCCCCCTCATCATACATTACCGCGGCTTGTCGCATAACGCGCGCAGCGGGCTCATTGAGCACAATTTTTTTGTTGGCGTCTGCCATTAGCCACATAGGCAGAGAGCCTGGCGTGCGATAATCTGCAGCCGCATCACGCATGCCGCGCTTTGTGTCTTCACTTACACCCAGCGAATACACCTCGGCGTCAGCGCCGTAGATGGCACGCATATAAACCCCGCCGCTGCCCTCTGGCACAACATCGTGCACGCTTTGCATGGTTACAGACACTTTACGCAGGTCCTCCATTGTGATGACCTGTTCTGTGAGATTACGAAAAAAGCGGTTGAATTTGTACACCACAATAGTGTCAAATTCGCCCTGCTTCGCATCTTCCAGCATGCGGCGGAACTCAGTGCGCTTAGTGCTGGTGCGGCCGGATTTGGCCCGGTCTATGTATGCGCGCACAATTTTCAAATCTTTCTTTTGACAGTATTCCTGAATTTCACGAAGCTGGCCCTCGATGGACAATTCCTGCTGTTTGTGAGAGGAATACCGGGCGTAGATGGCCACCCTTGCCGTTTTGGGCACCTGATCTTCTGCCGGCTTCGCCCGTGCAATTTGCGTTTGTGCCAGCTCCAGCGCCAAACTCATAAAAAAACACCTCCGGGAGACTTGTAAAAGCCCGCCCGAAAGAGGTATAATGCAGTTGCTTGGGCTGCATTGTTCCTCTTTTGAACAAGCTGTCTATGTAAACCGCCTACGGTTGCCGCCGTGGGCGGTTTTTTTATTTCATATATGTTATGGCCGCATCGAACAACGCCAAGTATTTTTGGCTGATATGCCCGAAAATTTCTGTTGCCGTTGCCTCGTTGTAGATGTGGCTTGTCAAATTGCGGTCTTCCAGCAGGCTGAGCCAGCCGGATTCATCCGAAATGAGCCCAAACGCAAAGGCCTGCCGGATGGTAGCCTTCGGGCTGTTCAGCTCGGTGTAGCCCTGGTCTATCAGATATTCGCGCATCGTTTTCCACGCCAGTTCGGTGCAAAACTCAAAACGCTGGATTACACCATCCCGGACGGATTCGAGCGCGGTTTTGTCGTAATCGGCCAGTGCCTCGCGCAGACGCGCCACAGCATCCACCAACTGCCGGTATTTTTCACTGAATTTGTTCATCAAGTCTATACCATCCCTTTCAATGTTTTGCAAAAACAAGGGGGCCATACCCGGCCGGATGTGGACAATGTCCAGCTTCAGCAGGGTGGGCAGTTCCTCACAGGCAGCCCCAAAAGCGCCGCGCTGGTCTTCCGGCATGCCGTACACGGCCAGGTCAATATCACTTGCCGGCCGGTTGTCTCCGCGTGCGCGAGAGCCAAACAGAACTAGCTTCTGCGCGCCGTAACGGCGGCCCAGCGCAACGATGCTGCGGTACAGATTTTTAATATTGGCATCCGCCATTGTAATCCCTTCTAAAAACTGATAGTTATGCACTAAGCGATATATCACTCACGAATCCATTTGTAATATAAATCAGCATAGTAAACGTCTCATGTTGATTCGCTTCAATTTCCCCATAAATCCACTGATTTGCTTTTTCTTCCGAGAACTCTCCATCAATTTGATATGCACTAAACCCTAAATAATAATTCTGCCCCATGTTGGTTTTTTCAATATTTTGATAAAAATAGTCCACCGAAATATTTTCAGCTACTTCACCATTTATCTCTAAGGCCTGTGCCCCATCGGATACTGTTACCCTTATGCCCACATATGCTTCGCAAACGTCTTCCAGTGTCGATCCTATTTTTATCCCTCGCTCTGTTTCAAGCGTCCTTCCAGGGAAATCTTCTTTGCCTTGACGCGAGAACGTAAAAACCCCGTCATCCTCATATTGCGCTTTCAAATCCAACGCTGAAATAACCTGCTGCCCATTCTCATATACGCCAAATTCATCTTCCGAAGACAACATTTCGCCCTCTTTTGAACTGCCGCAAGAAACCAAAGCAATAAGCAGCAGAGTGGAAAGCAGTATACACAAAAATTTTTTCACCTGAAATTCCTCCGCATTACTTGAACAGTTTTTTTACGATATCCCCAACACCCACAGAAGTGTTGCTATAGACTTTGTTATACACAGCTTTCTTGGGATGCAAAACCCCTGTGCCCTTTTGCCCGTACATAGGATTGATGGCCTTTTTCAAGGCACGTTTTGCCCGCCCTGTTGTTCTTGCTTTGAACATCTTTTTCAACGAAGGCTTGCGAACTCCAAATTTCATGATTCCGCACCTCACATTTCGATAAATTTATAAATCCTTGCGAATTTGCACCACGCGGCCAAGCACACGGATAGGCACTTTTTTGGCATCGTAAATCTGCGGCTGGTGTTCCGGATTGTAGGATTTCGGCGTGAGGATTACCGTGCTTCCCTGGCGGTGCCAGTATTTCACGGTGGCATCATAGCCATTTACCAGCACAACGGCTATATCATTTTCTTCTATTACATCCTGCTGACGCACCACGATAATATCGCCATCGTCCATGCCGGCGGCCGTCATGCTGTCACCGTGTATGCGCAGGCCAAAATATTTGTGGCCATCGTCACGGTCCAATGGAATATATCCCTCTATGTTTTCCTCGGCATACATCGGCATGCCAGCGGCCACGCGGCCAAGCAGTGGAATCTGCCGCGCAGAAGGAATATATGGTGTGGCACCAATCTGTGCCAGTTCGGAATCATCATCCCATCCCATCAAAAAAGCCGGTGTTGTCTTCAAGGCAGCCGCTAATTTAGGCAGTATTTCTCCGGGGACCTTTTCGATATCGCCCTTTTCGTATCGATAGATAGTAGTGGGTGACACACCCAAATATTCAGCAACCTGCTCCGCAGAAAGTCCTATTTCCTTTCTCCGCGCTTTCATTCTTTCCCCTGTTGTCATGATCTGCCCCTCCATTTCATAGTTTCATCATATCTGATTATTTGCAAAAATGCAATAGATATTTGGATAATCAAAAACATTTTCTGCATTTATGCGAATTTTTTCATTGACATCCTTTAGGTGAAATGTTAATATAGTGTCGCAGAAACTTGCAATATTGCAAGAGCAGGGAGGTGATAATAGTGAACACCAATATGAAACTTCTCCGTGCAAAAATCACAGAACGTGGAATGACACAAGAAAAACTATCTGCGCAAATCGGGATGGACAGTAGCACATTTTCGCGAAAGATGAAGGCTTTAGGACTGGCTTTTTCTGTTGGAGAGATGCATAAGATTGCTGATGTCTTATCCCTTTCATCTGAAGAAGCGAAACAAATTTTTTTAGCCTAAAACTTGCAATATTGCAAGTTTTGATTCGAGGTGAACATATGGAAGCATTGGCCGTTGATACCGCCCCGCATGTGGAAGCTGCTCCATTGTGTGAAGCAGACATTAACGCGCTGGCGGAGGTGATCGTTCGTCGCGGGCTGTACTCTGCGGCGCCGGAAAGCGATAAATTTTACGCAAGCCCCGCCGGGCGGCGGATGGCAGGTATTCTTGCCGCGCTGCGCCGCCCGGCTGAGGAAAACACTGAACAGAAAGCGGGGTGAACACGATGAATGCAGTGCATGAAAAAATGGCACAGGCATACGAACTGACCTTGCAACTGGCGGAGCCCAAAAACCTGCAGGCCAAAGGCGCGGCCTTTTGCTACAGCAGTTACAAGGATGAGATGACGGTAAGCGTTGACGGGCGGCTGTACACTGTGCGCGGCGAGAACGGCGCGCATGACAAGGCCATGGCGGAATGCCTTACCGCACTGAAAAATGCTGTGGAGGTATCACAAAAATGAGCACAGAAAAGAAAGCGGGCGCCCGAGTGCTGGAACACTCGAACGCCCAGAGCGTCAAATCTTGGCCGATTGACGCTTTTATTTTACCCCGTACCCGCCCGGCCGTCAAGCGCACTCTGTTCGACACATTATGCGTGGCGCTTGCCTTGGCCGCCCTAGCCGCCCTAGACGGCATTTTCAGCGCGGGCGGCGGTGTGTATGCCTTTTCCCTTTTCGCGGCTTTTACAGCCCTTTCCGGGGCTGTGGCGCACATAGGAGGCAAGAGGACATGAACATCACCACGCCAGAGCAATGGCAGGCGGAGCGCCTGCAGGGTATTGGAGCCAGCGAGGCCAGCGCCGTCATCGGGAAAAACCCCTGGATGTCCAATGTGGATTTGTGGCGCATCAAAACCGGCCGCAAGGCCGCCGAAGATATCAGCGACAAGGCGTGTGTGCAGTACGGGCATGATGCCGAGCCCCTCATTCGCGGGCTGTTTGCACTTGACTACAAAGAGATCTACGAGGTGGAATACCGCGGGGCCTTTGATATGGTGCGCAGCGCACAGCACCCTTTTATTTTTGCCACACTGGACGGGCGGCTTACTGAGACAGCCACCGGACGGCTGGGGGTGTATGAGGGCAAGACCACCGAAATCCTGCGCAGTATGCAGCGCGAAAAATGGCGCACGCCGGACGGGCGCCCCCGCCTACCGGACAACTACTATGTGCAGGTGCTGCATCAGCTGCTTGCCACGGGCTGGGAATTTGCCGTGCTGCATGCCCAGCTTAAAAGCACATGGGGCAACGAATTTGTGGCCACGCGGCGCACGTTTGTTATTGAGCGAGCCGAGGTGCAGGCAGACCTTGATTTTTTGTTAGAGCACGAGCTGCGGTTTTGGGAGTATGTGCAAAACGACCATGAGCCGCCGCGCATTATTGATTTTTAAATTTTGGGAGGAGAACAAGACTATGACAATCGACAAGCTGAACCATGCAAAGGCAATCGCCGCAGAAATTGACATGCTGGACGAGCAGATGCGCCGCCTTGGCAGCCTGCTGCGCAATGAGGAAAATGGCGCTATGCTCTCTTTGACACTGGTTAAAAAAGGCATCACGCTTTGCAGCGTGCGCATCGATAACCTGACGGAACGCGGGCTTGCCAATATGCTGGCGGGCATCATTGCAGACCTCAACGAGCAAAAACACGCACGCCAAAACGACTTGGCCTCGCTGTAAGTAAGGAGGATGCTATGCCAATGCCAGAAATTGTGAAAGTACGTTTCAAAAGCCGTTTCCAGCCGGGTGAATGGAGCCCACGGGAGTACAGCTATTATGCAGCGGTGCCGCTGAAGGTGGGCGACCTTGTAGTAGTGCCGTCCAAATACGGGGAAAGCGTTGCCAAGGTATCGCAGGTGCATGTGGATGAGCGCGAGGTGCGAGACTATCTGCATGTGATGCAGACGATTTCCACCCGCCCCATCGGACATGAAGATGACAGCACACGTTCAGGCCATGCCTGCGGAGCGTCCACGCAAATGCGGCTTTGATATGCCGCCTTGGAAAGGAGAACACACCATGGAGCTTATTGTGAAAAACCCCACCACGGCCGCCCCCCTGCCGGCTGTGGAGTGGAACTATCAGGAAATGCGGGCAGAATTGGAAAAAAAACTGGCCGCCTACAAGGGCGCGGTATATACCGCAGCACAGATGCCGCAGGCAAAAAAAGACCGCGCAACCCTGAACAAAGTGCGCGACCAGCTGGACACCGCCCGCAAGGAGCTGCGCGCCTACTTTCTGGCCCCCTACAACGAATTTGAGGCCCAGATGAAAGAGCTGCTGGGACTTGTAGCCGAGGCTGTAGAGGGTATTGACGCACAGGTGAAGGCCGTGGAGCAAAAGGAAAAGGACGAGAAACAGGAGGCTATCCGCGACATTTATGTCGCATGGGGCAAAGAACTTTGCGAACTGGTGTCGCTGGAAAAAATACAAAACCCGCGCTGGCTCAACAAAACCTATACCCTCGCCGCCATCGAGGATGATGTAAAGACACAATTTGCGAAGGTGCGGAGCGCGCTGCACTCCATCGAGGGCGCCGTGGAGGCGGAATACCGCGACACGGTGCGCATGGTATACCTTGAATCTCTGGATTTGGGGCTTGCCCTGCAGAAAAAATCGGAGTTGGCAGAGCAAAAGAAAAAAATGGAGCGTGCCGCCGCTGAACGGCAACTGCAGGCAATGCGGGAAATGGCCGCGGGCGACCCTGCCCCGGCACCCGCTTCCTCCCCGGCACCCGTGCCCCAGCCCACGGCACAGCCCGCCCCTGCGGCGGCCCAGACAGAGCCGGAAACCATATGCCTTGACTTTCGGGTGTGGGCAACAAAAGTCCAGTTGCAGGCGCTGAAAGAATTTCTGCGCAACAACCAAATCAAATACGGCCGCGTGCCAAAGGAGGCTTAAACTATGGCAGTACAAAATTCCCTTACGCAGCGCAAGCCCACGTTTACAACATTCCTTTCGGGGGATGCTGTAAAGCGCAAAATCAATACCATCATCGGCGGCAAGGACGGCCAGCTTTTTATTACGGCTATCACCAGCGCCGTGAGCACCAACCCGGCATTAGCGGAGTGCGACAACTCTACCATACTTTCGGCGGCGCTGCTGGGCGCCAGCCTCAAGCTCTCCCCCTCCCCGCAGCTTGGGCAATATTACATAGTGCCTTATAACGACAAAAAACGAGGGTGCAAGGTAGCACAATTCCAGCTTGGTTACAAAGGATATATCCAGCTTGCCATTCGCAGCGGTCAATACAAAAAACTCAATGTGCTGCCCATCAAGCAAGGAGAATTGGTACATTTCGACCCGCTGAACGAGGAAATTGAGGTAAATCTCATCGACGATGAATTCGCACGAGAGAACGCCCCTACGGCAGGTTATTATGCCATGTTTGAGTACACAAACGGCTTCAAGAAGGGAATGTACTGGAGCCGCGAAAAGATGATGGCACATGCAGATAAATACAGCCCCGCATTCAGTGCAGAGAGCTATCAAAAATTACTGGACGGAGAAATTCCCGAAAAGGATATGTGGAAATATTCCTCATTTTGGTATCGCAACTTTGATGATATGGCATGCAAAACCATGTTGCGCCAGCTGATTAGCCGGTGGGGTGTCATGAGCATAGAGATGCAGCAGGCGCTCTCGATAGACGAGCATATCATTACCGAGGATGGCACCGCCGAACCCGCTTTTGTCGAGGATGCGCCGGAGCCCGGCAGCCCTATTGAGGCCACCGGGCAGGAAGTGCATACAGCACCACCGCCCGTAGAAACACCACCCGCTGAGGCAGAAAACAATATGGCCGATGATTTTTTTCAGGACTAACGAAAGGAGCTTCCAATGATTGAAAAAGACCTTTTTGACGACCAATATGAAAAGCTGCTCGGCATCTGCGACAAGAACAACCTTGTCGCAGATTTCAGCGCCGCGCAATACCCAATCATGCTTACGGTGCGCCCTGATACCAGCATGGAGGGCCAGATTTCCATGCTGGAAGATGATGTGGGGCACAACAACCGTGATTCTCGCATTCGCTTTGTCTTTGTGGATGGGCGCCTTGTAGTAAAGGTTTCCGATAATTTTACACTGACGGACACCCTGCTGAACAAGCTTAAAAACATTGCAAAAAAGCTGTATGTACAGCACCTTGCAGCCTTTTTCCGCGAGGCAAAGGAACGCTCTAAATTTGTGGAAACTAATGCGGAAATACAGGCCCCGGACGTGCCGGGAGCATCGGACGAAACGGAAATCATTGACGCGCTGTTCTCGGTTGACGACGAGGCAGGCACGGACATCGAAGAAGGCTGAACGGGAGGGCGCTCATTATGGCAGACGGAAAGCCATCCATTTTAATTTATCGCGACACGCTGCGGCTATTGCTTAACAGCTTCGGCCCCGAGGATTTTTATGCCATCATGGGCGCCCTTTCCGCACATGCCGAAGGGAAAAGAGTGCAAAAGCCTCAAAACCCCGCCGCAGAATTTGCCTATAACATGATTGCCCAGCAGCATGACCGTGACAGCGCCGCCTACGCGGAAAAGAGCAAAAAGCGTTCGGCGGCGGCCCGTAAACGCTGGGAAGCCAGTGGAAAAGTCGTTGAAAATGCGGAGCCTTGTGGACAACCCGTTGAAAACCACATGCAAAAGCATGCAAAAAATGCAAATGCAGATTTTGCACCTACGGATACGGTAACGGTTACGGATACGGTAACGGTTACGGATACGGTAACGGATATAGAAGACGATATTAACATATCGTCTTCTTCTGGCAAAGACGACGAAAGGCCGGTTGATGAAAAGCCCACGGAAAAGATTTACCGCACCTATCAGGAGCTTATCGGCAAATTTAACGATGAGGTGAAATACGGCCTGCTGGAAGCCTACGGGGCATTGGGATTTGACGGCACGATGAACGCCATTATGCGTGCATACGAAAACGGTGGCACAACCTGGAAGTATGTGCAGCGATGTATCAACAGCCAGCGGGAGGACCCCGGATGGCGTCCGGGAAGGATGAGATGATGGATTATCAATTCGACCGAGAGTTACAAGCGGAAATGAACAGACTGCTGCTGCGTGTGCACTGGGGAACACCCAGCCCGCAGCAGGAGTTTGGAAAGGACGATGAAAATGCCGATAAAAAATTACACCACCGTTGTGAGCGCCTACGAATCGCTGGGGCAGATTCAGGGCATGCTGGCCGCCCACGGGGCGAATAAAATCCTTGTGGAGTATGATGCCGGGGCCCCGGTGGGCGTCATGTTTTCACTTGTTGTTGATGGTCAAACGCAGGGCTTTTTGCTGCCGGCCAATGTTGATGGCGTCATGGCCGCTTTCCAGCGCCAAAAGGTCAAGGCCGATCGCGAGCAGGCCGAGCGTACGGCGTGGCGCAATATCCGAGACTGGGTAGCCGCACAAATGGCCTTTATTGAGAGCGGCGGCGCCGAGCTTGCGGAGACGTTCCTGCCCTACCTCACAGACGGCAAAGGCCGCACGTTGTATCAGGCGTTTAAGTGCGGGCAGCTGCTGCTTGGCGACGGCGGGGGGTGTCAAGCATGAGCTGGTATATTTTTTCCGTACCGGGAAAGCCGCAGGGCAAGGGCCGCCCGCGGGCAAGCGTTGTGGCAGGGCATGCCCACCTGCACACCCCTGCAGCCACTCAGCTTTACGAAAACTGGATACGGCAATGCTGGCTCGAAAGGTTTCAAGGCGTCCGCCTTTCCGGCCCCGTAAAAATACAGGGTGTAGCCTTTTTTGAGGTGCCGAAAAGCTACTCCAAAAACAAAAGGCTGCTATGCACGCAGAATGTCACCCCGCCGACCTGCAAGCCCGATTGGGACAACATCGGCAAGGCATTGTGCGACGCGCTGAACGGCATCGCCTACGGCGACGATGCCAGTATATACGATGCACACATCGTCAAACGCTGGGGCTCCCCTGCCAGGCTGGTAGTATGCATCACGGGCGAGGACGCCCCAAGAGAAGAACAAGTGAAGGAGAGCAAAAAGTGAAAGTTGGCGATTTTGTACATATCACCCGGAAAGAAAACGGGGCAAAAAGCAGGATGGATCCGGAGGATGTCGCGCTGATGCAGGCCCGCATCCCCCACACCGGCATCGTTGTGTATATCCATCCGGTTGGGCATTGGGCCACCGTATTGTGCATGTCTGACAGCGGAAAGGCTCTATACTGTGAAACATTCCGGGCAAAAGAACTGAATGTGATGCGGCCGCCGAAAGATGGGCGTGCGCTGAAGGAGGTGCTGGCATGGAGCGCAAAAGGCTATGGATTAATTCCCCTGCCGACCGAGACGCAGTAACCGTTATCCTTGTGCGGAACGGGTACACAGTGCGCCAGGGGCGCGACAATCGCCCCGGAAGCAAAACTGCCAAGGCATCCTATGTTGAATATTGGCAGGAGGCGCCTGGCGAATGAGTGCTTTGGTGCTTATCCTCGGGCTGGCAGTGGTGGCCGCTATCGCCTGCTGGGTATCCGGCAGGCCGTGAAAGGAGTAAAAATGGGACAGCAAGAAAAAGCAGGACAGATAAACCTTTTTGATGAAATCATAGTGGATAACTTTGCCGGCGGCGGTGGGGCTTCCACAGGCATGGAGTTGGCGGCGGGCAAACCGGTGGCGATCGCCATCAACCATGACCCAGATGCCATTCTGATGCATAAAACCAACCATCCATACACGGAACACTTGCAGGCAAACGTGTGGGATGTTGACCCGGAAAAGGTATGCAGGGGCCGCCCGGTTGGGTTGGCTTGGTTTTCACCGGACTGTAAGCATTTTTCAAAAGCCAAAGGTGCGGCGCTTGTGAATCGGAATATCAGAGGGCTTGCATGGATTGTGCTGCGTTGGGCGGGTACAGTACGCCCGCGGGTGATTATTCTTGAAAATGTGGAAGAATTTGTGACTTGGGGGCCTGTACGCAAAGGGAAACCCATAAAGAAAAAAGCCGGTCAGACGTTCCAACAGTGGAAACGACAGCTTGTGGCGTTGGGCTATGACGTGGAACATCGGGAAATCGTGGCGGCTGATTTCGGCGCGCCAACTACACGCAAACGATTTGTCTTGGTAGCGCGTTGTGATGGGCGCCCCATTGTCTGGCCGGAGCGAACGCATGCGCCACAAAATAGCGAAGATGTACAATCCGGTATATTATTGCCCTGGCGGAGTGCATCTGAAATTATCGATTGGAGTCTACCCTGCTATTCTGTATTTTCCAGTAAAAGCGAACTGAAAGAAAAATATGGTGTGAACGCTATTCGTCCATTGGCAGACAACACAATGAGAAGAGTGATTCGCGGCGTGGATAAGTTTACTATTCGAAGCGGGAAACCATTCATTGTAGAGTGCAATCATATTGGCACAGGGCATATGAAAGATGTCGAATCCCCACTTGGAACGATACTTGCAAAGCACGCCGCAGGAGTTGCCTCCCCGTCTCTTATCCAATATCACACAGAGCAGACAGAACGCGTCCGGGCAAACGGATTGGGAGATCCATTGCCAACCGTAGATGCTGCCAATCGATACGGGCTTACCACAGCGCAGCTCGTTGAATACTTTGGAAACGGGCATCCGATTGACGTGAGAAAGCCCATGCACACTGTGACAAGCCATGACCGTGAGGCTCTAGCATGCGGCCACATCGTTGAGTTTAAAGGGAAAGACATTGGGCAAGAATCGAGAAGGCCGCTGCGCACCATCACAGCAGGAGGTGGAGAGTTTTCCGTTTGTCGTATAGAACTAGCAAAAACAGGAAAGCACAACCTTGAGCACTGGCCGGAAGTCCGCACACTTCTCAACCGTTACTGCGGATATGATCTTGCCTCCAATGAAATACTTCTACTAGAAATCAGAGGCGCACATTACTTCATCGCAGATATTTTGTTACGGATGCTGACACCCCGTGAACTATATAACGCCATGGGGTTTCCTCCCGATTACATCATTGACAGAGATTATCTCGGTAACGAATATAGCAAGACAAAACAGGTAGCTCGATGTGGAAATGCGGTATGTCCGCCCATAGCAGAGGCAATGGTGAGAGCCAATCTACCTGAATGGTGCAACCAGAAACTCTCTACCATGGCAGAGTTCATTCAATCTGTTGCGGTGTGAGTAAAAAATATAACGTGTGGGGCTGTAATTACTTTGATGTGGTTTTACCACACCGTCGATAAGCCTATTCCACATGGAGGATATGTTATGAACACAACAGAATTTTTAGAGCGTGAAATACGCCGTGCAGAAATATCTTTACGCCATGCGCAGAGAAAGCCGCACACACCGAAAGAAGAACTGCGGGGACTGCGTGACAAAATCGCATGCCTGGAGGAAGCGCTGACTGCTGTTCAGCGGCGTTGCCTGGCGGAAAAGCCGATGACGCTGGAGCAGCTGCGGGGGACGCCACACGGAAAAATCAAAGATAAAACCCTTCAACATATTTGCGACCGGGCAAACGAGCTTGCCTACGCCTACCCGACCGCCCACATTGACCGGGAGAAGTGGGAGCCGTGCGATGCGTGCAGCAATGCAAAGCACATTGTAGGACTCGCTTTGGCAATTATGGATGATGGTTCAGATCATCGTATTGACACAAAAATGAATTGTGAGTACAGCTTTTGCCCGAACTGCGGACGTCCGCTCACAGATGAAGCCTGGGCAGAACTGGAAAGGAGGGTTTGTGGTGAAGTGTAAAAACTGCACAAAGTATGAGGACTGCAAAAGCGGTTCAGGCATGACATGGCCATGCGGTGCGTATGTGCCAAAGCATGAGCCCAATTGTCTAAGGTGTCATTATCGGCATAAAAACAACGGTAACTGCACGGCCGTGGGTGGGTTCTGTACCGCTGTGCCCGCCGCGTATTGTCCGCTGATTCCAGAACTGATTGCCCGCGCAGAAGCCGCAGAAAAAAGAGCCGAGGCCGCCGAAAAGAAGCCCGCCGACGTTCGCCCGGTGGTGCGGGGGCAGTGGATTAAAAGCCACGCTATCGTAGGCATAGATGCAAAAACTGGCGATTTCAATATCGGAGAAACCGATAAATGCTCTGAATGTGGAGAAGAATTTGTAAGACCGATTAAGGAATACAAGTTCTGCCCCTATTGCGGGGCTGATATGAGAGGAGATGGTGAAGAAAATGGCTGAACAGCGGTTAATTGATGCGAACAATTTGGGTATTGGAATGGCTTATCAAAGCGAATTTTACCCTAACTATTTTGCTATCGGCTGGAATAGTGCGCTCAAAGCCGTTACAGAAATATCGCCCACCATCGACCCAGAAACCCTTCCCATCGTGCGCCAGCTGCGGGAGGAGCTGGAGCGAGTGACAGCGGAGAGGGATGCGGTGATTAAAGAACTAAACGGTGTTTCAAGCCTTGTTGACGACCTCGCGGAATTTGTAGACCGTGAAATCCACCCCGTTGTTGACTACAACCTGTATCTTGATTTAAGAGAAAATGTGGATGCCGTTTCTATGTTCCAGCACGAGGACGAATGGCGCGGCCTGCACAAGGAGGAATGAGTGTGAGTGATACCAAAAAGCCGGTGTTTAACGCGGACGCGGCAGAAGAGTACTTTTCGGATTTACTGGTATTCTATCGCAACACCGCAAACGATATTTTCAGAAAAGACAACGAGGGGCGGCACGCCTCTAATCAGACCTATTCTGCGGAGTACCAGAAGTATGTAGGCATGCAGATGGCAATGCGTGAAGTACTGGAATATTTCAGCAAATTCGAACTGTAACAGGAGGAATGAGCGTGGAACGGTTGACTGACAAAATGCTTACCGAGGCGTGTAATGACCCTTGGGACTACTGCGGATTGGATGCACATTGCACGAGACACTGCACACAGCCAACTCCGTGCAAAATCCCAGCTCTTGTGCATAGGTTGGCGAAAATTGAAAACATCCTTGGCGACAACTACGACCTTGACCGCCTACGGGAGCTGGTGGAGGCGGATAATGACGGGCGGTGTGTGGTGCTACCGTGCGCTCCCGGATCAACCGTATATCAGATTACCGTGTCAGTATGCAAATGGAGAGATGCTGATAAATGCCACTCGTATTGCGACGGATACGGAGATTGCTGGGAAGGAGAAAGAATTGTTGAGCCTGTGCAATTTGAACCGTGTATGATTGCGCGCATAGGCAAAACCGTATTCCTCACCCGCGAAGCTGCAGAATCCGCGCTTGCAAATAAGGAAAATCATGTGAAAAATTGAATTTTTTAGCATAAGGAGAACACCGCATGAACCGTGAATGGCTGGAAAATTACATAGCGATGGCCCGCGAATGTGAGCACCGGCAGGAACGGCTTGCCCGCATGAAAAGCGCCGAAGTGCTTCCCCCGCTGCGAGCCGGAAACGATGGGAGCCAGCACACGGGAAGTTCAGGTGAGCATATGGCGCGCAGCGTTGAAAAGCGCCTTGAATACGAGGAACAGATAGCCCCTATCCTCGCAGAAAACAGGCGGAGGATGCGAGCAGTTGAACATGCTGTCTGCACCCTGCCGCCGCGCGAAAGAGATATTCTCCGCATGCGGTATATGGACAGCGACACATTGCGCCCCCTACCGTGGCGGGATATTGCAACAAAGCTGTTTGGCACAGACGAAAAGCGTCATATTGACGCCGCATTGCGAATACACCGGGCAGCTCTCGCCCACTATCTCACAAAATAAAAACAGTAAATGAGGTATTTTGAGGGTAAATGAGGTAGATTGAGGGTTGATTGCTGTGATATTCTTAGAGCGTCGACGAGGGTACGCCAGCATGCAGAGGACGTTCTCCCCTTTGCTTCCCATCGACATCCTTTCACACCGCGCCGGCATGCCGCGGCCAGTAGTATGCCAAAAACAAAACCGCCCATCGGGCGGTTTTTTATTTGCAGAAAGGAGCCCCGAAACATGGAAAAAGAAAAGAAAATCATATTGCGGGCGCTTCCAGAGATAAAGCCGTATCCTCATAATCCTCGCATCAATGATGCCGCCGTGCATAAGGTTGCGGAAAGCATCCGGCAGTTTGGATTTCGGCAACCTATCATCGTGGACGCTGACGGCGTAATTATTGCCGGCCACACCCGATACAAAGCCGCGCAGTTCCTACGCCTGAAAGTTGCGCCTGTCATTGTGGCGGATGATTTGACGCCCAAACAGGCCAAGGCATACCGCCTTGCCGACAACAAAACAGCCGAGTTCTCGCTGTGGGACGATTTGCGGCTTGCCACAGAGTTACGAGATTTATCGGCCTGCACGGAAATAGACTTGCGCAGCGTGGGCTTTGATACAGAGCCTGCCGCGCAAAAAAGCAAACGGACAACCGGCATCATGGCAGAGACGTTCGGCATCCCGCCTTTCTCGATTTTGGATACGACTGGAAAACAGTGGGCTGCTCGAAAAAAAGAATGGCTGGCTTTGGGCATCCGCAGCGAGGAAAGCCGCGATGATATTCGTACTTACAGCTTAAATGTCAAATATGCAGCCAACTGCAAAAACACAGTATCCATTTTTGACCCTGTTCTGTGCGAAGTTATGTATCGGTGGTTTGGTATTCCGGGCGGAAAAATATTTGACCCTTTCGCCGGGGGCTCGGTACGAGGTGTGGTTGCCGCCGCACTCGGATATGAGTATACCGGCATAGACCTCCGGCGCGAGCAGGTAGAGGCAAACAAGCAAAACGCTGAGGATATCGGTGTATCCCCCACATGGATATGCGAGGACAGCCGCAATATGGACAGGCATATTCCAGACGAGAGTCAGGACATGCTTTTCACCTGCCCGCCTTATGCAGATTTAGAGGTTTACAGCAACAACCCTGCCGATCTCTCAAACAAGACATACCCTGTCTTTTTGGAACTCTATCAGGACATCATGCAAAAGGCGGTTTCAAAGCTGAAGCAAAACCGCTTTGCGGTTGTTGTGGTAGGCGAGGTGCGCGGGAAAGACGGCAGTTATTATAACTTTGTCGGGGATACAATCCGCACATTCATTGCCTCGGGTATGCGTTACTACAACGAGATTATTCTGGCTACTGCCATTGGCACATTACCCATTCGCGCGGGGCACGCCATGGCCGTGAATCGCAAAATCGGAAAGCGCCATCAAAATGTGCTTGTGTTCTATAAGGGCGAACCCAAGGCTATTCAGGATAATTTCCCGCGCATCGCTTTGGAGGATGATGCCAAAAAGGCGGTGGCGTAAATGGCCCGCCCAAGAATCAAAATCGACCAGGCCAGCTTTGAAAAATTGTGCTCTTTGCAATGCACGCTTGCCGAGATTGCCGTGTTTTTCGGTTGTTCAGAAGATACAATAGAGCGTTGGTGCAAACGCATATATCACAGCGGTTTTGCGGAGGTTTTTGCCCAAAAGCGAAACTTGGGCAAAATCGCCCTGCGCCGTTCGCAGTTTCGGCTTGCCGAAAAAAATGCAACCATGGCTATTTTCCTTGGAAAACAATATCTTGGGCAGCGCGAAGAAGTTACCAGCGACGACATCAGAGACGATGGTTTTCTGGACGCCTTGCAAGAAAAGGCATCGGATTTGTGGGCAGAAGGCGTGGATGATTATGACTTTGTAATGCCGGAGGCAGAGGAAAATGAATCAGGTCTTTAAGTTCCGGCCGTTTTCCCGGCGCCAACAGAAGGTTTTGACGTGGTGGTGCGCGAATAGCCCAACACATACCGCCAATGGCATCATCGCAGACGGCGCCATTCGTTCGGGCAAAACGGTATGCATGTCGCTCTCTTTTGTCCTGTGGGCGATGTCGTCATTCGCCGGGGAGCAGTTTGCTATGTGCGGCAAAACGATAGGCAGCTTCCGGCGCAATGTGCTGCCGCCACTCAAAAAGATGCTTCGCGGGCGTGGGTATCATGTAACAGACCGCCGCGGCGATAGCTGCCTGCTTATTTCCCGCGGGACGAAGTATAACACTTTCTATATTTTCGGCGGTTCGGACGAGAGCTCACAAGACACCATTCAGGGCATCACCCTGGCGGGTGTCTTTTTTGACGAAGTGGCTTTGATGCCGGAAAGCTTTGTCAATCAGGCAACCGCCCGATGCTCTGTTGAGGGCAGCAAGTGGTGGTTCAACTGCAACCCAGAAGGGTCGCAGCATTGGTTTTACACCTCATGGATCCTTGAGGCCCGAAACAAGGGATTACTCTACCTGCATTTCACCATGGAGGACAACCTTAGTTTGTCGGAAGGTATCAAAAGCAGATACCGCAGCATGTATGTGGGGGTATTTTTTGAGCGTTATATACTTGGGCGCTGGTGCATGGCCGAGGGCCTTGTGTATGACATGATTGCACGCGACAAAGAGCGATACCTCATGCGCGGCCCCATTACCGGCATGCAGGGGCGCTTTTATGTTTCCATCGACTACGGCACGCGCAATCCATGCAGCATGGGGCTGTGGTGCGTGCACGGCGGGAAGGCCGTGCGCATTGCCGAAAGCTACTATGACAGCCGCAAGACCGGGCGGCAGCGCACGGACGAGGAACACTACCACGCTTTGGTGGAGCTCACCGCAGGCAGATATATTGACAGCGTCATAATAGACCCTTCGGCGGCGTCTTTCATTGAGACGATACGGCGGCACGGGAAATTCGTGGTGCGGCCTGCGGTGAATAAGGTTGTTCCCGGCATCAATGTGGTATCTGCCCTTTTGGAGGGCGGCCGAATGTTAATACACGAAAGCTGCCATGATGCTTTGCGGGAATTTGGCCTATATCGCTGGGATGATAAAAGGCCGAGTGATGCCGTCATAAAAGAGTACGACCACGCAATGGATGACATCCGATATTTTGCCGCAACGGTGCTTGCGCTTGAATTCCGCTGGGTGCCGTGGCGAGAAGGAGCCTGACAGATGTTTCAAAAGATGATGCAATGGGTACGTGCCACCCTTTTGCGCCTGCTTGGGCAGGAAAATACAGACCTTGTAATATCCCCGGCCATGGAGGCGCAGATTTCCACATGGGTGCGCATGTATGAGGATGTGCACGCGCAGGATACTTATTCCCTTGGCTTGCCCGCTTTTATTGCCGGCGAGTTTGCGCGCCTTGTCACGCTGGAATGCGACATCCAGTTGACGGGAACCCGCGGGAAATGGATGGATGAGCAATTCAGCATATTCCGTGACAGCCTGCGCCCCTCCGTGGAATATGCCTGCGCGCTGGGCGGCGCTGTATTTAAGCCGTATGTGCGCGGCGATGCCATCGCCGTGGATGTGGTGCAGGCCGATGCCTTTTTCCCCACTGCCTTCGATACCTCCCAACGCCTGACCGGGGCGGTATTTTCGCAGCAAATCACGCGGGGCGGCAAAATATACACGCGCCTGGAAAGCCACGATTTCAACCCTGGCACTGGCGTTGAAGTGATACAAAACAGGGCCTTTGTGTCGTCCTCAAATGCGAGCCTGGGAGGCGAAATCGCGTTGTCGCAGGTGCCGGAATGGGCCGACATCACGCCCGAGGCCACTATTCAAAATCTTACTCAGCCGTTGTTTGCCTATTTCCGCATCCCGCTGGCCAACAACAAAGACCGGGGCTCCCCTCTCGGTGTATCCGTATTTGCCGGTGCAGTGCCTGCCATTGAGCAGGCCAATGCGCAATACGGGCGCCTTTTATGGGAATATGAGGGCGGCCAGCTTGCCGTTGATGTGAGTGAAGCGGCTATCCGCAAGGGCGAGGACGGCGGCGTGCAGCTTGACAGGCTGGGGCAGCGTTTGTATCGCAGAAGCCTTGCCACAGGCGACATCAACTTTTATCACGCCTTCGCCCCGGCCCTGCGCGATGCCTCTTATCTCAATGGGCTGAACGACCTGCTGCGCAAAATAGAGATGCAGAGCAACCTTTCTTTCGGCACCATTTCCGACCCATCCAGTGTGGACAAAACGGCAACCGAGGTAAAAATGAATAAGCAGCGCAGCTTTGCCGCCGTGCATGACATCCAGCGCGCGCTGGAAACCGCCCTGAACGGCCTTTTTTACGCTATGGACAAGCTGGCCCAGCTGTATGGCCTTGGCCCTGCGGGCGACTGGCAGGCCACATATCTTTGGCATGACAGCATCCTTGTGGATGAGGACAAGGCCCGCGAGCAAATGCGGCAGGACTGCCGAGACGGCGCCGCACAGTGGTGGGAGTACCGCATGCGCTTTTACGGCGAGAGTGAGGCCGAGGCAAAAAAGGCAGTGGGATATTCCGAGAACCCCAAAAAGCCGCTTGATCCCTTCGGGCTGGATGGATACGGAGGTGATGGCTGATGCTGACGCCGCATTATCTGGCCGAATGCTCCGACGAGCTCGTCCGGCTGCTGGGCGAACTGGACGAAAGCATCATGCGCGATTTTGTGCGGCGGCTAGTAAAGGCCGGGCATATCACGGATGCCGCAAAGTGGCGGGCACAGCAGATGATGGGGGCCGGGGCGCTGTATGATGACATCGTGGCCGAGGCTGCCAGAATGACGGGCAAGACGGAAACTGCTGTTCGGGAGCTTTTCCGGGAGGCCGGATTGAAAAGCGTGGCCTATGACATCAACATCTGCCGAGCGGCAGGGCTTTCCCCTCTGCCCCTCGCCGCCTCACCCGCGGCCATGCAGGTGCTGCTTTCCGGCATGGAAAAGACTAAGGGCATGTTGGACAACCTGACCATGACAACGGCCAACGGCGCACAACGCGCCTTTATTGAGGCGGCCACACTGGCCGAAATGCAGGTGGAAAGCGGTGCGTTTGACTATGTTACCGCCATACGCAACGCCGTGCACACTGCTGCCAGCGGGGGCGCATGGGTGCTTTACCCCACCGGGGCACGCAGCCGCCTTGACACGGCCACGCGCCGGGCTGTGCTGACCGGGGTAAACCAGACGGCCGCCGCCCTTACGCTGGCCTACGCCGACGATATGGGCTGCGACCTTGTGGAGACCACGGCGCACATGGGCGCCCGGCCGGAGCATGTGGTGTGGCAGGGGCAGGTGTTCAGCCGCAGCGGCAAAAGCCGCCGCTACCCTGATTTTGTCACGGCCACGGGCTACGGCACCGGGCCGGGGCTGTGCGGCTGGAACTGCCGGCACAGCTTTTACATGTTTTTCGAGGGCCTTGACGAGCGCGCTTATAGCCGCGCGCAACTGGACGAATACGCCAATGCCAGGGTGCGCGTAAACGGAAAGGAAATGCCCTATTATGAGGCCACACAGCGCCAGCGGGCCATGGAACGGCGCGTGCGCGACACACGCCGCGAGCTGGCCGGGCTGGACGGCGGCATCAAGGCCGCCCCGGATGAGGCTGTAAAGAACGCCTTGCAGCAGGATTTTGACAGCGTCGCGGCACGCCTGAAGCGTCAGGAGGCTGCGCTGAAGGACTTTACCCGGCAGGCTGGCCTTGCGCTGGACACTTCCCGCGTGCAGGTGCAGGGCTTTGGGCGCAGCACATCGGCCAAGGCTGTGTGGGCGGCCAAGCGCGGGCGAACGGCTGATATTGTTGTGCAAGGCCATACCCTCTATGCAGTGACCGATAAAGCAATACAAGCCGTTCCGAAGCCCTTCTTCAAAGCTCTTTCTGATGGCATGAACCGGAAGGCCCAAGGCTATGCGCGGGAAATCCTGCGCAATGTAAAAGACTTGCCCGAGGGTACAGAGGCCGCCATTTCTTTTGCCATAGACGGCAGCCTAAAACATGTTTTTACCGGCACAGGGCCGGATATGAGTGTGGCAATCCGAGGCATGCAGCATCCTTATGTTCTCTTGCACAACCACGCCAGCAATGATATACTGAGCCCAGAAGACATACTGGCGCTGATACGACATGACAATATGGTAGCTATTGGCGCTGTTGGTAACAAAGGCGCTTTATTCACCTGCGAAAAGGTATTTGGGTATAGCCGCGAAAAAGCCGTGAGCTTTTACCAAAGTATTTTGGGGCAATACCCTGAAATGCATGTAAATCTCGAGCAGAGAGTCCAATTCATGCAGAGTTTTATGAAGGGAGCAGAAAAATATGGCCTACACTTCTCCTCTCCCGGATAATGTGGTTAAAGTGCTACGCAGTTATTTGAAAAAAGCAAAACCGTACACACCGGAAGAACGCAAAAAATATAATTACCATGAGTTGGGAACATTTTTAGCTGATATTGTGTACCAATATTCAGACCGGGAGCTCGCCACACTCGCCATGGATGAGTTGCAAGCTGCCGGCCTCTGGACGGAAGAAGACGAGAAAAAAGCGTTTGGCTGAACCACCACCCGCGGGCGGTGGTTTTTTTATGCCATCTGAAAACTGAATCGTTCATCAAGGCGTCTGCCCCATACGGGGCGGGCGCTTTTTTGATACAAAATTGCCCCTGCCTGCCGGGCTTTAAATGCAGGATAGGCCGTGCGCGGAGTGGCCGCGCGTTTATAAGCAAAATCTGGCTGAAAAGGAGTATACACATGGAATTTCTGAAGGAGATTTTCGGCGGCGGCGCGCTGACCTACGAACAGCTTGCCGCAAAGGTAGCTGAAAAGAAAATGAAGCTGGCCGACCTTTCCGCAGGCGGCTATGTGGGCAAGGAAAAGTTCGAGACCCTGAGCGCAGAGAAAACCGGACTGGAAACACGCCTTGCTAACGCAAACAAGAAGCTGGAGGACTACGACCCCGAATGGAAAGCAAAGGCCGAGCAGGCCAAGGCAGATGCCGACGAGCAGGTGCAGGCCGTGCAGCGCAACTTTGCCCTGAAGGAGCAGGCTGCAGGGCTGAAATTCTCGAGCGAAAGCGCCAAAAGGGCATTTATGGCCGACCTCGAAGCCCAAAAGCTGCCCATACAGGACGGCAAGGTGCTGGGCTTTGACGATTTCGCAAAGAGCTACCGCGAAAGAGACCCCGGCGCATTTTTGCCCAACGAAAAGCCGCCGCGCTTTTCCGGCTCGGCCACAGGCCCCGCCGCCGCTGGCACAAAGAAGGACCAGGCAAACGCTGCCATCCGCGCGGCGTTCGGCCACGGACAAGCAACATGATTTTTTGACAGGAGGAAAACACTATGAGCATTATCAACCGCGAGCAGGCGGAAGCCCTTATCCGCGAGCAGATTGTGGAAACCATTTTTCAAGAGGCCCCGAAACAGAGCATCGTGATGCAGCTGGGCCGCCGCCTGCCCAATATGACGAGCAAACAGACCAAAGTGCCCGTGCTGGACATGCTGCCGATTGCCTACTGGGTGAACGGCGACACCGGCTACAAGCAGACTTCGCATCAGGCGTGGGACAACGTCTACCTGACGGCCGCCGAGCTGGCCGTGATCGTCCCCATCCCGGAGGCGGTGCTGAGCGACGCCAGCTTTGACATTTTGGGCGAAGTGACGCCCCGCGTGAATGAATACATGGGCAGGCGCGTGGACAGCGCCGTTATTTTCGGCGTGGAGCGCCCGGTGGAATGGCAAAACGACCTTATCACGCTGGCACGCCAGGCGGGCAACAACGTGAGCGGCGGCATCACCTATGACACCCTGATGGGTGAGGACGGCCTGCTGGGCAAGGTGGAGCAGGCGGGCTACACCGTCACCGGCGCCATCGCGGCCATGCGTGCCCGCGGAGCCATGCGCGGCCTGAAGGACGACGCGGGCCGCCCCATCTTTGTAAGCGACATGCAGGGCCCCACCCGCTACGGGCTGGACGGCGCGCCGCTGTTCTTCCCCGAAAACGGCTCTTTTGATACATCCGCCGCACAAATGGTGGCCGGCAACTGGAGCCAGCTTGTGTGGGCCATGCGTCAGGATGTGACCGTAAAAATCCTCGACCAGGGCGTGGTGCAGAACCCTGTGACAAAGGAAATTGTGTACAACCTTGCCCAGCAGGACATGATTGCGCTGCGCGTGGTGATGCGCATGGGCTGGGCGCTGCCCAACCCGGCAACCCAGCTGAATGCAGACCGCACGAACGTACCGTTCGCCTATATCGAGGCCGACACGCCCGTGACGGACTATGCCGCCACCTTTACCGTGCAGGACAACGCTTCTGCCGCCGTGAAAGGCGCGCGCGTGAATGTCAATGGCGCCATCAAAAAGACGGATGCGTCCGGTAAGGCTGTGTTCAACCTGCGCAGCGGCACCTACCCCTACACGGTAAAGGCCGAGGGCTACCACCCGATGAGCGGCGAGATCGTTGTAAATGACGCTGCCGCGAATGCCACTGTGAAATTTCCTGCAAAGGAGGCGTAAGCCATGCTTATCATCGACGCATTGAAGGCCCTGTATAAAAAGGCTACCACCAAGGACGCCGCCGCAACCAGCATTGCGGGCGTGGTGCAGGAAATGGCCGACAACTGGCCCGCGGCGGGCGGCGCAGGTGCGGCCACCACCGAAAAGGCGGGCCTTGTCAAACAGGGTGCGGCCGTGGCCGACGCCGCGGGCGAAACGCCTACCAAGGAGGAATATAACGCGCTGCTGGCCTCGCTGCGCGCAGCGGGCATCATCGCCGCAAGCTGAAAGGCGGTGCGGCCATGTATGCGGACTATGCCTTTTATACAGGCACCTACCAGGGCGAGGACATCCCGGAAGCCGACTGGCGCCGCATTTCTGCGCGTGCAGATGCCTTTGTGGACAGGCTTACCTACGGGCGCCTGCACCATGGCTGGGAGGTGACGGAAGCCGTTAAAATGGCCTGCTGCGCCGTTGCCGAGGCCCTCCATGCGCAGCAGGCAGCGCAGGCCCAAGGGGCCAAGGCCGCGGCTGCCGGCATCAAAAGCGAGAACAGCGACGGTTACAGCGTGAGTTACGGCGCCCACACCGACATGCAGGCCGCCATGGAAGCACAAATGCTGGAGGCGGCGGGAGTGTACCTCCCGCCGCACTCGCCTATCCGGTACGCGGGGCTTTACCGCACCGACCTGTGCGGGGGGTGCTGCACTTGACTGCAAACGCAGACATTACGCTGCTGATTCCCCGGTATGACGCCGTCCAGCGGCAGGACGAATACACGGCGGTAACGGTGCGGGGCGTGTGGATACACGCTGTGCACAAGGGTGGCGATAACCCCGGCGACGAATTGCGCGTGCGTATCCCCATTGATGCCGGCTTCGGGGGGCGTGTGTACTGTGCCCCTGCCGAGTGGCAGGCGATGAATGACAGCGCCGCGGCCGCACACTGGACACTGGCCCCGGGCGGGTATCTGCTGGCCGGGGCGCATGAGCTGCCACCGCCCATCTCCCCCCGCGCCCTAATGGAGCAATACGGGAAGGTGTGGAGAATCACCGAGGCCGCCGATAACCGGAACGGCACGGCCGCGGTGCAGCACTGGCGCGCAAAGGCGGTGTAGCAATGGCAAAGGAATGGAGTATTGAGACACCGCGCGGGCGGGTAATCCGCGTGGGAAACTGCAAGGCGCGCCTTGAATGGAACCCCAATTTCGCGCCGAAGCACCGCGCGGCTTTCAGCCGCAGGCAAAAGTATGTGGACAGTTCCTGCCTGCGCTACATGGACCCGCTGACGCCGTTTCGCACCGGCATGTTAAAGCTCTCGGCAAAGCTGGGCACTGTGCTGGGCAGCGGCGTTATCCGTTACCTTGCCATTTATGCACGGCGGCAGTATTACACGCACAAAACCAAGGCCAAATGGTTTGAAACCATGAAAGCCCGCAACAAAGAGCAGATTTTGAAGGGGGCAGCGAAAATTCAATGAAAAATGATGACCTGTTGATATACGGCATCCGGGAATATTTCAAGGCCTGCCCCCTGCTGCGCCGCGGGCGGCTGCTGATTGACGCGCTGGGGCTGGCCCCCGTGAGCTATTCGCTGGACGTTTTGCCCTGCGACCCTATTATTACGCAATATGCGGACGGCGACAGCCTGCGGCAGTATCAGTTTGCATTTACCAGCCGAGAATGGTTTTCCCCCGGGGATGTAGACAACATCGAAAACAGCGGCTTTTACGAGCGGCTGGAGGACTGGGTGGAGGCACAGAACGATGCGGGCATCATCCCGCTTATCAAAAGCAAAAACAAGGTGCCGCAGCGGGTGGAGTTGATTGCCAGCGGATACCTGCAAAGCGAGGACGGCCAAACCGGCCGTTACCAAATACAGTGGCGCCTTATTTACACAAAGGAGGTTTAACATCATGGCAGAAAACACCGCGGCCCTTGTTGGCCGCCACAAAAAGGTTGCGTTCCTCGGTATTGTGGAAACCAGCACCGAGAAATTCCACCGCATGCGCAAATTCACGGCATTTTCGAAAAGTTCGAACCCCAAAGAATATTCGCGCCAGTATGTGGATGAGGCCTTTGAGCAGACAGACGTTGTCGGCTTCTCTCCCTCTATCTCGTACACATTCGACCTGTACACCAACACGCCGGTGCACAAGGAAATCGTGTCAATCACGGATGGGGAACTGCTGGGCAGCGAAGCCGTGCGCAACGTGGTAATTGTAGACCTTTCACAGCCTGCGGGCGAAACAGCGGGCCAGTTTGTCGCATGGAAAAAGCCGTATTCTGTCATTCCTGACACTGAGGGTGACAGCACGGACGCCTATACTTACTCGGGCACGCTGCGCACGGCCGGAGAAAGCGTCAAGGGATATGCCACATCTGACGATAACTGGGAGACGCTTACTTTTACGGAAGGTGAACCGAGCCCCGCGGGTTGAAGTCCCTCGGGGCCAGCAACTGAAAATTAAATGGAGGATATGAGCCAATGAGCCAGACTACAGACCTTACCGTGTGGAAAATACACGGGCACGAGCTGCGCTTTGACATGGAGGACGCAGAAGAGCTTGAGCGGTATGAGGCCGCTTTTGCCAGAATGGCAGAGACGGAAAGAAACCTTGTGCGCACAGGAAAAAAATCTGCCATAGTGCGTGCCTACTGCGAGATGTACTGCACCCTGTTTGATGACCTGTTCGGCGCGGGCGCCGCACAGAAGCTGTTTGAGGGCCGCAGGAATGCGCGCGAATGCGATGAAGTGTACGACAGTTTCCTGGGCTTTGTAAAGGCGCAGAATGCCGGCACGCTTGCGCGCCGCGAAAAGCTGGTGCAGGCATGGGTGCCCAACCGGGCCGCAAGGCGCGCACAAGCCCGGGCGAAGGGCAAATGAACCCGTTTTACAAGGCGCTACCGGAGGCTGTGGAGATTGATGGGGCTCTATATCCCATTGCGACAGATTTTCGTGACATTGTGCAGCTGATGGACATGCTGCAGTTACCGGAAGCGGAAATGTCGGACGAAGTAAAAAAGGAGGCCGCCATGCAGTATTTTACTGCGCGGCGGCCCCCTTCCCGTGCGGCAGGGCTGGATGCGCTATGGCGGTTTGTCACGATGCAGGAAGTGTCGTTGGCGGCCGAGAAGCGCCGCCTGCGAGCCGCGGCCTGCGGCGAGCCGGAGCAGGAAGAGGATACGGCCAGCGGGCCAGCGGTGCTTTCATACCGATGGGATGCCGGATACATCTATGCCGCGTTTCTGGCGGTTTACCGCATTGATATTTTTCAGGTGGAATACCTGCACTGGTGGGCGTTCCGCTGGCTGCTGGAGGCACTTCCGGGCGATACGGAAATCAAGCAGCGCATGGCCTACCGCGGCACCGATGCAAGCAAAATCAAGGACAAGGCCGAGCGCAGGCGGGTGCAGCGCATTAAAAATGAAATCAGCCTGCCACAGCGCGAGCTTACCGATGAGGATATCGGCAGCGCCCTGTTCAGCATGATATGAGGCCATAAGAAGATGAAATATCCACCTCTGGAAAGGCACTGGCTCCGCTGCGCAGGCTGCGGGGCCAAGCTGCTTTTATATGACAATACCGCACAGTGCAGCGGCGGCATTTATGCCAAATGCACCCGGAACCGCACCTGCGGGGCGGAAACAGAAATCATCATCAAAGACGGGAAGCAGATATTCCCCACGCAGAAAAAGCACCTTTGAGCCTTTGAGCCGTGCATTTTGCAGTTGATTGCAAGGAGGGCACGGCATGAGCACGCAAAAAGCAGACGGCAGCCTGCTGTTCGAAACAAAAGTTGATGAAAAGGGCTTTGACAGCGGCGTGAAAAAGCTGGGCGGCATTGCCGCCAAGGGCATGGCCGCCGTGGGGGCAAGCATCGTCGCTGCCGGCACCACCGTGGCCGGGCTGGGCGCGGCCGCCATCAAGGTGGGCATCGAATTTGAGAGCGCCTTTGCGGGCGTAAAAAAGACGGTAGATGCCAGCGACGAGCAACTGAGCGCCCTGCATGACGGCCTTATTGATCTCTCGAAGGAAATTCCCGTGACAGCTGCCGGGCTGTCCGCCATTGCGGAGAGTGCCGGTCAGCTGGGCATTGATGTGGACAACATCGAGGAATTCACGGCCACAATGGCTGACCTTTCCGTAGCCACCAACCTGACAGCGGAAGAGGCTGCCACCAGCTTTGCCCGGTTTGCCAATATCGTGGGCATGAGCCAGGAGAATTTTGACAAACTTGGCAGCGTGGTGGTGGCGCTGGGCAACAATCTTGCCACCACGGAAGCGGAAATAACCGCCATGGCCATGCGCATTGCAGGCGCGGGCTCTCAAGTGGGGCTGACCGAAGCTCAAATTATGGCGTTCAGCGGCGCGCTGTCTTCCGTGGGCATCGAGGCGGAGGCTGGCGGCACGGCCTTTTCTACACTTATTTCCAAAATGTCACTGGCCGTGGCGCAGGGCGGCGCGGCCCTGACTGACTTTTCCGATGTGGCGGGCATGACGGGCGATGAGTTCCGGGAGGCATTCGAGCAGGACGCCGGGCAGGCCATTCTTTCCTTTATTCAGGGCCTTGCCCGCATCAACGATGAGGGCGGCAGTGCCATCAAAACGCTGGACGATATCGGCCTTTCCGACATCCGTATGCGCGACGCCCTGCTGCGTGCTTCCGGCGCCAGCGATGTGTTTGCGGAGGCACTGGACATTGCCAACACTGCATGGGATGAGAATATCGCGCTCTCCAAAGAGGCCGAGCAGCGGTATAAAACCATGGAGAGCCGCCTGCAGTTGTTGAAAAACAGCGTAGCGGCCCTTGGCATTGCCATCTATGAGAGCACGGACGAGGGGCTGGGCAGCGCCGTTGACCTTGCCATGGGCTGGGTGGACGAGCTGACGCAGGCTTTCTCCAGCGGCGGCACCAGCGGGCTGGTGCTTGCCGCAGGTGATATTCTGGCTGACATGGTTTCTGTGCTGGCCGAAAAATCAGGCGACCTCATCGACGTAGGCGCCGATGCCATAGACGCTTTTGCCACCGGCCTGCGGCGCAACGCAAAAAATATTGCCACCAACCTGCAAAAGGCCCTGAAAGATGCCGTATCTGGCCTCAGCAAAGCGCTGCCAAGCATTGCAAAGGCTGGTGTAAGGCTTGCCACCGAGCTTGTGGGGGCTATCGCTGAAAGCCTGCCCGACCTGCTGCCTGCTGCTGTCGATGTGTTTTTTGACACGCTGGTGGCGCTGCTTACCGACCTGCCCACTCTCATCAAAGTAGGCGCTCAGTTCGCGGTTGGCCTTGTGGAAGGTATCTTCTCGGCGATTCCCCGGCTGCTGAGCGGCATCGGCGACGTATTCACGGCGCTGTTCACCGATAATTTCCGTATTGCGGACGCTGTGGCGGAACAAACCGCAGATATGCGTGCCGCCTTCGAAAATATTCAAGACGAGATAGCCCAAGCAAACGAGGCGTTTGCCGACCAGCAGGAAAGCATTCTGGCGAGCGCTGAAGTAGCTGAGCAATATGCGGGTATCATTGACCAGCTCTCTGGCAAAGACCTGAACGCCGGGGAAATGGCACAGCTGCAGGCAGCCGTGGAAGGCTTGAATGCGCTTTACCCTGACCTCAACCTGCAGATAGACGAACAGGGCCGCCTGATTGGAATTGCCAAGGATGAGATCCACGAATATATCCAGGCTTCCACGCAGATGGCCTTGACAGAGGCCTATCTGCAAAAAATTAAGGACAACACTGCAGCACTTGTAGATGTGCAAATTGCACAGCGGGAAGCCGTAGAAGAATACGACGCGGCCCTTGCCCAGAAAAACGAGCTGGAGGCCCGGCAGGCAGAGCTATTGCAACTGCAAACGGACCTCGAAAACGGACGTGCTTCTGCCCTCATGGCCAATACGGCCGCTTACATCGAGGCAATTCCTGCTCTGGAAAGCTATTTTGTGCAGCTGGAAGACGGCACCTGGGCACTACAGGAACATGTATCACTCGACCAAGCCTTTTCTGCTGCACAGACCGGCCTGCTTAACGTTCTGGGCGAAGTGTCAAATAGTATTGAAGTCCAGACCGGCGCAATGGATACCGCCAGTGGCACGATTGGAGGCCTGCAAGGGGAAATCAACGGGCTGAACGAGGAAAATGCCCGGCTGGCCCAGATGGCGAACGAAAGCGGTGCGGCCATAGCAAACGCCGGAGCACAGGCATCCGGCGCAGCGCAGAGCATGGGCAGCGCCTCCGCGTCTCTTGGCCAGTACTCCGAGGCCGCCAGCGGCGCCGCGAACGCGGTAGCCGAAGGCATGAACAATGCGGCCGGGGCTGCCTCCACCCTGCCTACAGTGGCAAACATGGCCGCGCAAAGCGCTGTAACCGGCATACAAAATGCGACGGCGCCCATGGCAGAGGCCGGGCAGATGATGATGCAAAGCGCCGTGGACGGCGCCACAAGCGCGGCGCCAGAACTGGCCACCGCCGCAGGGAATGCTGTAGATGCCGCAGCGTCCAAAGCTAAGGGACAAACTGCCCAGTGTTCCACCATCGGCAGCCAGATGGTGCAGGGCATGGTGAACGGCGTCAACAGCAATTCCGGCGCGCTCGCCACCGCCATGGCCAACTGTGTCTCCGCCGGCATCGAGGCCGCCCGCCGCGCGGCCAATATCAATTCTCCGTCCAGACGCACACGCGATGAAGTGGGCAAGCCGCTGGCCGAGGGCGAAGAGGTTGGCTACGTCAAGCAAATTGAAAAGAGCGGGCGCCGTATGCTGGCGGCCCAGGAAGACGCCGTGTTTGATCGGCTGAAAAAATCCGCGGCAGACACCAGCACGCAGGGCCTCACGCCCATACAGGCTGCGCCAGTGCCCGCCCCTGTCCCTACTGTTATTCAGCGGGCCGGAGATACCATCATCATTGAGAAGCCGTGCGAGAGCCCCGCGGAAACGGCACGGCAAATTGAGCTTGCAAAAAAGGAGCTTGCCGATGACTGACGCAAAAAAACTCAATATCACTTTTTCACGCGGCGACACCGTCATTGAGGCGGGCCGCCGCGCCCCGCTGCACATCCTTTCCTGCGAAGGGCTGGAAAGTTCAAATATAGATTTGCAGCTAAGTGCAAACGCACAGGGCGACGGCGGCACTGTAACGGTGGACCGGTACGATTCCAAGCCCATTACCATGGTGATGGAGGTGGACCGCAAAGAGGATAGCGAGGCATGGGCCGAAAAACTGCGCCGCTTTTTTGTCCCCCATGTGGATACTACCATCACGGTGGATAACTGCGGGAGGCAGACGATGAATACTTTCCGCCTTTCAAAGTTCCGCCAGCAGCGCACAAACCTTTATGAGCCTTTTCGCTTTCTTCTCGACATCATATGCCCTGACCCTTACATGAAAAGCGTGTCGGAGTATGTCTCTAACATGGCCGACCACCTGGCGCTTTTTACGGCCCCCTTTGCACTGTACCCAAACGGCGGCGCGCTTTCTGTGCGCCGGTTCAATGAGGAACTGCTTATTGTAAACCGCGGCGATGTGACCACGGGAATTATCTTCGAGTTCAGTGCCAGCGGCCCGGTGAAAAACCCGCGAATTGACAACCTCACCACTGGTGAATTTCTGCGCGTAATGGTGGATATGGCAGCCGGCGACGTACTTGTGATAAACACACAGCGCGGGAAACACGCTATCACGCTGAACGGCGTATCCGTCACACAAAAAAAAGACCGCGACCAGAACTGCCGGTTCTGGCAGCTTGCCGTGGGCGAAAATGTGCTGAAATACAGCGCTGATGATGGTTATGCAAACCTTTCCGTGGTGCCCCGCCATCGTTATGAATATTACGGAGGCTGAAGAATATGGGCAGCTTGGAAATCAATATTCTGGACAAAAACCGCCAGCTGCTGCACAGCATTGACGTGTTTCGCACGCTGATATGGACACGGTGCTACACCGAGCCGGGGCGGTTTGATTTGTACTGCTACCAGCCGGATTTTTCCCGTCTGCGGGAAGGCGTCTATCTATGCACCAACCGGCACAAAGAGCTGGGCCGCATTGACACGCTCAAGCTGCTGCGCTCCCGGCATCTTGCCTTCATTTCCGGCAGTTTTTCCGAGGCGGAATATAACGACCGCATTATCGAGAGCGTGCAGGATATCAACGCCAACCGTGAGGATGCCATTCTTTCTTTGCTGGACGATTTTGCGGTATCGGCCCGGCCGGTACCCTGCCGGCCGGTATTGGCCGCCTCACAACAGCGCGGCGGTGACGTAGCTTTCCAGGTAACCGGCAAGCCATTGGGTGATTATGTGTATACTCTCGCCTACGCGGCGGGCCTTTCGGTGCGCAATGCGTACGACTTTCCGACCGACACCCTGCGGGCAGAGGTTTGGCAGGGTCTTGACCGGCGCAGCAGCCAGACAGAAAACCCGCTCGCCATCTTCGGCGGAGATGAAGGAAACGTCAGGCTTGGCGACTATACCCTTTCCACACGCGATGAGAAAAACGTGGCGTGGGTGGCTGGCGAAGGCGAAGGCGCCGAACGCGTCATCGTAGAGGTGGACCGTTCAAACGGCGCCCCGCGTAAGGAGCTATGGGTGAATGCCGCCGACATTCGCAAGGAAAGCACTTCCCGGGCCACTCTGACAGATGAAGAATATCAAGAACTGCTGGAGCAGCGCGGCATTGAAAAGCTTGCCAAATACACGCGCACAGAGAGTGCGGCCCCCACCCTGCTACCTCAGTCCAACCTTGTGTATGGAAAAGATTTCGACCTGGGCGACCTGGCCGAGTACCACGACGACGAGGCCGGCATCATGGTGGAGGCTCGTATCACAAAAGTGGTGGAAACCTACGAGGGGGGCGAAGAGGCCGTGGAAATCTATTTTGGCGACGAAGAGAAAAAAATCATGCAAAAGGTAAAACGGGAGGCGGAAGAATGAGTTTGCAAGTTGGTATTTTTCGCTCGGAAATAATAGGCAAGGATGAGACACTAGGCCTGCCTATTTTCGACAGAGCGGTAACAGAGGAGTTTCTGGAAAAGCTTTTTTTCATGATATATGGGAATGGGGTGTTCCCCTCTCCTTCCACGGCATTCCAGTTACGCGCCGGTACTGGCCTGACCGCTGTTATTCAGCCGGGCGCTCTGTTTTGTCAAGGAAAATTCGCCTACGACACGGAAGCCTCGCCAGTGACCTTTACCCGGAACAACGGCGAACATGACTTGATTGCCCGGGTTGTGTTCCGCCTTGATTTTCTCAACCGCACGGCCTATCATGCGGTTTTGTACGGCACCCCAGCCGCCGAGCCGCAGGCGCCAGATCTCACACGCACAGCGGATATCTATGATCTGGGCTTCGCTGACGTATTGCTGAAAGCCGGAGCGGAAAGTATCACAGATGCCGACATTACAGACATACGCCCGAATGTGGCCCTTTGCGGTTTCATTACCGGCTCTCTGGAAATCACCGACACTACGGAAATTTTTGCACAGTTCAAGGCGATTTTTCAGGGGCTTTTTGACCAGATGGAGGCAGAGGCCGCTGAATTGGAGGACGTTATCGCGGGCATCGAGCAAGGCAGCGAGGTAATGCTGCGCGCGGTATACGACAAGGACGCTGACGGCGTGGTGGATGAGGCCGCGGCTGTGCAGGTGTATACGCCCCCTGCCGCCTCGGAGGCCGGCACGGATGAGGCCGGTGCACAGGCCGCCAGCCAAACCTTTGGCGGGCCTGTGCGCCTTTCGGTGGACGAGGCCACCGGCGCCGTAACGCTGCACGCGGTGAAGCAGGGCCTTGGCGAAGAGGGCGAGCCCGTGGGCGAGGCGGCCGTGGAAGAGGTGCCTGTGGCAAACGCCGCGGCGCTGGGCGGTAAAACGGAAGCAGAGCTGAGCGTGGGCGATTCGGCCAAAATCGGTGGAAAGGTGCTTTCCATGTCGCTTTCAGGCACCACGCTTACCATCCATTACACTTGAACCGGATAAAAGGAGGAGACAAAACATGAAAAAACTGATTTGTGCAAACCAGGCAACGTATGACGTGTGCGAAGAGACGGTGTGCTACCCCTCGGGCAGCGCAAACGCCCGCAATTACCTGGAGCTGTGGCTGCCGCAGGACGCCATGAGCTTTGACGAGTTTGAGGCGCTGTGCAAAAACAGCGCGGCCATGGCCAGCGTGCACATTCAAACGGCGGACGGCGCCGGGGTGGCGGCCTTTGACGGCTACACCGTGCCCGCCGAAATTGCCAAAAAGCGCTTTGAGCAGCACAACCCCGCCACGGGCGAAACCACGCAGGAAATGCGCCTGTTTGCCCGCATGGAGCAGCTTACCTTCATTGAGCGCAAGCTGGCGGAACTGGGGCTGATGTGAGATGGCGCTGATTGTAAACAGCACAAATATCCCCTCCAGCGGGAAGGTGATATGCAACGGCACATCGCTGAAGCAAGTGAACTTCGGCAGCACAAAGGTGTGGAACAGCGGCATAGACCTGATAGCCGCCAACAACTGGACATGCACACATTATTGGCAGGGCTGGTTTTCCAGCAATAGCAATCAGCTGAAGCTTTACATGCAGGCGGATAATACGGGAAGCAGCAACTGGGTCATTGTACGGAGCGCAGCACTGGACCTATCGGGTTATTCACAAATTACTTTGACTTGGGATAATGGCACAGCCGGTATCAACTGGATGGGGTTCTGCGGCTTTTCCACGAATGCGAAGCTGCAATTTAATAACTGGGCCGGAACAAATTTCGCCCCGGAAATTCTCATCACAAGAGACCAGGGGGCTTCTGGTACAAAAACATTTTCCATCCCCAGCCAGTTCCGCCGCAGCGGTGTGTATTTCTATGCTGAGCGGCATTTGTACGCAACAGCTATTCGTATTGATAATTTTATATTGACAAAAATTCAAATTTCATAGGAGGCAAAAACAAATGACACAGGATGAAAAGTACATCAATGCAGACGCAGACGCGGGCCCCGGCGCTGACATGCCGGAGGATGCACGAGAGGAGGCTGCACAGAAATGATAGGCTCTAACCTTGTAACAAAGCGCATGCAGGCGTATGCGGGCAACTACA
>OFMI01000237.1_pt1 | contig 52486 bp, 41 predicted proteins | sample 1541741 | NCBI WGS metagenome assembly OFMI01 (sample SAMN04209219, study PRJEB22552) | human gut metagenome | biome: gut; material: feces | host: Homo sapiens | place: USA: Oklahoma | reverse complement strand
TAGCAGGGTCACGTGTGAAGGCAACACCTGTACCACAGTCATCACCCATGTTACCAAATGCCATCATCTGTACGTTAACAGCAGTTCCCCATGAATACGGGATATCGTTGTCACGACGGTATACATTTGCTCTCGGGTTGTCCCATGAACGGAATACGGCTTTGATAGCTCCCATTAACTGTTCCTTTGGATCTGTCGGGAATTCAGCACCGATTTTTTCTTTATATTCTGCCTTGAACTGGTTAGCTAATTCGTGAAGATCTTCTGCTGTAAGTTCAACGTCCTGTTTAACGCCTCTTTCAGCTTTCATCTTGTCGATCAGTTCTTCGAAGTATTTTTTACCTACTTCCATAACTACGTCAGAGTACATCTGAATAAATCTTCTGTAGCAGTCCCAAGCCCAACGTGGGTTGCCTGATTTTTCAGCAAGTACATTGACAACGTCTTCGTTAAGACCAAGGTTCAGGATTGTATCCATCATACCAGGCATAGATGCTCTTGCACCAGAACGAACGGAAACAAGAAGTGGATTCTCTTTATCACCGAATTTCTTTCCTGTGATTCCTTCCATCTTTGTAATAGCTTCCATGATCTGAGCCATGATTTCTTCATTGATCTGTCTTCCGTCCTCATAATACTGAGTACAAGCTTCTGTTGTGATTGTGAAGCCCTGTGGCACTGGAAGACCTAAGTTTGTCATTTCAGCAAGGTTAGCGCCTTTTCCACCAAGCAGGTTTCTCATATCGGCATTACCTTCTGTAAACATGTAAACCCATTTTGTTGCCATTTTACAATTCCTCCTCGTTATTGGTAATTGATATATATAAAACTTGAAAATCACAGTCAGACTGGTAACTGTCTGCTCTTTTCATATCTTATATCGCCCTTAAAAAACGGATTTTACCGCACTAATATTGTAAATGTTTTAACTGTGATAGTCAACCCTTATGCACTTTTTTTCGTACAAAAAAAGTGAATTTATCGAAGAGTTCAATTCCTTCAAGTGATTTCTTCTATAAAAAAAATCTCCGTAATTAAATTTCTTTTATATACTATAAATTTTGTTATTATCAGAAAAAACTCAGGCAAAACCGGACTGTATCCATTGTTTTGCCTGAGTTCTTTTCATCTCTTACATATTCAGAAGGAATGCTCTGTATCCCTTTACTGCTTCATACACATCAGCTTTGCTGCTGACTTCATAAGGTGCATGCATGGAAAGTACAGCAACACCGCTGTCGATCACTTCCATACCATAATTTGCCATAATATATGCGATGGTTCCGCCGCCGCCTACATCGACTTTACCAAGTTCTGCGAACTGGTAAGTAACGCCTGCATCGTCCATCACCTTGCGCAGTCTTGCAAGATATTCTGCATTTGCATCATTGGATCCGCTCTTTCCGCGGCTTCCTGTAAACTTGTTGAATGCAAGTCCCTTTGTAAAGAAAGCGGCACTTCTCTTTTCAAATGCTTCTGCAAACATCGGATCATAAGCAGCGCTTACGTCAGAAGAAAGCATTCTTGAATTAGCAAGTGCACGGCGTACCTTCAGTTCAGATTCACCTTCTGTAAGTGCAACAAGCTCTGCAACTGTATTTTCAAAGAAACGAGAATGCATTCCTGTTGCTCCGACGCTTCCGATCTCTTCTTTATCTACTAACAGACAGCATCCTGTACGCTTTGCATTTTCCACATCCAGCATAGCGAACAGAGAAGTAAATGCGCAGACTCTGTCATCCTGTCCATAAGAAAGGATCATGCTGCGGTCAAATCCACAATCTCTTGCCTTTCCGGCCGGAACAATTTCCAGCTCAGCCGATGCAAAATCCTCTTCTTCGATTCCATAGTTCTCTTTTAAAATATGAAGTACGTTAGCCTTGATCGTTTCTTTTTCTTCTTCATCAAGTCCCTCCGCTTTATCAAGTGGACTGTTTCCAATCAGAAGATCCAGCTTTTCTCCTTCGATCACTTCACTTGCTTTCTTTGACATCTGGTTTGCTGCAAGATGAACAAGAAGGTCTGTAATAACAAATACCGGATCAGACTCTTTTTCCCCAATGCTGATCTCTTCTACGCTTCCATCTTTTTTCGCAACAACACCATGAAGTGCCATCGGTCCTGTTACCCACTGGTATTTTTTGATTCCACCATAATAATGCGTATCCAGATAAGCCATTCCTTCACTTTCATATAATGGATTCTGTTTCACATCAATACGTGGTGAATCGATATGAGCTCCAAGGATATTCATACCGTTTGAAAGCGGTTCTTCGCCCATACGGAACATGGCAAGCATTTTTCCCATGCATACCGCATATACTTTATCTCCTGCTTTCAGGCTCTTTCCTTCTTTCAGAACATCTTTGATATCCTGATATCCTGCTTCTTTCGCCATCTCAACCGCAAGCTTTACGCATTCACGCTCTGTCTTTCCGGCATCCAGGCAGGCTTTGTACTTTTCATTGATTTCATGAAGTTCTTTTTTGGCAGCTTCATCATAAGAGCTCCAGAGATTCTTTTTTTCTTCCATTTCTATACCTCTCTTCAATTCAGTTGGGATTCCCCACAATGCTTTCAGTATAACCCTCTCCCGATAAGAAGTCAATTATTACCCTTTAACTTTACAAGCATTTCCGTCATCGTTTCCTTCAAAACCGGATGCCGTTTATGCGGTGCGATCTCACACATTGGTCCAAGCACAAATTCCCTGTTCTGCATATCGATATGTGGTATACATAAATCATCCTCTTCAATGATCTGATCCCCATAGAAAATGATGTCCAGATCCAGTGTTCTCGGTCCCCATCTGCGGATCCGCTTTCTTCCGGCTTCCTGCTCAATTCGGTGTAACAGCTCCAGAAGCTCATGCGGGGTAAGCAGTGTTTCCATTTTCAGTGCCCCGTTCAGGAATTCATCCTGATCCGTCACGCCATATGGCTCGGTTCCGATCAGTTTCGATACCTTCAGGACTCTGCAAAGTTTTTCATTTTTCAGCTCTTCTACCGCATTCTCAATGTATTTTTTCTTATCACCCATATTCGATCCGAGTGCGATAAACGCTTCATTCCAGCAACGTTCAATCTTCACAGAAACCGTCTCAAGCGGCAGTCCTACCGGTGCCCATGGTTTCTTTACTTCCACCATGACTTTCCGGATCTTCTCATCAAATAATAAGATCTCTTCTGCAAGCTGCTCTGCTACTGCTTCGATCAGCCTGTAATTCTTCTCTTCCATCTTTTCTTTTATCAGATGGGAAATGGTTCCGTAATTCACAGACGCTTCCAAGTCATCCGTTTTTCCCGCCTTGCGTGTATCCACATACAAAATGCAGGAAACCAGAAACTTCTGTCCCAGTCTGTTTTCTTCCGGATACACCCCATGATTTGCAAATATTTCCAGGTTTTCAATTTTTATCTGATCCATCTTTTTCTCCTGCTTACTCTCTTGCCAGAATCACTTCTGTCATCTTGATCGCTCTGCGGTTTTTCTCAGCATCATGAACGCGCACAAATCCATAATGACTCTGTACTGCCATCACGGTTGTGACAAGAGTTCCTTCTTCTCTTTCTGTTACCGGCAGATCCAGTGTCAGACCGATCATGGATTTTCTGGAAGTTCCAAGAAGCATCGGATATCCAAGTCCGTTAAAAAGATCCAGATGCTTCATCACATCCAGGTTCATCTCGTAGGTCTTTCCAAATCCAACCCCCGGATCCAGCATGATCCGGTCATCTTCAATCCCAGCCGCTTTCGCTGTATCTACACACTTCTGCAATTCTGCATACATATCCTTCAGGAAATCCTTGTACACCGCCTCATTTTTATTATGCATCAGACAGCATGCCGCATCATATTTTTTCACAAGACCTGCCATCTTTTCATCGTACTGGAATCCCCAGATATCATTTACCAGATCTGCCCCTGCCTGAAGTGCTGCCTCTGCCACATCACTCTTATAAGTATCAATCGAAACCGGCACATCAAAATTCTTTTTGACAGCCTCGATAACCGGCGCAGTTCTTGTAATTTCTTCTTCTGACGTAATCTGCTGGTGTCCTGGTCTTGTGGACTCTCCTCCGATATCCAGGATATCGGTTCCGCCTTCTAAAAGCTCTTCTGCATGACGCATTGCCGCATCATAACCGTTCCACTTTCCCCCGTCCGAAAAAGAATCCGGTGTCACATTCAGTATTCCCATAATATAAGTATGTTTTGCTGTGTCAAATTCTTTATTCCCAATTTTCATTTTGTTTCCTCGTTTTCTACCAGATGATTTTCTGATTCTTCTTTTCTCCGCTCCAGTTACAGTCCTTCTCAGCTGGACACGTATAACACGCACGGGAAATCTTATCTGCATCATAAAGGATTTCTGCAAGCTGCCACTTATCCTGCCCTGCATTTTCTGTCTCTTCTGCATTGCCCCGGTGACTTAAAATTGCAAAAAGAATCCTGTCCGACTCCCCCTTTGTAAATCCAGTCTCTTCCAGAATCCTTTTTGCAATTTCAGCACTCGCTATCTCATGAGGAACTCCCGCCTTATATTGCTGCCATTTCCCGATGTCATGAAGTAATGCCGTCGCATAAATCTCTTCTTTTCCAAAGGCATATCCACGCTCCATCGAAAAAATATACATCAGACGTGCCACGTCCAGAAAATGGTTCATATCATGATGGCAGAATATTCTTTCCTTTTCTGCATCTTTATTCTTTACCAGTCCTTCTATAAAAAGAGGATGCTCATATATTTTCCAGATTCTCTGCATCCTCCTCTGCTCTTCCAGTTTTCGTTTTATTTCCATCGCACTAACCTATCATACGAAAAAACATGTTCTGCAGCTTTTCATTTTCTTCAAATGCACCTCTTGTAACAACACTGACCGTCTTGCTTCCCGGCTTCTTGATTCCACGCATGGTCATACACATATGCTCTGCCTCAGCAAGTACCATTACTCCCTTTGGATGAAGATTCTCCATCAGGGCATCCGCGATCTGTGCTGTCATCTGCTCCTGCAGCTGAAGTCTTCTGGCAAATACTTCCACAGTCCGTGCAAGCTTGCTAAGTCCCACTACCTTTCCATCCGGAATATAGGCAATATGAACCTTTCCGTAAAATGGCAGCATATGATGTTCACACATGGAATAAAACGTAATATCTTTTTCCACAACCATCTCATTGTTTTCTGCTGTAAATGTCTTTTTCAGGTGTTCCGCTGCATCCTCATTCATTCCGCCACAGATTTCTTCATACATTCTTGCAATCCGGTCCGGTGTCTCAGCAAGTCCTTCCCTATCCGGATCTTCACCGATTCCTTCCAGTAAAAGACGGATTGCCTGTTCTACTTTTTTATGATCTACCATAATGTTCTCTCTTCCTTTTTTCTTTCAAACACGTTTGTTTCCCGTTCAAGTCTTATCACTTCTCCCAGATAAGATAAGGAACCAAACACCAGAACAACATCTTCTTTCCCACATTCTGCTTTTGCTTTTTCAAGCGCATCTGCAATGTTCTCTGTCGGTTCTGACTGTACGTTCTTGGCCTTTAATACTTCACATAATCTCTCTTTTCCCAGATTTCTCTCCCCATTTGGAAGATCGATCGTATACACCTTTGAAAGATACGGAGCCATGATCTCTGCGATTTGTTCATATTCTTTATCTTTAAAAACCCCCATCACACCGACAATCTTTCTGTCCGTCAGATAGGTTCTCACATTTTCCGCAAGTCTTCTTGCGGCATCCCTGTTATGCGCTCCGTCGGCGATCACGGTCGGTTCTTTTTCAAGTACCTGAAACCGTCCAGGCCATGTCACTTTCACAAATCCCTTTCTTACAGCGTCTTCCGGAATCGGAACACCGCTCCTTCTTAACGCATCCACAGCTTCCAATACTGTCGCCGCATTGTCAATCTGATATCTGCCAGCCAGGCGAAGACGGATATCTTTATATTCCCCATAAGAAAAAATCTGTCCATCCATCGTTTCTTCAGAAATCACAGCCTTTTCCGGATGCGAAACCACAAACCGGCATCCACACTCTCCGGCCTTTTTCTGGAGGATATCGGTCACAGACATCTGCTGTGGCGACGTGACAACTGCCAGACATGATGGTTTTATAATTCCGGCTTTATTTTCTGCTATCTCTTCTAATGTGTTTCCCAACACTCCGATATGATCCATACTGATCGATGCAAAAATACTCAAAACAGTTGTATCTATTACATTTGTCGCATCAAGAAGCCCACCCATCCCGGCTTCCAGAACGACATAATCACACTGTTTTTCTCTGAAATAGAGAAATGCGATCGCTGTTTCTATCTCGAAAACAGTTACGGTGAGATCCGTTTTTTCTTCTACTTTTTCTGCTGCCTCTTTCACCTGAGATACAAAAGGGGCGAGCTCGTCCTCCGCCATCCATTGGCTATCAACCTGAAATCGTTCCATATATCCCATCACGGTCGGAGAACAGTATCTTCCGGTTCGGTATCCAGCCTGCTGCAGGATACCGGAGAGTCCGGCGAGAATCGATCCTTTTCCATTAGTCCCGGCTATATGTATAAATTTCAAATCTTTCTGCGGATTTCCAAGCTCACCCAATAAGCTCTTTATACTATCTAAGCCAAGTACACTTCCGTATTTCGATACATGATCCAAATATACCCTTGCTTCTTCGTATAACATGATTTAATTTTCCTTTTTGTACTTTTCAGCATATGCTGATATCTGAATATTTTATCATATTCCCTTACTGCTGTACAGTTCTATTTCTTTTTCTTTGGTACAACGTGGATCGCTCCACCCTCTGCTTCTTCCAGGGCTTCTCCGATTCCTTCATTATACGTCGGATGTGCACGCATTCCCTTCAAAAGCTGTGCAACCGTCATTTTGTTTGCGATCGCAGTTACAAATTCACCAACCATGTCTGTGGCTCTTGCACACATCATCTGTGCTCCGAGAATCACATCTGTCTCTTCATCTGCCACAATCTTGATAAATCCTCTTTCTTCTTTTGTAATAAGCGATTTACCATTGGCACTCATGATAAATTTACCAGTCTTCACTTTGATTCCCTGTTCTTTGGCTGCATCTTCGGTAATACCTGCTGATGCGATTTCCGGATCTGTATAAACACATCCCGGAACCACATCCAGATTCACAGAAGGTTCTTTTCCCGCCAGCTGTTCTGCAACAACGATTCCCTGTGCACTTGCTGCATGGGCAAGCTGTGCACCAAAGATCAGATCACCGATCGCATAGACTCCCGGAATACTGCTTTCGAATTTGTCATTTACAAGAACGCGTCCTCTTTCCATATCCGGAGCAGCACCTTCTGCAAATAATCCGTCGGTATTCGGGCATCTTCCGACTGCACACAGAACATATTCTGCTTCTACAGTCTGTTCTTTTTCTTTTTCAACGAAGGTACATACACAAGTATCCCCTTCCATATGCACACCCTGTACTGCTGCTGATGTATGGCTTTCTACGCCACGTTTCTTCAGGATCAGTTTCAGGTTTTGTGCGATCTCTTTATCCATATTTGGAACCAGGCGCGGCATTGCTTCAAGAATGGTAACCTTAGATCCAAGTGCGGAATATACGGTTGCAAATTCTACACTGATCACACCACCACCGATGATAACCAGACTCTTTGGAACTTCACTCAGCTTAAAAAGTTCATCACTTGTCAGAACTCTCGGAAGATCCATTCCCCGGATCGGAAGAATCAGTGGTTTGGAACCAGAAGCCAAAATGACATTCTCTGCTTCGACAAACTGTTCTTCATTTCCTGTAATCTTAACTTTTTTCCCCTCAAAAAGTGTGCCTTTTCCATAATATCTTGTTACGCCGTTTGCCTGCAGAAGCTGTTCTACTCCCTGAACAAGCTGTCCGGTTGTCTGCTCCTTATATTCCAGTATTTTTTCAAAATCATAAGTAACATCTGATGCTGAAATTCCGAAACGATCCGCTTCTTTGATTTCACGATATAATGTCGATGCATGAATCATTGCTTTTGCCGGAATACATCCCCTGTTCAGGCATGTTCCGCCGACTTCTCTCTCTTCGATCACTGCGGTCTTCATTCCAAGCTTCGCAGATTTGATTGCTGCCACATATCCTCCCGGACCGGCTCCAATTACTACTACATCAAACTTCTCACTCATTTTATTTCATCCTCCTACAGTTCCTCGCCCCGAATCCATTCGATAATGCCTTTCATCATCTCTTCTTCCTGTGGATCATCTGACCAGAAAAGCCCCAATTCCGTACAGATACTTTCCTTTCTGTACTTCAATCCTTTCAGATACTTCGGAAGTGTATGTATGAAATCCGGATTCAGTGCATCCGACCATGCAATTGCATCCTTGATCTTTCCTGATTCTACTGCAAACTGAAGTGTAATTCCTCCCCATCCAAAACGGTGGGAAAGCTCATACTGAAAATCAATTTTTCTGCCATAGAGCCAGTTCCATGAAGAGAAAAATTTCTCTCTTTCTGCAATTACTCCGGTATCAAGGTCTTCTATTTTTTTATCACGTACCTTTAATCCGTATACCTTTTCAAATGACTGTTTAAGTGCCACCTTCAGGTCTTCCATTGTAAGCTCCGGAAGATAATCTCTTAAATTTGTCACTCTGGATTTTACTGAATCAACCCCCTTTGATTTCAGTTTATCCTTTGATACAGTCAGATATCTGGATAAGGTTTCCATATTTACTCCTACCATGATCGTGCCATGATGATAGCAATGCTTTTCCTGCTCATAAAACGCATTTCCCGAGAATTTCTTTCCATCGATCAGGATATCGTTACGCCCGGATTTTTCAGCCTTCAATCCAAGGATCTCCATCGCTCCTATGATTACCTGAAGCTGCCGGTCCAGATCATATTCTTCTTTATTGATCAGAAATGTGAAGTTCATATTTCCCAGATCATGGTACACAGCTCCGCCACCTGACAGGCGTCTGGCAAGATGACCACCTTCTTCTTCAAGCTTTGTTGTTCTACATTCTTTCCAAGCATTTTGATTCCGTCCGATAACAACTGTATTCTGATTCTGCCACAGATAAAGAATACATTCTTTATCCTCGCAGTGGAGGAGCAAATACTCCTCCACTGCAAGATTTCTATATGGACTGAACTGATTGCTTTCAATATAAGTAATCTTTTCAATCATAGTTTTTCCCTCGCTTTAAGCTATAACTTATTAGTCCTGCCATTCGTATCGCAGATATGGATGTCTTGCTGCTCCAACCTCATCCATTCTTGTAACCGGTGTTGTAACAGGCGCCTGATGAAGCTGTTCGGCATCTGTTTCTGCGATTTCATACAGTTTGCGTAATACTTCTACTGCTTCATCCAGAGTTTCTTTGGACTCTGTCTCTGTCGGCTCTACCATCAGTGCTTCCTCAACGATCAGCGGGAAGTACATTGTCGGTGGATGGATACCGTTATCAAGAAGTCCTTTTGCAATATCCATTGCAGAAATTCCTGTTTTCTTTTTCAAATCTGCAAGACTCATTACGAATTCATGCATACATACCTCGTCATACGCCATTGTATAAAGGTCTTTCAGTTTGTTCATCATGTAATTTGCATTCAGAACTGCATTCTGGCTCGCTTCCGGAATACCTTCGCGTCCCAGTGTCTTCACATAAGTAAGTGCTTTTACGATGACTGTAAAGTTTCCATAGAAGCTCTTCATCTCACCGATGCTCTGTGGTTCTTTTACAAATTTCAGTTCTTCTTCCCCATCTACTACATAAGATGGAAGGAACGGAACCAGCATGCTCTTGCATCCAACAGGTCCGCTTCCAGGACCACCGCCACCGTGCGGAGTTGAGAATGTTTTGTGAAGATTCAGATGGATCACATCAAATCCCATATCTCCAGGGCGAACAGTTCCCATAACTGCATTTAAGTTTGCTCCGTCATAGTAGCAAAGCCCGCCACAGTTATGAATAATCTCCGTGATCTTCAGAATATTCTTATCAAAAAGTCCTACCGTATTTGGATTGGTAAGCATAAGTCCTGCTGTATCCTCTCCGCATACTTCCTGTAATTTTTCAAGATCAACACCACCATCCGGTGCAGATTCAATGCTGACTACCTGGAATCCTGCCATTGCCGCACTTGCCGGGTTGGTTCCATGTGCAGAATCCGGAACGATAATTTTCTTTCTCTTTTCGTCTCCACGGCTCTTATGATATGCTTTGATCAGAAGAAGTCCTGTAAATTCTCCATGAGCACCGGCTGCCGGCTGGAATGTCATACGATCCATACCTGTGATCTCGCAGAGAAGATTTTCAGATTCTTTGATGACTTCCAGGCATCCCTGTACCGTATGTGTCGGCTGCAGTGGATGGATCTCTGTGAATCCCGGAAGTGCTGCCATATCTTCATTGATCTTCGGATTGTATTTCATTGTACAAGATCCGAGTGGATAAAAACCATCATTCACACCATGTGATTTCTTTGCAAGTTCTGTATAATGTCTGCTCAGTTCAATTTCAGAAAGCTCTGGCAGATGAAGTTTTTTCTCTCTTTTATCTTTTTCCTGTGGAAGTGTTACTTCTACATCGCATTCTGGCAGTAAATCGCAACCTCTTCCAGGTCTGCTTTTTTCAAATATTAACATTACTGCACCTCCTTCAGAATCTGAACAACTGCGTCCATCTCTTCTTTGGTATTCACTTCTGTACAGCACCACAGAATTCTGTGTTCGTCAAGCGGAAATCCTCCAAGGATTCCTTTTTCCTCAAGTGCTGCAAGTGCTTTTGCGGCCGGAACATCGGATACAGTTACGAATTCATGGAAAAATTCTCCTTTGTTCTCGGTCTGATATCCAACTTTTGCAAGTTCTGCTGAAAGATAATGTGCTTTTGAAGTTGAAAGTGTTGCTGCTTTCTTAATCCCTTCATTGCCCATTGTTGCCAGATAAACGCCTACTGCAAGTGCGCAGAGTGCCTGGTTTGAGCAGATATTGCTGGATGCTTTTTCACGACGGATATGCTGTTCTCTTGCCTGAAGAGTAAGTACATAACCTTTCTTTCCATTGTGGTCTTCTGTCTGTCCAACAATACGTCCCGGAAGATTTCTCATCATCTTCTGTGTTGCAGCCATAAATCCAAGATATGGTCCGCCGAATGCAATAGAAAGTCCAAGTGGCTGTCCTTCGCCAACTGCCACATCAGCTCCATATTCTGCCGGTGTCTTTACTACACCGAGAGAAATCGGATTGACATTCATCACATATTTCGCACCAGCTCCATGTGTGATCTCACCAATCTCGGCTGCTTCTTCCAGATTACCGTAATAGTTCGGATGTTGGATCAGTACACATGCTGTCTGTGCATCTACATGTTCTTTCAGATATTCCATATCTGTAAGTCCGTCTTTTTCCGGAATTACTTCTATTTCCATTTCATTACCGAAGCAGTATGTTTTGATTGTTTCAAGAACATATGGATTCACGGTAGCTGAAACAAGTGCTTTGCTGCGTTTTCTGTCACGGCACATTGCCACACCTTCTGCGGATGCTTCTGCACCATCATATACGCAGGCATTGGAAATATCCATTCCTGTCAGATCACAGATCATGGTCTGATATTCAAAGATCGACTGCAGGATTCCCTGGCTGATCTCTGCCTGATAAGGAGTATATGCAGTTAATAAATTTTCTTTTGAAATCACGCTCTTTACTGTTGCCGGAATAAAATGCCGGTAAGCGCCTGCGCCGCGGAAAATCGTCTTAAAGACCTGATTCTTTGCAGCAATATTTTCCATATCACGACGTACTTCTAATTCTGTTTTTCCTTCCAGAATATTAAGACCGCCCTGGATCTTTACTTCTGCCGGAATGTGTGCGAACAAATCATCAATTGTCTGAAACCCGATTTCTTTCAGCATTTCCTGACGCTGTTCTTTTGTATTCGGTACATAGCTTCCCATAAATGGTCCACCGCCTTTCCCTGATTATTCTTCGCTTGCTGCAAATGCCTCATATTCTTCTGCTGAAAGAAGTTCCTCTGTTCCCGATACATCTTTTACTTTGATGAACCATGCATCATACGGAGCGCCATTGATCTTTTCTGGTGCGTCAAGAAGTTCTTCGTTGATTTCTTCAACTTCTCCTGTTACCGGTGAGTATACATCTGATACCGCTTTTACAGATTCAACATCTCCAAATACTTCTCCGGCTTCTACACTGTCTCCAGCTTCCGGAAGATTTACGAATACGAGATCACCGAGTGCTGACTGTGCATAATCCGTAAGTCCAATTGTCCAGACTCCACCTTCTTCTTTTACCCATTCGTGTGATTTTGTATATTTTAATTCTGCTCTTACTTCCATGATTTTAATCTCCTTTTCTTTTCAACTGCCGATCGCCTTTTCCAAACACTCTCTATCGCTTTTTTCTGCGACCGGACTGTTAATCTATTTTCGTTATTATTTTCTTTTATTTTGCTCTCTTATAGAACGGAAGCTGCACAACTTCTGCTTCCACTCTTCTTCCACGTACATCTGCTTCTACCTTGTCGCCAATTGCTACGCTTCCGGCATCAACAAGTGCCATGGCGATTGGATATCCAAGATAAGGGCAATGCGTTCCGGATGTTGTATGTCCGATCTTCTGATCTCCAGCATACAGATCCTGATGTTCACGGATGATTCCTCTTCCTGTTACTTTAAGACCAATTCTTTCGATCTTTGGTGTTCCTCTGTCTTCTATGGCTTTCTTTCCGATGAATTCGTCTTTCTTCATCTTAACACCGAAGTTCAGACCTGTTTCAAGAGGTGATACTTCATCATCCATCTCATGTCCGTAAAGAGGCATTGCAGCTTCCATGCGAAGTGTATCACGAGCACCAAGTCCACAAGGGATTAGTCCCTCTTCTTTTCCTGCTTCAAGAAGTGTCTCCCACATCTTTTCTGCCAGATCACTTGCCAGGTAGATCTCTACACCATCTTCACCGGTATATCCTGTCTTGGATACGATGCAAGGCATTCCGGCAACTTCTGCGCCAAATACTGCATGATAATATTTCTTTGGAATATTTTCTTCTGTTGTAAGTTTTCTTAAGATTTCCATCGCCTTCGGTCCCTGAAGAGCGATCTGTCCATACTGGTCGGATACATCTGTAAATGTAACCTCTCCTGACTGATGTGCGAGCATCCACTGATAATCCTTATCCTTGTTTGCTGCATTTACTACGATAAAATAGTGATCATCTGATCTTTTGTATACGATCAGATCATCTACAGTTCCACCGTTCTCGTTACACATCGGACTGTATCTTGCCTGTCCGTCTACCATATTTGTAAAATCGTTTGTAAGGATGTGCTGCAGATTGACAAGAGCATCTTTTCCTTCACAAAGGATTTCGCCCATATGAGATACATCAAAAAGTCCTGCCTGTGTACGTACTGCCATATGCTCTTTGATCACGCCTGTCTCATACTGAACCGGAAGAAGGTATCCGGCAAACGGCACGATCTTTCCACCTGCTTTTACATGAACGTCATAAAGGGGTGTTTTTAATTCCATTATTTTTTCCTCCTGTTATTCATAAAGTGGATATTTATCGCAGATCTTTGTAACTTCGGCACGGATTTCATCTGCTTTGGTATCAAAGTCTGTAATCGTCATCTTGATCAGTTTTGCGATGGTCTTCATATCTTCTTCTTTCAGACCTCTTGTTGTAACAGCCGGTGTTCCGATACGAACTCCACTGGTCACAAACGGGCTTGCAGGATCATTCGGAACTGCATTCTTATTAACTGTGATGTAAACTTCATCCAGTCTGTTCTGAAGTTCTTTTCCTGTGATGTTCATGTTCTGAAGATCTACCAGAATCAGATGGTTGTCTGTTCCACCGCTGACAAGGTTGAATCCTTCTTCAACCATGGCTTCTGCAAGTGCTTTTGCATTCTTGACAACCTGTTCCTGATAGGTTTTGAATTCCGGTTTTAATGCTTCTCCGAAGCATACAGCTTTTGCTGCGATAATGTGCATCAGAGGTCCGCCCTGTGTTCCCGGGAAGATTGCTTTGTTGATCGCTTTTGCATATTCTTCTTTGCACATGATCATTCCACCACGAGGTCCTCTGAGTGTCTTATGTGTTGTTGTTGTAACTACATCAGCATAAGGAACCGGGCTCTGGTGAAGTCCTGCTGCAACAAGACCTGCAATGTGTGCCATATCTACGAAAAGATAAGCTCCAACTTCTTTTGCGATATCTGCAAAAATATCAAAACGGATCTCTCTTGGATAAGCCGAAGCTCCTGCTACGATCATCTTTGGTTTGCATTCACGTGCAAGCTTTCTGATTGCATCGTAATCCAGAACACCGTCATCATTGACATTGTAAGGTACGAAATTGTAAAGAATACCGGAAAGGTTTACCGGTGAACCATGTGTAAGATGTCCGCCGTGTGCCAGGTTCAGTCCCATAACTGTATCACCTGGTTTGATCAGCGCCTGATATACAGCTGTATTCGCATTTGCTCCTGAATGCGGCTGTACACATACATGGTCACATCCGAATAATTTCTTTGCACGTTCAATTGCAAGATTTTCAAGAATATCTACATCCTCGCATCCGCCATAATAACGTTTTCCCGGATAACCTTCTGCATACTTGTTTGTCGGTACAGTTCCCATCGCAAGCATAACTGCCGGGCTTACGATATTCTCTGATGCGATCAGTTCAAGGTTTCTACGCTGACGGCCAAGTTCTAACTGCAGCGCTTTCCCTACTTCTTCATCACATTCAGTAATGTAATTTGTTACATCTTCAATTCTGTTCATTCTCTTTTACCTCCTTAGAACCAACTACCTGGTCTTTTTTGCTCCCTTTCCGGTGTATTTAATTCAGAATTTTATCGTTTATATCTGTATTTTTCTGAATATTCCCCTTTTTTAGGTACAAAAAAAACAGGCAAAAAAGTTTTCGTCATTGAAATCTTTTTTGTCTGCCTCTGTCCATTCACCTGAAAGATCACCCAGACTTTTGCGCTATATAGTCCAGACTACTTCTTCGGTACAATACATATATATTGTTCTCCAGAGTGTTGTCCGAATATGTTCCTTTTGCCTGAGAGTTTCTGCCTGCCCCTTCGGCTCATGCTATACATTAAATAACGGTGCGCGCCGTCTGTACAACAAGTATCTCACATATTCATCTTCCAACCTTAACGTTAATCCCATTATATAATTGTCGTTACAATTAGTCAAGCGTTAAATAATTTTCTTTATTGTTTATTATTTATCAGAATATTTAATAGTTTTTCCCTATAGGCATTGTTTTTTATTGACTATTTTTTAACTATATCATCGATTTTCTTTGTCTATTTTCACACTTGCCAGCATTTCCCCTGCCGCAAAAAAGTTTCCACCAGTAAAGTTGAATGACAAATGGGACAAATATAAGTGTTCAAATTCGATTGTTGTGCCATGGCGAGGAGACTCAGAAATTATGGAAGCCTCTGCTGACATAATTTTCGCTTTCAGAGGCTCCTCAGAATGGTTGGCACAACGGAATTTGAACACTTATATTTGTCCCATTTGTCTCACAACCTCCCAAACAAACTTTTTTGCACAAAAAGATCCGGACTTCCCAAACCTGGGAAATCCGGATCTTTTCAAATCTCTACCACTCAAATTTCTTCTCAAAGTACGCTTTGAGATCTTCAATTTTAATTCTTTCCTGCTGCATTGTATCACGGTCACGAACAGTAACTGCTCCGTCTTCTTCTGAATCGAAGTCATAAGTTACGCAGAACGGTGTTCCGATCTCATCCTGACGACGATATCTCTTACCGATATTTCCTCTATCATCAAATTCGCAGTTGTAGTATTTGCTAAGCATAGCATAAACCTTCTCAGCGCCCTCGTTCAGCTTCTTGGAGAGCGGAAGCACACCGATCTTAACCGGTGCAAGTTCCGGATGGAAATGCATCACAGTACGTGTAGAACCGTCTTCCAGTTCTTCCTCATCATATGCTGCGCAAAGGAACGCAAGTACCACACGGTCAGCACCAAGTGATGGCTCGATAACGTATGGAATGTATTTTTCATTGGTTTCATCATCAAAGTAAGTCAGATCCTGTCCTGATACATTCTGATGCTGTGTCAGGTCATAATCTGTTCTGTCTGCGATTCCCCACAGCTCGCCCCATCCAAATGGGAAGAGGAATTCTACGTCTGTTGTAGCCTTGCTGTAGAAAGAAAGCTCTTCTTTGTCATGATCTCTGTAACGGACTTCCTCATCCTTAAGTCCAAGAGAGAACAGCCAGTCAAGACAGAATTTCTTCCAGTAAGCAAACCATTCAAGGTCTGTATCCGGTTTGCAGAAGAATTCAAGTTCCATCTGTTCAAACTCACGGGTACGGAATGTAAAGTTACCTGGTGTAATCTCGTTACGGAATGATTTACCGATCTGACCAATACCAAATGGAAGCTTCTTTCTTGAAGTTCTCTGTACGTTCTTAAAGTTTACGAAGATTCCCTGCGCAGTCTCAGGACGAAGGTAAACAACGTTCTTTGCATCTTCTGTTACACCCTGGAAAGTCTTGAACATCAGGTTAAATTCACGGATCTCCGTGAAATTGTGTTTTCCACAGGTCGGACACGGAACTTCGTGTTCTTTTACAAATCCTTCCATCTCTTCATGTGACCATCCGTCAATGCTGTCCGGAATATCGATTCCATGCTCATGTGCATAATCTTCAATGATCTTATCTGCACGGAAACGTTCGTGGCATTCCTTACAGTCCATCAGCGGATCACTGAATCCTCCCAGATGTCCGGAAGCGATCCATGTCTGCGGATTCATCAGGATCGCACAGTCAACACCTACGTTGTACGGATTCTCCTGAATAAATTTCTTCCACCATGCTCTCTTTACGTTGTTCTTAAGTTCAACACCCAGGTTACCATAATCCCATGTATTTGCAAGCCCACCGTAGATTTCAGACCCCGGATATACAAAGCCTCTTGATTTTGCCAAAGCTACAATTTTGTCCATTGTCTTTTCTACCATAACACTAATCCTCGCATTCTTTTTATTTTTCGTTAGAAGAACAACGCCACTTATCGCGATAACATTTATTCCTCTCTGATTCACCTATTATACCTATTGCATATAGGTTTTGCAAGCTTATCCTGCTAATTTTCGCCAAATTTGTCTTTATTTTCTAATCTAATATACAATTTTCCGGTTATTTCAGCCCTGTGAGCTGCTCCAGAATCTCAAGCGACTTGAATCTGTGAGCCACGTATACATCCAGATAACGCCCCATTAGCTTTCCCAGTTCCTTTAAAACTTCATCGCTTAAGGTAAAGGTATAGAGCTTTTCCACCGGTGTCCCGACAATGAACTGCATGGCATAAAGGGTAGACGTATTCAGCCGCATTCCGTCATAGACATTCTGACCGCATTCACTGCAGACCAAACCACCTTCCTTTACACTGAACACACAGGGACGTTCCCTGTTCCCGCATCTGACACACTGAAATACCTGCGGTCCTTCCCCACTGACACTGAGTGCCTTCAGTTCAAATATGTAGCGTACCAGCTCAAATGGAATGATCTTTTTCGTCAGCACGCGCATCGTCTGATAAAGAAGCTTCAGCATTTCCCGCTCGTCATTGGCTTCCCTTGTATAAAAATCTGCAAATTCGAGAAAATAAAATGCATAGTATGCCGCTTCCACATCCGTGCGGAGCTCTGCAAAATAATTTTCGATCTCTGCCGACTGGAGAGTGTTGGAATTTCTTCCTTCATACAGCATGAATTTTCCGAAATTACAAGGTGTACAAGCCCCTGCAAGCGGACTGTTCGGTCGTCTCGCCCCTTTTGCAAACGCTGATATTTTCCCTTTTTCTTTTGTCAGGATCACGACTCTTTTATCATATTCACCAATCGGTGCTACCGACAGAATCATCCCTGTCATTGTTGTTAACTGATTCACTGCATTTGTCCCCGTATTTCTCCGTTTTCGCTTTGCAGACTTCCTTTTCCCGGTAGGAGAGATAATCCTCCACCCGTCCTGTTCTTGCAAACTGCTCCCAGTATTCCTGATTCATCCTTCGGTCACCTCATCTTTTTCTTATGCCTTTTAAGATTAGGTTCTCCCATATTTTCAGATGCTATACTGCGTAATATCTGCCAACTGTTTTTCAGAGAAACACCTTGACATTTTTTACTCGTCTTCTCGGTATCCAAAGTTTTTGATCAGGAAATCGCTGTCTCTCCAGTCTTTCTTTACTTTTACCCAAAGCTGGAGATTTACCTTACATTCGAGCATCTGCTCGATCTCATATCGCGCCGTACTGCCGATCTTTTTCAGCATGGATCCCTGCTTGCCAATGATGATTCCTTTATGTGAATCACGTTCACAGATGATCGTTGCCTCAATATCCATCACTTTTTTGCGTGCTTTCATCTTCTCGATTGATACCGCAATTCCATGTGGAATCTCCTCATTCAGGCAGTGCAGTGCTTTCTCACGGATCAGCTCTGCCACGATCTGCCTTTCCGGCTGGTCGGTAATGGTATCTTCATCATAAAACTGCGGTCCATACGGAAGATATTTCATGATGACCTTTAAAAGCTCGTCTGTATTTTCACCGGTTCTCGCAGATACCGGAACGATATCTGCAAACTGGTATACTTCATTGTATTTTGCGATACAAGGAAGAATATCTTCCTTCTTCACGGTATCTGCCTTGTTGATGACCAGCACGACAGGTGTTGTCACCTTCCCAAGCTGCTGCACAATGTGCTGCTCTCCGGCTCCGATAAAGGTACTTGGCTCAACCAGCCACAGCACCACATCCACTTCATTTAAGGTACGCTCTGCCACATTTACCATGTAGGTGCCAAGCTTGTTCTTTGCCTTGTGGATTCCCGGTGTATCGACAAATACGATCTGTCCTTCCTCGGTCGTAAGCACCGTCTGGATCCGGTTTCTGGTAGTCTGTGGTTTATTCGATGTAATAGCGATCTTCTGACCGATCAGATAGTTCATAAGGGTGGATTTTCCCACATTCGGTCTGCCGATCAACGTTACAAATCCTGATTTAAAATCTGCTCTCATGCATTCTCCTTTTAAAATAAATTCTCAACTGTCATAAACAGTTCTTTCTCTTCTTCTATCTTTGCTTCATTTCCGATCACACAGATCTGATCATTTGCAAGCACCGCACGTGCCACACCTGCAAGTGCACGGATATCCTCCTGGTTTGCAGTAAGGATCTGTTCTCTTTCTTTTTTGATCATCTCTGCGCTCACATGATTCATATAAAGGTTCATGGAACGGTCTCCCTTGGTTGCCGGAGTCATCGGCTGATCAATGTTGCTGATCGTTCCGATAATATATTTTGTCATATCGCGTTCGCTAACCGTGAAGTTCTCCAGATATTCCGGAACTCCATCATAGATTTCAAGCGTTCTTCCAAGGTTCGGGTCACGGTAAGATACAAAATATCCCTCACCAATGCGATTGAAGTTACTCATGCAGCCATACGCACCACCTTTTACGCGGATATTGATCCAGAGATATTCGTAGCTCATAATCACCTTCAGGATCTGCAGTGCGCCGTTATATTCCTCCCCTGCGTCAATAAAGTTGCCTGCCTTTGCCGCAAACTGTACTTTAGAAGAAGTTTTAAATCCTTCATTCTTCTTTTCACAGTGCAGGATGCATCGGCTCTCTGGCGTTCTCTCCGGATAAAGAGCTTCTTTTAAGCTTCCGATCTCCTCTTCCAAAACGGCAAGTCCCTCTCTTGAGGCTGTGTAACTGATCATCACATTGCCTTTTCTGAAAAGCAATTCCGACAAAGCCTTCAATCCGCTGATGATTTCTTCTTTCTTCTCATCAAAATGTTCTTCCATCTCACGGATATTCTGGTAATATTCTATTCCATTCGTCGTATCTTTGAATTTTGAAATCGGTGACTTATAAGACATTGCCCGGAGTGCTGCTGCAGAATGTCCTGCAGACAGGAAACGATCCTGCAATCTGGTCTTTGTCATAGAAAGAATCTCTTTCAGACGTTTTTCATCATCCAGTTTCGATGCTGTCAGAATCTCTTTCATCATACGGATGGCAAATGGAATCTGTCCATAAAGTGCTTTCCCTTTGATTTCAAAAGTTGCCTTGAATTCTTTTTCTTTTACTTTCGTCACATCCGGGTAAAGCTCCAGTGAAGTTCCGATTCCTCCGGTGTGTCTGTTGATTTCATTAAAAAGTTCTCCATATTCATAATGCTCAGTGTCAATGATTCCGAGAACTGCCTGCAGAAGCCCCACCATCGGGAGATCCTTTTCCGGCACATCTGAAAGGTCAAACATCAGATCCAGATAACCGATCCCGTTCGTCTCAATCTCATGGAATACCGTCGGGATATCTGCAATCTTCATCTCTTCATTATAAATCGGTGCGATCTCGCGGGAAATGTCTGCTCTTGTCAGCATCGGGATCTTCTCCAAATCCTCCTGACTTGACGGTTCTTCTTGATACTCCTGTAAATGCTTTGTATCTGCAACCAGCTTTTCGATTTCTCCCCTGCTAAGGCTTTCTTTATATACCTGCAGTTTTTCTTTTAATTCCGCATCCAGTCTGGCTGTACGTCCCGGTTCCGGCACGATCGTGACCAGTGCTCCATGCTGGTTATCCAAAAGATATGTCTGAATCAGCTTTTCAAAATACCCGGTATTGATCTGTTCTTTTAAGAACGCAAAGGTGTCCAGTGCCTCCACATGGATAAACGGCTTTGTCTCATCATAAAGCCAGCTGTCAAATATCTGCAGACCGTACATCAGTCCCTTTGGATAGCCTCCGAAGTCTGCTTCACGGTAACGGAATTCATGGTAATTGATTCCTGCTTCCAGTGCCTTTTTGTCCATTCCGTTTTCTACGATAGTCTTCAATGTATCTTCGATCACTTTTACAAATTCTGCTTTCTGCTCTTCATTGGCATTCTTTGCCACAATGGAGAAGATCGGCTGATAGGTGCTGCTGTCATACGACCCACTGATATCTTTTCCGATTCCTGCTTCCAGAAGTGCTTTTGTAATTGGTGCTCCCGGTGCAGAAAGCAGTGCATAATCCAGGATCTGGAATGCCAGATACAGCTTTTCATCCAGAGAAGTCCCAATGACCTTATTGTAGGAAAGATAGGTGTTATCTTCTGTCGATTCATTACTTGCGATCGAATACGGCTTTGTGATATCATGCATTTGCTCAAACGGCTTCTGCAGATGGATCTCGGAATCTACTTCTTTTTTATCGTAAGCAGACAGATATTCCTGATCCAGCCAATTTAATTTCTCTTCCATATCCATATTTCCATAGAGATAAATATAACTGTTGGACGGATGATAATAGGTTCTGTGGAAATTCAGATATTCTTCATAAGTCAGTTCCGGAATCACATCCGGATCTCCGCCGGACTCATTTGCATAAGTCGTATCCGGAAACAGAGAATTCAGGATCATACGGTCCAGAACACCATCCGGTGAAGAAAAAGCTCCCTTCATCTCATTATAAACAACTCCGTTATAAGAAAGCTCCCCATCTGCTTCCTCCAGGTGATAGTTCCAGCCCTCCTGCCGGAAGATCTCTTCGTGTTTGTAAATATTCGGATGCAGGACTGCGTCCATATACACGTCCATCAGATTCTGAAAATCCTTTTCATTACAGCTTGCAACCGGATATACGGTCTTGTCCGGATAAGTCATCGCATTCAAAAAGGTGTTCAAAGATCCTTTTACCAGTTCCACAAACGGATCCTTGGTCGGAAACTTTTCCGAGCCACACAGAACAGTATGTTCCATGATATGTGGCACTCCGGTACTGTTCGTGGTCGGTGTGCGGAATCCGATATTAAATACTTTATTTTCATCATCATTGGAGATCAGAAGCACCCTCGCACCGCTCTTTTTATGTCTTAAAAGTGCTCCTTCCGATTTCAGATCCGGAAGAGGTCTGTGCTCAATGATCTCATATGCTGTAAGCTTTGTTAAATCCATATATGATTTCCTCCAAGTTCTGTAGTTAGTCTCATAAATAACATTGTACACATTTCTTTGATTTGATACAAGGTCTTGGTGGGAAATGTTTTCCATATGTTTTCCATAATCCGATGTACCTTCCCAGTTCTTCATGATTTTTCCGTCAACTATTAGAAACACGCTCCGCGAGTTTCTCAAGTTATCGCGTCAGTCACCAAGGTCTCGTGCAAGCACGGACTTTGATTCATTACTCGCATAAATAAAATAAGGAACAGCTACGAAAGCCATTCCTCATTTTCTCTATTATGCTTCTTTCTTCTGTAAAAAAGCTGCTGTCTGCTTTTTCTGTGAAAATTTCATGAATGTCACAAAGGCAAGCATCATGATGATTCCTGCTGGAAGTGCGATCCATGCACTCTGTACGAATCCGGCAATAATATAAGTGATAAACGAGATCACCGCACAGCTTGCCGCATATGGAAGCTGTGTATTGACATGATTAATATGATTGCACTGTGCACCAGCAGATGCCATGATCGTTGTATCCGAAATCGGTGAACAGTGGTCACCACAAACTGCTCCGGCCATACATGCGGAGATAGCAATGATCATCATCGTCTCATTCTTTCCTTCAAATGCATGTACCACGATCGGGATCAGGATTCCGAATGTTCCCCAGCTTGTACCGGTTGCAAATGCAAGAAAGCATCCCACAAGGAAGATGATTGCCGGAAGAAGATTTACCATACCTTCCGCACTTCCGGCTACAATGCCTGCTACATATTCTGCCGCTCCAAGACTGTCAGTCATAGATTTCAGTGTCCATGCAAAAACAAGAATCAGGATTGCCGGAACCATCGCCTTAAATCCGTCCGGGAGACATGCCATACACTCATCGAATTTCAGCACACGTCTTACCAGATACAGTACGATTGTGATCACAAAAGCAAAGAAGCTTCCATACACCAGTCCCTGGGAAGCATCACTTCCAGAAAATGCTTCTACAAAACCGACTCCGTCAAAGAACCCACCGGTGTAGATCATTCCGATCACACAGCAGATGATCAGTGAAATGATCGGGATCAGAAGATCCATTACTTTTCCTTTACAGTTATCCACTGCCTCTTCCTCCGTATTTGCATACGGTCTGTCCGGTGTGGTGTAAATATCACCTTTTTTCGCATTATCTTCATGAACCTTCATCGGACCATACTCAACCTTCATCACAACCATTGCGATCATCATCAGGATGGTAAGGATTGCATAGAAGTTATATGGAATTGCACGAATAAATATTGAAAATCCATCTTCACCTTCTACAAAACCCGTAACGGCTGCTGCCCAGGATGAAATCGGTGCAATGATACATACCGGAGCTGCTGTCGCATCGATCAGATACGCAAGCTTTGCTCTGGAAACATTCTGCGCATCCGTTACCGGACGCATCACGCTTCCGACTGTCAGACAGTTAAAATAGTCATCGATAAAGATCAGCACACCAAGAATGATTGTTGCCAGCTGTGCACCTACACGGCTCTTGATATGGGTACTTGCCCATTCACCGAATGCGGCAGATCCTCCTGCCTTATTCATCAGGCAGACCATGGTTCCTAAGATAACCAGAAAAATCAGGATTCCCACATTATAGCTGTCAGAAAGAACACCTACGATCCCTTCCTGAAAAATATGGGTGATGGTTCCTTCAAAGGAAAATCCGGAATAAAACATTCCACCCACTAAAATCCCTACAAATAACGAGCTGTACACTTCTTTTGTGATCAGTGCCAGTGCGATCGCAACCACCGGTGGAACCAGTGACCAGATGCTGGCGTACATCTTCGGTACATACTCCTCCGCGTCTGCTGCAAAAGCGACAAGGGGACTTGCCATTACGCAGATCATTATAGCTGCGAGCAGACTGCTTAACTTTTTCATTTTTTCTCTCAATTAAAAAACCTCCTATTTTAAAACATAAAAATGCCATGAATAACGCTTGCACCGTCAAAACGCATTCATGGCATGTATAGTCTTCCTTAAATGTTCTTCCGATAGCGCTCCACATGTGTGACAGTACGCTGCATCTTCTGCATCGTCCCAGAAACCGGGGTTGGGGTTCCGGCTCCTTCGGCGGTATTTCCTTTCTCTTCTGTCGGCTTCCCTGCCGCATCTTTCAGAAGGTACTGATAAATCCCGCGCCTCTATCAAGCTGAATATTCATCATTTTCTTTATCAACCATACTATAAAATTTTCATTTTTGCAAGAGATAATTGCTATTTATACATAAATTTCCAGTCCCTTTCCACCACATACCACTCCCAGACTTTTGAATGTGCAACGACAAAAGGAGTCAGAGACTTTCGTCCCTGACCCCTATTCAAGTCAATCTTATTCTTCAGAACCGTACAGTGTAACGAGTTTCTGCAGATATGCATATCTAGCTTTTGCTTCTTCTTCGTTCTTAGCAAACAGAACTTTAGCCTTTTCAGGATTGAATCTAGCAAGAGCGTTGTAACGAACTTCTCCGTTAAGGAAGTCTTCGTATCCAGCAAGGTCTGGTGCTTTGCTGTCAAGAGTGAACTTAGATCCTTCAGCTGCCGGATTGAAACGGAAGTTGTTCCAGTATCCACATTCAACTGCAAGCTGTTCTTCTGTCTGAGCTTTGCTCATGCCTTTCTTGATACCATGGTTGATACATGGAGCGTAAGCGATGATCAGGGATGGTCCCGGATATGCTTCAGCTTCTGCGATAGCTTTTACAGTCTGGTTGAAGTCAGCACCCATAGCGATCTGTGCAACGTATACATAACCATAGCTCATTGCGATAGAAGCAAGGTCTTTCTTCTTAGTTTCTTTTCCGCCTGCTGCGAACTGAGCAATAGCACCAGTCTTAGTAGACTTAGAAGACTGTCCACCTGTATTAGAGTAAACTTCTGTATCGAATACCATTACGTTGATGTCTTTTCCACTTGCAAGTACGTGGTCAACACCACCGAATCCGATATCGTAAGCCCATCCATCACCACCGAAGATCCACTGAGATTTCTTAGCGAGGAAGTCTTTCTTTTCAACGATATCTTTGCATGTCGGGCAGTCGCATCCTTCTAATGCAGCAACAAGTTTGTCTGTAGCTGTTCCGTTAGTAGCTCCACATCCGTATGTTTCAAGCCATTCGTTGCAAGCAGCTTTTGCTTCTTCGCTGGCTTTATCTGATGCAGCAACTTCTTCAACTTTCGCTTTCAGACCTTCTCTGATTGCTTTCTGAGCAAGTAACATACCGTAACCAAACTCAGCAGCATCTTCGAACAGTGAGTTAGACCAAGCCGGTCCCTGTCCCTTAGAGTTTACTGTGTAAGGTGTAGACGGAGATGAGTTACCCCAGATAGATGAACATCCTGTTGCATTAGCGATGTACATTCTGTCACCGAATAACTGTGTGACAAGTTTAGCGTATGGAGTCTCTCCACATCCGGCACAAGCTCCTGAGAACTCAAGCAGTGGCTGTTTGAACTGAGATCCTTTTACTGTATTTTCTTTAAATTTAGCAACAACTTCCGGTTTTACTTCGATTTCTGTACCAAAGTCAAAGTATACCTGTTCTCCAGCGTTCTCTTCCATGTTACCCATAACAAGAGCTTTTTCACCCTTCTTACCTGGGCAGACATTTGCACAAGAGCCACATCCTGTACAGTCATAAGCTGATACAGTCATTGTGAACTTCATTCCCGGCATACCGATCATGTCGATTGCTTTCAGTCCTTCTGGTGCTTTTGCAAGTTCTTCTTCTGTAAGAGCTACCGGACGGATTGCAGCGTGCGGACATACATATGCACAACGGTTACACTGGATACATGTTTCTGACTGCCAGATCGGGATATCTACTGCGATACCACGTTTTTCGTAAGCAGCTGTTCCTGACGGTGTAGATCCATCTACATAATCTTTGAATGCAGATACAGGCAGTGTGTTACCTTCCTGAGCATTAACCTTAGACTGAATGTTCTTAACGAATGCTACTGCATCTTCTCTTCCACCCTTAACTTCTGGTGTGAACAGACCTTCGTCTTCGCAGTTCTTCCAGCTTTCCGGTACTTCGATTGCGTTAACCTGCTTAGCTCCGGCATCGATAGCATCGTAGTTCATCTGTACGATCTTATCACCTTTCTTACCGTATGTAGCCTTTGCAGCTTTCTTCATAAGGTCGATAGCTTCTTCTTCCGGAATGATGTTAGCCAGTTTGAAGAATGCAGACTGAAGAACTGTATTGATACGTCCGCCAAGTCCGATTTCTTTACCGATCTTGATACCATCGATTGTATAGAATTTGATGTCATGGTTGGCGATGAATGCTTTAACCTGTCCTGGAAGATGTTTGTCAAGTTCTTCTGCTGTCCATGGGCAGTTAAGAAGGAATGTACCACCATCAACAAGTTCCTGAACCATGTTGTATTTGTTGATGTATGACGGGTTGTGGCATGCAACAAAGTTTGCTTTATGAATCAGGTAAGTAGATTTGATCGGTTTCTTACCGAAACGGAGGTGAGACATTGTAACACCACCGGATTTCTTTGAATCATAATCAAAGTAAGCCTGTGCATACATATCTGTGTTATCACCGATGATCTTGATAGAGTTCTTGTTAGCTCCGACTGTTCCGTCAGCTCCAAGTCCCCAGAACTTACAGTTGATTGTTCCTTCTGGTGTTGTAACCAGTGGAGCACCAACTTCAAGAGAAAGTCCTGTTACATCATCAACGATACCGATTGTGAATTTAGCTTTTGCTTCGTTCTCGAATACAGCAACAACCTGAGCCGGTGTTGTATCTTTAGAACCAAGTCCGTAACGTCCAGAGTTGATCTTAACAGCGTCGAATTTAGTTCCTTTAAGAGCTGCAACGACATCAAGGTACAGAGGTTCTCCAAGAGATCCTGGTTCTTTTGTTCTGTCAAGAACGTTGATGTACTTAACAGTATCCGGAATTGCATCTACAAGTGCCTGTGCGCAGAATGGTCTGTAAAGACGAACTTTAACAACACCAACCTTCTTGCCCTGAGCAAGTAAGTAATCGATTGTTTCATCGATTGTGTCACAAACAGATCCCATAGCGATGATTACGCTTTCAGCGTCTTCTGCACCATGGTAGTTGAACAGTTTGTAGTTTGTTCCGATCTTAGCGTTAACTTTGTCCATGTATTCCTGTACGATTGCCGGCATAGCATCGTAGTATGGGTTACATGCTTCACGAGCCTGGAAGAATGTATCCGGGTTCTGAGCTGATCCTCTTTCACATGGATGGTTCGGGTTCAGTGCATGTGCACGGAATTCCTTGATTGCATCCTTATCTACGAGATCTTCCAGATCTTCGTAATCCCATGTTTCGATCTTCTGGATTTCGTGTGATGTACGGAAACCATCGAAGAAGTTAATGAAAGGAATTTTACCTTTCAGTGCTGCACAATGTGCAACCGGTGTCAGGTCCATAACTTCCTGTACGCTGGATTCACAGAGCATTGCGCATCCAGTCTGACGACAGGCGTAAACATCTGAATGATCACCAAAAATATTAAGAGCGTGTGAAGCTACTGCACGGGCAGATACGTTGAATACACCCGGAAGCTGTTCACCAGCAATTTTATATAAGTTAGGAATCATAAGAAGTAAGCCCTGGGAAGCTGTGTAAGTAGTAGTAAGCGCACCTGCTGACAGTGAGCCGTGTACAGTACCTGCTGCACCTGCTTCAGACTGCATTTCTGTTACCTGAACAGTCTGACCAAAAATATTCTTTCTTCCTTGTGTTGCCCATTCGTCTGTGGCCTCAGCCATTACAGATGAAGGTGTGATCGGGTAAATAGCAGCAACTTCTGTATAAGCATAAGAAGCATGAGCAGCTGCATGGTTACCATCCATGGTCTTCATTGATCTTGCCATTTTCTTTGTTCCTCCTTAGATTGTGTCAAAACTTTTACTTGTGTTAAAATTTTTCTACACTTTCGTTCGATATTATTATAGCTGTTCATATATGAAAAGTCCAGTCATTTTACTGTTCTGATTGTTCCTTTTGACGTACAAACCCTGTATTTCGCAGGGTTGTTTTATGTAAACTGTAGTAAGTCTTAGCTATCTTATATCATAAAAGAGACGGACATCTGTCCGCCTCTCACCATACATTATCAATTACTTTATTAACAACTATTATACGTTGAATCTGAACAGGATAATATCTCCGTCCTGTACAACATAGTCCTTACCTTCCAGTCTTACCAGACCTTTTTCTTTTGCAGCGTTATAAGTGCCACATGCCATCAAGTCATCATAGGATACGATTTCAGCGCGGATGAATCCTCTTTCAAAATCAGAATGGATCTTTCCTGCTGCCTGTGGTGCTTTCGTTCCTTTTTTGATCGTCCATGCACGGACTTCCGGTTCTCCTGCTGTCAGGTAACTGATCAGTCCGAGAAGGCTGTAGCTTGCCTTGATCAGCTTTTCAAGACCAGATTCCTTAAGTCCCAGTTCTTCCAGGAACATGCTCTTTTCATCATCATCAAGTTCCGCGATCTCCTGCTCAATTTCCGCACAGACAACGAATACTTCGCAGTCCTCTCTTTTTGCATACTCACGGACTGCCTGTACTCCCGCATTACTTGCACCATCATCTGCAAGATCATCTTCTGCCACATTTGCAGCAAAAATGACCGGCTTGTAGGTCAGAAGATTGTAGCTTTCCAGCCACTGCTGTTCATCTTCGTCATTGATATCATCAAAGCTCTTTGCCATCTTTCCATCTTCCAGATGTGCTTTAATTCTTTCCATCAGTGCCAGCTCTTTTGCGATCGTCTTGTCATTTCTTGCTGCTCTGACTGCTTTGGAAATTCTTCTTTCCAGGATCTCAAGGTCTGAAAAGATCAGCTCCAGGTTGATCGTCTCAATGTCACGCAGCGGATCAATACTTCCGTCTACATGGACAATATTGCTGTCCTCGAAACAACGTACTACATGAACAATTGCATCAACCTCACGGATATTTGCAAGAAACTGGTTTCCAAGACCTTCTCCTTTGGATGCACCTTTTACAAGACCTGCGATATCTACAAACTCAATCGCTGCCGGGATGATCTTTTTGGTGTGATACATCTCACCAAGCACATTCAGACGTTCATCCGGTACAGTAACAACGCCCACATTTGGATCAATGGTACAGAATGGGTAGTTGGCTGATTCTGCTCCTGCTTTTGTCAGTGAATTGAATAAAGTACTTTTTCCTACATTCGGTAATCCTACGATTCCTAATTTCATTTTGTATATTTCCTCCTATAAATCCTTTGATTTTCAGTATAATTATCTAAATTCAGTACTCTGTATTATACCATAGCCTTTTCTCTTTGTGAATATTTAAGTTTCTGTTTTCTTTACACTTGTAAGCGACCTTATTTGTAAAACTTAATTTTCTCTAAGAAATTTGTTGCGCCTGCCACCAATGACAGATCGTTCTTGATGAAAATTTTTTTCGGTTATTTGAATACCTGAAAACCCAAAAATACTCACCCATTCCGGGTGAATGCTTTATCAAAATTGTCAAAATGACAATACTGTAATACACGGGTGGATCTTGCTCTGGTTGTAACACATGAATTCATACAATAATAGGCCCAAATGAGCACTTTCACCATTCAAGCCTATATATTATATGTCTTTCAGATAATAGCGTAAAAAACAACTGTAACAGGGCAAAGTTCACAAGAATTTCATTTCAAAACTTAACATAGATCCTAAATAGTCACCATGTCTCTTCTATCTCTTCTTGCATATAAAATGTGTAACCGCAATATTAATAAGCAATAAAGATACTATTACACCTACAGTAATATGAATTGGCCAATAAAATGTAAAATATGACAATTTATTTTCCATATAAATTTTCACACCAACCAAGACTGCCACTCCCGCAGTAAACAACAATCCCATCACACACATAAAATAATAACTGCCTTCTCCAAAGAGCATTAATTTCATTTGCTTATCGGTCATCCCGATGCTTTTCATAATATCAAATTCTTTTCTCCGAGCGTACATCCCGGTAAATACGACGTTACAATAATTGGTCAATCCCGCAATGAATAATATGATGCTTATAGCACCTAGGAGAATTCGATTTCCTCTCATATATGTTTCTTTTTGCTGCATCAGGTCTGATTTACAGATAACAAAAACTCCTGCTTCGCCTGTGCCTTCATCCATCGATACTTCTGTCATTTCGGATCGTTTCTTATTTTCCTCGGATATCAGCTCGCTGATCTGTGTTTTCACATAAGGTTCTTTTTCCGGATCAGCAGTTAATTCCATTGCTAATATCTTTTTCTCAGTTGGTATCTTTTGAAAGCCTTTCTCACTGATAAAATAATATAAGCTGCCTTCTCTACCATGCCAGGATTGATGTATTTCCGGGAAATCATCACTTTGCCTGTCTAAATAACCACATAGAGTAAATGTTTCCGATTCTTTTTGAGGGAATTCGTCTTCCTGTTGTTTCTCTTTACTATCAGAATTACTTTGTTCTTTTCTACGAATCGCATCTTCTTTTGAAAGCAAAGCTTTAAAATATACCGGTTCGCCAATTGCTTCATCTGCAAGTTTTTGCTGTTCCGGGGTCAGCATATGATCATGTATGATCAGCACACCATTTCCTTCTTCCAAAGATTTCACATCAATATTGAGTTGATTATCCTGAACGTATTTCTTAAGCGACAAGATTTGATTTTCATTTAAAACCTGTACCGTATCCCAACTGAATCCTTCCACCATATTGTCATTTGTAAGATCTGAAAGCCCCTCGTCATAAGGACGAATTCCTTTCTTAGACATAACCGTAGTTACATAAGCTCCTTCAATCAGATTTGAATTTTCCCAATCAATACCATCTATCTTGTGTAGTTTTTTCTCCAACTCTTGAGAGATTGGTGAAAATTCATCATAATCATTATCATACAACAGTTCCACACCGTCTCCCTGTGTCAGTAAAGGATCAACATCGATTTCTCTGGTTTTATATTCTTCCCCACATCCCTGGCTTTTCCCGAATTCGCTAAACTCTCCTGCCAGCAAAAAATCAGGACGTTTTTCAAGAAGATGCTTATAATCGCATCCATTTGTAAGTACATTCATTAGAATAAAAGACAGGACTCCTAAAAATATGGAAATACTTGTAATGATAAATCGTGCTTTATGTCGTGTTATATTTCCCCATGCAATATAAAACATTTCTCCTATTTCAGAACGTTTCAACACCATTTCCACAGGATGTTTTATTTTTCTGTTAAGCTTATTTCCATCATAAGTGGCACTCTCAACGCAAGACAGAGTCGTTATTTTTCTAATAACACCTTCCGATGCTATCCACAGAATTCCATTTACAAATAGAACAGAAATCAAAAGAATCCACGGCCTGAAAAAGGAAAGTATCGTGTTTCCTCCCATTTCCTGATAAAAATGAAAGCCTAATATTTTCGGTATCAATAAAATCAAAATCAGTGCAGAAATCAAACTTCCCAAGGCAGAGCCTTTTAACATGAGTAATCGCATTTGTTTCCGGTAAATTTTCGTAATCTGTCTTTCTGTAGCTCCGATCGTGTGGAGCAGTCCGAGATTTTGAACATCTTCGCTCATGGATATCCAAAGGACATTGCGTACAAGGAAATATATTCCACACAAAATTCCTATTGTTCCTAATATCACCATCTCATATCCACCTGCGAATTTAGAAACAGCAGTATATTGTGCTGTATCAGAAACGTATATCTTCTGATCTGCACTCTTCATCGGCAATGTCTGATATAATTTTTCCTCTGTTTTATTCCTGTTTAAATGATCACTCTGACTGAAAAGTAAAGTATAAGGACCCTTTTCCAGTTTCAACTCTTTAATTTTGTCATGTGAAATATATCCGATTGCTAATTCATTTCCAGAGTCTGTATACCAGCCACACAATTCGAATTTTTCTTTCGAATGTTCGAACACACCTTTGTATACATCTAAGTTTATTTCCATTCCCTGTTCCGGTTCAGAGATACCAAGTTTTTTCAATGCCCGCTCAGATAATAGAATTTCATCCTTTTTCTGTGGATAATTTCCAAGCACATTGGTATATGCCGGTCTCCAAAAATTGTTCCAGCTTTCTGAGTCAGCCCAGACTATATCACATATCGTTTTTGCATTGTTCTCCGAAACTTCTGTAGCTTCACCTACAAAAATACTTTTTCCAACTTGTTTTATATAATCCAGTTGTTTTAATTTTGCATATTGTTCTTCTGTTCCATCTTCTATTCTGCCCGAAGAAGCAGCTCCATTTTCTCTGATTAATCTTATTTCTTCTGCCTGTATTTTCCCAAAAGAGATTCCGAATACCATGGTAATCGCAACAATACCGATTACTACCGAGCAAAATAAAATCGAATTTCTTACCTTTTTTGTGCCTGCAAAATTCTTAGCCAGAAATCGGATTATGTCTTTATTGTTATTTGGAATGTTCTTATGAAACATAATGATACCTCCTAACAATCGTTACAATCTCTTATATAGATCTTCCCATCGGACATACGTATTACTCTGTCTGCCATCTGTGCTACTTCCTCTTGATGAGTTACGATCAATGTCGTCTGATGGAATCTTGCGGCACAGGATTTTAGTAATCCCACAACTTCCATACTTGTAACAGAATCCAGATTTCCGGTCGGTTCATCCGCCAGGACAATTGCCGGTTTCGTTAATAATGCCCGCGCTATAGAAACTCGCTGTTGCTGCCCGCCGGACAGTGTTGATGGGAAACGTTCTAATTTATCTTTTAGTCCAAGTGTTTCTACAATTTCATTGAAAAAATCCACATCGATTTCCTTACCATCCAGTCGCATCGGAAGAACTATATTTTCGCGTATGCTAAGAGAAGGTATCAAATTATATTGCTGAAATACAAATCCGATATTTCTTCTTCTGAATATCGTTCTTTCTTCCTTGTTAAGATCTTTTAAACTTGTATTTCTGATCCAGACACCTCCAAAATCCGGAATGTCAAGACCTCCTAACATGTTCATAAGTGTTGTCTTTCCACATCCGGACGTACCAACAACCGCTATAAATTCACCCTCTTCCACCGTTAATGACACACCATCTAAGGCACGCACTTCATATGTATCGGATGTATAATATTTTTTTAAATTCATGGCTTTGATTATATCCATCTTTTCTGTAAACTCCTTTCGTAAATGCTACCTTTAACTCAGCCATAATCTATTATACATGGTACCTCTTACAAACTTCTTACAAGCTGCATATGAACTGTCTATACCGGAAGATTCACTTCTATAAGCAGCCCTGGCTTCATTTGTTTTGCTTTCATCATCCCTTTTTGTAATAAGACAATCTCTCTGGAAAGGTATAAACCAATTCCGCATCCTTCCTGCCCTCTTGCCTGCTCACTTCGATAAAATCTTTGAAAAATTTTATTTTCTTCTCCATCTCTTATCCCGATTCCATAATCTCTTATCTGAATCTTATAAAACATTTCGGTTTGTTTCATTGTGATATTGATCGTGCTGTTGCTTTTGCTATATTTGACTGCATTATCAAACACATTATAAAGGGCCTCACACATCCAGTTTTTATCATGTTCGCAAATGATTTTCTCTGGCAATTCTACTTGAAAATAGATATCTTTCTCTTCTGCCTTTTTCTGTATTTGCCCCAACGCATTTAGAATCGTTTCAACAAGATTTTCTTTTTGAGTGTGAACTTGTATGATTCCCTGCTCTAATCGGGCAGTTTTTATAAAGCTCTCCACCAAAAAACATAATTGTTCTTCACTTGTTCGCAAGTCTTTTATGTATTCTGTATTCAATGTTTCTTGAGTTTCATTTAATGACTCTTGCAGCAATTCTGTATAATTTTTTATATTCGACAGCGGTGTCCGTAATTGATGTGCAATCTCAGAAATTAATTTCTGGATCTCATATTGGCTTTTTTCAGCCTCTTTTCTTCTCCCATCCAGCATTTCCTGCAAACGAATTAATTGATTGGCCGTTTTTGAATATAATGTTTCTTTTCCTATATCAAAATCATCTAATTCATTGCCATTTATTAAAGATTCGGCTAGTTTATATATTTTTTTCATTTCATTTGTTCTAAAATAATTTTCAAATAAATATACAACACTTCCACCAAGTATTATCCCCACCAAAAGTACTGTAAATATTACTACCGCCATGCTATTCTCCCATTCTATATCCCATTCCAAATACATTACTAATAACATCGGACGAATCATTTAATTTCTTTTTCAATCTGCTGATCATAACACTAATTGTATTTGGGTCAATGAATTCACTATCTATTCCCCAAATATTTTCCATTATCATCTCTTTTGTAAGAACCTGATTCTGGTTCATAATAAAATATTCCAAAAGCTGATACTCTTTGAGTGTTAACGATATTTCTGTTTTTCCTACAAAAACCTGTTTTCTATCCGAATACAAGATAACCTGTCCGCACATAAAAACATTTTCATTTGATTTTCTCTTCAAAACAACTTCCATACGTTTTAACAATACCTTTATTGAAAATGGTTTGACCACATAATCATCTGCTCCTATATCAAACGCTTTTAACATATCTTTTTCATCATCTTTTGCAGTTAAAAAAATTGCCGGGATTCTTCCATTTTTTTGAAGTTCCTGATATAGATTTATTCCATCTCCATCCGGTAATCCAATATCTACAATCAACAAATCTACAGATCTATCTATATTTTTAATTGCTTCTTTTCTTGAACCAGCAAGAATCGTTGTATAACCTTTATTTTGCATAGATGTATCCAAAGCTTTTCTCAACAAAGTGTCATCTTCTATAATTCCTATTACCATACACACCTCCTGATTTTTCTAGAATATAATACAAAAAAAGCCCATTACAATATACATAACACCTCTGCATATTGTAACGGACTTTTTTCAAACCCAGACTTGGTGTAAGCACCATTTCCGATAAAAACCTCGAAAGTTTTTGTTCTATGTGCATATATTACCCAATTTCATTTACAAAGTCAATATGTTTTCTACTAAATTTTCAAGTACCTTTTATATTTTGGATTACTATTTTGCTTCTTAATATATTGTATTACTCCACTAATGAATCTATACGCTTCAGCAATAACCTGATTTTTTTCGGTTATTTGAATACCTGAAAACCAAAAATACTCACCCATTCCGGGTGAATGCTTTATCAAAATTTCCTTATTTTGTTGTTTGATTTATGAACCGGCAATTCATCATACATTGCTTTAAAAAGTCCAGCCAAATATTCCTTACTGTCAACATCTTCTACTAACAGCATCTCCTTTGCCCCTTCATACGGTAATTCATAAATCGCAGTTGCCATATAAGAAACTGCAGATTTTGTCGGTTTCACAAGTAACCTGTCATCATATATGCCTCCGACAATCCTGCCACGATAATATATGATATATTCTCCCATCATTGCACGATAATTAATTTCTTCTAAATCAGATAACTGCTCTAATATAAATTATAAATATTCTTTACTTGAAGCCATGTTTTTATCCTTTCACATTCCTGCATTTTCTTATTTTACAGCTTTGTTCCATTCCGCTCCCGATTCATCTGTCCAGGTATCTTTTCCATCATAAATATAAACAGCATTTATGCGATCCATATAGCGACCATCTGCCAGTAAATAGACCGTAGTCTCATCACCCCTTTGATTACCAGTTCTTCGACATCCGGCCAATTATCCTTATTCTCGAATTTTTCAGTTGATGAACTTGAATCATCCATTGACGGTTCATCCGGGAGCTGTACTACCTCTTGTTCCTTCGCCTCTGTTTGCTCCATATTATTATCTTCTGCTGTTGCAAGCTCACTATTATCTCCGCTCGCAACGACCTGCTCTGTACTGTTTCCGGTTTTAGTCATAATTCCGGTTTCCTGCTGCCCACATGCGGTCAATGAACATACCATAATTACAGAAATCATCAAAAATGACTTATTCTTCATATCTTTTTTCTTCATCCATCTAATTTACATTACTTTTTGCCATATCGCGCACAAAGGAATATACCTTTTCTGACCACTGCCATACATCCAGCTTATCATGACTCAGGCAAAACGCTCTGTCTGACAACTGTTCTGGCATAACTTTCATTATTTGATCCTTGTATTCAGACGGAATGACAATCATATGCACATAATTAGCCAGCTTCACTTCATCTTTTACCTTAACCGGTAAAAAGCCATCCCATAATTCTGTGAACTCATGGTTTCCTATATTTATCTTCATATTGTTATCACCTGTCTTAGGATTCTCCTAATTCTAGAATTTTTTCTCCTGTCTGCGGATCTTCGATCCCGAGCAAAGATAAAATCAATGCCATTCGCATATATTTTCCGTTCTGTACCTGCTGAAAATAAGCCGCTCTGCTGTCATCATCCACATCGTAAGCAATCTCATCAACACGTGGCAGCGGATGCAGTACCGGCATATCTTCCTTTGCCAGCTGCAGTTTTTCCCGATTGAGAATATAAGTATCTTTCAGACGGATATAATCCTCTTCATTGAAAAAGCGTTCTTTCTGTACTCTCGTCATATAAAGAACATCCAGCTTGGGAAGGCTATCTTCCAGACTGGATACTTCCTCATACGGCGTATGCGTCGGCTCTAATGTTTCATCCACAAGATAATCTGGGATTCTGAGTTCTTCCGGCGAGATAAAATAGAATTTATTTCCTGTATGGCGCACCAGGCTCTTTACTAGCGAGTGCACCGTTCTTCCGAACTTCAAATCTCCGCAGAAACCGATGGTCAGATTGTCGAGTCTACCAAGTCTCTGGCGAATAGTCATCAGATCGATCAAAGTCTGTGTTGGGTGATTATGTCCGCCATCCCCGGCATTAATGACCGGGATTTTCGAATACATGGACGCACAAAGCGGTGCCCCTTCCTTCGGATGGCGCATGACAATGATATCTGCATAACAACTAACGACCCTTACCGTATCCGCAATTGTCTCCCCTTTGGAAACGCTCGATTGGTCCGCCCCTGCGAATCCAATCGTCTGTCCACCAAGACTGAGCATTGCCGATTCAAAAGAAAGCCTCGTTCTGGTACTTGGCTCGTAAAAAAGTGTTGCAAGCTGTCTGCCGTCTGCTGCATGTGCATAAGCTTTTGGATTTGCAGCAATCCTGTCTGCGAAATCCAGCACTTCATACGTTTCTTCTACTGTAAAATCCAAAGGACTTATCAAATGTCTCATAACCACTCTCCTTTTGTTAAATACTGACTTCTCTCTGCACCTACGGATATGAACTGTATTTCATGCTGCAGAAGATCCTCTAACGTCTCTACATACGTTTTGGCTGCATCCGGCAGTTCATCATAGGTTACGCAACCGCTGATGTCTGTCTGCCAGCCGGGAAGCATTCTCACAATTGGTACATATTCTTCTAGATCCTCTATCGGATCAAAATCCGTCACTTCCTGATTTCCCTTTTTGTAACCTACAATCACAGGGATTTCTTTCATCATACTGAGCACATCAAGCTTAGTTAATGCAATCTTGTCCGCGTTCTGACACTTTAATCCATACCGGCTTGCAACTGCATCAAACGGTCCTACACGGCGCGGACGTCCTGTGGCAGCACCATATTCTCCGCCAAACTTGCGCAAAAGTTCCATCCAGGATTCTGGCATGGCTTTTTCTGCTGTAAATGGCCCTGCACCTACACAGGTTGAATAAGCTTTCAGTACACCAACGACATGGTCCAGTTGCTTTCCCGGTATCCCCGCCCCTATCGGACCGTAGGCAGAAATCGTTGAAGAACTTGACGTATATGGAAAAATGCCATAATCAATATCCCGCATAGCTCCAAGCTGTGCCTCTAAAACAACACGTTTTCCTTCCTTTAATGCTTCCTCGAGATAAGCACCTGTGTCTACTATATATGGCCATAACTCTGCTGCCTGAGCTTCACACCAGGAAAGCAGTGCCGGATAGGACATCGGTTCCTGATAATAGCATCCTGCAAGCTCCAGATTCTTTGCCTCGAGCATCATTTTCAAACGATTCTGTACGGATTCCTCTTTTAGATGAAGCAGATCCCCAAGACGCAGTGTCTTCTTTCTGTATTTGTCACTGTATGCATAGGCAATGCCTCTTTTTGTGGAACCAAACGCTGCTCCTGTTTTTGCAAGACGTGTTTCTTCGAGTTCATCCTGAATTTTGTGCCAAGGCATAGAGATTGTTGCCCGTTTGGAAAGTTTTAAGTTGTTTGGTGTGACCACAACACCTTTTTCCCTGATCTGTGCAATTTCGTTTGTCAGATGTTCCAGGTCTACCACCATACCATCGCCGAGTACGCATATTACATTCTCATGCAGAATACCGGATGGCAGCAGATGTAAGACAAATTTCTGCTGTTTGGCAACCACTGTATGACCAGCGTTATTGCCGCCCTGATAGCGGACAACAACATCTGCATTCTCCGCAAGCAGATCGATTACACGACCTTTTCCTTCGTCTCCCCAGTTAATTCCTGTTACAGCTGTAAGCATATTTTATCCTCCTTCTATTAACACTGTCTTTGAACATAAACCCATGCATAATCTGTTATGAGCAATACCGGAATGTCCGGTCGGTAAGTATTCTCGCAAAAATAAGTCCAAGCGGTAACGATACAATAATCATGATCGCTGCTGCAAACCACAAAACTGCCTCTGTTAGTGACATAATTCCAAAATTATAAATCGCACGATACAAATATAATCCTGGCACCATAATTACAATGGATGGCACTGTCAGTGAAATTCTCGGATATCCATGATTTCTCTTTATGATGGATGCAAGCAGACCTGCAGTCAGTGCTCCTATGAAAGCTGCTGCCGCAGATGGCATCCCTGTATAATCGACCAGTTCCAGCCGCAATGTATTTGCAACGGCACCGATACATGCCGCCGTTGCTGCTATATAGACTGAACTGTTAAACATAATCGAGAATCCAAATACTCCGCAAAAACTTGCGATCAGACGTAAAACCAGATGCATCATACTTCCTAGATGCAAAGCTACAAAATCCTGTGGCTGAAGCTTTAACAAAAGTGCCATGATCCATGCAAACATCGTTGCAACCAGAACAATAATAATGGAATAGGTAAGCCGCTCCAGACCAGATCGCAAATCCAGCTTTGCCAAGTCAATTCCACTTGTGATAAACGGAAATCCCGGAATAATAAACAACATGGAACAGATATATCCGGCCTCATGCACTGCGGAAACGTGTAACAACAGCTCTGCCATATACAGACAGACAGCATACGTCAGACATGCAGCTGAAATAGATACCGCAATGTTTAAAAACAATGTGTAATGATGTTTGATCAGCTTCATCCGGATAAGGTTACCAACACCAGCGGCAATAAATGCAAATATCATCTCCACTGGGCCACCACCCAGCAGAAATGTAAATCCACAACATGCAAGTGCCGCTGCCAATCCGAGTTTTACCGGAGAATAGAGTTCATGGATCTGCTCGATTTCATCCAGCCGCTTATGGATTTCTTCTCCGGTCAAATGCGCTTCCTGAGATGGAAAACTATTTACAAACTGTTCCATCCGATAAAGCTTGGAAGTATTTACTCCGGTATTTGCAATACTAAGAGACTGTGAAACACACTCTTTTCCATCAAAACAATTAAACTCTATGGACATCAGTCCCACATCCACTGTACAGGTTACTCCAAGTTCCTTGGAAAGCCTGTTCATAGAAGTCCGCACACGCCATGCTCCGGTTCCACAGGAAAGCATAATCAGACCAACCCGGCCGACAACCGATGCCTTTTCAATCAGTCCTGCCTGCTGAATCAGCACTTCACTGTCATTCTCTGTATAATCGTGCCACGGAATCTCCATATGATTTTTTTCCATGATTTCTATATAATCATTTTTCGCCATAAATGATCTCCTCCGCTTTTGCAACATGACGTTCGAGATTTTTCAGGAAGATAGAATTCGGAAGGAAAATTCCAATTTCATCATATCGGTTGTTATTCTCCACCAGCGAATCCTGTCCATAAAATACGTAAGCCATTGGAAGATTCTTTTCCAGCTCAATCATAAGATCCCACACGGCAGAATATGCTTCTGCCTCTGTCTCCTTCTCCTTTACGGTATCCGGCAGTTCACGAATGAGCAGCACACCCATATTTTTTTCAAGAATCTTTTGTTTCACATCCATGTAATCCGACTGATATTCATGGCTGTAACGGTATGCCTGTGCAAAATATATATTTTTCTGATTGCCGAGATCTTTGTATACCTCATGAAAATGCCGGTATTCTTTTTCATGAGCTGTGCCTTTGTATGCAGGAAGTAATTGCCCATTTTCATCCGTCATAATGACCGGATTTTGCTTTCCGTCTGCATCAAAACGATAGGGAATCAGAAATGAATTTCTCAACAGGTCAAACAATGTATTCTGACATATGCCCATAAGGAAGGCCGACAGGTCCCGGTTCGTATACGCATTGAACAAAGCCAGTGAAAATTCTGCCGGAGAAATTCCGGCATCCGAATCATCATTGCAAAATAAACAGTTACAAAATGTTTCCTGTAACTTTTCACATGCCCAATGATCATTTAATATTTTCTGAAACAAAACCTCTGCCTTTTCCTCTCGTGGAAAAATCGTCTGTTCCTTCATGCTTCATGCGCTTCCTTTCTTGCTTTTTTCATCTTCTATGATTATACTTTTGCATTAGGGATAAGTAAAAACTATAATTGATATGTTATAAATAACATTTTGATATGTCAGAGGGGGTTCTATCGATGAATGTAAATTTTGAATACTATCGAATTTTTTATTATGTTGCAAAATACCACAACTTTACCAAAGCCGCACATACACTCGGCAGCAGTCAGCCAAATGTGACAAGGGCCATGAACTGTCTGGAGCAGCAGATTAATACAACTTTGTTTGTACGTACCAACCGGGGCATTCAGCTTACCCCGGAAGGGGAAAAACTTTATACCCATATTTCCGCTGCAATGTCACAGATTTTTGCCGCAGAAGAGGAGTTATCGGATAGTACGGGGCTGTCACATGGAAGCATTGCGATCGGTGTCAGCGAGACCGCATTAAATATTTTTCTTTTTAATAAACTTAAAGCATTTCATATGACCTATCCCGGCATCCGCCTGAAACTGTACAATTACTCCACCCCACAGGCCATTGATGCCGTAAAAAGTGGAAAAATCGACTTTGCTATTGTTTCAACTCCAGCTTCCGTGGAATCACCACTCAGACAGATTATGCTGCAGCCTTTTCAGGAAATCCTTGTCGGTGGTACAACTTTTACCGCACTCGGCAGCCAGGAATTATCTCTCGCAGAATTAAAAAACTATCCGCTGATTTCGCTTGGACGTGAAACAACGACGTTTCAGTTTTATCATGCACTCTTTCTCTCTCACGGACTCGAACTTGCCCCTGATACCGAAACCGCCACGACCGATCAGATTCTCCCTCTTGTCAAATGTGAGCTGGGCCTGGCTTTTCTTCCAGAAGCAATGGCACATGATTCTATTCAAAAAAGAGAAATTGTCCAGATATCACTAAAAGAAAACATTCCGGAAAGAAATATATGCATGCTATACGATTGCCAACATCCGCTGAACTCAGCCGCCCGACAATTCCGGAAAATGATTCTGGAAAATCATTTGTCATAGTTTATAGCTATGAACCAGCAATGTTTTTAAGTATTATACAATCTGTTCTCAAAAAAATATAATGAATGCAAAGCAATACACCACAAGTGCGAAAAAGCAATGCAAGCAAAAAGGAAACGCCAACAGTCACATTGAGAGTATGAAATTTTTTCTGTAAATTCAGATCTTCTATGATAATTGATGCGGCTTAACAGCAGTTTTCTGTTGTTAAGCTGTTGTTTATTTAATAGCAAAAATAATTCTATAGAAAATAGTCTTTAAAGACAAAAAAGGATTGATATTTTAGATGTGCATAATTTCTGTTACAAGAATTTCTATTGTATCACAGTTCTGATAATAGAAATTATACACATCTAGGATCAATCCTTTTTTCTCTTTATCCTCTTAATGCTTTCAAATCCGGACCTTTTCCTTCCAGCATATCCTTTACTCTTTTTCCTATTAAAGTTGAGTAGATAGGATGTGTCAAAACATAAAAATCCTCATCTTCTATTGCCTGAAATACACTCATTCCAATGCTATCCACCGGGATTCCGGTTGTTATTACATGTTCTGCTGTTGCCTGACCGACACGGAAGCTTTCGCTTTGATAATATGGGTCGCTTTCATCTTTGAAACGTTCCGGTCTGTGTTTTTCATAATGATGCAAATCGGTCTGTACAAATCCCGGACAGAGTACTGAGATTTTGATATTTGCATTTATTTTCTGCAAATCATAGCTGACACTTTCAGAAAGTGCAACTGCTGCATGCTTGGTGGTATGATATGCCGGCATGCCATCGGAAGTAATCAGTCCTGCCACAGAGGCTGTATTGATAATATGGCATGGCGTATTCTGCTTAAGCATAATGGGAATTGCCAGATTCATAGCATACACCTGACTCATTACATTTACCTGCACAATCCAGTCCCAATCCCGCATCGGAAGTTCCCATATCACTCCCGGAATAGCTACTCCTGCATTGTTAAACAGCAAATCAATCTGACCGTATTCCTCTATTGCAATATCAATCATTTTTTTCACTTCTTCAAACAAAGTAACATCTGCCTGTAAAGCGATTGCCTCTCCTCCCATACTACAAACCATTTTCTTTGTAAGTTCCACGTCTTCCTTTTCAATGTCCACCAATATCATTTTTATTTTTCGATAAGCACATTCCTTTGCTATTTCTACACCAAAACCGTTTCCCGCACCTGTAATGACTGCAACTTTTCCTTCAAATTCTTTCATCCTTTTTTCCTTTCTCTCTTAAAAAACAAATGCTTTTCCAAATCCATCTTCTACTGCCTCTACAATTCTTCCACCACGTGCCGCATCTCCGATTACACGAACTTCTTTAAAAGCCGCTTCAAATTCCTCTACAAGACTGCGTCTTGGTGTAACTCCTAATGCCAGAATTATTGTATCTGCTTCAATCTCCACTTTTTCACCAGTTTCCACATTTATGGTCAGAACTCCCTTTTCTGTCACTGCTGCCATCTTATGTCCCGGCAAAATCTGCGGCTGGTGTGCCTGTAAACGTCCCATGATATCCATCAAAATAGAAGGATAGATTCCTGCACCAATGGTCTTTGCCATTTCCACAAGTGCCACCGGATGTCCCTCCTCTGCCATCTTTTCAGCTGTTTCACATCCGGTCAGACCGGAGCCAATAACCGCAACTTTTCCTTCCGTTGCTGCCCTTCCACTGAGAACATCCTCTGCGGTCACCACTTTTTTGCTGTCGATTCCCGGAATTGGCGGAATTATCGGTGTTGCACCACATGCCACAAAAACACCTGCCGGATTTAATTCTTTTACCATAGCAACCGTTGCTTCTGTATTCAGACGTACTTCTATATTTTCATGTTTTTTTACCTGTGTTTCCATTCCATTTTTTAGTAATGTGATTTTTTCTTTTCTCAAAGGCTTATCTGCCACATTCAAAGTACCTCCCAGCTCTCCTGCTTTTTCAAAAAGAACCACTTTGAACTCTCTGTCTGCCAGCGTCAATGCCGCCTGCATTCCTCCCGGACCGCCTCCAATAACTGCCACCGTTCTTCCGGCACCATTCTTTTCATAATCCTTATATTCCAGTTCTCTTCCCAATCTCGGGTTTACGGCACAGGAAATATGTCTTCCCGTATTCAAGGTCTTAAAACAATGCAGACAGCCAATACAGCTTCGAATCTCATCCTCTCTTCCTGTTTTTGCCTTCATACCCCAGTTCTCATCTGCCAGGTGTCCTCTTCCGATTGCTACAAAATCACAGACTCCTTCTTCTAACAGTTCCTCTGCTACGCATGGCTGTTTAATATTATTTACCGCAATTACCGGTATTTTGACATTTTTCCGAATGGTGGCTGCCAAATGCTTTTTCCAGCCCTGTGGATATGAACCCGGCTCTACAATGGTCGCTCCTGTCTCATAGGTACCTGAACTTACATTGATTGCATCTACACCGTAACTTTCAATGGTTCTTGCAATTTTTACGGTATCCTCTAATTTTAATCCGCCTTCTAAAAATTCATCTGCACTAATCCGAACAGAAATCGGATAATTCGGTCCGCACATATATCGGATTCCTGTAATGATTTCTTCCAAAATCCGAATACGGTTTTTAAAACTGCCACCATATTTATCCGTTCTTTTGTTGGTATATGGTGATAAAAATTCATTAATCAGATATCCATGTGCTGCATGGATTTCCACTCCGTCAATGCCTGCTGTCTGTGCAATCACCGCTCCTTTGATAAAGGCTTTTACAATTCCTTCGCATTCTTCCGTAGTCAGTGCCCGTGGCATTTCTTTTACCACATTACACATCACTGCAGAAGGTGCTACAATCTGTTTTCCTCCCAGAAGTCTGCTGTATGTCTGTCTGCCCGGATGATGCAACTGTACAAATACCTTCGTGTCATATTTATGTAATGTATCTGCTAATCTCTGCAATCTTGGTATATCCCTTGACTCTGTTACTGCCAGCTGATTAGACGTTCCTATACCATATACGTCATCTATTCTGGTAATTTCCGTAATAATTAATCCACATCCGCCTTTTGCTCTCTCTTCATAATAGCGGATAATTTCATCACTTGCTTCTCCGGTGGATGTGGCAAGTGAAACTCCCATTGCCGGCATAACGATTCGGTTTTTCAATTCCAATTTTCCGATTCTGCCTTTTTGAAACATTTTTTCGTATTTCATTCTGATTCCTCCATATCTTTTTCTTGTCAGTGTTTCACTGCTTTGTTATAATATTAACACAATGATTTTTTTCCACAAATGTGGGCTTTGACAGATTTTATATGAATTAAACTGTGCATAATGCACAGTCTGAAAGGAGTCCTTTTTTATGCAATTCCGTCATATTATGAAATCCCTAAAAGATGACTATACCATTTCTGTCTGCTCTGAGCAGAATACAGATAAAATTAACGATATTCAGTTGTTAGATCCCCTAGCGGAGTCTTATGACCCACAGGTACTCTATGTTGCGGACAAACATGCTGTCTCTACCTGTAAAAGCTTTCCGTTACATTTAGTTGCTTCCTGCAATCCCGCAGATTTTCCTACAGAAAATAATTTTGCACTCATTCAGGAGGAAGATTTTTTTGCTGTGTTTAATACTTTACACACACTTTTTTATCAGTCTCTGCAGATTTCCAGCGATTTCTCACAATTAATTGCCATGTCCATACGGGGTGACAGTGCACAGGAAATCGTAAACGCTGCCTCCAAAAAGCTGGGAAACCCGCTCATTATTATTGATAATGGTTTCAAAGTTCTCTTTCATTCTGATATCTGGGAGATACAGGATACACTGTGGCGCGAAAATATCAGCCGCGGTTACTGCACTTATGAATTTATTACAGCAGTAAATCAAATTTCCGATTCTCTGAAAGCTCCTGACAATTCTTCCGCATATACCTTTACCTGCCCTGCTTCGCCACACAGCAAGCTTTGCAGCAAGATTTTCTGGAACGGCTCACAGATTGGTTATGCCATTATGCTGGAAGAACAGACACCTTATAACATCATTCAACAAGAGATGCTGCCCCATGTCAGCTATGTCTTAAGTGATGTTTTAAGCAAACTTCCGGCTTTTTCCGGACTTCATGGTTCCCTAAAAAGCATCCTGCTCTATCAGCTTTTAGACCAACAGCCACAGGAAAACATTGCTATCCGCATAAAATCCTCAGGTATCACTCCACCTAAATTCATGTGCTGTCTAAGCATATCACATGATACCTTACCGGATACCAAACAATGGGAACGTTTCGCTTCGGAACAGCTTCTCAGACTTCTGCCGGATGCGTCTGTCTGCACTTATGAGCAGCGGCTGATTGCACTCGTTCCAGTAAAAGACATGTTCGGTCCATCCAAAGAAGTTCTGGTATCTCTGCAGGAGCTTCTTCCGAAGATCTCCAGAAACATTTATATCTCGCAGCCTTATGATGATATCTATATGACCCGTACCTATTATCATCAATGTACATTTTTACAGAAATTTGCTTTGCAAATGGACTTTTCCGGCAAAATTCTTTCCTATGGGGATTATCAGTTTTATGATTTGCTGGAACAGATTTCCGACAAAAGCCGTCTCTACGCCTATATACCACCTGCACTTGGGATTTTAAAGGAATACGACCGTAAAAACGGTACTTCACTTTTTGAGACTCTGGAAACCTATATCCATTGCCAGTACAATGCCACCAAAACAGCTTCTGCTCTGTTTATCCACCGCAACAGTCTCTCTTACCGGATGGAAAAAATAGAAGAGCTGACCCGTATCGATTACAACGATACGAATCAGCTCTTTCACCTGGCTGTTGGTTTTTATATGGAACATTACTTATCTAATTCTTAGGCGGGATAGGAACCAGCTCTATCTCTTCTTCACCCTCGCATTCTTCCGCTACGACGACATTGTCCAACATTCCTGCAAACAGCGGAAGATATTCCTTGGGTATATCCTTTGCTGCTTCAAACATCTGTTTAAAATGATTTCTGTATATGTATTCTGAATAATCTGCATATACTTTTTTTCCATATTCCGTAACCTGTATAATTACTTCCTTACGGTTATTTGCTGCATGATATTTCTGTAATAACCCTTTACTTTCCAATTTATTTACCAATTTTGAAAAATTACTGGTTGTGATGCCCAATTTAGCTGCAAGCTGCTTCATATTCAGATGCAATTCTTCATTCTCCAGCAAATATTCAATAATCTGTATCTGTGCATAGGAAATCGGAATATCCGTCCCCATGAACTCTTCCTTTTTGTAAACAGCCGCATATACATTACAGTACTTTATCAACTGTTCCACAATATCCCGATATTCTCCCATCCACTCAAGCTTCATGTCTGTATCCTTCCTTTCCTATACCTCTTCCAAGTATACCAACATTTCTGCCCGTGAACAAGACACAGTTTTTCTTATACGTTTACCATATTCCAGAACATCGCCGTATTTGTAACGGTAATTAAAGTAAATAAAATCGTATTCGTAAAGGCTGCTAACCACACATTATTGGTCTTTTCAAAAAGTTTTCTTGCATACATCGCTGCCACCGCCAGACACGGAATTGTGGCAATCAGCAATATTCCGTTCAATGCCTGCATCGGCATCATGGATACACCTGTTACAAAATCCATTCCATACTGCAATGCCATCCAAAGAATCAGTCCTCCGATATTCAGACCTACTGCCATAAGATATCCGTTTTTTCTTCCTCTGGTATTCACATTCAAAGTCACAGCATTAATCAGATAATAGATAAAGAAAAACGGCAGATATCTCAATGCCACAACCAGAAATTCCGGTTTGAAGGTACGGACTGCCATCGTCCAGAATCTGAAATCCGTTCCGAATACCGCCTGTATCAAAAACAGCACCGCATACAAAATTGCCACACCAAATACTGCGGTTCCAAGGCTCGCCAATATGGTTCTGCCATTCGCTTTGATACCATAAGACTCTATAGTCATACCCTCTTTTTTCTTTGTCACGGCATAGAAAAACATTGTAACAATCAATGCTATCAATCCATTGCAAATTGCCCAATATGCAATCTGATTTGTAGTAGGCTCGTTAAAGCTTTTGCTCAACGGAAGTACATGATTTGCAAACCGGAAAATAACCGCCGTCACTATTGATACAGCTGTCGCACACAGAAAACCTACTTCTTTTTTTCTCACATATAACACAACTCCCACAACGGCTGCCACAATAGCTCCCACAGTCAATACCAGCAATCCTTTTTCCTGCTTATCCATCAGTATTGCAAAGAATACCCCCGGATACAACAAACACAAAACATATGAAATCCAATATCCTGCTTTCTGTGCTGTTGTTTTTTCCGCAACCAGAACTCCTGCTTTCTCCAATTTTGCTTCTTTTAAAAACGGTAATTTCAGCAACAATTCCATCACCGGAACTAGCAGCAAAAAGAAGCCGCACATTGCTATAAGATTTCCCAGTTCTTTGAAGAACCAGATTTGATTGTCCGCCGCCAAATCCGCCGTTGTCTGCGACTTCGCACGTACACCTTCAAACGCCTCATCATAGAACCGGATTAAATCTGCTGTTGTTTCTCTAGAAAAATGATTCCATGGATGAGTTTCACTTGGTGTATAGATAATATGTTTTCCTGTCTGTGCCTCACGAATCGGATTTCCTTCGTAGGTCAGTACCCCTGAATCCACCTCATAGAACTTTCCGGCTGTTGCCTCTTCCTTGCCCGACTTTCCAAGAAACATTTTTCCTGAAGCGGTCTCTACAAAGTTCTTTCGCAGGACCGTTCCTTCAATCTGTTTTTCCTCAGTACTTTTCTCTTCTTCTGACTTATTAAAGAAAAACTCATCATATTGTGCCGCTATCATTCCCACGGTTCTGTCTCCAAATGCCGCCATATATTCCTGTTGTGGTGCAATCGCAGAACTGTAGGAATAATCAGCACCCACGGAAACTCCGGTATATATGGAACGCACACCTGTCTGAACCGCATTCATCTCATCCATATACATTGCCGTCAATGTAGAAAATCCTCCCATGGAATGACCGCTGACTGCAAGATATGCATTTCCGCTTTCATCTTTTTTCGTATAATCCTGTCCTGCCATATAATTTGCAGCATCTATCTGTGAATAAATCCAAAAAGTCGCAAATTGTTCGCCTACTTTAATCTCATCCTTCCATCTCGAATCTCCGTGATCATACATATCCACCGCTAGCACAATATAACCTCTCCGGGACATCTCGATTGCAGATGCATCCTGCATTTCTTTTGTGTTTAAATATCCATGGGTGGTAACAATAACCGGTCTTGGTTCTTCTTCTCCCGCCCCTTTGGGCATATAAAGTAATCCGCTCAAAGTGCCGCGTTCTGTCTCAAACTCAATTTCTTTGACCTTTACCTGAAAAAAAGATGTATGAAACATACTTGCCAAAAAACTCCCCAGTACAACCAGTATTACTGCAAACAGCAACACCTTTTTTGTTTTCCTCATTGGTCTTCTCCTCCTTTTATTTCTTTTGGAAATTATTTTGTACACTTTGGATATTATCATAAAATAAAAGAAGAAACATCTTTCACACTTCACTAATTCCCGTTTCTGTATTTGTTCAGGTTACACAAAAAAGATGTACTTCAAATCGAAGTACACCCTTTTTCACTCTTAATTCTTATTATATTATAGCAAAAACTCTGTCAACAGCGTGGTGCTGACATCGATTCCCCTGTCGGTAAAATAGATTCTGCCTTCCTTCTGTTCCAGATAACCCTCGGCTGACAGCTTTTCCAACGGTTTAGCATAAGCTCCTTCTATCTCCATGCCAAACTGCTTTTTAAATTCTTCTCTGGACACTCCGTCCATCATCCGAAGTCCCAAAAACATGAATTCCTCCATCTGGGATTTCCGGCTTAAAACCTCCTCATCCATCCGTTCAAAATTACCCTTCCGGTAATCAAACAACACGTCCGTATTGTGAAAACGGGTATTCTCAAATAAAGAGCTGGCTCCTAAGCCTAAGCCCAGATAGTTTTCCCGACGCCAGTAACCGATGTTGTGTCTGCATTCATATCCCGGCTTTGCATAGTTAGATATCTCATAACGGTACAACCCGTTTTCCGCCAAAAGTTCCTTGGTCCTCTCATACATCCGCCGTTCTTCCTCTTCACTGGGAAGATATTTCGGCTGCTCGCCTTTTGCACGAAGATAATCATCTTCTCCGTACAGCTCATAAAAGGGCGTATCCTTCTCGATAATCAGACTATAAGCGGAGATGTGTTCCGGTTTTAACCGCACCACCTGTTTCAAGGTTTTCTCATAGGATTCCAACGTCTGTCCCAGCAATCCCGACATCAAGTCCACATTGATATTCTCAAAGCCTGCCTTTCTTGCTGCATCATAGCTCTCCAAAAAATCTTCAAAGGTGTGAATCCTGCCCAGCACACGAAGCTCTGCATTATCCGCAGACTGCAATCCCAGACTAATCCGGTTTACACCGCTCATCTTATAGAGCAGCAGTTTTTCCTTGTCCACCGTTCCCGGATTACATTCCACGGTAATCTCCGCATCCTCCCTCACATGAAAATATTCTCTGGTCTGATTCATCAAATCATCAATGACCTGTGCTTTTAAGCTGGATGGAGTTCCCCCTCCGAAATAGATACTGGATACCTCATAGGCTTCACAATCGTAGGCTTGATATTTAATTTCATTTCTTCTTTTGACTTTGCCTGAATCGTTCCCTGTTCGGATTTCTTTGTTCCAACGATTCCGTTTTTTAGCAAATCTTCCATATTCTGTTTTTGTTTTTGGGATTTTTCTTCCTCCTGCTGATTTTTGATGTCCTTCATCTGTTCCATCAAGGTTTTTGATTCATCGGACAAGTCCAGCAAAACCGCCTGTTCTGATTTTGCATTCATGGTCTCCGTCTGATAAACCGCTGCTGAGGAATACGTGCGGGAACTTGCCATTCCCACATTACTACTGTCGATTATCATGGTACTCACATCCTTTCTTTTCCATGACAAAAAATGGTATCCGCCTTCCATGGCTGATAGTGTATTGTTCCACATATGATATATCGGCTTTTTCCCTCTTTTTCTAAATATATTTTATTTGCAAATTCCCATCTGCTGTATTATGATTTTACAATCAGTTGTCTTGTCAGCTGTCAAAGCACAAAAACAGAGGAGTTTATTATGTCAAAGGAACAAAATTCATTTCAAAAATTTTTAGCCAGAAAAAATATTGTTTTTTCTGCAAAACGTTACGGTATTGACGCTCTCGGTGCCATGGCACAGGGACTCTTTGCCTCTCTTTTAATCGGTACGATTCTCTCCACTTTGGGAGAACAGTTAGGATGGGAATTATTGGTTACCATCGGCGGTTATGCAAAAGCCATCGCCGGACCTGCTATGGCAGTAGCTATCGGCTACGCTTTACAGGCACCTCCGCTGGTACTTTTTTCTCTGGTTGCGGTAGGTAATGCTGCCAACACCTTGGGCGGTGCCGGAGGACCTCTGGCAGTTCTGATTGTAACCATTTTTGCCGCTGAATTTGGTAAAGCGGTTTCCAAAGAAACCAAAGTAGACATTCTGGTTACCCCGCTGGTTACCATTCTGGTGGGAGCCTTACTCTCTACCTGGTGGGCACCTGCCATCGGAAAAGCAGCAAGTGCCGTAGGTAATCTGATTATGTGGGCAACAGAATTACAACCATTTTTTATGGGAATTTTGGTATCGGTCATTGTGGGAATCGCATTGACTCTGCCTATCAGCAGTGCCGCTATCTGTGCAGCCTTAAGTCTTACCGGTCTTGCCGGAGGTGCTGCAGTTGCCGGATGTTGTGCACAGATGGTTGGATTTGCGGTTATGAGCTTTAAAGAAAACCGATGGGGTGGACTGGTGGCACAGGGTATCGGAACCAGTATGCTTCAGATGGGTAACATCGTAAAAAATCCAAAAATCTGGATTCCGCCAACCTTGGCTTCTGCCATCACCGGACCTATTGCCACCTGTATCTTCAAGTTGCAGATGAACGGTCCTGCAGTTTCCTCCGGTATGGGTACCTGCGGTTTTGTGGGACAGATTGGCGTATATACCGGATGGCTCAATGATATTGCAGCAGGAACTAAAACCGCCATCACCGGATTTGACTGGCTGGGCATGATTCTTATCTGCTTCGTTCTTCCGGCAGTTCTCAGTGTGATTTTCTGTGAGCTTTTGCGAAAAATTGGTTGGATTAAAGAAGGAGATTTGACATTAGAGTAATTTAAATGGGCATGAATTCTAAACATTTTTAGAGTTCATGCCCTTTCTATACTAGTTTCTATTCATCCCAATAATCAAATAAGCCGGTATGGATGTTTATACCAGTGCAGGCTTTACTTGACAAACTCATCATTTCTTCCATGTCAATACATCCCGGCATACTCATATCAGTTTCTATGCCAGCACATCAAATGTCGAAACTCCATTTTCTGTCACTCCTGTAGAAGTTGAAGTACCTAGCAGTTCCACCAGTTTTCCTGTTAGGTCTGCCACATCTTTTCCATCAATTTTCAGATTATATTGCCGTTCTTCCTGCTCCTGTTTTTCGGCACGCTGTTTTTCCAGCCGTTCCTCTGTCTCTTTCTTTTCTGCTTTCCTTTTCTCGAGTCTTTCTTCAAGTTCTTTCCTTGCTTTTTCTGTTCCCGG
>OFMI01000230.1_pt1 | contig 53258 bp, 49 predicted proteins | sample 1541741 | NCBI WGS metagenome assembly OFMI01 (sample SAMN04209219, study PRJEB22552) | human gut metagenome | biome: gut; material: feces | host: Homo sapiens | place: USA: Oklahoma | reverse complement strand
TCCCGGCCCGCCGCCGCTCCGGTGGCGTCGTTTTGCTGGTCCATCAGGTGAATGGCCATGGTAAAGATTTCTTCCGCAGTTGTCATAGGCGTCTCCTTTCCATTGGTTTTGGGCTCTGCAGCGGCCCTATGAGGTGAGCACCAGGCGCAGCTCCGCCACGCCGACCCGGCAGCCGGGAGCCCGGGGGGTCAGGGTCAGGCGGCAGGCGGTGCATTTCCGGGCCCGGAGGCGGCAGGCGCGGCGCTGCGGCAGGGGCGAGGGATTGTAGGACCACCGGGCATAGTCCACGGCGTCGTAGCGGAGCCTTCCGGCCCCGGCGGCGTAGGAGTCTCCGTCGCCCCGGCGGTCGGTGGCCACGCGGAGGGCCAGGCCGGAGCCGGACTCGGGCTGCAGGGTCAGCTCCACCCGGGTCAGGGTCCGCCGCCGGTCCAGGTCCACCGGTCCGGACTGCCAGCGGGCCTCGATGGCGGTCCGCTCCGGCAGATAGTCCCAGGCCGCCTGGGCATCCAGGGTGTACACCCCCCGGACCCCGGCGAAGACCGGCTCCCCGGCGCACATCTCGGCAAAGCGCACATCCTGAAAGGCCGCCCCCTGGTACCGGCACCAGATGCCCAGGCGGTACCGGTGGACCAGGGCCTCGCCTCCGGAAAACAGGTAGTAGTCCCCCCGGCCGCTGTCCTGGAGGGCCACGGCCTGCCGGGGGTCCCGGTCCCGGAGCAGGCGGGCCACATCCCGGGAGATTAAGACGGCCTGGCGCTCGTCCCGGAGATAGCCCGACGGCAGCTGCCAGTCGTACAGAGCCCCGGGCATCACCGTCCGGGGACAGTTCTCCACCAGAACCGCCTGCCCCATGGGGTAATGGCCCAGGCTCCGGTGCAGAGGCCGCAGGTAGAAGCCGGCGGTGACCGTGCCGTCGGGCAGGGTCAGGGGGCTGTAGACGATGGACCAGGCGCCGTCGGGCTTCAGGGCGATGAGGCTGGAGCCGTGGCGCACCAGGGCGGTGAGGGGGGCGTCCGCCCCGTCCACCCGGATTTCGTTCATGGCCGGGAAATAGGCCGCCGAGGGGGCCCCGGCCAGGGTCACGCCGGTGTAGATGCAGGTGTTGGTGCCGTCGCCGTAGAGAAACAGCCGGGTGTCCGTGTCCCCGTTGTAGGTCTCGGAGCAGCGCATCCCCAGGACCCGGTCCCGGTCCGAGGACTGGGCCAGGTAGGTGAACTCCACGTTGTCCGTGCCCGCCGCCGGGGCCTGGTGGAAGGTGAAGACCCGGGTCAGGGTGTTGAAGCTGCCGGTGGCCTCCGCCCCGTCCACCTGGACGCGTTCCACACCGGCGGCCTCCTGGGGCAGCTGGTAGGCGGCGGAGCCGTCGGCGGAGTAGGAAATGCGCCGCCGGTCCGTCAGCCGGTTGATTTGCTCCAGGGCCGTGCCGCCTCCGGCGGGGTCGGCTCCCGTGACCACCAGGGGGACGTAGGGCTCCACGGCCTTGGCGGTCAGGCCGGGAACGCCGCCGGTGGAGATGCCGGTCTGGGAAATCTGGAGGTAGCCCTGGTCCGACAGGGCGTACAGCGCCCCGCAGAAGGTGAAAAAGTGAACCCAGGCGGTTTTGGCCCCAAAGGGCCGCAGGAGAAGTCCCGCCGCAGAAAAGCCGGAGCTGTCCCGGCGGAAGAGCTGGATGTAGTCCCCGTCGTCGCCGTAGGCCCCCGCCGGAGAGGTGGCCACGGCCAGAAATTCCTCCTGCCCCAGAAAACCGGCCCAGAGGCCTCGGATTTCCTGGTTTTGCAGATCAAAGCTGAAGGGCAGCTCCAGGGACCGGACGCCGGGTCGCAGGGTCAAAAGGCCCCGGTCGGTGACGGTGAAGTTCACCATCTCCGCCGCCTCGCCCCGGTCCCCCCGGGCGCCCTCCCGCAGGCCCCCCAGGGGCCGGATGGCAATGGTATGTCTGGACATAATGCGTCTCCTTGTATGAAATAGAGTCGTCGTGATGAGAGCCCCTCTCCAAGGGCTGGGCGACCGGCGTAAGCCTTTCTGTGCGCCGGTCCGTCCCCCTGCCGCTATTTCGCGGTTTTCCGACAAAAAAAGAAGGAAAGCTACAGGCCCCAACGGAAAATTCGGAAATGAAACCCCGTTCGCGGAGTTCCGACAAAAAGATAGGAAAAATTCGGTCCCATACGGAGTTCCGACGAAAATTTCAGTCCGACGCGGTTTTTCGACGAAAAGCTCGCCCAATCCAGGGACCACCCGGAGCGCTTCCCGCGTCCAAAATCCCGGAAGCCTTCCCGGCAGGGGATACCACCATTTCGCGGTTTTCCGACGAAAAACGCGGATTCCGGACGGGGTTGGACCGCCTGAGAGAGGAAATTCTGGGAAATTCGCGGTTTTGGGACAAAAAACCGGCGCAATTTTCGGAAATCCAACGAAAATTTCCGGAATCTTCGGGAATCCCACGAAAATTTCGAAGATGCGCGGTTTTTCGACGAAAAGCTCGCCCAATTCAAGGGCCGTTGGGAGCGCCTCCCGCGCCCGGAATCCCGGGAGCCCCTTTCCGGCGGGGGATGCCGCCATTTCGCGGTTCTCATACGAAAAATCGGCCTCCTTTTGAAGGTTTTTTCAAAAAATCAGATGGTTTTTACGAAAGAAGGGGAGGAATTTCATGAAACTCGCGGTTTTGAGACGAAAAATTCGGGTTATTTGCAGCCGCTCGGCAGAAATTTGGCCACGGTTTTAATGAAATGATATCATTTTCAGAACCATTGGGAGCTGCCGCAAAATCCTCTGCGCTTTGCTCCGGCAGAGAATATCAATATTTCGCGGTTTTCCGACAAAAAATACGAAGCCGGAGTAAGCGATGACCATACAGGAAAGGGAATCCTACGAAATTCGCGGTTTTCATACAGAAAATTGGCCTCCTTTTGAAGAGTTTTGCAAAAAACCGGATGGTTTTTATGGAGAAAGGAGAAGAATTTCATGAAACTCGCGGTTTTGAGACGAAAAATTCGGGTCATTTGCGGTCGCTCGGCAGAAATTTGGCCATGGTTTTGATGGGATAATATTATTTTCAGAACCATTGGGAGCCGCTGCAAAATCCGCAGCGCCTTTCTACGGCAGGAATGCCGCCATTTCGCGGTTTTCCGACAAAAAGCACGAAGCCGGAGCAAGAGATGCCCATACGGAAAATAGAATCCTACGAAATTCGCGGTTTCCAGAGGGAAAATCGGCCTCCTTTTGGAGAGTTTGGCAAAAAACCAGCGGGCTTTGACGGAGAAAGAAAGGAAATTTCAGAAAATTTGCGGTCTCGAGACAAAAAATTCGAGAAATTTACAGACATCCGGCAAAAATCCGGCGGCGCTTTTTATGGCATAATAAAAATTTATGGTGTTACAGAAAGGATAGAAGGGCCCGGACCGGCAAAGGGGGCGGGAGGCGAGCCCTTCCGGCAGGTAGGCCCGAAGGGCCCGGAAGGATGCGGAACCGGCGGCGTTCTGGAAAAAGTTTTTGGAAACTTCTGTTCCGCCCCTGTTTCTTTTGGCAGAATTGTGCTATCATGATGGATAAAAAGGAGGTGGCGGTATGCCGGAATTTATCATGAAAAACAGCGACGGCGATCGGGAGGCCGTGCGCGCCGAGGCCCGGGAGGCGATGGGAGCTGCGATCTCAGAGGCAGAGGCGGAATACCGGCCGGATGGGCGGCTCTATGACGCCATGGAGCCGCCGGCCGGGGAAGTGCTCCGGGAACCGCCCTCCACCCGGGAGCTTCGGGAACGCTCCTATGAATACGGGCTGCCGGAATACCTCCAGCACGACTTGGACGCCTACAAAGAAGGCCTCAAAAACGGTTCTTCCCTGCTGGACTGCCTGTGGGGAGAGCTTTACGGCAGCATCAACGCGGCGGAAATCGATGATGGGGCCATCACGCCGGAGCATGCGGATTATCTCCGACAAAAATTTTTGTGGGGAGGCGGACAACATGGAACAACTTGATTTTACCGGGTGCAGACGCATTTTCGGGAAAGCCTACAATGGAGCCAACGGCAAAAAGATCGCGGTGGAATATGAGGGCGATATCTATATGCTCAAGTTTCCGCCGTCGGCAAAGAACAAACCCACAGCGCTATCCTATACCAACAGCTGTTTCAGCGAGCATATTGCAAGTAGTATTTTCCGGATGCTCGGCATCCGGGCACAGGAAACGATCCTTGGAACCTACCGGGTATCCGGCAAGACGAAAGTTGTGTGCGCCTGTAAAGATTTTACATGGGATGGCAAAATACTGTATGATTTTTGCTCCATCAAGAATACCGTCATTGATTCAGAACATGGCGGCAGTGGAACCGAGCTGTCGGATCTTTTAGAGAGCATTGAAAAACAGCAGTTTGTAAGCCCGACAGAAGCAGCCGATCATTTCTGGAATGTGTTTGTGGTGGATGCCTTCCTTGGGAATTTTGACCGGCACAATGGAAATTGGGGATTTTTATATGACCCGGTTTTCAAGACGGCAGAGATTGCCCCGGTGTTTGACTGCGGCAGCTGCCTGCTCCCTCAGGCGGACGAAAAGGTGATGGAAATGGTCCTGGCAAATGAAGATGAATTAAATGCCCGGATTTTCCAGTTCCCCGCCTCTGCGATCAAAGAGCATGGGAAGAAAATTTGCTACTATGATTTTTTGATGTCCGGGGAGTACCGGCAGTGCCGGGAGGCGCTGTTGCGTATGGCGCCGAAAATCCGGATGAAGAGGAATGAGATTGCAGGCTTTTTAGATGAGGTTCCGTACCTCTCCGATTTGCAGCGGACGTTCTATCAGACCTATATCGAGGCCAGATGGGAAAAGCTCTTGCTTCCGGCTTATGAGCTGGCGGCCGGGGAAGGAGACGGGGGTTCGGGCGGCTGCCCATCGTTCCGGAGAAAATAGAATCGCACAATAGCCATCGGTCGTTTTGCATGGGCAAAGCGGCCGTTTTTTTACCCGCTTGGCGGCGCCAAGCGGCAGAATATGGGGCGATTCATGAAATGGTTTGAAATCCGCCGGAGGTCCGGCGGGTATTTTCACCCATTCGAGGTTTTCCGACGAAAATCCAGCTTTTCTTACGGATTGATACGTCCCAGGCAAGGGCATTCGAGGTTTTTCTGCGCAAATCCGGCTCCGGGTGAGGGGATTCGACGGAAATTTCTGCAATGCGGGGGAATTGAAGGGGATTTTTTGCCGGGGACGGAGCATTCAGGGGGAATTTTACCCCGGGAGATCATTGGATGAAATATCCTCCCTTCTAAAAAAACGGGGCCCGCCCTATGCCTGGGGCTGGAGGGAGATGGGGCAATGGGCGGTTGTCCGGCAAAATCGGCCCATGCCGCCCCAAAGGGCGGGCGGTACCAGGTTCGCGGAAATGGAACGAAATCCGGCAGGATATTCGGATATCCTGCAAAAAGTTCGGAAATATGCGGTAATCCTTGGAAAAACTCTGAAAAAATGCAGGCTCTGATAGAAAAATCGGAAATGATACCAAATTCGCGGAAATCCGACGAAAAGGAAAGCCGTGCGCGGAAATTCTACAGGCCCGGAAGAAATTCGCGGTCTTCCGACGAGGAACAGATGAAATTCGCGGTAAACCGACAGGGCCCGGAAGGAATTCGCGGTTTTCCAACGAGGAAGGAAAGGGATTCGCGGTCTTCCGACGTATCGCGCAAGGAATTCGCGGTTCCCCGACGAGAAACGGAAGAAATTCGCGGTATCTCGACGGAGACCGGAGGAAATTCGCGGTATTCCGACGAGGAAAGAAAGGGATTCGCGGTCTTCCGACGAGGAGCGGAGCAAATTCGCGGTCTTCCGACGTATCGCGCAAGGAATTCGCGATTCCCCGACGAGGAACGGAGGGAATTCGCGGTATCTCGACGAAGACCGGAGGAAATTCGCGGTCTTCCGACGAGGAGCGGAAGGGATTCGCGGTTCTCCGACAAGGAACGGAAAGAATTCGCGGTCTTCCGACGTGGGGCAGAAGAAATTCGCGGTATTCCGACGAAGCCAGGAGGGAATTCGCGGTTCTCCGACACGAGCCGGAAGAAATTCGCGGTTCTCCAACACGAGCCGGAAGAAATTCGCGGTTCTCAGACACGAATCGGAAGAAATTCGCGGTCTTCCGACGGGAAGCAAAAGAAATTCGCGGTATTTCAAAAAGTGCCGGAAGAAATTCGCGGTTTTCCCACAGGGAGCGGAAGGAATTCGCGGTTCTCCGACGATCGCCGAAGGAAATTCGCGGTTTTTCAAGGCGAGTCCGAGGAAATTTCCGGGGCTCCGACGGGAATCGGAGAAAATTCGCGGTTTTTCCCGGGAAAGCGGCCGGAGGTCCGGCCTGGGGCGGGCCTTAAGGCGGCGGGGCGGCTTGCTCGCGGAGCATGCGGGCGATGCTCTCCCGCTCCATTTGGCCCAGGTGGGAGCAGGCGGGAACGGCGGCCGGTTTTGCGGCGGGGCGGTCGGCATAGGCCCCTTCCAGGACCCGGGTGAGGTTCTGCTCCTCCAGCAGCCAGTCCAAATGCACCGGCTGCTTTTTCTTGTGCACCAGGAAGGTGCTCTCCTGGGTTTTCCGGAAGGCCTCCCGGAAGACATCCGGCGTATAGCCCTTGGCCAAAAGGCCCCGCAGCTTTTCCCGGCGCGCCGGGGTGAGCCGCCGGCAGGGGAGGCAGTCCTTGCAAATCCGGGCATATTCTGCAAGGATCTCATCCGCCGCCGCCTCCTCCCGGATGGATGCGGATTCGGATTCCGATTGGGCTTCGGATTGGGCTTGGATTTGGATTGGATTGGGGATTGCCTTTGCTTCCGGTGCCGTTCCGATACTAGTTTGCTCTGCTTCGTGAAAGGAAGGGGCGAAAGCTTCCGGTTCCCCTTCCCCTTGGACCGGGGGCTCGGGGAACCGGGCGCGGCGGGTGCGGCAGACCTGGTGCTCGTCCCAGCCGGGCAGCTGGCAATAGAGCTCCCCCCGGACCGGATAGGTGACCAGAAATCCCACCTCCTCCAGGCGGGCCATGGCCCGGGCCACCAGCTCCTGGGTGACCTGGGAGCTGACGCTGAACAGGCGGCCCCGCAGGATGTCCGGCGCGGCGTAATACCGGCCGAAGTCGTCGCAGGCGAGAATCAGCCGGATGAACAGGGTCTGCTGAAACCAGTCCAGCTTTTCCAGCTTGCGGTTGGTCAACAGCGAATCGCGTAAAACTCGGTTTGCCATGTAGGTTCCTCCATTTCCCGGCAGTCGTCCCAGGGACATGGGCCGACGCCGTATCGCTCCCGGCCGCACCGGGGACAAATTCCTATGGGCGGGTCCGTCTGCCTGTCCCGGGGCAGCAAATCCGGGACCGGCCCCGGAAACCGGACGGGAAAGCTGTGCAACCGCATCCCCTCCTGAAAGCGTTTTGAACGAATGTTTGTATATATACTATAACCCCATTTTCCCGGTTCGGCAATGGGAAAAGGAAAAAAACCTGCCCGCTTCCTGCCGGGGCGTCCCGGGGCCGCGTCAGGTTTCCGTTGCAAAATCCGGGCTTCTCTGTTACAATACGAGAGAAAGGCGGTTTTTTTATGATGGATTTATGCAATGCCCAGGAGGTCAAGGCGCTTCTGGCCCGGCACGGATTTCGTTTTTCCAAGGCCAAGGGGCAGAATTTTCTCGTGGCGTCCTGGGTTCCCAGCCGGATTGCAGAGGAGGCCGGGGTGGACGGGGACTGCGGCGTTCTGGAGATCGGCCCCGGCATCGGCCCTCTGACGCAGCAGCTGTGCCTCCGGGCGGGCCGGGTGACGGCGGTGGAGGTGGACCGGCGGCTGGAGCCGGTTCTGGCCGAGACGTTGGGGGGCTTTTCCAACCTCCGGATTCTCTGGCAGGACATTTTGCAGGTGGACATTCCCGCCCTGGTCCGCCGGGAGTTTTCCGGCCTGCGGCCCATGGCCTGCGCCAACCTGCCCTATTACATCACCGCGCCGGTGCTGGCGGCCCTGCTGGAGGCCGGGTGCTTCTCTTCGGTGACGGTGATGGTCCAGAAGGAGGTGGCCCGGCGGATGACGGCGGCGCCCGGCTCCGGGGATTACGGGGCCTTCACCGTGTTTTGCACCTATTACGCCCGGCCCCGCCTGCTGTTTGAGGTGCCGCCGTCCTGCTTCCTGCCCCAGCCCCAGGTGACCTCGGCGGTGGTGCGGCTGGAGGTGCGGGAGGCCCCCCTTTGTCCTTCGGAGCATGAGGCGATGTTTTTCCGGGTGGTCCGGGCCGCCTTCGCCCAGCGGCGCAAGCAGCTGCAAAACGCCCTGGCCGCCGGGTTCCCGGCTCTGGGGAAGGAGAGAATCGCCTCGCTGCTCACGGCCTGCGGCGTGGCGCCCACGGCTCGGGGCGAGACCCTGGACATCCCGGCCTTTGCCCGGATTGCCGCCGCCCTGGCGGAAGCGTAAGGAGGTTCCATGTTTCGGTTTTTGTTTTTGGATTTGGACGACACCCTGCTGGATTTTCACAAGGCCGAGGCCATCGCCGTGGACAAGGCCTTCCGGGCGGTGGGCGTGCAGCCCACCCCGGAGCTGATTGCCCGGTACAGCGCGGTGAACAAGCTGCACTGGCAGATGCTGGAGCGGGGCGAGCTGACCCGGGAGGAGGTTTTGGTGGAGCGGTTCGCCTACCTCTTCCGGGAGCAGGGCATCCCGGCGGACCCCGCCGCCTGCAAGGCGTATTACGAGGACTATCTGTGCCTGGGGCATTTCTTCATGCCGGGCGCGGAGGACATTCTGGCCTATCTGGCGCCCCGGTACCGGCTGTACCTGGCCAGCAACGGCACGGCCCGGGTGCAGGAGAGCCGCCTGAAAAGCGCGGGCATCGGCGGGTACTTTGAGCAGGTGTTCATCTCCCAGCATTTGGGCGCCAATAAGCCCAGCCGGGCGTTTTTCCAACGGTGCTTTGCCCGGATTCCGGATTTTCAGCCGGAGCAGGCCCTGATGGTGGGCGACAGCCTCACCTCGGACATCCGGGGGGCCAACGGGGCGGGAATGGCCGCCTGCTGGCTGAATCCCCGGCACGAGGCGCGGCTGCCCGACGTCACGGTGGACTATGAGATCCGCGCTCTGGCGGAGCTGCGGGAATTTTTATAAGGAGGCGGGGTCTATGCCCATGCGCATCATCGACTGGGAGCAGTATCCCAGACGCAGTCATTTTACCTATTTTCAGTCCCTGGCCTATCCCTATGTGGGCCTCACCGTCCAGGCCGACGTGACGGACCTGTACCGGCGGACCCGGGAGCGGGGGGAGTCGTTTTTCCTGGCCTGCCTGTACTGCGCCGCCCGGGCGGCCAATGGGGTTCCGGCCCTGCGGCAGCGGATTGTGCCGGAGGGCATCGGAGAGTTCGACCACTGCGACACCTCCCACACCGTGGCCCTGGACGACGGCACCTACCGCTACTGCCGCCTGGACTGCCGCCTGCTCTACCCGGAGTTTCAGAGGCAGGGCCGGGCGCGTCAGGAGGCGGCCAAGGCGGCGGCGGGGATTGCCGAGGAGGAAGACGAGGGCTCCTTGCTCTTCGTCTCCTGCATCCCCTGGGTGTCCTACACCGCCGTGGTCCAGCCGGTGCCCTGTCCCGCCGACAGCAATCCCCGGATCACCTTCGGCCGCCGGGAGGAGGAAAACGGCCGCTTCCGGATGCCCCTGACCCTGCTGGCCCACCACGGCCTGGTGGACGGCCTGCACATCGGACAGTTTTTCCAGAAATTTCAGGAGGAAACGGCGGCGCTGACCCGGTAGCCCTCCCCGGCTTCCGGCGGCGTCTGCATCACCTGATCATAAGGAGGAGATTGTTATGTCAACCATTACCATTGCCCTTGCCGGTCTGGGCAGCCGGGGAAAGGACGCCTATGCCCAGGCCCTGGCCGGGATGCCGGAGCGGGCCCGGATTGTGGCCGTCGCCGATCCGGACCCGGACAAGGTCCGGGAGGTGGCCCGGCAATTCGAGGTTCCGGCGGAGCGCTGCTTCTCCAGCGCCGAGGCCATGCTGGCCCAGCCGAAGCTGGCCGACGCGCTGATCCTGTGCACCCAGGACCGGCAGCACGTCCCCCAGGCCGTTCCCGCGCTGTACCGGGGCTACGACATTCTCATGGAGAAGCCCATTTCCCCGGATCTGGCCCAGTGCAAGGAGATTTTGTCCGTGGCCCGTCAAACGGGGCGGAAGGTGGTCGTCTGCCATGTGCTGCGCTACGCGCCCTTTTACCGGAAAATCAAGGAGGTGCTGGACTCCGGCGTGCTGGGCCGCCTGATGAGCATCCAGGCCATTGAGAACGTGGGCTACTGGCACCAGGCCCACAGCTTCGTCCGGGGCAACTGGCGCAGAAGCGACGAGACCTCCCCCATGTTCCTGCAGAAATGCTGCCATGACATGGACCTGATGGTCTGGCTCACGGGCAAGAGCTGCCTGCGCCTGTCCTCCTTCGGCAGCCTGTCCCACTTCCGGCCGGAGAACGCCCCGGCGGGGGCCGCCCGGCGCTGTCTGGACGGGTGCCGGGCCCGGGCAGGCTGTCCCTATGACGCGGAGAAGATTTACATCACCAATGAAAAAACCGGCGTGCGCCACGGCCACACCGGCTGGCCCTGCGACGTTTTGACCCTGCACCCCACGGAGGAATCCGTCCGCCGGGCCATTGAGACGGGACCCTACGGCCGCTGCGTCTACTTCTGCGACAACAACGTGGTGGACCACCAGGTGGTGAACCTGGAGATGGAGGACGGGCTCACGGTGAACTTCACCATGTCCGCCTTCACCGCCGGCGGCGGCCGGTACACCAATTTTATGGGGACGCTGGGCAATCTGATTGCGGACATGGCCGGAAACACCGTCACCGTCACGCCCTTCGGCGGCAAGGCGGAGGTGTTTGATTTCAACCTGGAAAAAGAGCGCATGTCCGGCCACGCCGGGGGCGACAGCGTCCTGGTAGGAGACTTCCTGGATTACCTCCAGGGCAAAACGCCTCCCAGCATCACCACCCTGGAGGCCTCCATGGAGAGCCACTTCATCGCCCTGGCGGCGGAGGCGTCCCGCTGCAGGGCGGGGGAAGTGGTGGAGATGGCTGCCTTCCGCGCAGGAGAACCGGGAAGGCCGTAAGGCCCCTCCGGCCACAAAACGGCCGCACGGGATAGGGGGCTGCCTCAAACCCCGATGGTTGCCGATATTCCCCAAAAGTTGTAAAAACGGCACGGAAAACGAAGAACACTCGTTTTCCGTGCCGTAAATTTTAGGCTGTTTTGAAACATTCTATTTTGAGACAGCCCCGGCTTCGCCTGTGATAGGCTTCGCGGCGGCCTGCCCGGAAGGGCCGGGGGAGGGCAAAACGGCCGGGCGACTTCGCCCGGCCGTTGGAATGTTACATATCGAAGGGCTCCATAGACAGAACCGGATGGCCCACAGAGGTCAGGTACTCCAGCAGCTGCTCGGGGTCCTCGGTGCAGATGGTCTCATCGGCAATCATGTCGGTGAACTGATCCACATCGTACAGCTCCTTGGCCGCCGCGTCCAGCCGCTCCCGGACCTGGTCCTTCAGCTCCTTGGGCATCCAGACAATGCGGCCCAGGCCGCCCTCGGCCTTCAGGAACTTCTTGGAGGAGATGAACTGCTTGCCGTGGCCCATAAAGCCGGGGGTCTGCACGCCGCCGCCGGTCATGGAGGCCATTTCGGAGAAGGTCATGCCCAGAGGCGTCATACCGGCGTGCTCCCGGCAGGTGATGACCACGCCCATGGATACCGGCTCCACGCCGCAGATGCACTCGAAGCAGCCGCAGGAGGTCATGGGATCCTGGAACAGGGAGTACAGGGTCACATGCTCCAGCGCGCCGTGGGAGTACTTGAAGACGGCCTCGTCCACGTCCTCGTAGCGGCCCAGGTTCTCGTCGATGCAGCGGTCCTTGGGCACCACCTGGCAGGGACCCTGGGGATCCAGCTCGTTGGTGGCCTTGGCGTCCAGCCAGCTCACGGCGCCGCACAGGCCCAGCCGCTCGGGGGTGACGATGCACACGTGGCTGGGGGAGAAGGCCTGGCACATGATGCAGGTGTAGTACACCGGCACGGACTCGTCGGTCATGGAGCGCAGCCGGTCGTCCCGCTTGGCGAAGATCTCGTTGGCGTGCTTGCGCAGCTCGTGGTTCTTCTCGGCGTCTACCACGATCTTCACCTGGCACTTATCCACCACGGCCTCGAACTCGCTCTTGACCTTGGCGTAGAGCACCTCGCCGATGTGGCGGAAGCGGAAACCGGCCTCGAAGTCGGCCTTGGAGATCCGGATGCGGATCATATCCCGCTGGCCGGTGTGCATGACGCCCTCCACGCAGTTCAGGTAGGAGTGGAACTTCCGCTCCATGACGGACTCGAAGTCGGGCTGCATGGCCTTGCCCGCCACCTCCACGGTGTAGGACAGGGAGATCTTGGAGCCCACGGGGATCTCGTCCAGCTCGGGGCCCTCCACGGTGATCTTGTGGTCCTCGATTTCGGCGGCGTCCCGGGTGGAGACCAGCTCGAAGCAGTCTACGCGGGAGCCGTCGATTTCCACCTGCATGTCGCCCCGGCGGATGATCTCGCCCTCAAAGGCGGAGGCGAAGGACACGGGGATGTCGATCTTGGTGACCTTGATCTTGATGTCCCGGGCCTCCAGGCTGGTGGCGTTGAACTTGCTCACGTCCTCCTGGACGATGAGGCTCTTGGGAACCCGGAAGATGTTCTCGGTCTCGTTGGTGACGACGGGGAAGCCCAGGGCGATGGCGCCGGCGCCGCAGGCCACGATCACGTCGTCCAGGGGCTTAAAGGCGTTGACAAAGGCGGGCACCCGCTCCATGGTGTATTTCATCAGGCTTCCGGCGTCGCCGGGGGTGATGTTGCCGAAAATCAGGGCGGCCCGGAGAGCCACGGAGACCACGTGAATCACCGAGGTCACGTCCCGGCCCAGGGGGATGATCCGGACGTTGTCGCCGGTCTTGTAGCCCTTTTCCTCCAGCTGGTCGATGACGCCGCCCACCAGGGTGACCAGAATGCCCTGGCTCTGGTAGCTCTTGACCAGCTCCACGGCCTCGTCGGCAGAGGGCGCGGCGCCCAGGATGACGGCCACGCCGGGGATGTCCCCGGTGACCAAGGGCACGCCCAGGTTCCGGATGACCGCGTCGGCCAGGTGGCCGTAGCAGGGCAGCTCATAGGGCGCGGCGCCGTTCATGTACTTCAGGACCTCGATGAACTCGGCGCACAGGGCGGTGGCCACGCCGGACATGAAGGCGTCGTTCAGCCGGGGCTCCCGGGTCATGAGGGATTTTACCACGCCCAGAGCGGCCTTCAGCTCGCCCAGGGTGTTTACCTTGACGCCGGTGACGGCGTAGTAGCAGGGCAGGGAGTAGGCGGTGTCGGGGAAGGACACGGCCTGGCCTTCGCCGTATTGGGCGATGGCGTTGTCGATGGCGGCTTCGGTGAGGCCGTATACGGCGTCGTTGCCGCCGAACACTCTTTCAAATAAAGTCACGGTTTTTCCTCCTATCGTTCAATCACGATCGATCATAGCTTTGATGTTCCGGATTTCCTCGATTGCGCCGGGGCAGAAGTCGTAGGGGGACTTGCCCAAGCGGTCGGCGTCCATGATCTCCGGGTTATAGTGGATGCAGCCCAGAAAGTCCTCCGGGGGGACGGCGCTGCGGACGAAATCCTCGTCCCGCCGGTCCCGGACTTTGTTGGCCACCACTCGGACCTGCCGGACGCCCAGGTCCGCCGCCAGGCGCTTGACGTTCACATAGGTCTGCACGCTCCGGGCGCCGGGCTCCACCACCACGATGAACTGGTCCATGTTGGCGGCGGTGCCCCGGCCCAGGTGCTCCAGACCGGCCTCCATATCCAAAATGACCACGTCGTCCTTCCGGTAGGTGAGGCTGCTGAGAACGGCCTTGAGCATCACATGCTCCGGACACACGCAGCCGCTGCCGCCCACGTCCACGGTGCCCATGACCAGGAGCTTCACGCCGTTGATTTCCTTGGCGTATTTCTCCGGGATGTCGGCCACGTAGGGGTTCAGCTTAAAGAATTTGTTGGCTTCGTTGGCGCCGGTGCGCTCCTCTACCAGGGTGCGCATTTTGGAGATGGGGACGATGGCGTCCACCTCCTCCTGGCTCATGCCCAGGGCCAGGCCCAGGTTGGCGTCGGGGTCCACGTCGGCGGCCAGGACGGGCCGCCCCTCTGCGGCGTAAAGCCGGGCCAGGGTGGAAGACAGGGTGGTCTTCCCCACGCCGCCCTTGCCGGTAATGGCTACTTTCATGAAACAAAACCTCGTTTTACAGGATCATCCGGAGGCCGCGGCCTCCGGGGTCCCGGGAGCAGACGGCTGGGGGAACCGGGAACCGGGGCGGGAACCTTGGGGGCGCCGGGGCGGGCGCGCCGCCGCGGCAATTCCCGGACCCGGCTCCCCCGGGGTGTCAGATGCCCAGGGCGGCCCGCTTGGCCTCGATGCGCTGGATCATCAGGTCGCCCAGCTTTTCGATGTCGGTCTCCACGGTGTAGTTGGCCTCCACCCAATCCTTGACGCCGTGCTCACCGGTGAGCAGGTCGCAGACCTCGGAGGAGCCCTTGACGTAGGGATCCACGCCCAGGAAGGTGTCCAGGCCGGTGGCCACCACGTAGTTGCCGATGGACACGGCCTTCTCGCTCATCCACTCGGGGGCGCAGCCCACCACAGGCAGCTGGGAGATGGGGATGCCGGAGTCCTTGCTCAGCTCGGAGGCCAGAATCAGCATCCGGGAGATGTCCACGCAGGAGCCCATGTGCAGAACGGGAGGAATGTTTGCCAGCTCGCAGACCCGCTTCAGGCCCGCGCCGCAATAGTCCTTGGCGGTCTCCGGATCCATGAGACCGGCCTTAGCGGCGGCCTGGGCGGAGCAGCCGGAGACGATGAGAATGATGTCGTTTTCCAGGAGCTTCTTCATCAGCTCGATGTGGGCGTAGTCCGGCCGGACCTTGGGGTTGTTGCAGCCGACCATGGCCACGGCGCCCCGCAGCACGCCGGAGGTGACGCACTCCAGCAGGGGCTTGGTGGTGCCCAGCTGGTCCACCTGGGAGTTGGCCACGCCGTCGAGGACCTTCACAATGGCCTCCACGGAGTAGCCCACCCGGGCCTTGGAGACCTGGTTGGGGATGTTCACCAGATCCTGGTTCCGGTTTTTGAAGTTCTCCACCGCCATCTTCACAATGGCCTTGGCGTTTTCCCCGGCGGTCTCGGCGTTGAAGCGGATGAACTCGGAGTCCGGCATCCGGGCGATGGGGGAGGTGGTGACGAACTTGGTGTGGAAGCACTTGGACAGGGGGCCCAAGGCGGGGAAGATGCACTGCACGTCTACGACGATGGCTTCGCAGGCGCCGGTGAGAACCACGTTCTCCTGGGTCAGGAAGTTGCCGGCCATGGGGATGCCGTGGCGCATGGCCACCTCGTTGGCGGTGCAGCAGACGCCGGCGATGTTGATGCCCTTGGCGCCGACGCTTTTGGCCAGAGCGATCATCTCCGGATCGTTGGCGTAATGTACAATCATCTCCGACAGGGAGGGGTCATGGCCGTGGACGATGATGTTGACCATGTCCTTTTCCATGACGCCGATGTTGGCGGTGGTGTCCACGGGCTTGGGGGTGCCGAACATGACGTCGGAGAACTCGGTGCCCATCATGGAGCCGCCCCAGCCGTCGGACAGGCCGCAGCGCAGGGCCTGGCGGATCAGGGCCTCAGGCAGGGAGGAGCAGCCCATGTGGGTCATGTGCAGGGCGGTGGCCACTTCCCGGTCGATGGCCCGGGGCTCGATCTCGGCGTCGCGCCACAGCTGCTGGGTGTGCTCCGGGGCCCGCTTCAGGAAGCGCTGGACGCCGAAGGGCTTGCCGTATTCCAGAAGGCCGATTTCGGCCATTTCGTGGGCCAGGTCGTAGATGTCCTTGCCCTCGGTCTCCACGCCCCACTCCTTGGCGATGCGGATGAGCTTTTCCGGGTCCTTGACCTGGTAGTTGCCGCCCTCTCTGGTCTGGTGCAGGGTGTGCATGATTTCACGGCCGTGGTCGGAGTGGGTGGCGGAGCCGCCGGCGGTGAAGCGCAGGAAGTTCCGGCCCACAATGCCGTGTACGTCGCAGCCGCAGATGCCCCGGGGGCTCTTCGGCGTGATGCGGCAGGGGCCCATGGAGCAGATCCGGCAGCAGGTACCGGCCTCGCCGAAGCCGCAATGGGGGGTCTGGTTCTTGACCCGCTGCTGCCAGGAATCGGCGCCCACCTTTTTGCCGTTCTCCAGCAGAGAGGCGGTGGCCGCTTCCATTTCTTCAACAGTGATTAAGCGATCCCAATCCTTCAAAGTGTTTTCCTCCTAGATGTTGTTGTCTGAAGTGCGGGACGGCCGGAAAGGGGAAGACCCGACCGGCCCGGGAAATCGCAGAGACATACGATTTCACAATACCCGCCTTCATTTTATCCTTAATAGGGAGAAAAGTCAATGTATGTTTTTCCCTGCCGGAATTTTTCACCTCCTCGCTTTTTCCCGGGCGGCTTTGGATTTGCAAAAAATGCTTCCATTTTCAGAAGCTTTCCGGTATAATATTCCAATCGGATTACCCCTGTGGAGTTTGGGGAAAACTGATCCAATGGGGCGGAGTCTTTCCCGCCGAGCCCACGCGCCCGGAGGCGCCGTGGAAGGAGAGGTCTATGAAAAAACGGAAGATCAAAAACCGGCATGTGGCCCGGGTGGTGGACATGGTGACCAGCCTGTATCACCTGGATGTGCCGGTGTATGCGGCCAACGCCGCTTATTTTATCATTCTGGCTGCCTTCCCCACCGTCATGCTACTGCTGAACCTGCTGAGTTATACGTCTTTGGGCGGCGGAGCGCTGCTGGATATTTTGGAAAACGTGATTCCGTCGGCTTTGATGCCCTCGGTCACCCGGCTGCTCACCGGTATGTTCGCCAGCAGCTCCAAAACCCTGGTCTCGGTGTCGGCTCTGGCGGCGCTCTGGTCGGCCTCCCGGGGCATTTTCGGCATGCTGACGGGCCTGAACCGGATTTACGGCGTGCAGGAGGACCGGGGCTATGTGTTCACCCGGCTGCTGAGCCTGGTGTACACCTTTTTGTTCCTCCTGGTGCTGCTGCTGACCCTGGCGCTGCACGTGTTCGGCCAGACCATTCTGGCCCAGCTGCCCCGGAACGACAATCCCATGATCATTCTGCTTTTGGATGTGATTTCCAGCCGGTTTTTGGTGCTGCTGGTGCTGCAGACGGCGCTGTTTGCCGCCATGTTCATGTTCCTGCCCAACCGGCGGAACAAGTTTCTGCCCTCGCTGCCCGGCGCGCTGCTGGCGTCGTTGGGCTGGCAGGTGTTTTCCGACCTGTTCTCCCTGTATGTGGAGCACTTCAGCAATTTCTCCACCGTGTACGGCAGCCTGTCCGCCGTGGCCATCGCCATGCTGTGGCTGTACACCTGCATGGCCATCGTGTTTTACGGCGGAGCCCTCAACAAGTATCTGGCGGACATCGGCTATCAGATCCGCCTGCGCCGCCGGAAGCAGGCGGAGGACAAGCCCTGAAAAAAGATTTCCATTTGGTTGTTAAAAAATTAATTTTCTGTTCACAAATCGCCGGTAACATGGTACAATCATCAAAAGGGGGCCTGCACCATGTTTGGATATGTGATGGCGAATCCCCAGGAGCTGACGCCCCGGCAGCGGGAGCGGTACCTGGGATGCTACTGCGGCATCTGCCGGGCCATCGGGGCGAACGCCTCCTATCCCAGCCGGCTGGTGCTCAATTACGATATGGTATTTCTGGCTCTGCTGCTGTCGTCGCTGTACGAACCGGCGGAGGAGCAGGGACAGGGCCGGTGCCTGGCTCATCCCCTGGCGCCCCGCCCCTGGGTGCGGAGCGAGGCCGTCGCCTACGCGGCGGATATGAACGTGGCCCTGGCCTATTTCAGCGCCGGGGACAACTGGCGCGACGACCGGCGGCCCGACGCGCTGGCCCTGCAAAAGCTTCTGCGGCGGCATTACGAGTCCATCCGGAGCCGCTTTCCCCGGCAGTGCCGGGCCATGGAGACCTGCATCGGGGACCTGAGCCGCCTGGAGGCGGAGCGCTGTCCCAATCCGGACCTGCCTGCCAACTGCTTCGGCCTTCTGATGGCCGAGCTGTTTTGCTGGCGGGAGGACCGGTGGTCCGGGTACCTGCGGCAGATGGCCATGGGGCTGGGCCGGTTTATTTACTTCGTCGACGCGGTGGTGGATTACCGGAAGGACCTGCGGCGAGGCAGGTACAATCCCTTCCGGGCCATGGGCGGGGAGCCGGACCCGGAGAAGTGGGAGGACTATCTGGTCCTGGAGATGGGCCGGACCACCCGGGCCTATGAGATGCTGCCTCTGGTCCAGGACAAGGAGCTGCTGGACAACATCTTATACAGCGGCATCTGGGTGACATACAGAAGGAAAGAGAAAAAAGCGCGGGGTGCCGCGCAGGAGGAGCCAACATGATCGACGATCCCTACAAGGTACTGGGGTTGGAGCGGGGCGCGTCCGACGAGGAGGTCAAAAAGGCCTACCGCCGTTTGGCAAAAAAGTACCACCCCGACGCAAACCCCGGCGACGAAGCTGCTGCCCGGAAGATGCAGGAGATCAACGCCGCCTACGAACAAATCAAGAATCCTCCCCAGGCGGACTCCTCCGGCTACGGCGGCGGGGCCTACGGAAGGGGGACCGGTTACGGCGGCGGGACCGGCTACGGCGGAGATCCCTTTGAGGACATCTTCGGCCGGTGGCGGCAGCAGCAGCGGCAGCAGGAGACCCGGTTTCACTCCACCGAGGCCCAGGCCGCTTACCGGTACATCCAATACGGCCGGTATCAGGAGGCGCTCAACGCCCTGAACGGCGCGCAGACCCGGGACGGCCAGTGGTATTACCTCAGCGCCCTGGCCCACGACGGCGCAGGCAACCGGATCACCGCCCTGGAGCACATCCGCCGGGCCGTGTCCATGGAGCCGGACAACGCCCAGTACCGGCAGGTTCTGACCAACCTGGAGGAGGGCGGCGACGCGTACCGCCGCCATGCGGGCTCGTATCAGGGCTACGGCAGCCTGGGGGAGCTGTGTATGCCGCTGTGCCTGTGCTGGGGGGCGCAGTGGTGCTTCTGCCCCCGATGTTAAAACCGGAACCATCTGCGGGAAGCTGCCTGAGGCGGCTTCCCGTTTTTTACGCCCCTGCGCCGGTCGCCCGGAGCTGCGGGGAAATTAAAAAATCCTTAAAGAAACGGCCTCTTTCATCTTAAACTTCCCTTGGGTATAATGAAGAGGCGAGAGGTGAGGGACATGTACAACATCTTGATTTGCGACGATCAGCCCGATATTGTCAACGCGTTGAAGATCTATCTGTCCATGGGAGACTACCGGCTGTTTGAGGCCTACACCGGCCGGGAGGCGGTGGAGGTGGTGCAGAAGCAGGAGATCCACCTGATTCTCATGGACATCATGATGCCGGAGATGGACGGCATCGCCGCCACCCGGCGCATTCGGGAGTTCTCCAATGCGCCCATCATTCTGCTCACGGCCAAAAGCGAGAACGAGGACAAGGTTCTGGGCCTCAACATGGGGGCCGACGATTACATCACCAAGCCCTTTGTGCCCATGGAGGTGCTGGCCCGGGTCCGGTCCCAGCTGCGGCGGTACACCCTGCTGGGGGGCCAGGCGCCGGAGAAGCCCAACGTCCTGACCATCGGCGGCATCTGCCTGGACGACGAGGCCAAGTCCGTCACCGTGGACGGGGAACCGGCCAACCTGACGCCCATGGAGTTTTCCATTTTGCGGCTGCTCATGTCCAACCCGGGGAAGGTGTACTCCTCCCGGGCCCTGTATGAGGCGGTGTGGAACGAGGCGCCTCTGGGCAGCGAGGGAGCCGTGGCGGTGCACATCCGCCATCTCCGGGAAAAAATTGAGATCAATCCCTCGGAGCCCCGGTACCTGAAGGTGGTCTGGGGCCAGGGGTACAAAATGGAGGGGGGAAAGCCCTGATGTATGACAAGCGCTACAGTCTGGCCCTGAAGACGGGATGCTTTTTGCTGCTGCTGGTGGCCCTGGTGGTGGGCGTGGCCGGCGGGGCGGCCGCCTGCTATCTGGCCGACCAGGGAGCCTACACCATCTCCCGGGAGGATATGCTGGAAATGGGCCTGCAGGAGCGGTGCGGCACCGTGGCCGACAACGTGGCCCGGGCCTACGCCCAGGAGACCTACGGCGCGGCGGAGGAGGACCTGCCCGGCTACCTGTTTGCCTACGCCTACGACGGCCACTGGCAGCTGTACCCCCAGTATTACATGGGGCAGAGCAATTACCGCTATGAAATCCGGGACGGGGCGGGCAACCTCTTGAAGAGCACCTACAACGGCGAAGGGTGCCTGGCCCGGCTGGAGTCCGTCCAGACCGTAAACGAAATCCTGGTGGACAGCCCGCCCTACGGCGACCGGCTGGAGGAGACGGAGTCCAGCGGCATATATTGGAAAGCCGTGGACCTGACCTATACCGTCACCGGCTACGTGCTGCAGGATCTGGCCTATGACGACCAGTTTTCCCAATATGTGAGCCTGGTGGGCAACATGTACCAGTACCGCTTTGCTCTGGTGGTTTTGGTGTGCGTCTGTCTGGCGGCCCTGCTGTGCCTGGTGGTGTATCTGCTCAGCGCCGCCGGACACCGGCCGGACCGGCAGGGCATCGCCCTCAATCCCTTTGACAAGCTCCCCGGGGATTTGTACCTGGCTGCGGTGATCGGCGGCGTGACGCTGCTGGCGATGCTGTTCCGCCGGTCCTTCTACTGGGAGGGCTGGATCACCCTGGTGACCGGCATCGCCTGCCTGCTGGCGGCGGGGATTCTGGTGACGGCCTTCCTCATGTCCCTGGCCACCCGGGTGAAATACGGGCAGGGCTACTGGTGGCGGCGCTCGGTCATCGGCTTTTGCCTGGTGCTGCTGCTGCGGGCCTGCCGGTTTGTGGTCCGGGGCGCCCGCTCTCTGTTCGGCATGCTGCCCACCATCTGGAAGTGGCTGCTGATCGGCGGCTTGGCCTGGATCTTCACCCTGGCCTGCCTGAATCCCTACACCACGGGGATGGGGGCCCTGGCGACGGCGTGCCTGTGGGCGTTTCTCATCGTCTATCCCGCCTGGTCCTTCGGCCAGCTCCGCAAGGCCGCCCGGCGGATGGCCGAGGGGAAATTTCAGGAGAAGGTGCCCCTGGACCATCTCCACGGCTCCTTCCGCCAGATTGCCCAGGATTTAAACGCCCTGGGCCAGGGGGCCAGCCTGGCCGTGGAGCGGCAGCTGCGGTCGGAGCGGATGAAGACCGAGCTCATCACCAACGTCTCCCACGACATCAAAACGCCCCTGACCTCCATTGTGAACTACGTGGACCTGCTGCAAAAGCCCCATACCCCCCAGGAGGGGGAGCAATACCTGGAGGTGCTGGCCCGGCAGTCCCAGCGGCTGAAGAAGCTCACCGAGGATTTGGTGGAGATGTCCAAGGCCTCCTCCGGCAACATTCCGGTGAATCTGGCCCCGGTGAACGTGGTGGAGCTGGTGAATCAGGCCCTGGCGGAGTATGAGGAGAAGCTCAAAAAAGCGCAGCTGCCGGTGGTCTTCACCGCCCGGCAGTCGGAGATTCTCACCATGGCCGACGGCAGGCTCTTCTGGCGGGTGCTGGACAATCTCCTGGGCAACTGCGTCAAGTACGCCCAGCCGGGGACAAGAGTGTATGTGGATGTTGTAAAATACGAAAAAAAGGTTATGATTTCCATGAAGAACGTCTCCCGGGCGGAGCTGAATCTGCCGGCGGAGGAGCTCATGGAGCGGTTCGTCCGGGGCGACTGCGCCCGGAATACCGAGGGCAGCGGCTTGGGCCTCAACATCGCCAAGACGCTGATGGAGCTGCAAAAGGGAAAGCTGAACCTGGTCATCGACGGGGACCTGTTTAAGGCGGTTCTCCTCTTCGACAACCTGGAGCCCGGGCAGAGCTGAGCGCCCCGGAGGGGATCCGCCGCTGCAATTCCCGGGGATTGGGAGAAAGGAATCGTGAGTTCTGGCTTATGTCTATGTCGGAAAAAAAGAAAAAACGCCTGTTGACGGGCATCATTGTGCTGACGGTTTTGGTGATGGGGCTCATCACCTGGTTTGTGGGAAAGCCCCTGATCCGGTTCATCGAGAACCCCGACGGCTTCCGGGCCTGGGTGGACGGCCACGGAATCTGGGGACGGGTTCTGTATGTGGGCATGGTGATTTTCCAGGTCCTGGTGGCCCTGATTCCCGGCGAGCCCCTGGAAATTGCCGGAGGCTACGCCTTCGGAGCCTGGGAGGGGACGCTGCTGTGCCTGCTGGGGGCGACCCTGGGCAGCACCCTGGTCTTTCTGCTGGTCCGGCGCTGGGGCATCCGGGTTCTGGAGCTGTACTTTCCCCGGGAGAAAATCGAGTCTCTGAAATTCATGCAGAACACGCCCAAGGTGCGGGTGATTGCCTTTCTTCTGATGTTCATCCCCGGCACGCCCAAGGATCTGGTGAGCTATTGCATGGGCCTGACCAAAATCAAGCTGACGCAGTGGATCCTCCTGAGCACCGTCGCCCGGATTCCCTCCATTGTGACCTCCACCGTGGGCGGAGACGCCCTGGGCGGCCGGGATTACCGGTTTGCCGTCCTGGTGTTCGCCGTCACCCTGGCCGTGAGCATTTTGGGGAGCCTTGTGTATACCGTTTACACCAAGCGCCATAAGAGCAAGGCCTGTCTCCGGGAAAAGGGGACGGGAAGCGTATGAGACGGCTCCCGGGCGGGCGGCCGGTTTCCCCGGCGGACGTCTCGTTTCCCGACGTGGTCCGGCGTCTGGCGGAGGCCTCCCGGCTGGGGCAGGAGGCGGCCTATGTGCAGCACGGGGCCACCCGGTGCCTGCTGCACAGCGTGGCCGTGGCCTATTACTGCGACTGCCTGGCCCGCCGCCTGGGCCCCTTGCGGTTCCGCCGCCTGCCGCTGCTGCGGGGCGCTCTGCTCCACGACTACTTTCTCTACGACTGGCACGACCCGGACCCCGCCCACCGGCTGCACGGCTTTCGCCACCCCGCCCGGGCCCTGGCCAACGCCAGGCGGGACCTTGCCCTGGACCCGGTGGAGGCGGAGATCATTCTGCGCCATATGTTCCCCCTGACCCCGGTCCCCCCCAGGTGCCGGGAGGCGGTCCTGGTGTGCCTGGTGGACAAGGTCTGCTCCGTGTACGAGATCTTCTCCCGCCGCCCCTATCCCAACCGCCGGATCCAGTCGGCCTATGCCCTGGCGGCCGGAGAAAAGCCGCCGGACCGACCCGGCGGCTCTGCCCAGCCGGTCTGAGGAAAAGCCCCCTTCCAGCCGCCGGATATGCTGAACGGCTCCCCGTCAAGAAGACAATGGAATCAATAAAACGTTTCTTCACCCGGCGGCTCTCTTCGATTGTCCACGCCGTGTCCGTCTTCGGCCCTCGGCCGTTTGCCGCCGGTGGACTTTCGGCGCACATTCCGGGCAGGATTCGGCCCGGTTGGAGCCGGGGGTGAACCGCGCCCCACATACGCCGCGCTTTCCGGCGTCCAGCCGGTGGAACCGGGCCGTTTTCAGTTCCCTGTCCGGCGGCAGCACCGCCCCTTGGAACCACCGGCACAGCAGGCAGTGGGAAATGGACTGAACGCAGACACATTCCTCCCCATCGTCCGGCGCGATACAGTGGCCGCAGTCATCGTGACAGCACGCATACGCCGGCCGCCGCGCCCGCCGGTTCCGGCTGGAGCAGGGCAAGGGGCAAGCGGATGGTAAGATTGACAGTGACAAGATAATGGAGTGCGGTTATAAGCAATTCCTCCGTAAATTTTTGTGAATTTTGCGGCTATTGAGTTGATTTTGCAATGCAAACGGCGTATCCTATAAGTGCAGTAAACTGGAAGGGGTTGATACAATGGCAGGCACTACGAATTTCAGCGTCCGCATGGACAGCGACCTCAAAAAGCAGTGCGAAACGCTTTACGGCGAATTGGGGATGAACCTCACCACCGCCATCAATGTTTTCCTGCGCCAGTCGCTCCGCGCCGGTGGCTTTCCCTTTGAAGTCAGGCTGGAACAGCCGAACAAAGAAACCATCGCCGCCATGTTGGAGGCGGAACGGATTGCGCGGGATCCCAGCGTGAAGCATTACTCCGATGTGGAGGAAGCACTCCGGGAGCTGAAACGATGAAGCGCGATATTGTCTGGACGACAAGATTCAAAAAGGACTACAAACTGGCAAGTAAGCGCCGCATGAACATGGACCTGTTGGACGATGTGATCCGGGCCTTGTCACGGGGCGAAAAGCTGCCGGAGAAAAACAAAGACCATGAATTGACCGGCGATTGGGTGGGGCATCGGGAATGCCACATTCAGCCGGACTGGCTGCTCATCTACCGGATCGAGGATGATGTGCTGGTGCTGACGTTGGCCCGCACCGGGACCCACAGCGACTTGTTCGATCAATGAGGGGAAAGCCGCCGGATATGCTGATATACTCCCCCTTGAGCAGACGGTGAAAAAACACGGTCCAGACAAGGGGGAGCACAATTATGCCACATCAAGGAAAAGCAAATCCAAAAGAAAAGGTTCGGGCAATGAAAGCGATCCGACAGGGAGAGATGGGAATTTGCGAAGCAGGGCGACGGCTCGGAGCAGACGAAGCGTCCATCAGGCGATGGATGGAGAGATACGAGACGGAAGGGCCGAACGCCTTCCTTCCGGCCAAGCAAAACCGGAGCTACCCACCGGAAATGAAAAGTGTGTTTCGGAGAACCTTCCGGGCTGGAAATTCAAGGCGGCCCGTCCCAAGGAGAAGCGGCCGGCTGATGGGACGGAGTTCAAGTGGTACAAGGGTACAGAAGTGCATAAAGTCTATCTCGGCGCGATGTCTTCTTGACGGGGTGCAGTTCACACCGGGCATATCCGGCGGCTTTTCCGCATAGGGATAAACCATCTCGGGAATAGGAGGGGGAGCCATGGGGACAAGAGTGACGGACCTGCGGTGCAAGGAGGTAATCAATGTCACCGACGGCCTGCGGCTGGGCTTTGTGTCGGATGTGGAAATTCTGCTGCCGGAGGGGAAGGTGCTGGCCCTGGTGGTGCCGGGCCCCTGCCGCTTTTTCGGCCTGTTCGGCCGGAAGGACGACTTTGTCATCCCCTGGAACTGCATCCGGCGCATCGGCTCCGATATCATCCTGGTGGAGCTGGAGCCGGACAAATGCCGCGTGCCCCGGCCCAAGCCGGGCTGGTTCTGAAGGAAGCCGCCGGCGGGGCATGGATGATCAACCGGCCGGGCTTCGGCCGGAGCCCTCCAACGGGGCGCGCAGACCGGGAAAACCCATGGGGCCTATGGAACGAAGGCCGCACCGATGTCAACCAAAATAACCGCAAGCCGTCTGCAGCGGCTTGCGGTTATTTCCTCGCTTTTGTACCGGTCGCGTCCTGGGGGGTCCCGCGAGATAGAGGCGGGGCTTTTTTGCGAAATTCTTACCGGCCGGCTTTTTTTCTGGTTTCCCGGACCTGGCGGGCGATGTGCTCCCAGGTCAGGTCGAAGCGGGTGCGGAGGTAATCCTGGGGGCCCACCTCGCCGAAGGCGTCCTCCACGGCCACGTAGCCCACCCGGGCCTCCCCGTCCAGGCACTCCTTGACGGCGCTGTACAGGCCGCCGATTTTGTTGTGGTTCTCGGCGGTGACCACGACGCCGGTCCGGGCGGCGTAGGTCCGGATCAGAGAGTCGTCCAGAGGCTTGACGGTGAACGGGTCGATGACGGCGGCCTCGATGCCCTCCCGGGCCAGCTGAGCCGCAGCCTGCATGGCCTCGTGGACCATGATGCCGCAGGCGATGATGACGGCGTCGCCGCCCTCCCGCAGGACCTGACCCTTGCCGATCTCAAATTTTGCGCCGTCCTCGTACACCTGGCAGGAGCCCTTCCGGCCCACCCGGACGTATTTCACCCCGGGCAGGTCCTTGGCCATCTCCAAAAAGGCGGTCAGCATGGGCACGTCCGTGGCGTCCACCACCACGGAGCCGGGAATGGTCCGGTAGAGGGCCATGTCCTCAAAGGGCATGTGGGTGCCGCCGTTGAAGGCGGCGGTGATGCCGGGGTCGGAGCCGATGACGGTGATGGGGTTACCGGCGTAGCCGCCGGAGAGAAAGACCTGGTCGAAGCAGCGCCGGGAGGCGAAGGGGCCGAAGGAGTGGACGATGGGCTTGAAGCCCACCGAGGCCGCGCCGCAGGCGATGCCCACCATATTGGCCTCGGCAATGCCGCAGTCGATGGCCCGGGGGGTCTTCCCCGGGAGCTTGGCGGTGCCGATGCAGCTCATCAGGTCCGCGTCCAGGTACAGAACGTCGGGGTCCTCCTCCAGGAGGCGGCCGATGGTCTGGCCCAGGGCTTCTTTAAACAGGCGCTGATCCGCCCGGCCGGTATAGACAATCTTCATGGGAATCCCTCCTTCACTGCAGCCGGGCCAGCTCCGCCCGGAGCCCGTCCAGCCATTTGCCGCAGACGTCGGGGGCAACCGTCATGGAGTGGTTGCCCGGGGCCTGCTCCACTTCCGCAATGCCCTTGCCCTTCACCGTGTCCAGAATGACGGCCCGGGGCTTGTCCCCCAGGGGGGCGGTCAGGGCGCTGTAAACCTGGTCCACGTCGCCGCCGTCCACCCGGCGGGCCTCAAAGCCGAAGGCGGCGAATTTGGCCTCCAGGTCGAACAGGGGCAGCACGTCCCGGGTGTAGCCGTCGAGCTGCTTTTTGTTGTCGTCCACCAGCCAGATGAGGTTGGTGAGCTGCTTACCGGCGGCGAACATGGCCGCCTCCCACACCTGGCCCTCGTCGCTCTCGCCGTCGCCCACCAGGAGGTAGGTCCGGCTGTCCCGGCCCTTGAGCCGGTCGCCCAGGGCCATGCCCACGGCCAGGGAGGTCCCTTGACCCAGAGAGCCGGTGGTCATGTCCACCCCGGGGGTCTTGTTCCGGTCGCAGTGGCTGGGCAGATAGGTGCCGGGCTGGTTCAGGGTTTTCAGGTCCTCGTAGGGGAAGAAGCCCCGCACCGCCAGGGCGGCGTATACAGCGGGACCGGCGTGGCCTTTGGAGCAGACCAGCTTGTCCCGGTCCGGCCACCGGGGATTTTGGGAGTCGTAGCGCATCACGGCGCCGTACAGGACGGCCAGAGCGTCGGCCAGGCTGAGGCTGCCGCCGATGTGGCCGAAGCCCCGGGCCTGAATCTGCTCCACAATGCCGATGCGGATTTCCAGAGCCAGCTTGCGCAGCTCCTTGCTGAGGGTTGCATCCATGGGAAGTTCCTCCTATTACCTTTTTATTTCCAGGGTGATCTTCTGCTGTCGGATCATGCCGGGGGTCACAGCCGGGCGACGCCGGTGTCCCGGGCGGCCTGGGCCACGGCCCGGGCTACGGCGGGGCCGACCCGGGGGTCGAAGGCCTTGGGGATGATGGAGTCGGCGGAGAGCTCCTCGTCGGAGATGAGACCGGCCAGGGCGTGGGCGGCGGCCATGTTCATCTCGTCGTTGATCTCCGAGGCCCGGACGTCGAAGGCGCCTCGGAAGATGCCGGGGAAGGCCAGGACGTTGTTGATCTGGTTGGGATAATCGGACCGGCCGGTGGCCACCACCTTGGCCCCGGCGGCCTTGGCCTCCTCGGGGAAGATCTCCGGGGTGGGGTTGGCGCAGGCGAAGACCACGGCGTCCCGGTTCATGCTCTGCACCATCTGCCGGGTGAGCGCGCCCGGGGCGGAGACGCCGATGAACACATCCGCGCCCCGTATGACCTGGGACAGGGGACCGGCTTCTTTTTGCAGGTTGGTGACCTGGGCCATCTCCTCTTTGATCCAGTTGAGCTTGTCCCGACCGGCGTAGATGGCGCCGTTGCGGTCGGTCATGATGATGTTGCGGTAACCGGCGGACAGGAGCAGCTTCACAATGGACACGGCTGCGGCGCCTGCGCCGGAGGTGACCACCTTCACCTCCTCCTTCCGCTTCCCCACCACCTTCAGGGCGTTGGTGAGCCCGGCCAGGGTGATGACGGCGGTGCCGTGCTGGTCGTCGTGGAAGACGGGGATGTCGCATTTTTCCTTCAGCTTCCGCTCGATTTCAAAGCAGCGGGGCGCGGAGATGTCCTCCAGGTTGATCCCGCCGAAGGAACCGGCAATCAGGGCCACGGCGTTGACAAATTCGTCCACGTCGTGGGTCCGGACGCACAGGGGAAAGGCGTCCACCCCGCCGAAGGCCTTAAACAGCACGCATTTGCCCTCCATCACCGGCATACCGGCCTCGGGCCCGATGTCGCCCAGGCCCAGGACGGCAGAGCCGTCGGTGACGACGGCGCAGAGGTTGTGCCGCCGGGTCAGGTCGTAGGACCGGTTGACGTCCTTTTGGATTTCCAGGCAGGGCTGCGCCACGCCGGGGGTATAGGCCAGGGACAGATCGTCCCGGGTGGCCACGGGGACCCTCGCCGTCACTTCAATTTTCCCGCCCCATGCTTCATGGAGCCGGAGGGATTCTTCTGCATAGTTCATGTGATGTTTCCTCCTTACGGGCCCAAGGCCCGTACAAATTTCATTGTACCATGACCGCCGCCCCAGGTCAAGAGCGCCGCCCGGAACGAGGCGGGGAGGGCGGGGGGAGAATTTCTTTCGGGCGGGGGCGGGAGAAACTGCGGTTTTTCGTTGCAGAAACGTAGAAACTATGGTATGATAATTCTGTCTATGGCCTTGCGGGGCCGTAGCCTGGAAGCAGACCGCTCCGTAGACAAAATAGGAAAGAAGTGGAGTTATCGATATGTATGAGCTGATCACAGGTCAAACCCTGGCCGAGTATGAATCCTTTATTGCCTCCCATCCCAAGGGCCATTTCGCCCAGTCCAGCCTCTGGGGCAAGCAAAAATCCGCCTGGACCTGGCGGGCCGTGGCCGTCCGGGGGCAGGACGGAAGGATTCGGGGCTCCATCGCCTTCCTCATCCGGAGGATGCCGATTTTCGGCGTGAGCATGCTGTACGCCTGCCGGGGTCCCGTGTGCGATCTGGAGGACCGGGAGACCTTTGCCGCTCTCATGGAGGGGGCCCGGGCCCTGGCCAAGGAGTACCGGGGCTACGTCATCAAAATCGACCCCGACGTGCCCTGCCGGAACACCCAATTCCGGCAGCTGCTGGAGTCCTTCGGCTTCCGCCTGATGCAGGAGGGGAAGAACTTTGAGGGCATCCAGCCGAAATTTGTCTTCCGCCTGAACGTGGAGGGGAAGACCGAGGAGGAGATGCTGGCCTCCTTTGCCCAGAAGCACCGGTACAACATCCGCCTGGCTGTGAAGAAAGGGGTGCAGGTCCGGGTCTGCGGCCAGGAGATGGTCCACGATTTCACCCAGATTATGATCGAGACCGGCATGCGGGACCACTTTGTCACCCGGAACGAGGCCTATTTCTCCAACCTGTTGAAAAACCTGGGCGAGCACGCCCGGCTGTACATGGCCTTCCACGAGGGGACCCCCATTGCCGGAACCCTGGCCATTTGGTTCGGAGACAAGGTGTGGTACCTGTACGGCGCCTCGTCCAACCGGCACCGGAACCTGATGCCCAATTACCTGCTCCAGTGGAACATGATTCAATGGGCCCTGGAGAAGAAGTGCCGGATTTACGACTTCCGGGGGGTCTCGGGCGACCTGTCGGAGGACAACCCCCTGTACGGCCTGTACAAATTTAAAAAGGGCTTCCACGGGGAGTTTACGGAGTTCATCGGGGAGATGGACCTGATTCTCAGTAAACCCCTGTACGTCATGATCGACAAAGCCACCAAGCTCTACCAGCACCGCAACGTGCTGAAATACCGCCGGGAAAACCGGGACAAAGCGCCGGACGCCGCCAAGCAGGACGGATAAAGAGAGGAAAGGCATATGGAACCGAAATACATTGTGCGAGAAAAGGACCTGGATCAAAACCTGCAGGTGATTCTGGAGAAGGCCAAGGGTAAGATCATCTGGGGCGTCGTCAAGGGCGACGGCTACGGCCTGGGCCTGGCCTACCTGGCCCAAAAGCTGAACAGCTGCGGCATCACCCATTTTGCCGTCACCAGCCTGCCGGAGGCCCGGGGCGTCCGGGACGCCGGGCTCACGGAAAATCCCGTTTTGATGCTCCGAGGCGCCACGGATCCCCAGGAGGCCGAGGAGCTTCTCCGGCTGGACGTCATCTGCTCCGTGGGCAGCCGGGAGGACGCGGAGGTCCTGGAGGCGGCGGCGGAGCGGCTGGGGGTGACCGCCCGGGCCCATGTGGAGATCGACACCGGCATGGGCCGGTACGGCTTCCTCCCTGCGGAGCTCCCCTGGATCCTGCCGCTGTATCGGGGGGAATACGCCCATATCCGGGTCACCGGCACCTACACCCATTTTCACACCGCCGGGCATCCCAAGGTCACCGCGCACCAGTTTGAGCGCTTTCAGCAGGTGCTGCGTTTCCTCCAGTTTATGGACTGCGATCCCGGCATGATCCACTGCTGCAACTCCCTGGCCTTTTGGAAGTACCCCCAGTATCATATGGACGCGGTGCGCCTGGGCTCGGTGTTTCTGGGGCGGGTGTCCTATGCCGAGGAGGCCGGTCTGAGCCGGGTCGGCTGGGTGGAGGCCCCGATCCAGGAGGTGCGGGAGGTGCAGGCCGGCAGCAACGTGGGCTACGGCAGCGCCTGCACGGTGCAGGAGGACACCACCCTGGCCGTGGTGGGCGTGGGCTATTACCACGGCTTTGCCGTGGAGCGGGGCTACGACGTGTACCGGCCCCAGGACTGCCTGCGCAACATGGCCCGGTACCTCAAATACATGCTCACCGGCCGCAAACTGAAGGTATATATCGCAGACACCCTGTGTCCCGTTTTGGGCCATGTGGGGATGCTGAACCTGGTGGCCGACGTCACAGGCCTGGAGTGCCGGCCCGGCGACCCGGTCTACATTCCGGTCAATCCCCTGGACCGGAAGGGAATGGAGATCGAGTACCGCCCGGCGGATCAGGAGGGAAAGCCCTCGTCCCGCTTCCGCCCCTAGGCCGTTGCGCGCAAGCGGGACCCGGAGAGAGATTTGGAAGGAGATCCACATGAAAAAAACGATGTTGTCCCTGCTATTGGCGGCCCTGCTCCTGCTCACCGGCTGCGGGCAGCTGGAGGCCCTGGCCGCCCGGATGGCGCAGGAGCGGGATGCGCAGCTGAACGCCCTGGCCGACCTGGGCAGAAATCAAGACAGCTTTTCCCAAATGATCTATACCCGCCCGGATGCGGACGCTTTTCAGACCCTGGTTCAGGAGAGCTGCCGGCTGGCTCAGAGCAGCGGGGATGTGGACCGGATTCTGGAGCAGACGGTGGAGGTGTACGACGCCTACGACCGGTTTTACACCATGCTGGCCCTGGCGGATATCCGCTACTGCCTGGATCTGTCCGATTCGTATTATCAGGAGGAGTACGCCTACTGCACCGGCCAAAGCGCCCAGGTGGACCAGGGGCTGGAGACGTATTACCGCGCCCTGGCGGACAGCCCGGCGGCGGCGGAGCTGGAGCCCTATTTCGGCGAGGGCTTTTTCGACGGCTATACCGGCGAGAGCCTTTGGGACGAGGAGCTTGTGGACCTGATGAACCGGGAGAGCGAGGTCCTCGCCCGGTACTACGAGGCCATGGACGGCCTGTCCGACGCCGACTACGAGCAGATGGAGCAGACCCTGGGGCCTATGCTGGTGGAGCTCATCGGCCTGCGCCAGTCCATGGCCGCCAAGGCGGGCTACGACAGCTGCGAGGCGTTCCTCTGGGATTGGTACTACAGCCGGGATTACACCCCTTCGGATTTGGAGGGGTATCTGCAGGAGATTCAGACGGAGCTGGTCCCCCTGTACGGGGAGATCTATGAATCCGGCCTGTACGACCAGGTTTACCGCAACTGGTACCGGGAGAGCCAGTGCCTGGACTATCTGTCCTCCGCCGCCCGGGCCATGGGCGGAGAGATTCTGCAGGCCTATGAGGAGATGACCGCCCGGGACCTGTACGACATTACCCCCAGCCGGAACAAGTACGCCGGTTCCTTTGAGGTGTACCTCACCGACTATCAGGCGCCCTTCGTGTTTCTCAACCCCTACGAGGACCTCTCGGACCTGCTGAGCTTTGCCCATGAGTTCGGCCACTTTACCAACGACTATCTGGTGGGAGGCAGCTATGTCTCCACGGATGTGGCCGAGCTTCTGTCCCAGGGGATGGAGTATATGAGCCTGTGCTACGCCGAGGGGCCGGATTCCGGCACCCTGGAGCTGGTCCGGCAGCTGAAGCTGGCCGACGCCCTGAGCGTCTACGTGGAGCAGGCCGCCTTCTACTGCTTCGAGCGGGAGGCCTATCAGCTGACGGGAGAGGCGCTCACCGTGGAAAACCTCAACCGGATCTACAGCCGGGTGGCCCGGGATTTCGGCTTTGACGCCGTGGGCTGGGACGAGGCGGAGTGGACCGGAATTACCCATTATTTCACCAATCCTTTTTACATCGTCAGCTATATCGTCTCCGGCGACGGCGCCCTGCAGCTGTACCAGCTGGAGCAGGAGCAGACCGGCGCGGGGCTGGAGCTGTACCGGGAGCTGGTAAAAACGGAGGAGGACGTGCCCCTTCTGCAGCTGCTGAGCAGCAAGGGCCTGGAGTCCCCCTTCCGGAGAATCAGCCGGGTGGCCGAGACCCTGCGGCAGGACCTGAACCTGTAGCCGGGCCCCGGGGGCGCATCGACGGCCGGAGGCGGCCATATAGTTGGAGAGGAGGCGTTTTGTCGTGGCATTTCCCCCTTCGTTTCTGGACGAGGTCGTCGCCCGGAATCCCATTGAGGACGTGGTGGGGCAGTATGTGACCATGCAGCGGCGGGGCAATAATTGGTTCGGCCTGTGTCCCTTTCACGGGGAAAAGACGGCCTCCTTTTCCGTGGCGCCGGAGAAGGGCATCTATTACTGCTTCGGCTGCCACCGGGGCGGCGGGGTCATTCACTTCATCATGGAGATCGAGAACCTGTCCTACCCCGACGCCGTGCGCTTTCTGGCCAAGCGGGCCGGGCTGGACGTGCCCGAGGACCCGGAGTATCAGAGCCGGTACCGGAGGCAGGAGCGGCTCTGGGCCCTGTGCCGGGAGGCCGCCCGGTTTTTCCACAGCTGCTTATATGAACCGGCCGGCGCGGCGGGACTGGCCTACGCCCAGCGCCGGGGCCTGTCCCAGGGAACCCTCACCCGCTTCGGGGTGGGCTTTGCCCCGGACCGCTGGGACGGCCTGTGCGCCGCCATGGAGAAAAAGGGCTATACCCAAGAGGAGCTCCTGGACGCCGGTCTGGTTTTGCGCAGCGAGAAAAGCGGCAACCTCTACGACCGCTTCCGGAACCGGCTGATGTTCCCCATTATCGATGTGCGGGGCCATGTCATCGGCTTCGGCGGCCGGGTGATGGACGGCGCCACTCCCAAGTACTTAAATTCCCCGGAGACTTTGATTTTTAACAAGCGAAAGAACCTGTTCGCCATGAACCTGGCGAAAAAATCCAAGGCCGGACAGATCATTCTGGTGGAGGGGTACATGGACGCCGTGGCCCTGCACCAATTCGGCTTTGACTGCGCCGTGGCCTCTTTGGGCACGGCCCTGACGGAGGACCACGCCTCCCTCCTGGCCCGGTACACCGACCGGGTGGTCCTCATCTACGACGGGGACCAGGCCGGGCAGAGCGCCACCCAGCGGGCCATTCCCATGCTGGAGAAGACCGGGCTCCGGGTCCGGATTCTGCGGATGCAGGGGGCCAAGGACCCGGACGAATTCCTCCACAAATTCGGCCCGGACCGGTTCCGCCTGCTGCTGGAGGGCGCGGAGAACCAGATGGAGTACCGCCTGCAGAGCCTGCAGCGGCAGTACGACCTGAGTCAGGACGGGCAGAAGGTGGAGTTTTTAAAGGCGGCGGCGGAGCTTTTGGCCTCTGTGGGCAACGCCGTGGAGCGGGAGGTTTACGGCGCCCGGGCCGCCGAGGCCGCCGGGGTCTCCCCGGAGGCCGTGCGCCTGGAGACGGAGAAGGCCTTCCGCCGCCGGACCCGCCGGGACGCCAAGCGGCAGGAGAAGATCGACCTGGCTCCCGCCGTGAAGCTCCGCCCCCGGAGCAAGACCATTCGTTACGACAACATGAAATCCGCCATGGCCGAGGAGGGCCTTCTGGGCCAGATTCTCCGGGAACCGGCGTTGCTGGACCAGGTGGACCTGGAGCCGGAGGAATTTTCCTGCGAGCTGCTGGGCCGGGTGTACGGCCTGCTGCGCAGCCGCTACCGGGCGGGGCTCCAGGTGGGGCTGGCCGGTCTGGAGGGGCTGACCCCGGAGGAATCGGCCCATCTGGCCGGGGTGGTCCAGCGCCAGGAGGGGCCGGTGAGCGAGGCGGCCCTGGCCGACTGCGCCGCCGCCATCCGCCGGGAGCGCCGCCTGTCCCAGACCACGGAGCCGGAGGACCTGCTGGCCCTCCGGGACGCCTTGCGGAATCGGAAATAGAATCGGCGGCCCCCGCCGTTGGGAGACAGAAATGATGACAGAAATGACAAAAGACCCTTTGACCGAGCCCGCCGGAGGGGCGAATCCCGCCTCCGCCGGAGGAGAGGATGATTTGGGGGCGTATTTTCGGGAGCTCCGTCAGTACCCCCGCCTGAGCCCCCAGGAGGAGCGGGAGCTGGCCGTGGCCTGCGCCGCCGGAGACCCGGCGGCCCTCCGGCGCATGGTCCAGTGCAACCTGCGGCTGGTGGTTTCCGTGGCCCGGGAATACGCCGGCCGGGGCGTTCCGCTGATGGACCTGATCCAGGAGGGAAACATCGGCCTCATTGTGGCCGCCCGGAAGTTCGACTACACCCGGGAGCTTCGTTTTTCCACCTACGCCACCAAGTGGATTCGCCAGGGCATCACCCGGTGCCTCATGAACCACGCCGGACTCATCCGGGTGCCCATCCATACGGCCGAGCGGATGCGGGCCATTTTGGCGGCCCGTTCGGCCTATGTGCAGGCCCACGGTCAGGAGCCGGACCTGGACCGGCTGGCCGAGGCGGTTCGCCTGCCCCGGGAGAAGGTGGCTAAGCTGCTGAGCCTGGTGCCGGAGATCTCCTCCCTGGACGCTCCGGCGGGGGACGGGGACGGCACCGTGGGCCAGCTCCTGCCGGACCGCGCCGCCGCCCAGCCCCAGGAGCTCCTGGTGCAGGCCCAGCTGCTGCAGGCCATTACCGACCTGTTGTCCCAGCTCACGGACCGCCAGCAGCAGATTTTGCGCCTGCATTACGGCCTGGACGACGGCGTCTGCCACTCTCTGGAGGACATCGCCGGCCGGTTGGGCATCTCCAAGGAGCGGGTCCGGCAGGTGGAGAAGCAGGCCTTCGACAAGATGAAAGCCCTGGGCGCCAGCATGGGGCTGGAGGAGTACCTGGAGGAATCGTGACCTCCCGGGAGTGCCCGGGCAGGCCGGGCGCGAGAGCCCGTGCCCGGCGGAATTTGGAATTCGACATCTTCAAACAGGAGGAAGCACCATGGCACTGGATTTGGAATTGGAGTGGCAGGAGCCCGGCTGGCAGCGGGTGATGGATGGGCTGCCTCGCGGCAGCGTCATTCCTGCGGAACGGTTTTTCGCCATGCTGGGCGCGGTGGATGAGGCCGAGGCCCTGGAGGCGGCGCTGACGCTGACGGCCCGGGGCGTGGGCCTGGACGTGTCCCGGGTGCCCCGGGGCGGCCATGGAGCGGCGGCGGAGCGGCTGGCCCGGGAGGCGGAGCTGGCCCGGCAGGGGGCGCTGCCCGGGGCTCTGGAGCCGGGGGACCCCCTGCGGCTGCACTGGCAGGACCTGTCCGGGCTGCCGCAGCTGAGCCGGGAGGAGGCCCGGGAGCTGGCCGGGCAGGGAGCCGGTCCCAACCGGCTGACGGAGGGGCTTCTCTGGCTGGTGCTGGAGGAAGCGCCGGACTTTGCCGGGCAAGGGGTTCTGCTGCTGGACCTGATGCAGGAGGCCGCAGTGGGCCTTCTCCAGGCCATGGAGGACCCGGGGCCCGACCCGGTGGAGCGGGGCCGGTGGTCTGTGCGCCAGGCCATGGCCCGGGCCGTCGCCCTGCAGTATTTGGCCACCGGGGAGGCCCAGCGCCTGGTGGCGGCCATGCGGGCCTATCAGCAGGCGGACCGGCGGCTGCTGGAGCGCCTGGGCCGCAACCCGGGCCCGGAGGAGCTGGCCCAGGAGCTGGGCAAGCCGGTGGTGGAAATTTTGGCCCTGGAGAAAATGGTCCGGGACGCCGCCGCCGGGCCGGACCGGGTGACGGAGCCGCCCCAGGAGCAGAAGGTGGAGGACACCGCCTATTTCCAGCTCCGGACCCAGGTGGAGGCGCTGCTGTCCTCCCTGGACGATTTGGACCGGGCGCTGCTCCGGCGCCGTTTTGGGCTGGACGGCCGGACGCCCCAGGGCCTGGAGGAGGCGGCCCGGGCCTTGGGCCTGGACCCGGCCGAGGCCGCCCGCCGGGAGCAAGCGGCCATGGACGCCCTGCGCCGCCAGGGCCTCTGACCGCTCCCCCAACAGCCGGTGGATAAGCCACCCGGCCCTGCTACGTCCAAGGAACCAAAAGGCGAACACAAGCCGAAAAACAGGCGGCATGCCCCAAAATACAATGCTCCCTCTCCAGGCGGCAGGGCTTCTGTTTCCCTGCCGCGCACAGAGGGAGCATCTTGCATCCATACAAAGTCTCGACCCGCCTGCCGGACCGGCGGGCGGTCTTTCAAGGAGGGGTTATTTCAGCAATTCCTGCTTCAGCCGCTGCTGCACGTTTTCCAAATCCGGGTCGCACAGCAGCGGCAAAAATTCCACCAGCTTTTCTTCGGGAAAATCCCACCATTTGAGCTCCAAAAGAATCTGGATCAATTCGTCGTGGAAACGCTTCTTGATGAATCGAGCGGGATTTCCCCCGACGACGCAGTAGGGCGGGACATCTCGGGTGACGACGGCGTAAGCTCCGATGATGGAGCCGTCGCCGATTTTCACGCCCGGCATAATCACGCTTTCTCTGCCGATCCATACGTCGTTGCCCACCACAATATCCCCTTTGAAGGGAAGCTGAGACAGATGCGGCGGCGTCTGTTCGCTCCATCTCCCGCCGAAGACAGAAAACGGGTATGTGGTGACGCTGGAAATGCGGTGATTGGCCGGGCCCATGATAAACTTTGCCCCGGAAGCAATTTGACAGAATTTCCCGATGATCAGCCGGTCTCCGAACTCCGGATAGTTGAACAAGATGTTATTCTGTTCAAAGCCGGTGGGGTTATCGCGGTCGTCGTAATATGTGTAATCTCCAATGGAGATGTTGGGAGCCTGAACGACATGCTTCACAAAGCAGGACGTTCCATATTGGTTTGGGAAAATCTCGTTGGGATTGGGCACACGTTGCATGTTTCTTACTCCTTTTTGTTGTCGTTTCACATCACTTCCTTCCCGGTTTTTGCCGCCGTAGCCACGGCCCTCTTTTTTCGAATCTCTTTCACACTATCACCTTGCTGATTGTAATAATTTTCGCCGCTTCCTGGGGGCTCTGTGGGAAATGGACGGGGCACCGCCCCGTTTCGGACAGGCGGATGGCGCTCTCCCCATGGCCGGAAGCCCTGCCGGACTGCCCTTTCGGCATTTTCCCATTTTCATTCTACCACGACGCCCCAAAGGCGGCAAGAGCGTCTGGAACCTCCGTGAAACCCTTGAAAAAACGTCCCGGCGCGGAAAGCATACCAAAAGCCGCCGCCATTGCCGGGATCCGGGGCTTTGGGAGAGAGGAAGGGGCGGTTTTTAAGAAATCCGATTTTTTGGCCAAGGAACATCCACAAACAAAGCTCCCCGCGAAAGGGGCGACCGGTCCGGGCCGGTGCCGCTTCTGCGGGGAGCTTGCCCTTGGGGCGGGGGAATTTGCGCCGTTTATTTGACGTCGGGCAAACGGCGCGCCAGTATCCACAGGTTGGCCAGACCGCCGACGCCGGAGAGGAGGAAGAGCAGGGCGATGCTGCCGTCGCCCAGGGACCGCTCCAGGATGGGTTGAAAATAGGTGGCGGCCGCAGCGGAAAGGCAAGCGGCGATGCTGGAGGAGGCGGCGGAAAAGCCGATGTACAGGGTCTTGCCCACAGGAGGGCTGGCAGCATATTGGAGATTCAAGCCGGCGATGGAAGCCCCCGCGCCGCCGGCGGCGCTCAGCGCCATGAGGGCAGGCGCGGCCGGGAGGGCCCAGGCGGGGCGGACAAAGGCCCAACCCAGGGTGCAGAAAAGGGACACGGAGGCGGAAAGGCGAATGGTGTGCCTCCAGCTGTGCCGGTCGGCGTAATGTCCCCACAGCAGCCCGCCGACCATGCCCGCCAAGGTGGCGACAATACCGGCCGAGGCCAAAAAGGTGTGACTGAGTCCCAGAATCCGAAGCTGATAGACGGTCAGAAAGGGAGAGGCGATTCCGCCCAGGAGACCGGAAAGGGTGCTGTAAAGCAGAAACGGACGGTACAGCCGGTCCTGAAGCGGCTGCAGAAGGCTGCGCGGCTGGAGGCGGGCGGTCCGCTCCACGGGCTGCTCGCAGATCCCGGCCAGCAGCAGGGCATCCAGAACGGCCAGCCCGAGGCAGACCAGTCCCACAATCCGGTAGCCCTGTCCGGCTTGCCCGGCTGCGGTCAGCCGGTCCAAAAGTCGGCCCAGAAACAGGACCGCTACGCCGTTGACGCAGGTGGCCAGGATGTCTTTGTGGGCCAAGTACGAACCCCGTCGATTGGGCTGGGCCAGACCCAGGGTCCATTGCTGCAGCCCCGGCGTGACGATCCCGGCGCAGGCAAAGGCCAGGATGTACAGGGGAAGCGCCAGCCCCATTCTCATGGAGCCGCTCAGCAGCATGGGCGCCAGAAACAGGGCGGCGACGGAAAAGCGGTATACCAGGCACAAGAGCCAGATGGCGAGCTTCCGGTGGCGGAGCCGCTCAAACAGGAACGGAGAGAAGAATTGAAGGACGCATCCCAGCTGCGGAATCATGGCGATGGAGGCGCCCAGATAGCTGAGATAGCCGGTGAGGATGTGGTTGGTGGCGATGGTGTAGAGGACCCCCGCCACGGCGCCCTCCACCATCATGCTCCGCGCGCCGGACAGAAGCTCTCGCTGGGATGGAGCCTGCCGGGGAGCGAATTTTTGCCGTAAAACTGCAATCATAAGAAAAGAAACCTCACAGAAGACGGTTGTTTCGTCTTTCCGAAACGGCGGCTCTGCCCCCAGCCGGCCGCCCCGGCCCGGGGGACGGGAGGACCGGCCTTTGGGGCGGGGCGGCTATTCCAGAATGAGAACGTAGGGATCGAAGGTTCGCTCGCGCAGCTGGTCCAGGGCCCGTTCCGGGTCCTGCTCTTGGCTGAGCCACAGGCTGTAGGCGTACGTGCAGAAGCCGGAGAGGTCCATTTTGAAGTTGGTCTCCCAGGTGTTGTTCATGATCCAGGAGTAGACGGGCCGCCGGTTGTTTTCCTCCTTCCCGTCGCACAGGCGAATGGGATGGTGGGCCATCTGCCCCATGTAAAGCAGGGGGGCGTCGTGGGCGGCGATGAGAGCTCCGCCCTGGGGGGACAGGTAGGCCAGGCCCTGGTCGGACATGTAGTACTCCATGCAGGTGCCGGGAATCTGGTCCACGCCGGGGCGGAAGGCCTCGGCGCCCTTCCGGAGATACAGGCGGCTGTCCGGGAAGGAGAGGCTGAGGGGCAGGAAGACGCTCTCAATGTCCGTGGAGATGGTTTTGCCCAGCTCCAGCTGGAAATCCACCCGGGGCATGGCCTCGTAAAATTTCACAAGGACGTCGGCGTGGATGGCGCCGGGCAGGCGGTAGCGCAGGCGGAGCAGGGTGAATACGGGGCCGCGCTGGGCGCAGGTGATTTCCTCCAGGGTTCCGGGATACAGCCGGGCGTGCCGCCCCCGGATGTTCCGGCCCAAAAGCCGCCGCTCCTGCTCCTCCCGGCAGGGAAATTCCGGGTACTCCAGGGTCAGGGGCGTCCGCTCGTAAATCGGCGTAAAGAAGGGCGCCGCGCCCTGCCCCAGCAGCTCCCGGCCGGTGCGTTTGTCCACAAAGGAGGCGACGCCGGTCTGGGGGCGGTAGGACAGGCGGAACCACTGGTTTTCAAAGCCGTAGGGCAGACGGTAGGTGACGGGGTCGTAATCGTTGACGATGTCCCGGACCCGCTCGGCCCCGACGTAGCACTTCCGGCTGTTGAGGGTCTGAACCGGCGCGGGAAGCTCCCGGTAGGTGTAGGTTTTTTCCTGGAAGGGCGCCAGGGTATCCACAAAGCTGATGTTCCGCCCCCGGGGGTGGGGGGAGACCTGGCAGGGGAGCACCCGACCGGCTTCGTCCCGGATTTCCACTTGGGCCAAGGTGGGGCTTTCGATGTAAAACTCCACCAGCTGGGGACAGTCGGCCCGGCTGACGCTGCAGGCCCGAATGGTGCCGCTGGTGTTGTAGTACCGGAGGATGTCTCCCCGGGCTACGGCAATCCGGTTCAGCATCCGGGAGGCCGCCTCGTGGGCCTTGGAGGCGTAGCTGTTTTTCCGCATGTCCAGATTCAGGACCATGGTGTCGTAGGGGCAGGTGACGGTGGAGGAGTGGCCCCAGGTGTGCTCGGCATAAAGAAGCAGATTGTCCTGGGCGGCGGCGAAGAGCTCCGGATAGTGGGCTTCGGCCTCGGGGTCCAGCCGCCGGCAGAGGTGATAGCGGTGCTGGGCGTCTTTGTAGTGCTTGACCGCGTAAGGCGTGCTGCCGATGCCGTTGGCCCACCAGTCGGTGAGATCGCCCCGGTATACCGGCGCGTCCTGAAGAGACGGGCCGACGGCGGCGTAGAGCTCCTGGAGGCTGACCATGCGCACGGAGACCTCCTGCCCGTAGCGCTGCCGGTAGGCCTGGATGACCTGGAGGATCTCCGGCTCCGGGGGCGCGTTGTCGCTGAACACGCCGGACACGGCGGTGATGATGAAGTCGTAGGGGTATCCGTTTTCCTCGCACAAGGTGAGATACCGCTCCAGATTTTCATGGAGGGCCTCCACCGGATCGGCGGGCGCGGGGGCGCTGCCCAGGTGATTTTGCGTCATGAAGTTGTTGGTTTTGTTGGGCTTGAAGCCCAGGACGTTGCCCAGGTTATAGTGCTCGCCGTTCCAGACCAGCAGCCTCCGCCCGGCGGCGTTTTCCCACCAGAAGGCGGTTTGGTTCCGGTACAGGGGGTACATGCCGTGGTGGCAGTGGATGTTGGCGAACAGGAACTCCACGCCGGCGTCCAGCATGGCGTCCCGGCAGCCCATGGAGATGCCGTTGATGTCGGCGAACATGGCGGTGTTTAGGGCGACGCCCCGGCTGCGGAAAAAGTCCCGCCACTGCTGCAGCCGGTGGGCGTAGACGGAGCAGTCCAGCAGGTCGTTGAAGTTCAGGTAGTTGGCCGACAGGCCGATTTTTCCCTGAGCGGCCAGGGCGCAGAAGGCGTCCTGCTCCTCCCGGGAGGCGGTTTTGAAGAATTCTTCCACACAGAACAGCGTCTCGCAGTTCCAGCGGAAGTCGGCGTAGCCGGGCTGCTTCATGAGAGACAGAACGGCGCCGATGTATTGGGCCTGGGTGTCTATGACCCGCTCCTGCAGGTCGGTGTAGCCGATGTCGGTGTGGGAGTGGTGTACCACGTAGACGGTTCGAATCGAATGGGCCATGGGTCGAATCTCCTTAGGTTTCGGATGAGTGGTTGCGCGCTGCCGCGCAGATTCCCCTCCGGTCCGGAGGGGAAATCGGCCCCATCTTACCCCTTCGGCTTCCAAAAGTAAAGATGAAAATCATGCTTTTTTTGTGCATTTTGCAATTGGCGCCGCCTGAGGCCCCAAGGCGGCGGGGATTGATTTTGGGCGGAAGATCTGGTATGCTAACCCCGGCGGCGATGGCCGCGATTACTTACCACAGCGCAGGCTGCGCGGAATAGAAGGTTGCCATGAACGAAAGAGAAGTCGGCGAACTCCGCCGCCGGTTCCGGCCGGATAAAACCAGCGTGACCCGGATTCGGGGATGCTATGTGAACGAGAAGAAAGAGATTGTCTCGGAATTTTCCCAGGCCCTGGGCTTGATGACGGAAGATGAGCAGGAGAAGATGCTGACCCTGCTGAAAAAGGCGCTGTCGGGCAGCCTGGGGAAGAATTTAATCGACCTGTCCTTTTCCACGGCCCAGGTCCAAGACAGCCCGGAGCACCGGCTTCTGACGGCCCTGCGGGACGGGGAAGAGGAGGCGGTCCACCGCTTTTTCGAGACGGTGAAAGAGGCCCTGACCCTGGAGGGCAGCTATCTGATCCTCCTGGCCCAGGATGCCTACGACGTGCCGTTTCGGGGAAAGGACGGCGCGGAGCTGGACGACGGCTCCGAGACGGTGTTCCGCTATGTGCTGTGCAGCATTTGCCCCGTGCGGCTGGCCAAGCCCGCGCTGACCTATTCCGTGACGGCGGGAGAGCTCCACAACCGGGCCTCGGATTGGCTGGTGAGCCCGCCGGAGACGGGCTTTTTGTTCCCGGCCTTCGACAACCGCGGGACCAATTTATACGGCGCTTTGCTGTATTCCCGGGACGCGGGGAACAGCCGGGAGGACTTGGTGGAGGCGGTGTTTCACACCCGGGTCCCCATGGCGGCTCTGGAGCAGCGGGAGACCTTCCACACCCTGCTGGCCGACGCCCTGGAGGAGGAATGCTCCTTTGATACCGTCCAGGCGGTACAGGGGCAGCTGTGCGCCATGATTCAGGAGCACAAAGAGAGTAAGGCGCCGGAGCCGCTGACGGTCACCAAGGGGACGGTCAAGGGCGTCCTGGCCTCCTGCGGCGTGTCCCCGGAGCATGTGGAGGCCTTCGGCAGCCGGTATGACGAGTCCTTCGGCGCGGACACGGATCTGAGCCCGCGCAATCTGGTGGACCCCAGGCTGCTGGAGGTGAAGACCCCCGACGTGACCGTCCGGGTCAGCCCGGAGCGGAGCGATTTGGTGGAGACCAGGGTGCTGGGAGGCGTGAAATACATCCTGATTCGCGCCGACGAGGGCGTGGAGCTCAACGGCGTGGACATCCGGATTGGGGATTGACCATGGAAGCCTCGGCGCAAGAGGCGGCTCCTTCCCTGTAGAGGTTTATGAAAAGCGGCGCAGGACCCGGCGCGATTCCGCCCGGGGTCCCGCGCCGCTTTTTCCCCAGGCTTCCGGCGCCCCGGAGGAGCCGGGGACAGGCCCGGGAAGTCGAAGCGGGCGGAAGAGACGGGAATTTGGAAGAAAATACCAGGCATCTGGTTTTGACTTGTGACGTTGGGCGTGCTATAATATTTGAGATTATGTGGAAATTTGGATTGCAATGGCATGAGGCCGCCCCATCCCGGCCCGGCTGGGGCGGGCGCGGCTTATGGGCAATGGGCACAAAGGGAGCATTCGGCATCCCGGGCGCCGTTTGGGCGGCAGGGACTGTGACATAGAACCGAGGGGTTGTTGTGTATCAAAGGTACGTAAAACGGGCGATGGATTGGATCATAGGCATGTTGACCCTGGCCTTGCTCTGGCCGGTCCTTTTGCTGGCGGCTCTGGCAATTTGGGTGGAGGACCCCGGTCCGGTGCTGTTCCGGCAGGAGCGGATTGGAAAAGACGGGAAGGTTTACACCATGCTCAAGCTGCGCTCCATGAAGGTGAACGCGGAGCACACGGGCAGCGGCGTGTACAGCCGGCCGGGCGACCCCAGGGTCACCCGGGTCGGCAGAGTCCTCCGGGCCACCAGCCTGGACGAGCTGATTCAGGCGGTGCACCTGGTGAGCGGAAAAATGTCCCTGATCGGCCCCCGGCCGCCGCTGACCTATCATCCCTGGCCCATCGAGGCCTACACCGCCGAGCAGCGGCATATGTTCGACGTCCGCCCCGGGATCACCGGATGGGCCCAGGTCCACGGGCGCAAGGGCGTGGAGTGGCACAAGCGGATTGAGATGAATTGCTGGTACGCCCGCCATGTGTCCTTTTCCCTGGACGCCAAGATATTTTTCATGACCATTGGGAAGGTGTTCCGCAACGCGGACAACGTCAATACCGGCGTCACCGTGGCGGCGGAGCCGAAGGAACTGGAAAAGAGGTGACGGGCATGCTGAAGCTGATGTACATCACCAACGACCCCCAAACGGCGCAGATTGCCCAGCAGGCGGGGGTGGACCGGATTTTTGTGGACCTGGAGACGGTGGGCAAGGAGCAGCGCCAGGGCGGCATGAACACGGTGCAGTCCCACCATACGGTCCGGGATGTGGAGCGGCTGCGGAAAGAGCTGACCCGAGCCGCGCTTTTGGTGCGGGTGAACCCCATTTACCCCGGCTCGGAGGCGGAGATCGAGGCGGTTTTGGCCTCCGGCGCGGATTTTGTCATGCTGCCCTATTTCCAGCGGGTCGGGCAGGTCCGGACCTTTCTGGAGCTTGTGAGGGGGCGGGCCAAGACCGTCCTGCTGTTTGAAACGCCGGAGGCCGTCCGGGCGGCCGACGAGATCCTCCGGCTGGAGGGGATCGACGAGTGCTACATCGGCCTGAATGATTTGCACCTGGGCTATCATCAGAAATTCCTGTTTCAGCCCCTGGCCGACGGCACGGTGGAGATGCTGTGCCGCCGGTTTCAGGCGGCGGGGAAGCCGTACGGCTTCGGCGGCGTCGCCCGAGTCGGCGTCGGCGCCCTGCCCGCCGAGCGAATCCTGGCCGAGCACGTCCGCCTGGGCTCCTCCACGGTGATCCTCTCCCGCAGCTTTTGCAATGCCCGGCAGGTTGGGGATTACGGGCGGATGGAGGAGATTTTTCACACGGAGGTGGCGAGGCTTCGGAGTGCCGAGAGCCTTTTTTTGACTTGGGATCCCCAGGCGCTGGAGCAAAACAGGCGTCGGGTGCAGGCAGCCGTACGGCAGATTGCGGAGGGGATGGAATGAAGACAATTGTGACCGGAGCTTTGCAGCTGCCGGAGGAGGATTTACGTGATTTGCGCGCATTTGGCCTGGAGATTTTCCTCCATCCGGATGAGCGGCAGCCGGTGGCGCATCCGGAACAATATGAGGCGGCGATCTGCAACGGCCTCTTTTTGTACAACCCCATCGAACGGTTTACCAAGCTTCGCGCGGTTCAGCTAACCAGCGCCGGCTATGACCGGATGCCCATGGAGTATGCCGCCGCCCACGGCATTCGGGTGTATAATGCCAAAGGGGTGTACAGCAAGCCCATGGCGGAGTTTGCCATATGCGGAATGCTGCAGCTTTGCAAGCAAAGCAGATTTTTTGCAAAAAATCAAAAGGCGCACCACTGGGAAAAACGCAAGGACCTGCTGGAGCTGAGCGAAAAAACGGTCTGCATTGTGGGAGCCGGTAACGTAGGGACAGAGCTGGCCAAACGGCTCAGAGCCTTCGGCTGCTATATCATCGGGGTAAACCGGACCATGTGGCCCAAAAGCGCCTTTGACGAGCTGCTCCCCTTGGATGCCCTTGCGTCGGCTTGTGCCCAGAGTGACATCGTGATTCTTTCCATTGCGCTGACAGACGAGACGCGCGCCATAGTTCGCAGCTGCATTCCGGAAAAAATGCGCAGCGGAGCGATTCTGGTCAACATCGCCCGGGGGGCGCTGGTGGATACCGGCGCGGTGATCGATGCGCTGCAAACCGGGCACATCTGCGGCGCGGTGTTGGATGTCTTTGAAGAGGAGCCCCTGGGGCAGGACAGTCCCTTGTGGGACATGGAAAACGTCATTCTCACGCCGCACAATAGTTTTGTAGGAGAAAACGGACACTTGTTATTTAAGCTGATAAAGGAAAACTTGGTGAGGGAATACGATGGAGCGCAGCTTGTATAGGGATCATATAGAAAACCGTCTGAGAGACTTTCCGGAGTTGGAGCAGTATCTGTTTATTCGCGGATTTGTTGCCTGCGACACGTATTTAGACCCCAATGGCTATCCCTTCTTTGGGAAATGGAAATACTTCAGAATAGAGGGATTCCACTTTTATATTCATCCCAAGCAAACATGGTACTATGTGGATAGCCCGGTTTCTTGCTTTTTGATCGGCCATGCGTACGATCCGTTTACCATGGAAACGGATGAGACGGCGATTCTGCGGAGAATGGCATTGTGCACCCAAGATGTTGATAGAATCAAAATTCTGAATTCTTTAACCGGTGTTTTTACGATGGGGTGGTTTGAGAAGGACCGGATGATTCTGGTTGGCGATTGCGCGGGAATGCAGACGACTTACTATGGGTGTGTAAAGGGAAAAATATACTTCTCGAGCCATATGCAGTTAATTGGAGATATTTGCGACCTGGAGCCGAGCGATTATGTAAAAAAACTCACAAGCTACCGGTTTTATCACTATTACGGGGCATATTTACCGGGAGACTTATCTTCTTATCCCTCCGTGAGGCGGATCGTTCCCAATACGCTGATTGAGCGCAAGGGAACCGATTTTAAAATCAAACGCTTCTACCCGGAAGTGCCGCTGGATTGCTGTTCGGGAGAGGAAAGCTATCGAGAAAAATTGGCGTATATTGCAGATCTATTGCATAAAAATATGATTCTCATCACACAAAAGTGGAATCAGCCGGCAATTTCCATGAGCGGCGGGATGGATAGCAAGTGTTCCTTGGCTGCAGCGAATGGACTGTACGATCGGTTCCAGTACTTTAGCTATATATCTATGGCAGGGGAAAGAATCGATGCAGAAGCGGCCCATACAATTGCCGAAGCGATTCACATTCCCCATCGTATCGATTTTATTTCGTCTTCGGACGAAGATTTTCCCGGAGTGGATGAGTTTAGAGCCATTTTGCAGCACAATTTTGGCAACATCGGCAGGAATAATGACAATGATGTAAGGAAACGTGTTTATTATACGCAATATGGACATTGTACATTTGACGTTGAGGTGAAATCATGGGTTTCTGAAATAGGAAGAGCAAATTATTACAAAAAATTCGGGCTGAAACATATGCCGGAGCGGTTGAGTCCACGTCAAATGTCTACCATGTATAAGCTGTTCCTGCACAATCGCAGCCTTCTGAAGGAAACTGACGCTGTATTTGAAGAGTACATAAATAGGGTGCATTTTGATGATATATTCAATTACGATGCATCGGATATGTTCCTCTGGGAGGTGCGTTATGGGAGCTGGGGCGGCCAAGTGATTACCAGCGAGCAACGCCTCCCCTTTGATATAACGATACCCTATAACAACCGGCTTCTCCTGGAAGCTTTTTTGACCTTGCCTTTGGAGCGACGAATTGCTGATCAAGTACATGCGGATTTAATTCATATGTTAAATGCAGAGATAGACAAGACTGGTGTTTCTGTGACGAATTACAATGAGACTAAATCTAGAATGATAAAAGAAAAGGTATATTACCTGGTCAATTCGGCGTTGCCGTTTTAATTATTAGCTGACTGGTGATTTTTGTGAAAGTTCTACTGATAGCCACGGTTCAAAGCCATATTTGCCAATTTCATAAGCCCTATGTCCGCATGCTGCACCGGCATGGCTGTGAGGTTCATGTGGCGGCGCGGGACAATTTGGCGGTTAAAAACGGTTTGAAGCTGGATTTTGTGGAAAGGGTTTTTGACGTGCCGTTTCACCGGTCGCCCTTCAGTCTCCAGAATATGGGCGCGTATCGGGAGCTGAAGAAAATTGTAGATGCAGGCGGATATGATGTGATCCATTGCAATACCCCGGTAGGGGGAATCGTGGGCAGGCTGGCGGCCCGGCAGGCCAGAGCGGCGGGGGCACAGGTGTTCTATACTGCCCATGGCTTCCATTTCTTTCAAGGCGCTCCCGGGATCAATTGGGCCGTTTATTATCCCATTGAAAAATGGATGTGCCGGTATACGGACAAGCTGATTACTGTAAACGAGGAGGATTTTGAGCTGGCGAAACGCAAGTTTCGAACCGAAATTTGCCGAATTCATGGGGTGGGGGCGGATCAACAAAGGTATCAACCGCCGTCCCCAGAGCAGCGGGAGCAGCTGAGAGGAGACCTTGGTTTTGGCCCGGAGGAGAAGCTGATTCTCTGTACCGGTGAGCTGAATGCAAATAAAAATCAGATTACGGCCATCCGCGCCATGGCGCAAGTCGTCCGGAAGGTTCCGGCGGCCAAGCTTCTGCTGGCGGGCAACGGCGGAACGGAGCGCGCCTTGCGGGATGCGGCCGAGAGTCTGGGCCTATCCGGCTGTGTGCAGTTTCTGGGCTACCGTACGGACCTGGAGCGCTACGTAAAGGCGTCTGATCTCATTCTTTCCTGCAGCAAGCGGGAGGGCTTGCCGCTCAACATTGTGGAGGGGATGCTTTGCGGAAAGGCAGTCGTTGCATCGGAAAATCGGGGGCACAGGGAGCTGGTGGAGGAAGAGATTACCGGCTATTTGGTGGATCCTCTGGATGCCGATGGGTTTGCAGAACGGATTTGCCGCCTGCTGGCCGCTCCGGAGCCTGCCCACCGGCTGGGCCAGGAGGCGATTGCCCGGGCAAGCCGCTATACCGATGAGGCTGTGCAAGATGAACTGGAGAAACTGTACGATTGGAGTACGAGCGTACCATGAGCGAATACTTATTTTTGATTGCGGTTGTGCTGCTGCTGGCGTTTTTGACAGAGCGGGGGTATGTTGGAGATTGGAATTCCAGAGGCACGAGAGCAGCGCGTTCCATATTTATTTTCGTCATATTTATGGCAATTTCCTTTTTTATTGGCCTTCGGGAATTTTACAACGACACCAGTACATACCGGGGTCATTATGAGGCGCTGCAAAGTTTTCCCGGGTTTTGGGATCATTTTGACGCAACGCTTGGTGAGAACCCGGGTTTCCAGCTTGTGAACGGCGTTTTGAAAACTCTGAATGTTTCTTCCCAAGGTTTTATATTAATATATGCTCTTTTTACTTGCGGACTGTATCTTATTTTTATACGCCGGTATAGCGACCATTTTCTGCTTTCCATGTTTTTGCTTTTTACCACAGGCATGTACATGTTTTCTGCTGCGGCCATGAAACAAACCGCCGCGATTGCGATATGCTTGTTGGCAATCCCGTCGGCTTTGAAAAAAAGATGGATTCCCTTTCTCCTTCTGATTGGGCTGGCGGCTACGTTTCATCCGTATGCCCTCATGTACCTGGCGGTTCCCCTTCTGACCTTTCGTCCTTGGAGCAAATGGACATATGTTTTGCTCATCTTATTTGTTACCGCCGGCTTTGCGCTGGATTCTATCCTGGGGACGATCGTGGATATCGCGTCGATGCTGGGCGAGGAATATTCCGAGGAGATTTTTCAGGACAGCGGCGTCAATGTATTTCGCGTTTTGGTTTGCAGCGTTCCCACATTTCTCACATTTGTGTACCGGCGGGAGCTGTTTCGAGACAGTAAACCCAGTGAAAACCTGATGGTCAATCTATGTATGATCAACGGCGCAATTATGTTTGTTGCTCTCTTCGGCACTGCCAATTACTTTGGCCGCCTGGCAAATTACTTCACCATTGCCCAGGTAGTCGCGCTGCCGTGGATTTTAGGAAAACTGAGTCCACACGACCGCAGAGTTTTAACTGCATTGATGGTGATATGCTATACGGGGTACAGCCTGTATGGAAATGTAGTAAACGGATCTTTTGACTCGCAATTTAGCCGGATGACACTAAAAGAGTATTTTACAAATTATGTGTGCGCTGGGAGATAGAAAAATGGAAGCCCCGATTCGTGTATTGGAAATTGTGACAAATATGGCCCGTGGCGGCATTGAGACGATGCTTATGAACTATGATAGGAACATAGATCAGTCTGCGGTTCAGCTGGATTTTTTGGTTCATCGTGCAGAAAGAGCTGTATATGATGATGAAATCGAAGCGCTTGGAGGGAGGATTTATCGTGTTCCAAGGCTTAATCCGATTAGCCCTGCTTATCATAAATCTTTAATAGACTTTTTTTCGTCTCATAGGGAATATAAAGTGGTACATTGTCATCTGGACTGCGTGGCGGGAATTCCGCTGCAGGCTGCTTTACATTGCGGTGTTCCGGTGCGGATCGCCCACGCTCACAGTAGCAACCAGTCTAAAGATTTTCGTTATCCGCTCAAGATAATACTGAAACGAAATATTGCAAAGACGGCGACCCATTTGTTTGCCTGTGGAGAGAAAGCGGGACACTGGATGTTTGGCAAATCGCCGTTTGTAGTTATGCGCAATACAATTCAAACAGAGCGGTTCAGTTTCAAAGAAAATGTTCGATGTGTCATGCGTAAGAAATTATTCCCAGACCGTCCGGATGCGTTTGTGGTAGGGCATGTGGGCAGCTTTTGGCCTCCGAAAAACCACACATTTTTATTAGATATTTTTTATGAGGTGCATAAACAAAAGCCCAACGCAGTCCTTCTTCTGGCAGGAACTGGCGGACTCATGGATGCCGTTCAAAAAAAGGCGCAGAGACTTGGCTTATCTGACAGCGTAAAGTTGCTGGGCGACTGCGGAGATGTCTACAATATTATGCAGGCGATGGATGTTTTTGTGCTGCCGTCTTTGTTCGAAGGCCTTCCCGTCACTATGGTCGAGGCACAGGCAGCCGGGCTGCCTTGCGTGATTTCAGACCGGGTTCCTACGGAATGCATTGTCACGGAGGGGCTTGTGTCGGTCAAACGATTGTCGGACACGCCGCAAGAATGGACAAAGTGCATTTTGAGCAGCGCCGCGATTCCCCGGACCGATCGGACGGCGGAGATCCGGGCGAGCGGCTTCGACGTGGCGGAGGCTGCAAAATGGCTGGAGGGTTTTTACATTGAAGCGTACACAAGAGCCTGTGCTGACTATCTTCACCCCGACCTATAATCGGGCCCATACGCTGCCGCGTACTTATGAGAGCCTTTGTAGGCAGTCTTGCAAGGAGTTCATCTGGCTCATCGTGGACGACGGCTCCACAGACCAGACGGCGGAGCTGGTGCGCCGGTGGCAGGACGAAGATAACGGCTTTCCCATTCAGTATCTGTACAAAGAGAACGGCGGAATGCACACGGCGCACAATCTGGCGTATGCCAACATCCACACGGAGCTGAATACCTGCGTGGATTCCGACGATATGCTGGCCGAGGAGGCTGTGGCGAAGATCCTCTCCAAGTGGCAGACGGTGCGGGAGAAGGGATATGCCGGTTTGATCGGCTTGGATGCCGGGCTGGACGGAACGGTCATCGGCAAAGGCTTTCCCGCAGGCATGACGGAGACAACCCTGTCCGGCTACTATGCTTCCGGCGGAAGCGGGGACAAAAAGCTGGTTTACCGAACGGATGTCATCAACAGCGTGCCGCCTTACCCGGTTTTTCCCGGGGAGAAGTATGTGGGATTGAACTATAAATACCTGTTGGTGGATCAGCAATACCGGCTGGCAGTTCTGAATGAGGTGCTTTGTCGGGTAGAGTATCAGCCGGACGGCTCATCCCATCGCATGTTCCGACAATATGTGGAAAATCCCAGGGGCTTTGCATTTTTACGGGTGGTGTATATGCAACATCCGACGTCCGGGAAGCGACTCGTTGTGGATTGTATCCACTATTGCTCCAGTAGCTTTATTGCAAAAGATCGCAAGTATGTCCAGCGGTCGCCCAAAAAACTGCTCACGCTATTGTGTAGTTTACCTGGGCTGGCACTTGCTGCTTACATTAAGAAAAAAGCGAGGAAGTGAAGTTGTGATTCCGAAGACAATCCATTACTGCTGGTTTGGCCGGGGAGAGAAGCCTGCGTTGGCCCGGCGGTGTATTGCCAGCTGGAGAGCGTTTTGTCCGGACTATGAGATTGTGGAATGGAACGAGGACAACTTTGACGTGACGCAAAACGGCTATACCCGCTGGTGCTATGAAAACCGGAAGTTTGCTTTTCTCAGCGACTATGTGCGCCTGGCGGTTGTGGCGGAGCATGGCGGCTTATATTTTGATACGGATGTGGAGCTGCTGCGCAGTCCGGACTTTCTCCTGGATCACGAGGCGTTTTTCGGCTTTGAAACCCGGGAATATGTGGCAAGCGGCCTGGGATTTGGCTCGGAGGCGCATGGGAGCGTGATTGAGGCCATGCGGGCGGAATACGCGCCTTTGCTGGACGGCAGCCATGGAACGGTTGGGTGTCCCCAGCTGAATACGGCGGCGCTGTGCAAACTGGGTCTGCAGCAGAACGGCGCCATGCAGAGCCTATGCGGTGCGGTTATTTATCCCATGGAGTATTTTAACCCGTACGAGAGCGCCACCGGGCGGCTGCGCAGGACCGGATCCACGGTTTCGGTTCACTGGTATGCAGCCAGCTGGATGGACCGGAGACAGAAGCTCCGGAACAGGCTGACCAGACTCCTGCACCGCATGTTCGGCGTGGACTTTTTCCGGAGGTTTCGGAAATGAAGCGAATCCTGATTGTCTCTCATGGGATGGAGCTGGGCGGGGCGGAACGGAGTCTGATTGGGCTGTTGGACGCACTGGACCCGGGCCGCTGCCGGGTGGATCTGTTCCTGCTACGGCGGGAAGGAGAGCTGCTGGCGGACATCCCCCAATATGTCCGCCTTCTGCCGGAGATTCCGGCCTATACCGTGCTGGCCAGGCCTATGAAGGATACGTTACGGGAAGGGCACGTTTTATTGACGGCTGCCCGTCTGGCGGGAAAGCTGGCGGCGCGGCTCTATGAAAAACGCCGCGCCTGCCGGGAGAGCGGCGTTTCCCTGGAGTACAGCCACAAGTTCACCTGCCCTTTTTTGCCCCAAATTCAGCCGGATACGGTGTATGACCTGGCAGTCAGCTTTTTGACGCCGCACTATTTTGTGGCGCGAAAGGTTCGGGCTAGGCGAAAGATTGCCTGGATCCACACGGACTACACCGAGGTGCAGGTGGACGTAGCCTCTGAGAGCGCCATGTGGAGCGCCTATGATTCAATCATGTCCATTTCTGAATCGGTGTCCCGAGGCTTTGCGGCGGTATTCCCCGCCCTGGGGGACCGGCTGATTGAAATGGAGAACATTTTGCCTGCGTCCCTGGTGCGCCGGCAGGCCGAAGCCTTTGACCCGAGCGCGGAGATGCGGCGAGATGGTGCAATTGCGCTTCTGTCTGTGGGCCGTTTTTGTAAGGCTAAGAATTTTGACAACGTCCCCGACCTGTGCCGCCGCATTCGGGGAAGGGGCCTAAACATCAAATGGTATCTCATCGGCTACGGCGGGGACGAGCCG
>OFMI01000229.1_pt1 | contig 53397 bp, 46 predicted proteins | sample 1541741 | NCBI WGS metagenome assembly OFMI01 (sample SAMN04209219, study PRJEB22552) | human gut metagenome | biome: gut; material: feces | host: Homo sapiens | place: USA: Oklahoma | reverse complement strand
TTTTAAGTTATCAATCGGAAGGAAATCCGATTTACACAACTTTTACGATAGTCTCATACTTTTTATTTGTAACTATTTTTATATTCTATTAATTACAAGCAAATATTTTTATTCACTTTTCTTTTCTCTAGTCATTAATCTTGTAACTGCTTCATTTGGCTTTAAACCATTATATAAAACATCATACACAGCATTTACAATAGGCATTTCTATATTATACTTTTTTGCTAAAGCATGTGCAACATCTATATTATCAACACTTTCAATTGTCATACCAATTTCTTTTTTAGTTTCTTCAATTGTTAGACCTCTTCCTATACATCTTCCTGCTCGTCTATTTCTACTATGTTCGCTTAAACATGTTACAATTAAATCTCCTAAACCTGTTAATCCATAAAAAGTCTCTTTATTTGCTCCCATTGCAATACCTAAATTGGTTATCTCCTTCAAGCCTCTTGTAATAAGTGCTGCCAATGTATTATCTCCTAAATTTTGTTCCACTGCAATTCCTGCACAAAATGCAATTATATTCTTTAAAGCAGCACCCAATTCAACTCCTTTTACATCTGTACTTGTATAAATTCTTAAATGTTCATCCATAAAGGCATTTTGTATTGTATGCAAAACATCATCATTTTTTGAAGCAATAACAATTGCTGTTGGTATTTGTAAAGACACCTCTTCAGCATGACTTGGTCCACACAAAATTCCATATTTAACATTTGGCATCTCTTCTTCTACTATTTCACTTAAAGTATATAGAGTGTCTGTTTCAAAACCCTTTGAGCAAACAGCTAAAATTTGGTCTTTTACATACATCTTGTATTTCTTTATAGTTTCTCTTACAAATTTTGATGGTGTCACATGTAAAATAATATCTGAGTCTACTACTACTTCTTCTATATTTGTACTGCATAAAATATTTTCTGGCATCCTAGCATTTGGTAAGAACTTGCACTTTCTTTCATTATTTATTATATTTGCCTCTTCATCTGAAAAAGACCATATTGTTACATTATTACCTAAATTAGCAGCATGAATTGCTAATGCACATCCCCAACTTCCGCTTCCTATTATAGCTATTTTTTTCACTTTACTTTCTCCTTTTGTTTAAATTTTATAATATTAATTTTTATTTAATAAATAACAAAACTAAAATAATATTTAAATATACTATATAAATATTATATAGGTCAAAAATTTTTACCTGTAAAATTAATAAATATTATTTTAGTTTGCAATATTTCTATTTTTTTAAATTACTCTTTCAAATTATTATTTTAAATTACTTTTCTTAAAACTAATCTTATTTTCTTTTCCTGTAAATATTCTTTTTAAATTTTCTCTATGATTAAATAAAACTAATATAGCTATTATTATACTAAATATTAAATAGCTCCAATTATTTACTGGAACAATATAATTCTGTCCTATAAATACTACTAATACTGGGAATAATATTGCAGCTGCAATTGAACCTACAGATACCATTCTTGTAATAGCCATTAAGATTAAAGCAAATACTAAACATATTAATCCAATTTGCCAATTAATCATTAATAAAACTCCTAAAGATGTTGCAATTCCTTTTCCACCTTTAAATCCAAAGAAAATAGGAAATGTATGCCCTATAATTACAAATATACCTGCTAATTGTACAAGTAAAGCATCATCCAATCCATCTACAATGTTTCCTATTAATATAGCAATTAAAATAACAACTACACCTTTTAAAATATCACATAATAGAGTTATAACTGCTGCTTTAACTCCTATGCTTCTTAACATATTTGTAGTTCCTGCATTTCCACTTCCCTTTTCTCTTACATCAAATCCTGCCATCCTTTTACTAATAATAACTGAAAAATTAATACTTCCTACTAAATATGCAATAATTGCAATAATAATATATGCTGCCATAATTAAACTTCCTTTCTTCCTTTATAAATTTTTAAATATAACTTATACAAATACTAAAAGTTATATTTTACATTTCCAACTTATTTTATAACAGTAACAAAAAAATAGCAAGACTATCTTACTATTTTTATTTATTATAACATTTTACAATTTATTTTCTTAAGCTATATTTTATTTTTACAAATTCTCATTATACCATGTTAACATTTTTAACTGTATTTAATGGTACAACTTAATCTAATTTATAAGATTATATTTAAATTTTCCGCCTAACTATATATAATATTTACTTGTTATTATTCATCCTTTTCATTTCTTTCCCTTACAATCATTCTAATTGGTGTTCCTTCTAATCCAAATTCTTTCCTTAATTGGTTAACCAAATATCTCTCATATGAAAAGTGAAATAGTTTCTTATCATTTACAAATACTACAAATGTGGGAGGCTTTGTTGAAGCTTGAGTCATATAATATATTCTTAATCTTTTACCTTTATCTGTTGGTGGTTGTACTATTGCTATAGCCTCATTTAATACTTGATTTAGTACAGATGTAGAAACTCTTAATGCATTTTGGTTTGCAACATTATTAATTATGTTAAATAGCTTATCAACCCTTTGACCAGTTTTTGCAGAAATAAATATAATTGGCGCATATGACAAATATGATAGTTTATTATATACTTCTTTCTTATATTTCTCTAATGTTCCATTTTCTTTTTTGTATTCATCCCACTTGTTTACTACAATTATAATTCCCTTTCCTGCTTCATGTGCTTCTCCTGCAATTGTTGCATCTTGAGCAGTTATTCCCTCGTTTGCATCTATCATAAGTAAACATACATCTGCTCTTTCTACAGCAAGAAGTGTTCTCATTATGCTATATTTTTCTAAATTATCTTCTATCTTGCTTTTTCTTCTTATCCCTGCAGTATCAATAAAAATATATTTACCATATTCATTTTCAAACTCAGAATCTATTGCATCTCTAGTTGTTCCAGCAATATTACTTACTATAACTCTGTTTTCACCTAAAATTTTATTTACTAATGAAGATTTTCCTACATTTGGTTTTCCTATAATTGCTACTTTTATTGTTAAGTTGTCTTCATCTTTTTCTTCCTCAGTTGGAAGTGCTTCGTATATTGCATCTAATACATCTCCAATACCTTTTGCATTTGCTGCAGATACAGGGTATGGATCTCCTAACCCTAAATTATAAAATTCGTAAAGTTCTGCTGGTTCTTTTCCGTAAGAATCAGATTTATTGCAAACTAAAATTACTGGTTTCTTAGATTTTCTAAGCATTAAAGCAATATCTTCGTCTGCTGCTGTAACCCCTTGTCTTATATCTGTTATAAATATAATAACATCTGCTAGATTAATTGCAATGTTTGCTTGTCTTCTCATTTGAGACAAAATAGCATCATCTGACTCTGGTTCTATTCCACCTGTATCTATTAAAGTAAAGTCTCTATCCCTCCAGTTTGCATCTGCCGTAATTCTGTCTCTTGTAACACCTGGAATATCTTCTACTATAGAGATTCTTTTTCCAACTATATAATTAAAAAAAGTAGATTTTCCTACATTTGGTCTACCTATTATTGCTACTGCTGGTTTTGACATATTTCTTCTCCTTTCATAAAAAATACGTTCGTACGTCGCTCTTATTATTTTACTATACATAATACAAAATAGCAAGTTAATTCTTGCTATTATATACTTTGGGCACTATTCATATATATTTTCTTTTTTTATCCATACAGAAACACTGCCTCCATTACAATAAAATATTCCATTTCCTTCACTATCTACATATACAGTTTCCTTTAAATTTCCAGTACAATCATATAAAATAGAATTTGCAAGTCTCATTCCAACATTCATTTGCTTAGCGCCACCTGCTCCATCTGACATTACAACAGCCATCCCAGAATCTGTATGCTCATAATCTCCTGTTAAAGTCCAACCTATAATATTAGGGTGATCAAAGTAATCTCTTAATTCTCCATATGCAAAATACTTTCTTGCCATTATTAATTTTTCTAGTATTCCTTTTTTATCTCCAATACCATTATGTGGTATTCCATAATAATCTCCATAAAATATACAAGGAAGTCCAAATTTTCTTAGCAAAATAATTGCATAAGCTAAAGGTTTAAACCAGTCCTGTACCCAAGAAAACAAAGATTGTCCTGGCTGTGTATCATGATTATCTACAAAAGTTACTGCCATATCTGGATTTGCTTTTACCAAACTATTGTCTAATATAGTTCTCATGTCAAAATTCCCACCACTATTTGAAGCATTAAAGAAATTATAGTGAAGCGGAACATCAAATAATCTCATAACTCCATTTGTTTCTTTTATATAATTTTGAAGTGACATTAAATTTGTTGTCCAATATTCTCCAACCGCTGTAAGGTCTTTTCCAGTTTGACTTCTTAAAGTCTTTAACCATTTTTCCAAAAAATCTGCTCTTATATGTTTTACAGCATCTAATCTAAATTCATCTATATTTGTTGTTTCTAAATACCATTTTCCCCATTTTACTAATTCGTCAGATACATCTACATTATTAAAATCTATGTCACATCCCATTAAATAATCATAATTTCCATTTTCTTTATCTACATCGTTATCCCAATGCTTTCCATAAAATTTAAAAATACCATGCTTTTTTTCTTTATCATCCCAATCTGTACCATGAAAATGAGTCCAATTCCATTTAAAATCTGAATACATATTATTTCTTGCATCAAAATTATATTTAGTCCATGCTTCTATAAGTTTTGGCTCAGATATATCCACATTTCTATTGTTTCCCATCTCTTCTGTTGCCATAACTTCTTCTTTATCATCTGCACCCATTCTATGATTAAACACAATATCTGCTATAACAGAAAGCCCATTACCTTTTAAAGTCTTTATTGCATCTATATATTCCTGTTTCGTACCATATTTAGTTTCTATACTTCCCTTTTGGTTAAATTCGCCTAAATCATATAAGTCATAAACAGCATAACCTGTATCATTTTTTCCACCTATACATTTATATGCCGGTGGTAGCCATATAGAAGTTATACCTATCGTTTCTAAGTAACTCGCTTGTGTTCTTACTTTTTCCCATAATTTACAATCTGGTGGTAAATACCACTCAAAATATTGCATCATTGTTTCATTTATTTTACTCACAAGCATTCAACTCCAATTCTATAAAATTTTATACTTAAAAATCACATTATTAAATTAATACACCTTTTTATCTGATAATTTAATATTATCAATATGTAATCTTCCCATCTAAAAGGTCATCTTGTTCAATCCAATCTTCTACATTTATTTCATCATATTCTGTATCATTTTGTCCTCTTACTATTACTTTAGAAATTCCTGCATTTATAATAAGCTTTTTACACATCTGACATGAATTTGCCCCTGGCTCAAACTCCCCAGTATCTACTCTATAAACTACTAAATATAAAGTTCCTCCAATCATATCTTTTCTTCTTGCACTTATAATAGCATTTTGCTCAGCATGAACACTTCTACAAGCATCATAACCAGCATGTCTTAAATCTGGAAATAACTTTTTCTTTGTACAAAAACCTAAATCTATACAATTTTTTCTTCCTCTTGGTGCTCCATTATAACCTGTAGCAATTATTTCATCATTATTAACAATAATACATCCAACTTTTTTTCTTAAACATGTACTTCTATCTGCTACAGTTTTTGCTACATTTAAATAATAATTTGTTTTATCTATTCTATTTGTCATCTCTTCCCCCTATTTCTAATCCCCTAAACGTGCATATTTAAAGAAGACGAATATTTTGCAAATTCATAAGTCATTATATTTCATTCTCCTTCCGCATAACTTTTAGATTATGTAATTTTATACTTGCATTAATATTATAATGTATAAAATTAAAAAAATCTATATAACATAGTAATTTTATTGATTTATTATATTCAAGTTAATAGTATATTTAATTTTTTAACCATGAAAAAAAAGAAACGACATTAATGTATCGCTTCTTTTTTATTTTTATCTAGATATTTATTTAGTATTAATCTAAAATTAGTTATTCTCTGATTTAGCAATAACTTCTTTTCCATCATAATATCCACAATTTGGACATACTCTATGTTGTCTAATTTTTTCATGACAATGTGGACAATCTACTAAATTTTGACTTTCTAATTTCCATGTTGATCTTTTTAAATGTGTTCTTGCTTTTGACCATCTTCTTTTTGGTTGTGCCATATAACTCCCTCCCTTTTCTTAAGCAAATATATATAGTATAATTTTACAAATTATCTCTTAAAAGTAAATACTATAAAATTATATACTATTTTATTATAATTTGTCAATACTTTTGTTGCCTTTTAAATTAAGCTTTTCAAATTTTTAAAATAATACTCTATAAAATTCATATAGCACTATTTTATATATTTTCTCATTTATTAATTCTAATAAATAACTTTTAACGTTATTATCTAGTAATTGCCTCTGTTACATTTTGAGATGAAATACTTTCCAAATCTTTTGCCATTTCAACTATTAAATCTGCTGCCTTTTCTACTCCGACCTTATCACTATTTATGCAAATATCGTAATTAGAAAAGTCCTTCCATTTTTTGTCTGTATAGTATTTATAATGATTTTCTCTTAGTTTGTCTATTCTAATAATTTCTTTTTCTGCTTTCTTTTTATCCATTCCATAATATTTTACAGCTCTATCTATTTTGTTTTTCATATCACTATATATAAATACCTTTAAAACATTTTTGTTGTCTTTTAAAATTTGATCTGCACATCTTCCTACTATTATACAAGGTTCTCTATCTGATACCTCTTTTATTAGTTGTGATTCTTTTACAAATAGTTCATCTGAATTACTTAAGTCTGAATAATATCCATTATTCAATATATCCAATGCATTTCTTTTTTGCTCATTTTCCTTAATATATTGTTCTGATAGCCCAGTTTTTTCTGCAACTTCTATTATAAATTCTTTATCATATAATTTTATTCCTAATTTCTGAGCAACTAATTTACCAATGTATCTTCCACCTGAACCATATTCTCTCGTTAAAGTTATGACTATATTTGAAGAACTTGGCTGTGTTATTTCTAATGGATTTGTAATCAATGGTTTATTAGAATTTTCAACATTTTTTAACTTTCTTACTTGTAATATTAAAAGTACACTTGCTACAACAAATGCTAATCCATCTGCTAAAGGTCCTGCATATAATATTCCATGAATTCCAAATGTAGCACCAAATATAACCATTGCTGGTATTAAAAATAAAATCTGCCTTGATAAAGAAATTACCGCACTTTTTACACCTTTTCCTATTGCTTGGAAGAAAATTCCTGCAGGTATTTGAATTCCATTACAAATGCATAACATTAAATATGTTCTAAACGCATAACATGCAAATTCAATATATAATTCATTTCCACTACCAAATATTAGAATTAGTTTATCTGGTATTAATTGGAACAATAAAAATGCTATTGTACTAACTATTAAGCTAAGACCTAATACATATTTTAAAGCTTTTCTAACCCTATCATAATTTTGTGCTCCATAATTATATCCTAATATTGGTTGTGCACCTACTGCTATTCCTATTATTATACTATTTAATATTTGGCTAATTTTCATAACTATACCTAATACTGTAATAGGTATTTCTGAACCAAACTCTGACTCTGCACCATACTTTCCTAATAAGTTATTTTCAAAAGCAATAACCAAAACTATACTCATTTGAGTAATAAAACTACTTATTCCTAGCATTGAAACTTTAAGAACTACTGATGGTTTTAGTCTTATATCTTTCTTTGTAATTTCTATTGTTTTTAATCTTCTTAAATATGCAACATTCATTGCAAATGTAACAAATTGGCTTATAGTAGTTGCAATAGCAGCTCCTTCCACTCCCATCTTAAAAACAAATATAAATATTGGGTCTAATATAATATTTAAAATTGCACCTGTTACCATTGAAGCCATAGAATATTTAGGACTACCATCTGCTCTAATAATAGAATTTAATGTAGTTCCTATCATCATAAATGGTAAACCTAGTGCTACAAAGAATCCATATCCCATAGCATCATTTCTTAATGCCTCAGTACATCCAAATAAATTTAAAATTTGTGGCAAAAAGCCTATAATAATTGCACAAAGTAAAACTGCAACAATTACAGAAATTAAAATTCCATTTAATACACCTTTACTTGCCTCTTTTTTATTTTTCTCTCCAAGTTTAAGGCTTAAATATGCAGAACTACCATCTCCAAACATTAAAGCAAAAGCTAAACATAACATTGTAATTGGGAATACTACATTTGTAGCTCCATTACCTATGTAACCTACTCCCCATCCTATAAATATTTGGTCAACTATATTATATAAAGAGTTAACCAATAGAGAGATTATACATGGTATAGAAAATTTTTTAATTAATTTTCCTATTTTTTCATAACCTAAAATGTTTTCTTCTTTTTCCAAAATAATTCCTCCTTTTATTTTTAATTGTTAAAATATAATCTTTTATTGGCTATTTGCTAACTTAAAATGTATTTTTAAGCACAAAAAGACAACACTCTTTAGGTGTTGTACGTTTATTAATACAAAATATAACAAACAGATGCCTTCCCTTAAAATATAAAATTAACATATTATATCTTATAAAATTTATTTAAAATTGTCAAATATTAAATACAAAATTCTATGACTTTATTATTCTATTTTGCATATACTCTAATATAATGTATTTTGAAAGAGGTTTTATATGTGTGGAATTTGTGGTTTTATTAATCTAAAGAAAAAAATTGATAATTATAAAGATGAACTAGTAAGTATGACAAATGCTATTGCTAGACGTGGTCCAGATGAAAAAGGCTATAGCTGTTTTGAAAATGCTATGTTAGGTCATAGAAGATTAATTGTTATTGACCCTGATGGCGGTAAACAGCCAATGACATTTAAGTTTAATGGCAATACTTATACTATAGTGTACAATGGTCAAATTTATAATGCTAATGAATTACGTAATATTTTGAAAGAAAACGGATTTTCTTTTGAAAGTCACTCAGATACAGAAGTATTATTAAAAGCTTTTGTGCATTTTGGAAAAGATGTTGTAAATAATTTAAATGGGGTTTTTGCATTTGCAATATGGAATGAAAATAAAAAAGAATTATTTATGGCAAGAGACCATTTTGGTGTAAAGCCATTGTTTTATACTATAAAAGATGATTGCTTTATATTTAGCTCAGAAATAAAAGCAATTGCTTGTTATCCATCTATAGAATTAACAATAAATAAGGAAGGAATTGGAGAATTATTTGGAATTGGTCCTGCCCATACCTCTGGATTAACAGTTTTTAAAGATATTTTTGAGCTAAAACCTGCTAGCTTTTTAATTTATAATAATGATGATGTTCATACATCTAAGTATTGGAAATTGATAAATAAACCTCATACAGACAGTTTAGGTAAAACTTGTGATAAAATTAGTTTTTTATTGGAAGATGCTATTAAAAGACAGCTTGTATCTGATGTTCCTATTTGTACTTTTCTTTCAGGTGGTCTTGACTCAAGCATAATAACTTTATATGCCTCAAATTATTGTAAAGATAATGGATTACCGCCTTTAGATACGTACTCAATAGATTATGTTGATAATGATAAAAATTTTGTTAAAAGTGATTTCCAGCCTAATACGGATAACCATTATATAGATGTAATGGCTAACTTTCTTCATACAAATCACCATAAAATAATTATAGACACTCCTGAACTTGCAGAAAATTTAGAAAGTGCTATGTTAGCCAGAGATTGTCCAGGCATGGCAGATGTTGACTCTTCTTTATTACTTTTCTGTAAAAATGTAAAACAAGATATGGTAGTAGCTTTAACAGGAGAATGTGCAGATGAAATATTTGGAGGATATCCTTGGTTTTTTAGAGAAGATGCCCTAAAAAGTGGAACATTTCCTTGGTCTATTGCTATAGAAGAAAGGCAAAAATTACTTAATCCAGATATATCTTTAAAATTTAATTTAAAATCTTATATAGACTATAGATATAATGAAAGCTTAGATGAAATTGAATTTTTAGATGAAGATACTACAGAAACAAGAGAAAAAAGAAAAATAACACATTTAACACAAAATTGGTTTATGCAAACATTATTAGATCGCTCGGATAGAATGGGTATGTTTAATGGTTTTGAATTAAGAGTACCTTTTTGTGATTATAGATTAGTCCAATATGTTTGGAATATACCATGGGAACTAAAAGCACTTAATGGCCGTGAAAAAGGACTTCTTAGGTATGTAATGAAAGATAAATTACCAGCAGAAATTATAGACAGAAAGAAAAGTCCATACCCTAAAACTCAAAATCCAACTTACTTAAAAAAAGTAAAAGAAATGCTTACTGAAATAATGAAAAAACCTAATGCCCCTATAAAAAATCTTCTAAATGAAACATATATATGGGAAATAATTAATACAAACGGAAGCGCTTTTACCAGACCTTGGTTTGGTCAATTAATGACTGGTCCTCAACTTATGGCATATCTTTGTCAGGTTAATATATGGCTCGAGAGATATGAGCCTAAGATTGAGTTATAAAAAGGAACAGAGGCCGCACTGCGACCTCTATTTAATTTATTTTTTATCAATAGTACCATTTACTTTTATTTCATAATTTCTATTAAACATTACATTTATTGAAATAAGTTGATATATGGAAGAACATACTTGTCCTAATCCAGTGCAAAATGGTGTTTTTATAAATGACATTATCATTCTTAAACCATTTGATACTATTTTATTTGTTGTTGCTTTTATTGCCGAATATTCCAATTGTAAATAACAAGTTTTTATTTTGTAAATTGGATATATAATAAAATTAATCAATTCAAAACTTAAAAATATTAATGTAATATATAAATTCAATTCATATGCTCCATATAAAGCAATAAACATCAATAATATAGTGGTTAAAAGTATTCCTAATAATATATAAGCATTTTTTCTATGTTTTTTATAGTTAAAATTATTTTGACTAATATCAATTTTAGCTACTGTTGATATAGATTCAAAAGCATCCCATTGAGTGTCTGTAATTAATGCTACAAAGTTTAATGCTATCATATATTTTTCTCCATATTCTGATGCATTACTCAATCCAAATAAATATATAATAAAAAATGCCAAACTATTAAATATCTCAACTGAATCATATTTTATAAAATTTAAAACATTACACCTGAATTTGAATTTTTTATATTGTTTCATTGTTACTACTAATACATAAATAAATATTATTAATAATGTAGTTATTACAATACTCATTTTATTATCAAAAATTAAAGCTGAAACTATTAAAATAATAAAATTTAAAATATTTAATATAATGCAGTATTTATTTGCTAATTTATTTTTGTTTTCAAAATATAATTTTTCTAAAACATAAGAAAATATTAATTGGATGTAAAGTTGAATTACAGAATATAATGCAAATTCTTTATATATTGCTACATCCATATTCATAAATTTTATATATTTTTCTATATTTAAGGCTATAAATCCAAAAACTATAAAACCAATGATAATTCCTAATGTCATCCCACTTAACACTGCATTTTCATTTTTATCCTTTTCTTTGCTTATATTTGCACCTGTTCCAAATATTGATTTCATCATTGCCCAAATAAATTGTATTGGATATGTTAATGTAAAAACATTTATTAAATTTTTATCTACAATTAATCCTAATGCAAACCATGATAATATTGGAATAAACGAAAAAATGGCTGAATTGAAAGTTATTCTTAATAATCGTTTCATATTTTTATTCCTTTTATTTTATATCTTTATATTTTATCATAAATATCATACCAACTATAACATCTATAAATATTTTTTCCATATTATCATAAAAAACTTAAATTATCAAATGAAAAAGTTATTAACTTTTAATTTAAAATATGACACTCTATATGAAGTGTTATATTTCAAATATTTAATTATCCCTTTTATTCTTTAACGAATAAATAGACAAACAACTCAATCCTATTCCTAACATAATAATTGCATTATTAATATCAATTTGTTTTAATACCGAAGTAACTACGATACAGATACCCATTGCAAGACTAACTCCAATTAAGGCAATATTTATAATATCTTCTACTTTGCTATTTTCTTGTTTAGTTTGTGCATTTAATAATTTCTCTACTGAAACACCTAAAATCTCTGCTAATTTTGGAATAGAATTAATATCTGGGCAAGATAAATTTCTTTCCCATTTTGACACAGCTTTGTCAGTAACATTCATTTTGTCTGCTAAATCATTTTGTGTCATATTTTTTTCTCTTCTTAAAGAACTAATCATTTCTCCAAAAGTTTTGTTTGACATATAAAATCCCTCCTTTAATTGTTAATTCTATTTTATTACGGATATTTCCTAAATTCAACCAACAGTTAGTTTACTTTAATAAACAATTAATTTAGTTGCAGTTTATTTAACTAAATTGCATTACTGCTTTATTGTATCTACAATACTATTTTTCCGATTTGTACTGCGAAGTTTCTATAAAATTTTCCCACCTTTTATACCCCAATTGAATTTATAAATCTCTTACATACCAATCATATTGAAAAAATTTACATAAATCTTATAAAAAGCAATATTATAGTTATTATTAGTGAAACAAGGTCTTAAAATTTGTGCATACAAATTTTAAGTAGCAGTGCGTCCGCAGTTGAACTAAAAATAACTATAATATTGCTTTAGTATCAAATTAAATTCTATTTCCAAGACCCCCATAGAGTTTTCTTTAATTCTATGGGTTCGTCTATTTCTAATTTTTCATCATTTAGTATATATTTTGGATTATTTGTTGTAAGCTCTAATGTCTTCTCTTGTCCTATCCATTTTTCTAATAGTTTTAATGCTTCTGGTATGTGTTTATATATTGTGTTTACTCTATGATTATCTGAGCCTAAAAAGTGTATCATGTTATGTGTTAGAAGTTTTTTTGCAGTTTCTTTAATTTCATTTCCATATACTCCTATAATGCTCCCATAATTTGTTTGAAATAAAACTCCTTGTTCTATATATTCTAATAACATATTGGGATTTTCTCTAACATAGCTATATCTCTCCGGATGTGCTACAATTGGAGTTTTTCCTTCTTGCAATAATAAATATATAACTTGGTCTATATTCATTGGTTTATTTTGCATAGGAAATTCAATTAATACATATCTACTATTATTTAAGCTCATAGCTTGTTTAGATTTTATATATTCTATTATATTTTCATTTGCATAAATTTCATTTCCTTGATGTATTTTTATATTTATTTCTTCTGTTAATTTTTGAACATTTAAAATCCTATTAAAAATTTCATTACATGGTACCTCGTAATAACTTTCCATGTAATGTGGAGTGCAAATTATATCTGTAAATCCCACTTTCTTTGCTTCTTTAAGCATATATATTGTATCTTCTATTGTTTTAGAGCCATCATCTACTCCATAAACTAAATGTGAATGTATATCAATCATTATTTTCTCTCTTTCATTTATTTTCGTTTTATATGAATTTAACCTTATAAATTTACAGCATAAATTTTATAAGGTTAAATATTTACATAATTTTATATATTTTAGTTATTTTATTCATCTGAATTTTTATTTTCTTCAATATTGTACAATCTGCTACCTTCTTGATTTTCTGGTCTTATTCTAGCTGCAAAGTCAACTTTATTTCTAGTACTTTTTTTATGTGTTGTTGTTACAGCTGTTGAAGAACCATAATAGTAAGAAGCATAATATTCTTTTTGAGCTATAGGCATTTTATTTATAACAACACCAGCAATCTTGCCACCTACGTTTAAGATGTCTCTTTTTACTCTTTCTAAGTCATCAATTTTTGTATATTTATAAGCACACACTATAATAGTACTATCTACATTTCTAGAAATAATAAGTGCATCTGTAACTAAATTGGTTGGTGTTCCATCATAAATTACAATATCACACATATCTTCTAATTTTTTCATAGTTTCTGCCATTTTTTCAGAAACAAGTAACTCTGAAGGATTTGGCGGAACACTTCCTGCAGTTATTAAATATAAGTTTTCCACTTCTGTCTTTCTTATATAAGACTCTATTTTTTCATCTCCGCTTTCTCCATTTGAGTTAACCCCAGATAAATAATTTGAAAGTCCAGGAGCTGGCGGAACAGAGAAAACAGAAAAAAGCCTTCCTTTTCTCATATCACAATCTACTAATATAACTCTTTTACCTGCTTGAGCAAATGTTGTAGCTAAATTAGAAGAAACCCAACTTTTTCCCTCTGATGGAGATGTTGATGTAACTAGCAAAGATTTTAATCCAGTCTTTGTATTCATAAATTGTATATTTGTTCTTAATGTTCTAAATAATTCTGATATAGGTGACTTAGGCTCTCTTGCAGCAATTAATTCTTTTTTCATTATTTTTTGCCTCCTTTAGCTTTCTTAAAATCACATACTGGTATAGAGGTTAAAACAGTTAATCCCAACTTTTTCTCTATATCTTCTTTACTTTTAACTGTTGTGTCAAGCATGTTGGCAATTAATACATAAATACATGCAATAACGAAACCTGCAGCAGCAAATATAATTAAATCTTTTGTATGATTTATATTATATGGTTTGCTTTCTGCCTTTGCTTCATCTACTACATAAACATTGTCCATATTATAATATTGTTGTGCAATTTGAGTAATAAACACCTGTGCAGCTTCATTTGCAATTTTTCTTGCCATTTCACTATCTGCATCTGTTACGCTTATTGCTATTATTTCAGTATCATCCTTTGCTGTTACTTGAATATTTTTCTTTAAATTCTCTACTGTTTTATCTATTTTCAAATTATTTATAACTTGTGTTAAAACCTTATCTGTTTTTATTAAATCACTATATGTAGAAACTAATTTTTGATTCAACGTAATTTCTGTTGATGTAATAGTTCCATCACCTGATTGAGCAGCATTAGATTTTGCCAATAATATGGATGTTGTAGATTTATATTCTGGCTTTACTAATACATAAGAATAAATAAACCCTATAACTACTGCTATTATAACAATTAAAATTATCTCAAATTTTCTTGTCCAAAACATGTTAAACAAATCTTTTAAATCTAATTCGTCCATGGTAAAATTCCCTTCTATTTAGCTTAAGATATTCTCTATATAAAGACTATATATTAAATAATGTATAAAAAAATTATTTATATTTGTTATTTTATTTCTATGTCTTTATATTTTACTAATTTTACAACTGCAAATGTAATAACTACAGCAATTATTACTATAAAGAAAATATTTACACCTGTTTGAGGTAATTTAGAGTCTGGAGCTATTGTATTGTCTTTACTATTATTTACAGTACTTCCTGTCTCTTTATTAGATTCTTGTGTGTTAATAACTATATTTTCTGTATTAGTATTATTTGTAGTCTCATTTGTTACTCCATTAAGTGTTTCATTAGTAATTTGATTTTGAATATTGTTTTCTTCGTTGTTATTATTGTTTTCATCTGTTCCTTCTGGTTTTATTGTATAATTAACAGAATATGTAGGATATTTTTCATCTAAAAGATTTCCATCTGATATATTAAAATCTTTTATAGAAACTGTACCTGTTTTTTCTTCTTTAACATCTCTTAGTTCAAATGTTAATTCTACAAATTGTGTATTAGAATTTGCTTTATCATTTTCTAATAAAACCATTTTTGTTTCGTCTGAAATTGTTATTTTCCAGTTATCTGTTGTTTTTCCAGAAACTTTTGATATATTAGCGTCATCATATACTAATGACATAGAAGCACTCATTACAGAGCCTTCTTTTACTCCATCGAATTTTCCAGTAGATATTTTAATTGTTATTTTGTTTTCATCTTTTACTGTTTCAAATTTTATATTAACAGATGCATTTTCTGTTGCTGGTGGTTCTGATGCATATACTGTACAGCTTAAACAAACTAAGCATAATAATAAAATAATTGATACTAATTTTTTCATTTTTTTCTCTCCTTTTTACATTTTATCTTATGATATTCTACTATAAATGTTATTATATAACAAGATTTTATTTTTTACAATTGTGTTACGATATATTTACAAATATATTTCACTTATAGTAGTAGAATTATTATAAATTACATTTTAAAAGATTTAAAATTCTAATTTGGTTATAGTTAGATATTAGGAGAAATTAATATTCTCCTAATATCTCTATTCTCATTCTTGTATAATCTTTCACTCCAAGTTCTTGTTTATCTACATTAATATCTGCTGCCATTTCTTCTAGTTTGTCAAACTCTCTTAAATTTAAGATATATCTTCTAAATGTACTTAAGTCATATGTAGTTACTTTTCCATCTCTATTAATATCTCCTGCTACAATTATTGTATATTCAGAACCATTTTTTAATTGCAAAATATCTCCTGTAGCAATTATATCTGTCTTTAACAAGTTATTATTATTTCTTTTTATAGTATATTCTGTTGATAAATTGAATTTTTTAACAAATTGTTCTACCTTTGTTTCTTGTCTTACATTTAAAATATGTTCTCCATCTACAACATATCCGTCTTTACCTTTTTCTACAATATACATCTCTATTGATGTACTATTTCCCGCTTTATCTGTTGCAGTAATATTATATATTCCCTCTTCTTTCAATGTATTACCAGAATTAAACTGGATACTAATACCATTAAATAATACTTCTACTTTTGCTAAGTTTTTATCTGTTATAACTGGTTTTACTGAATTTGTATAAATTTTTCCGTTAACTATTCCAGAAATTACTGGAGCTTCTTTATCTATATTTGTAACAGTTATTTCTTGTTTAAAAGCTTGTCCTCTTCTTTCATATTCAAAAGTAAATGTACCATTTTTATTAAATGTATATGTATTTTTTCCTTCATTATTAATTACTTTTGAATCTGAACCAATATTTAAAGTTACAGTTACATCTTTGTTTGTAAATTCATCTGTATTTGAATAACTTACCGTTACTGGATTTTCTTTAATGTATTTATTTACATATATATTTGCAAAGTCATTTGCCCAATCTGCTAAATAGTATGCATGTAAACTGTTACTTACAATTAGTCCAGTTTTTATATCGTTTTCTTCTTCTAATCCAATTATGTATTTTGACTTATCATGTAGTTCTTTTGCAAAATCCAAAATTTTGCTTGGATATAATATATTTAAATCTGAATTATTATTAATGGTAGTTTCTGCTTTATTTAGCAATTTTTCTGTTTCTTTATAGTAAGCTTCTCTTGAAGTAGCACTTACTGTAAGTAAATCTTCATATGAATTTCCTATGTCATTTAGCATATCTAACATAGAACTTACTTTAACATATTCTACATTTAACTTGTCTTTGTTAAATGAATCTAAAATCATTGTTCCTAAATAAAAATGTTCATGCATCATTTCTATAGATTTTTCTTGAGTTTCTGCCTTATTATTTGCAATAGATGACATATAATTCTTTAATTTATTTATTTGCTCTTGCAATCCATCTATACTTTCCAATTCTGCGCTAAATTTTTCTTCAAATTCTGCATACTTTTGTAAAGCAGTATTTGAAATAGCTTCATAGAAGTATTTTGTTGAAACATTATCTAAGTAAACTGGTGAAGATGTAATTTTCAATGTTCCATCTGTATTTTCTATTGCATTACCATACATATCGCTTGCTGTGAAATTTTCATAAGGTATAGATATTGTATTATTTGTATTAGTTGACCAAGTTATAATTTTAGTTTTTCCATCTTTGTCATATACGTGTGTTTCTAATCCATCTGCTAAGTTTACTGTACCTATATATTCTGCACCATTGGTATTAGTAAGCAATTGCTTTAATGAATAATATGATTTTTTGGGGGTATAATCATTATTTACAATTCCAAAATTTGCTTCATGCTCATCTTTATTATTTCCTGTATTCCAAAAAGCATATAAATTAGAAAAATTAATATTAAATTTGTCCATAGTAACTGTTTGTTGTACTAGTTTTCGAGCTTGAATATCTTCGGTAACTTTGTTTTTATTATTTGACGATAATCCATATTCAGTAATATTTGTTTTTATAAATCCTCCAAAACTATTAAATAACTCTTTTTCTTGTTTTAATGTTTTACTTAATATTACATCTTGTACTGATTCATTAGTATAATCATACACATGATATGAAAATTCATTACTTATTCCTGCTACCCCATAGTTATATAAATATGTAAAAAATTCATTCATTGATAATCTTGAGGCACTACTACTATCATAGTTTGCCAAAGCCGCTGGTACTAAATCAATGTCATTATCTTCTTGTACTCTTTTTACAGTCATTGAATACCAATAAAGATCCTCTGCATTAATGTACCCACTGTTATGAGATGAAATCAAATTTGGCTCATTTAAAAAATCGTAGCACTTAATATTTGGGTATCTTTCTAATAAAATTTTTATAAAATTATTAAAATGTTCTATTTCTTCTTTTGTATCAATTTTTTTATTATCTCCTACAAGTGTTCCTGTTCTATTTATACAACCATATATATTAAGACCTAATTCATTTGCCCTATTAATCCATTTGTCATAATAATTAAAATTATACTTATCATGATTTTCTATTGAATTCCAAAGAAAAGAACTCTTTATATTTCTAAAACCACTATAATTTATCATTTCTATTGAAGTATCGTACTTTTCCCAAGTACCATCTATATAATGTACTTGAATACCTTTATTAGATAGCTCATCTAAAAATTGTCTTTTATAAGGTTTTATGTAATAAATTTTTCTGTCTATTTTAACTTTTTCCTCATCATTTCTAAGAATACTTATAATCAAATTATGTGCACCTTCGAAATTTAATGGTACCTTTATATTATCTTCATTTTTACATTCGCTTTCAAAAATATTAGATGTTCCTTCATCCAAAACTACAATTTTATACTTTACTGTCTCATCTTTCTCATTTATTTCTACTTGTAATTCAAAACTATCCTCGTAGACTACATTAGTATCTATTGTTAAGCTATATTTAACATTGTCTACCACTGTAGAATAATTTTTAAAAAAGTTATTATCTAAGCTTAGATTATTAATCATTGTACTTTTTCTTGTTAAAAATATAGCTAATATAATAAAAATAAATATTAATATTATAAAAAATATTTTATTTTTTCTCATCCTTTTCTTATATTTAAATCTCAATACCTCACTTCCCCTCTTTTGTATATCATTCTCATATTTAATTTTTTAACTATTTCTTCCTAAAATTTCCGTTAATGTATTCTCAACAATATTAAAATCATATGTAAACTTTTTATTTTCTTTTTCTGGATTATCCATTATAATCCTTATATCATTTTCTATATTATAAATGTCATGTTCGAACAAAATATTATTTTTTACATTTTTTATCCATTGATATACACCTTCTACTTTATAATTATAGTTTCCAAATACTATACATGGCGTGTCAGTTATTGCAGCAAAAATCATTCCATGAAGCCTATCTGTAATAACTATTTCAGAAGTAGAAAATTCCTTAATTTTATTTAGTACTTCTTCTTCCCTTTTTTTTGCATTTATTGGATATTTTACTACTGTATCAGTATGTTTAATCATCTTTCCAAATTTTTTCAATATATTTTCTAATATCTTCTTTTCTTCTTCGGAAAACTTTCCTTCTACATCATTTCTTAAACAAAATAATATTCCATTTTTTCTATCTTTACAATTAATTTCATTTAAATATAAAACCATATCAGGTGCTAATAAAACTTTTGCATTTTTATATGTCTCTTTAGCAAATTCATAAGTTTTATTTTCTCTTGCAAATATTATTAAGTCCTTAGCTTTAGCAAATATTTCTATTGATTTTTTCTTTTCTTTTTTTCCAATATCGTCTTCTTTAAAATATATAGTCTGTGGAAATATTACAATTTTATGTTTATAAAAAGTATTTACCACAGAATTAACAGATTTTTCTTCTTCTATCCACTGTGAGCCTATAAATCCACCACCAGTAATACTAATAATAGCATTATTATTTATATGTTTTTTTATATAATCAAAATAATATTTATTATGATATGTTGACACTTCAAATGGATATATTTTCATTTTTTCTAAAATTTTATATTCTGCTAATATTATTGCATGATCTCCTATATTGCTATGAATTGGACTGTTAAATATAATCCATTCTCTATAATTATTTTTTCTACACATTTTTCTATATCTTTTATATTTTTTTATATAAAAAAACTGCAAAATTTTAAATTTGATTTTTGATAATTTTTTTTTCATTATACTCTCCTAATACTGGTTCTTTTTCAAAATGTAAAATATACACGAAAAATATCTAAATATAACAGCCTTGCTTTTCATCTTTGTTGAAAAACTCTTTTCTTTTATATATTCTTTATAAATCATTTTATATTTATTTTTTAACTCTTTCAATAATAAATTTGGATTTTCTATATATTTTTTTGTTTTTATATAATATTCTATTAATTGATTTAAACACAATTTCATTGTCATTAAATATAAATAATTCTCATTGTTTTTTTTGTAAAAATCTATTCTTTCAAATAAAGCATCTATTAAATCTAATCTTTGCTTATTAAATTTTTTCCCTACTATACTTTCATTATTTTTTCTATAATTATATAAATATTTATTTATAATAGCCACTTTATCAGCTTGGTATAAAATTTTGTATGTCAAAAATTCATCTTCATGAATCTTTCCCACGGGATACTTATATGTTTTAAAAAATTTAATAGAATACATTTTATTCCAAGCTACTATACTCTCTATTATATTCTTTTGCTGGCAAATTTTCTCTAGTATTGTCTTTCCTTTCACAATCATCATATCTTCATAGCCAGTTTTTCCTATTTTTTTATTCTTTTCATTAATTATGTTGATATTACAAATAGAGATTTCAGCATTGTTTTTAACTATTGCATTATATAATTCTTCTACAAAAGTAAGTTCTATAAAATCGTCAGAATCTACAAATACTATATAATTACCTTTTGCAATATCTATTCCTGTATTTCTAGCATCAGATAATCCTCCATTTTCTTTATGTATAACCTGTATTCTATTATCTATCTTTGTATACTCATCACATATTTTACCACAGTTATCTGGCGAACCATCATCAATTAAAATTATTTCTATATTTTTATAAGTTTGTTGGCGCACACTTTCTATACATTTTGTAATATATTTTTCCACATTATAAATTGGTATTACAATACTTATTAATTCTTTATCCATAATTTTTCATTTCCTTGTTATCAAATATTCATATATTTTTAAAAAATATTTCACAAAAATATATTCAATTTTTTTCTTTGTCTTTAAATAAAATATAATTCTAAAATTATTTTCTTTAACTTTTTTTAATATTTCTTTATATTCAATACTATATTGGTTAAAAGCACTTGATTTTATCATCATTTTTACTAATTCCAAGATTCCTTCAAGTTCATTAGCTTTAGCATACAGTATAAGACTTTTTAATTTTTCTTCTATTTTTTTTACTATTATTGTATCTACAACTAATATTTCTAAATAAGAATATTTAAATAAATCATAAGATGCAGAATTTTTTCTCTTTAGATAATTATATCCTAATATATTAATTTGTGCATATCTTTTGCAATTTAATATAGCTAAAAATATAAATAGTTTATCTTCATAATGATGTATATCTTCGTTAAAACTTATATCTTTGATTATTTCTCTAGAAAAAATCTTATTCCATAAACTGATAGTTATATTCTTCTTAAAAAATTCCTTAAGTATTTTTTCTTTTCCTATGGTACTTATTAATTTTTCATCACTATTTCCTCTTTGTATTACTTCTTTATTTTTTTCTATTACTTCATTATAATTAAATTGTATTAGTTGTATATTATTTTTCTCTAATATACTTAATGTCTTATCTATTACATTATCTATAAGTGTATCATCACTATCAATAAACAATATATATCTTCCACAAGAATTTTTTAATCCTACATTTCTCGCTGAAGATACTCCTTCATTAGTTTTATGTATTGTTTTTATAAAATTATATTTTTGAGAATATTCATCACATATAGTTCCAGACTCATCTTCTGATCCATCATCTATTAGGATTACTTCATAATTATATGTAATTTTCTGATTTATTATTGAATTAATACATTTTTTTAAATAATTCTGTACATTGTATACAGGAATAATTATTGATAAATCTAGTTCTTTCATTAGTTTTCTCCTATCTTACTAAAAAAATACTTTATATGGTACGATATTATATGAATCTATATTCAATAAGTATAGATAGATTCCAGCTAAAAGTATTATGGAAAAAATAACCAAGGTATTCTTGGTAGTTTTGTTTTTTAAGCAATTTAATACTTCTGGAATTAATATTATTATAAAAATATAAAAATAATTTGCAATCCTCATAGTATCACTTGCTATTTGAGAAAATAACATACACATACATCCTATAGTTGTTATAATATATAATTTTTGATTATTTTTATCATTTTTTATAACTGCTTTATAAAATAAATAACATAATATCAACATACAAATACATAGTAACATCCAATTTATTGAGTTAGTATTGCTCATAGAGTAATTATCATAAAAGAAACTATTTATAATAATAAAAATCTGATTTTTAAAAACATAAATTAATATTGCTATAATAGCAAAAAGTACAATTTTTATCTTTGTAATTTTTATTTGCCTTATAAAATAAATTGGTAAAAATATAATAGCTGAAGCATGAAATAACGTGGCTAATATAATGCAACATATAAACTTTGATAATTTATTTTCTACAATATATTTATAGGCAAAAAATATAATTGCAATTGCTATTCCCTGTCTTAATCCCGCAAAATTGAATGTATAAAAATCTAATGCAACATAAATAATAAGGGATAAAAATGGCATTTTAGAATATTTATATACTATATAAGCAACAGGCACTATTGAAATCATCCCTATAATAAAAACATAAAATTGAGTATTATTATAGATTAAACTTAGCACTTTCGTTAATAATTTAAATCCTATTTCATATCTTTGATAATCTAATATTTCTGCTAAATTCCAATTAAGCTGTAAATCATAATATTTAGAATAATATATCCAATCTTTTCCCACAGTTCCTAGCAACCTAAAACCTAGAATAAAAATTAATTGCATAACTGCCAATATATATATTCTCTTTTTTATCTTTTGATTATCTATATTGTTACAACATAATCCATATATTATAATTAATACTAGATTAATTAAGTATATTGCCACTTTATTTCATCCCCTTATTATATATGCTACAAAGCTTTATCACCTGTTGTTTTATATCATATCCATTATCTCTTAAATTCTTTTCGGATTCAATTCTTTGTTCTTTTTCGCATTCATTAACCCATTTTTCGATATCTAAATCAAATATTTTTACATTAGTATTTATTTTTAAACTTCTATCTATTGTTGAAGAAAATAAGCATTTAATTCCATTCGCTTGAGCTTCTATTCCAACCAATGGAAGCCCTTCAAAATAAGATGGTAACAAAAAAATATCCATTGCACTAAAATAATCATAAATATTTGTTATGTTCTCTAAAAAGATAACAGCTCCATTTAAATTATATTCGTTTACTTTTTCTATTATTTTTTGTTTTAGTTCCCCATCTCCAATTAATATCATTTTATAATTTGAGTTATTTAACTTCTTTAAAATTTCAATTAAAAATATTTGATTTTTTTGATAAGTAAAACGTCCAACATGTCCTAATAATATATCATCATTTTTAATTCCATATTGTCTTCTTATTTTTGCTCTCGAATCAGCATTAAATTTATACTTTTCTAAGTCAATAGCATTTTTTAATATAATTACTTTTTTGTCATTACACAATTTATTACTATATAAGTATCTTGCTGCTTCTTCACCACATGCAACATATTGATTTGCACATCTTTTTATAATGAATTTATTTATTTTTTCATATACAATCTTTAATATATTTTTAATTTTTTTTGATTGATGTGAATGACTAATTCTATTTGGTATCTTTACCATTTTTGCCAAAAATAATGGAATAGAATTATTAATGCTCATATGAGAATGTATAACATCGTATTTTCCATTTTTTAAGCATTGATATAATTCATTTAAACTTTTAATGAAATTTTTTCTCTTAGGAGTTATTTCTATTATTTTGCATCCAATGCTCTCGAATTTTTGCTTTGTAATTTCATTAGATTTATCATAAGTAATTATATCAATATCATAGTTACTTATATCCATGTTATATAAGTAATTATATAGCATGGATTCAACTCCTCCATTTTGTAATCCACAAACAATTTCTGCTATCTTAATCATATACAATTCCTTATCTATTAATTGTTTTATATTTTAAATTTTTTTCTTGGTATATTAAAACATTTTTGGGAACATCTTTTGTTATAACTGTTCCAGCAGCAATAATAGAGTTATCTCCTATTGTTACTCCTTTTAATATTGTCACATTAGCTCCAATCCAGACATTCTCTCCAATATTAACTTCTTCACAAACGAACTTGTGAAAATCATTTTTATAATCATGGTCATGGTCTATAATAAATGTATTCGGACCAATTTCGGTATTGCTTCCTATATGTATTTTTTTCATACACTGAATAGATATATTATCATTTAAAAAAACATTATTTTCTATTTCTAGTCTTGCATTTTTAAGAACTCTAATTATAATATTTCTTCTTACTGTAAAATTTTCTCCTATATTAAAAAAAGCATTTTTATAAATACGTATATAGGATTTAGACAGCATATTAGGTAACTTTTTAAAAGAAATTTTATTAAAGTATAATATTTTATAAAAAAATAGTTTCAATTTTCCTTTAATTCTATCTATTTTATCAATTAACATTTTTTTAACTCCCTTTATAGAATAATCTTCTCTTTTCTTCTAGCTTTTCTTTTTCAAATTCTTTCGAACGTTCATAATTGTATTCTGCTTGTTTCGTTAACTGTTCTGTTGTAATATTTTTTAATATTTTATATATTGCTCTTGAGTTTCTTTTTTTTACTATAAAATCTTTACATAATAATTCCGGTATCCCTCCTGCATTTGACCCAATAGCAGGACAGGCTCTATTCATCGCTTCTATTAGCGCTCTTGGCAATCCCTCTTGCAAACTTGGTTGCACATAAATATCAATTGAATCAATCAATTCAAAGACTTTTTCATGAGTTAATGAACCTAAAAATACTACATTATCTTGAATACCATATTTACTAGCAAGTTTTTTTAGTCTACTATTATCACCTCCACCAGCCAAATAATACTTTATATTTCTTCCTTCTTTTTTTAGCTTTGCGATAGCTTTAAATACATATATATGTCCCTTATATTTTAATTCCACTGACGCAATTGTTGCCAATTTTAAAATTTTACTATATTTACATTCTTCTATTTTGTTCTTTCTATTTACTAATGTTTCTATATCTGTCTTGGGCAAATCCACGTCAGAACAAGCTACTTCTTCCCCATAAGTAGGGTATCTTTTCTGTAAGAATTTACTAGTAACATATAGAACCTTAGGTGCATTTTTTATGTATTTTTTATTTAAATAGTACATAATAGGAGCCAAAAATACACCAGTTTTTTTAGTGTGATTTATATATCCATCCAATGGGCATGCAACCATCTCAATTACATATTGTTTATTATATTTTTTAGCACTATTGCATGCAAATATACCAATAACACTAGGCATTCTAATAATAACAAAGTCTGTATCTTTTACTAATTTATCTATTTGGCTCTCTATCTTTTTTTTCTTTCTTATAGAATCTAATATGTTATTATATTCTGTTATTGGTTTTACTAATACATTTTCTCCATTTGTTATTTTATATCCTGTATAATTCCCCTTTTCTTGTGATTTATTTTTTTCTCTAGTAGATATAGTCATTTCATCAAAATATTGTAAATACCTATTTTTTATAAATTCATATGTTAATGTCATTCCAAAAAAATTTTGATTATCATCCTTTAATAAAACTGTATCAAAGAAAAAAGTAGCCTTCATATTATCCTCCATATTTTTTCTTAACAATATATATTTTTTATTACTTTTTTTCCTTCAATTTGTTATACTGATTATATTTTTTGTTAACTTGTATAAATTTTGTTTTATATTTTTTTAAGAATAGATACTGTTTTACCTAGTATTTCATTTCTTACTTCTTTTATTTTTATTTTCAATATATTTTTAATACTATCCTTATTTTTAATTAGTTCTTCTATTTTTTTTGTTAATGTTTCTGGAGTAATATCGTCCATCTCAACTATATATTCTTTTAAATTAAGCATTTTCATAATACCATTCGTCTTTTTTTCATAAGCAATAGCAACCGTTGGTATATACATACTAGTTGCAAATATATTAGAGTGCATCCTCGTTCCTATAAAAAAATCAAAAGTACCAATTAGCCCTTTTATTTGCATAGGTGATAAATCTTCCTCTAATATTATAAAATTTTCTCTTATATTTTCTTCTAATAATTCTTTAATTTCTTTAGCAACAATAGTATCATTGCCATTTTCTACAATAACTTGTGGAATATATATAAAACAAGCATTTTCCTCCTTTATATATTTTGTCATTGTTTCAGCTATAGCCTGCTTGTATTTTGTCATTGCTAAATTAGCACTTTCTTTAATATTTGGAAAATTCCATTTTCTAACAGTAATTCCAAATGTCACTTTATTTTTTAAATTTATTTTATCATTTTTGTATGTCTCTTCTCCAACCATAAAAGCCATATCTGGTACGATCTCATACTTATCTTTATTTAGAAAAGTTCCTAAATAATTATAAGTAATTTGTTCTCTTGCAAAAATATAATCAACTCGCTTTAATACCTTTTCTGTATATTTTTTTATAATTTTACTATTTATGGGCTCTATAGAAGTTCCCATCACCACTACCTTTTTTTTAAATATAGTATCTATATATATTTGAAATAGATGCATCAAACTATCATATTTCTTTCCACCCAAGAAGCCTCCTCCACAAACAATTATAACATCACTTTCGTTCAACACTTTGTAACTTTCTTCTTCTTGAATTAGTGATTTTAATGATATTTTTGAGCGAATATATAAATTACACATTCTAAAAAATAATTTTATTATTGCAAATAATTTTCCAAACTTTGTATGCTTATATGGAAAAGGGTTAAGCGTAGAACTATATACATTTTTTATACTCTCATCTTTACAATATCTTTTTTTATCCTCTTCAGGAGTAAATGAAAGTATATTAATTTCAATTTCTTTTCCATATGCTTTTTTCAAAATTTCTACTATTCCTAGTAGAATTCCAGCATCTCCTTTATTATACCATGTATACGCATTAGTTATTGTTATCTTTTTCATTTTTACTCCTCATATACTTTTTTGTATTCTTCTATTATCGACTTCATATTATAATTTGTAATTATATCGTTATAAGCATTATTAATTACTCTATATATATTTTCATCTTTATCAATATTATTCAATATATCCTGTAATTCTTCTATGGAATTGTATATATAACCATTTTTCGAATGTTGTATTACATCTCTATTTCCAATAACATTACTTACTATGCAAATTTTTCTCATATACATTGCTTCTAATAATGAGATTGGTAACCCTTCCCATAAAGATGTTAATATAAATATATTATTATCACATAAATTTTCTAATACTTTTTTTCTACTTAACCAACCTGTTACTTTTATATTAGAAGATGTAAGTTCAGATTTTAAATTTCCTTCTCCAATCCATGTAAATTGTTTTTGTGGAAATAGTTCTGCCACATCATTAAAGTCTTTCGGATTTTTTTGAAAGTCAATTCTCCCAACTGTACAAATTTTAAAATTATGATAATTTGTTTTTTCTTGATTTAAATCTTTTAGTTCGTTATTCAATTTATATATATTTATACCATTATTTATCCAAATAGATTTTTTATTTAATTTCTTTGCTTCTAAAAATTCTCCCTTAGAGCATCCAACTATAATACACTTCTTATTTATTATTGCTGCACATTTTTCAATCATTCTATATATTAATCTTTTAAATTTAGAATCATCCATCTTTAAGAAAGAAAAACCATGTGGGTTATACAACATTTTTATATTCTTCCTATGTATTCCTACTCTTCCTAATATACCAGCTTTCGATGAATGTAAGTGAACTATATCTGGATTTTCACTTTTAATAATTTTTCTTATTTCAATCATTGAAATAAAATCATCTTTTAAATTTATTTTTCTTTTTAAGTGCTTTACTTCTATGAATCTTATATTTTCATTAAAATAACTCTTAAAGTTATTTGGTGTTTGCTCTCTAAGAGCATATGCAACTATCACTTCATAGTCATCAACCAAATCATTTAATAAATCAGATAAAAAAGTAAATACTCCTCCTCCAAAGGATTCAACTATATGTATAACTTTTTTCTTTTTTTTAGCCATTATATAGCTCCTTCTTTTAATATTACTTTTTTTATTGTTTTGAATAGTAATTTAATATCTGTTTTTAAAGACCAATTATAGTAATATTCAATATCCATGTTCATTCTATCTTCAAAAGTTATTTCACTTCTTCCAGATACTTGCCACATTCCAGTAATTCCTGGTTTAGATTGAACTATAGTATGATATAATCTTCCCATATCTTTTTTCTCTATTGGTAAATATGGTCTTGGACCTACTAAGCTCATATCCCCTTTTAACACATTTATAAACTGTGGAAACTCATCTATGCTTGTGCTTCTAATAAAATGACCTACTTTTGTAATTCTTGGGTCATCTTTTAATTTTTTATATGTAGAATATTCTTCCCTAGCTTCAGCATTTTCTTCTAAGTATTTAGCTAATTTTTCATCGGCTCCAATTACCATAGACCTATATTTATATAATGTAAATTCTTTTCCATTTTTTCCAATTCTTTTTTGTTTGTAAAATAATGGTCCATAGTCTTTAGCTTTGATATTAGCTATTTTAATTCCTATTGACAATGGAATTAGAAGTATTATACCTACAATACTTCCTATAATGTCTATAAATCTTTTTAAAGCTTTTTCTATGTACAATAATGCTTTAGCTTTGTTATTGGCTTTAGCAATACTTTTATATTCATAGTTTTCTTCTATGTTACCAATATTTTCTACATATGCAAACTGCTCACTATTTGCACTCATTTTCTACCCCCAAAAATATATTTTATAAATTTCCTTTTTTATTTAATTTTCATATCCCGTTTTATTTATTTTTAAAAATTTTTTCATATTCTTCCCTATTTTAATAATATACTTCGTTTATTATACTATTTACACTAAATTTTTACAACCTTTTTTCTCATTTTATAACATGACTTTTATATTAGACTAAAAAATAGAAAGCATCTTCTATTTTTATGCTTTCTATCTATCAATTAACTGTTTTTGTATTTCATATTCTTTTTTTAAATCATTTACATTAATTTTTTTTCCAGTAACAATTTGTACTATTTTTTTGTTATCCTGTAATAGTTTTTTTCTTTTCTCCTTATCTGTACATTCATTTATTAAATCATACAATAATCTAACTTTTACTGATAATCCATTTTTCATTTCATCTTTTACTGATTTTAATATAGTAAATGTATATTTATCATAGTTCAGTTTTCCGTCATCATTAGACATATAAATATTTAGAAGAATAGAATATTCTGACATTTTATCAAAAGGTTCTTCTAATACTCCATTCGTACCTATAAAGTTTCCCAACGAAAATGCTATTAATTTACCATCTTCAAATTTTACTGGATGAATAACATGTTCATGATTTCCTATTATTAAATCTACTCCATTTTTTATTAAAAATTCAGCAGTTTTTCTAGTTTTTTTAATTGGTTGTTCATTATATTGTCCACCTTCATGCATACACATAATAACACAATCTGCACCTGCATCTTTACATTTTTTGATTTTAAGTTTAATCTCCTTTTTATATTTCCTGGAGTTTTCCACTCTTTCATATACCATTTTGTTAATTTGAAACATTCCTAAAGCTTTGGCTATTTTTCTAATAGCTCGTATAATTACTTTCCTACTTTGATACAATTTTCTTACAAAAATATTATTTAGCTCTTGTTTTTGAAATAAATTAACCTTTATATTTTTATCTTTATTATTTAAGTATACATGATTTGCGAAAGCATTTGTTCCATAGGTATATGCTAAAATAGCAATTTTAATTCCATTAATATCTTGCACGATTATTTTCTCTTCTTCATAAGATATGCCAGTATTTGCAATTCCGTATTTCATTTAGTGCATCTATAGTTTCTTTAATACCATATTTACCATTATCTAGGCAATGGTTATTAGCTGTAGTTACAAAATTAAATCCTGCATTTTTAACCGCTTCTGCAAATTCTATAGGACTTGTAAATCTATATTGTTGATATTTTATTTTTTCATTATTTTTTGTTATTGGTGTTTCTAAATTACCTACAGTAAAATCTGATTTCTCTAAATTTTTTTTTACATCTTTAAACATTCTATTAAAGTTGTATGTTCCATCGTTAACTTTATAAAAATTTATTGTTGAATTAGCCAACATAATATCTCCAGAAAATGTAAGTTTTACTTTTCCCATATTTTCACCTTTACTTTTTACTCAATATTTTCTTTAATATTTTTTTTGTTTTCTTTAATATTTTTTCTTCAAATTCAATATACTTAGATTTCTCATTTCTTAGTTTAAATTTTCTAAACCAGTATAAATCCTCAGGAGTTTTCTCATCTGTGTAATTCTCAATAAGCCTTTTTTGTGCATCTGAATAATAATTAGCGAAATTATACTTTACTAAATCTATTTTAGGCATTTCTTTCATCATTTTAGCTCTCTTCTCTTTAGTAAAATTGAAACCAAAATCATTTGGATCTTTTTTCTCTACTAGAATCTCTAATATAGTTCTATAACACTTTTCACACTCACAACAATTTTCTCCTCCAGATGATTTCCAACATACTCTTAGTTGCACAGATTTTTCGTTAGATCTTTCTAAAAACTTGCAAATATTATGAATTTTATCTTGGCGTGTATATTCATATCCGTCATGTACTATTTTACAACTTGCATATTTCACATAATTATCAATTGTTGGATCTGAAGCACAAACAATTCTCTTCCTTGATTTATCCGTATTTGATGAAGCTATATATAATATTTTTATTTTCTTTTCATACGCAATAGGTGCAATATGTCCTAATATAGCAATTCCATGTTGAAAATCATGCCACCATTCTCTAATGTTTTCTTTGCTAACACCATCGCTCAGTTTTTTGCAATTTAAAATTGTTCTAAAATTTGTCTTTAAAAAGGAATAGTCTAATCCATATTTCTTTGCTACTTCTATGTGATGCTTTTGTACTCTATTCCAACCAATTTCATCATCTAGCTGTACATCTGCTCCCCATATTGTTAATAATATGGGTTTTTCGTTTATATGTTGAAATAATGTACTAAACGCATCTACACCTCCTGAAAAAAGAGTTCCCGTATTTACTGGTTCATATAAATTTTCTTTTATTCCATTTACTTGTAAATTTCCTAGCATAGGAATTGTTGGATACATGTTTATATAACCATTTTTTATGTCTGGAATACATTCAAAAAACGACTTATCTAACTCGTTTATTTCAATTGATAAATCAAAAACCCAGCTAATAGGAATTATATTAGCTAAGAACGGAATTATTGCTATGCTATCTGGTACTTTTTCTATGTTAAATTCATATTCTATAAACATATTTTTGTCTAAGTTTAACAAATCCTTCCATTTTCCATCACATTTATAGACATACTCTATTCTATTATTATTTTTTATAATTTTTTGAACTTTTAAACAATCCAACCTATCCATTGTTATTCCCTTTTCTCCTTTTTAATAAATTTGCTTTTAAATATGCAAATGCTTCACTTTTTCTATATATAATGTATAAAATAATAATTGGTGCTATTACACATATAATCATTTTTAACAAAAAGTCCACATATAAATTAATATTAGGTATTACATTTGCAATTATATAAGTAACAGTACAAATAATAGATACTAAAATTAACCTTTTTATATATATAATAAAGTATAGCTTTGGTGATGATTTAAAATAATCTTTAAATATAATAAGAGGTTCTTTCCACCAAGCATAAATCATTCTTGAAACTACTGTAGCAGCTATAATTCCTGAAAGTCCAAAAAAGTATCCAAACAATATTGATAACCCAACATTAAGAATAGCTGTTACCAACGTAATATATTTTGTTTTTTTAAAAATACCAGTTGTTTCTCTATAAGTCCACAATGTTTGCCTACTGTTAGAAGTATAAAAATTAAATACAATCCATATTAATAATCCAAAGCTTAAAACATATTGTTCTCCAAAACATATTTCTACAAAATCTGGTATTAACACAACAAAGCAAATTGAGCAAAATGCAACTAACCAAAAATTATAAGTGTCTAAAATATTAAACATTTTTAATTGTTCTTCTTTTTTCTTAAATACTAAATAATTCCCAACACTTGCTTTTAAAGAAGTAAACACCATTGTTAAAAACGTAATAATCGATTGTATAATAGTATTATAATTAGAATAATATCCAACTGTAACTGTGCCTACAAAAATAGAAATAAGTATATTGTCTGTATTATTTTGTATAACTGTTCCTAATTTATAAAATGACATTGAAAGTAAATTAGAAAAAATATTTTTCTGTTCTTCTTTTGGTAATATTTCTTTTTCTTGCTGTTTCAAATATGGATATATTTCATTTGTTTTTTTAGCTTTGGCTATATTACTCAATAACGTACAAATTATGTTTACTACTAAATATCCTATAAAACTTTCAAACACTATTAATATAATTATTTGTAAAATTGCTAGTACAAATTGAAATATAATATCATATTTATTTATTAAATACATCTTTTGGTCTGCTGATAATAATGTAGTTTTATAAACGAACAAATAAGATATAACAGAATTTGCTAACAATAAAATGTAATATAAATAAATATCCGGCATTTCATTTGGAAGATTTATCAAATACTTTAAAAATGGAATTATTGCAATTCCAATTACTGTAATCATTAGTGCAATAACATAATATACTTTTCTGAAATAATTAATATATATTCTTATTTTATGTTCATCATTTTCTGCTAATGGCTTATATAAGCTATACATTAACGCTGTCGTCATACCTAGGTCTGCTAAAGATAAAATTCCTATTACATTCGTAAATAATCCATTCACCCCTAAATATGTTTCTCCTAACTTATATACAAAAACAATTCTTACTCCAAATACTACTGCAATTTTTACTATTTGCAAAATAATTGCATAGATAAGATTTCTACTTGTATTTTTAATCCTTGATTGCCCCATTTATATCTCCCCATTTAATTATAAATATATAATTAAGCAAAATATTAATGGTAAACATAATTTTACCATCATTCTTTAATTTTTTTATTATACTTCTTTATTCTATACTATTAATTGACAAAAATCAACTTGAATATTAGATATTTTCAACCTATACTAAATATTTCCATATAATTATCTTCTATTTTTTTCTTCCTACTACAACAAATCTTCCATCCTCTGTATAATATGAGCATGTAGTTAATGTAATTAATTCATCTCCATATTCTGCTATTTCATCAATATCATATATAGATGCTTTCTTTATATTTTTTATAAAATTGTTGTATTCTTTTTCACTTTCTGAATTCATAAAATTGTAATACTTAAATACATCTTTATTGTTTTTATTATACACTTTTGCTCTAAATACTGCTATAATATCGTACTCAGCATCTTCATTTTCTGTTGTAAACCTTATAATTGGGTGTTCCTTATAATACTCTTCTTTCACATACTTTGTTAAATCTGTAAACATTTCATTATTAATCATGTAATGACCATATATCATTAAGTTATTTCCTTTAATATCCCAATTATAGTCACTATCTAAAAAAATTGCACCTCTTTCTGCTTTACCTCCTTTATAATTATGTGTTAAATAAAATTCATTATCTTTTCCTTGCACTACAGGATAACTTATATGTGTATCTTTTATTTCAATCCATCCTACTATATTTTTATATTCCTTTTTTAGTTTTGCAACTTGCGCCATCCTTTTAATAGATTCCGCTTCCTTTTCCTTTCTAATTTCTTCTGCACTTTTTTCCTGTGCTTTTTGATTTTCTTCATTATTTATGTTGTCTTCATTTTGAATTTTCTTATTATCGTTTTTTTGTTTTTCACTTTCATTGTTATTCCCATCATTTGTTTTACTGTTTTTGTATTTTTCTTCTATTTCTTTAGCATCTTCTATATCAATTGAGTTTAATAAATCTCTTTCATTTTCTGCTTCTTTTTTACTTATAAAACTTTTTGCTATATATACACTTGACAAAATTATTAATAATATAAAAATTAAATATAGTATTCTATTGAAAATTTTATTTTTATTAAATTTTTTCATTATAAACCTAATATTCCTTCCTTACATTTTTTAAGTGATTGTAGTCATAAATTTTAACACACACGTTCTACTTAACTTTATATTTGTTTTTTATGTAAATAAAGACTGTTAGCATGTGATATATATTTGCTAGCAGTCCTTTTATATTTCTAATATAATTAATTAATATCATTAATATTTCACAGAGATTTATTTTTCTTCTTTTTTCTTCATATAAACAATTCCAGCTGTTGATGCTATAATTGTTAAAATAGCAAGTCCTAAATAACTTTCAACACCAGTTTTTGGAACATCATCTTTTTCTTCTTCATTTACTTCTGGCTTTTCTGGTTCTACTGGTTTTTCGTTTTCTATTTTAGTTGTTCTTGCATAAATAGTTGTGTCAGTATCTAATTTAGCATTAAAATCAAATGCATTTGTATAATTTTCATCTGTAAAGAATCCGTCTATTTCATAACCTTCTGGTACTTTTATATGAGACTTTAGCAATTCTGCTGTAACTGTTGCACCTTTGTCTACAGTTATTTTATTAGAATTTTCTCCTCTAATTAATGTTACAACAACCTTTTGAACATCTGTATTAGGTGTTGCACTTTCTGGTATAGCATTTTCTGAAATAACATTATTGTTTTTATCGGTTAATACAACTTTGTCACCAGCTATAACAACTTTATTTGTTGTATTTTCTGTATTTGTTACTGTAAACTCTGTAAGATGACCATTTGTAGCAGGACGAACTACGTTTTCATTTACATCAGATGTTAGTGTTCCATTCATAGTTAATGTCGGATTATTTGTAGCAGATGCACCTTTATCTATCTCTATACCATTATTAGTGTCTGCACCATTAAATCCTAAATGTAAGTCTATTACCTCTACATTACCACCATTTACTAAAACTCCACCATATCTAAAACCTACTATTGAGACATTATTTAATATAACAGTTGCGCCATCATATGCTTGTACACCATACTTTGGACCATTATTTAAATTTATGTTCTTTAATGTAAGTTTCCCTGCTGTCAATTGAGCTGTAAACATTGTTTGATTTCCAGATGTTGATGTCCACTCTGTAGAACCTGCAACAGTATATCCATTACCATCTATTGTAAGTGTTTTTTGAATTACAATTGGCTTTGTTACAGTTATGTTGTTTTGAATCTCAACTGTGCCACCATCATCAACATTTTCTATTGCTGTAATTAAACTCTCTTCGTCTGTTGCTGTTTCTGTACTAGCCGCATTACTCACAACTGGAATACAAAGTAATACTAGCATAGTTAATGTTAAAAATAACACTATTTTAATTGTGTTTTTCATTTTAAACCTCCTAAATTGTATTTTATAGTAACCTTATTAAAATTAGTTTTACTATATTTATAATTTATTTTGTCAATTTTTTTGTTTTTTATTTATCTTTTCAAAATTAAAATTTTCCAAATTAAATAGTATATCTTTTTCATAAAAAAGGAGATACTGTATTTGAAATGTACCATAAAGTTAAACTTTTTATCTAACTTTTTTTGGTTCAATTCAATTAGTATCTCTATATCTTTTTTTAATTAATTTATTTAATATAACATTTCATGAGCACTCATTATACCAAATGTTCCAATTCCCACAGCAACAAATATTGCTATCATTATAATAACTAATAAAGCTACAATAAAATATGACCTAGCATAATTTTTTCTGTTAATGTTTGAATTGTCAAATGCATAAATAATTAAGAATATCCATCCTATAATTGGTATTGCAAAAAGGATGTTATAACCAAAGTATGCCCATGGTGAAAGTGGTCTATAGTATGGTGGAATACTTGGATCGTTTTTGTAATTATAGTTAGGATTTGGATTTTGGTTGAAATTACCATTTTGATTGTAATTTCCATTTGAAACATTGTTAGCATTATTATTTTGGTTCATATTTTTCTCCCCCTTTTATTATATCTATAATTATTGTTAGTTAATATAACAAATATTATCTAGGATTTTTAATTGCTGCTTGTGCTGCTGCTAAGCGTGCTATAGGAACTCTAAATGGTGAGCATGATACATAAGTTAATCCAACATTATGACAAAATTCTACTGTTGGTGGATTTCCTCCGTGTTCACCGCAAATACCAAGTTTTATATCTGGTCTTGTTTTCTTTCCTAAGTCAACTGCCATTTTAACTAATTTGCCTACACCTTTTTGGTCTATTTTTGCAAATGGGTCAAATTCATAAATTTTCTTTTCATAATATGCATCTAAAAATTTTCCTGCATCATCACGGCTAAATCCAAATGTCATTTGTGTCAAATCATTTGTACCAAATGAGAAAAATTCAGCTTCTGTAGCAATTTCATCTGCTGTTAATGCTGCTCTAGGTATTTCTATCATTGTTCCTACATGATATTCTAATTCTACTCCTGCATTTGCAATTTCTTTATCTGCTGTTTCTGTAATTATATCTTTAACATATTTTAACTCTTTTAATTCTCCTGCAAGAGGTATCATAATTTCTGGAACTACATTCATTCCTTCTTTATTAACATTTATAGCAGCTTGAATAATAGCTTTAGTTTGCATAGCACCTATTTCTGGATATGTTACATCCAATCTGCATCCACGGTGTCCCATCATAGGGTTAAATTCATGTAATCCAACAACAATGTTTTTAAGCTCGTCAAATGTCATGCCCATGTCGTTTGCAAGTTGAGCAATTTCTTCGTCTGTATGTGGTAAAAATTCATGTAATGGAGGATCTAATAGTCTTATTGTTACAGGATATCCTTTCATTGATTTATATAACCCTTCAAAGTCTTCTCTTTGCATTGGTAGTAGCTTATCCAATGCTTTTTCTCTTTGTTCTACTGTTTTAGATACTATCATTTCTCTTATAGCTGCAATTCTTTCTGGTGCAAAAAACATATGCTCTGTTCTACATAAACCAATTCCTTCTGCTCCAAATTTATATGCAGTTACTGCATCTCTTGGAATATCTGCATTTGCTCTTACTCCCATTTGTCTATATTGGTCTGCCCAATTCATTAGCTTTTCAAAATTTCCTGAAATTGAAGGCTCTTCTGTTTCTATTCTTTCTCCATATACATTTCCTGTTGAGCCATCTAAAGAAATATAATCTCCTTCATGGTACACATTTCCTTCTGAATCTGTAAATATTTTTTCTTTTTCATTTATTGAAACTCCATCACATCCTGATACACAACATGTTCCCATTCCTCTTGCAACAACTGCTGCATGTGATGTCATACCACCTCTTAAAGTTAAAACACCGTGACATACATTCATTCCGTCTATATCTTCTGGTGATGTTTCAAGCCTTACCAAGATTAAATCTTTTTCTCCTTCGTCATGTTTTCTTACTGCATCTTCTGCTGTAAATACAATTTTACCTGTTGCAGCTCCTGGAGAAGCAGCTAATCCTTTTGCAATAACTTTTGCAGCTGTTAATTTTTCTTGATTAAATACTGGATGCAATAATTGTTCTAATTGATTTGGTTCTACTCTTAAAACAGCTTCTTTTTCTGTTACCATACCTTCGTTTACTAAGTCAACTGCAATTCTTAAAGCTGCTGTTGCTGTTCTTTTTCCATTTCTTGTTTGTAAGAAATATAATTTTCCTCTTTCTATTGTAAATTCCATATCTTGCATATCTTTATAATGCTCTTCTAATTTACGAGAATACATTACAAAGTCATCATATGCTTGTTTATTTACTTCTGCTAATGTTTCTATTGGCTGTGGAGTTCTAATTCCTGCAACAACATCTTCTCCTTGTGCATTCATTAAATATTCACCAAATAATTTATTTTCTCCTGTTGCTGGATTACGAGTAAATGCAACACCTGTTCCGCAGTCATCTCCCATATTTCCAAAAACCATTTCTTGTACATTTACTGCTGTTCCCCAATCTCCTGGTATATCATTTAATCTTCTATAAGTAATTGCTCTTGGATTATTCCATGAACGAAATACAGCTTTTACAGACTCTATTAATTGTGCTTGTGGCTCTTGTGGAAATTCCTCGTTTATGTGTGTTTTGTAAATTTCCTTAAATACACTAATTAACTGTTTTAAATCATTTGCATCTAATTCTGTATCTTGTTTAACACCCTTAGCTGCTTTTATCTTATCTATTTCTTCCTCAAATAATTTTTTTGGTACCTCTTTTACAACATCACTATACATTTGAATAAATCTTCTATAGCTATCATATGCAAATCTCTCATTTTTTTGCGCAATAGCTTCTACAACTTTATCATTTATACCTAAGTTTAATATTGTATCCATCATACCTGGCATAGATGCTCTAGCTCCTGAGCGAACTGAAACTAATAGTGGATTTTCTACATCTCCAAACTTTTTGCCAGAGATATTCTCTAGTTCTTTTAATGCTGAAAAAATTTGATTTAATACTTCATCTGATATTGTTTCTTTATCTTCATAATATTTTATACATGCTTCTGTTGTAACTGTAAATCCTTGAGGTATAGGAAGACCAAGGTTTGTCATCTCTGCTAAATTTGCACCTTTACCTCCTAATAGTTCTCTCATTGAAGCATTTCCTTCTTTAAATAAATATACATATTTTTTGTCCATTGTTTCCTCCTTAAATAAATTTAATATCTATACATAACATGCGTAAAAAAGCACATATTATACATACTATTTCATATGTTTCGGCTTATGATGTTTACCTAATTTATTGTTTTTATTTCTTCTTATTGATGATTTTCTTTTAATGTTCTCTAATTCTTCATTATTATCCTTGTCAAAATAAGATTTTGGTTTATTATTATCTTGTTCATAATATTCTTGTTCATCTAACAAATCTTTTTGATTATATTTTATCTTACATTCCTCTGGCTCTATAATTTTCGGTTCTATAAAGCCATCATCTTCTTCATAATCATTAAATTTTAAATTTTTATAAGTGATTATTTCACTTGTATCTTCTATTTTATTTTCGCTTATTCTATCTTCTTCTATTTTACTTATTTTATCTTTATTTGTTTTGCTTTCAGTTACTGTATTTTCATTTGTTTTATTTTCAATTACTTCATTTTCTTTTGAAACTATTTCGTTAAATTCTTGTTCATCATTTTCTTTTAATAAAGCATTTTCTGCATTACTATATAAATTGTGTTCACTAATATTTTCATTATTGTATAAATTTTGTTTATTATGTTTTTTAGTTTTATTTACTAATTCTTCAATATCTTCGGCCCTTATTCTATTATTATTGTCTAATGCTAGCTTAATTTCTGCAATATTTAGTGGCTGTGTATTTTCCATATATTTGTTATTTGATGAATAGCTACTTTCTTCTGCATAGCAATCTTCTTTATATATTCCTATTTTTACTAATATTGGATATACTTTACTTCCAAAAGGTATCATTAAAATGTCTTCTTTTTTTAACGATTTTGTTAATAATATCATAGCCACATAAATTAATGCACCACAAAGTATTGATATAATTGTTGCAATATTTCCATTAATTACTTTAGAAAGTCCTGCATTTATAAAATATACAAATACTCCCATTGTAACAGCTGCTATAATTGGTTTTACAATATTGTTTTTTAATTTCAAATTCAATCTTATACTTTTTCTTAAGCTTGTAAAACAAATTGTAAATGCTACAACTTGACATACAATTGAGCTTATTCCTGCCCCTATTATTCCCATGTTTGGGTTACTAATTAATACTATATTTAATATAAATTTAATTAATGCTCCAACTGCTAGAGCAATTGCAGGAGTTTTAGTTTTGTTTAATCCATATAGTCCTCCATTAATTGTTTGGCTTAATGCTATAAATATCATCGAAATAGAATATAGCATTAAAATATTCGCTCCATCAGAAGCTGTTGGATAAATTAAGTTTAATATTGGTTGCGCTAGTGCAATAAAACCTGCAGCACAAGGTAAAACTATTATAAGTGATGAAAATAGTGAAAAGCTTAATCTTTTAGAAGCTGTTTTATAATCTTTTTTTGCAATTGCTGCTGCAATAGCTGGAGTAAGTGCTGTAGAAAACGCCACATTTATTGCTACTGGAAGTCCTACTAAAGTATCCATTTTTGCCAGAATACCAGTCATATTCATTGCATATGCTTCCAGTGCCTCTTTCCCCCCTGTAATTATTGATGCAAATGCAGTTTGAATACATCTACTAACTGTTGAAGAATCTATTATTGGATTTACAACAGATATAACAGAACTAATTGTAATTGGTATAGACATTGCTAAGATTGCTTTTAATAATTGCCCATTTGTTTTATTTCTTTCTGGTGAAATTTGTTTTTTGCTTACTCTTATTTTTCTTCTCTTATAATACAAGATTAAATACATAAATGTAATTATAATAGCAAGAGTTGAAGATAAATTCCCTCCAGCTGCCATTATATAAGGTTCTTTACCTATTAATGCATATACAAATGTTATAGATAAAACACAATTAAAAAATTGCTCTAAAATCTGTGATGCACTTGTTGGTTTCATGTCATTTTGTCCTGCGAAATATCCTCTAAATACTGCAGATGCTGCTACAAATACTATTGCAGGTGCTAAAACTTGCATTACATATTTTACATCTGGTACATTAAATACTAGTGTTGCTATTGGCTCTGCTGCAAAAAACAATAATAAAGAGAATGCTAATCCTAAACTTACAAAAAATGTCATACTTATTTTAAAAATTCTTTGTGCACCTTTATTGTCTCCTATTGCTATTCTCTCGGAAACCATTTTGGAAACAACACTTGGAATTCCTATAGATGAAAGCGCTAAAAGTAGCGAATAAATTTGATATCCCGTAGAATAATAACCAAGTCCAGTATTTCCAAAACCTTCTGCATTTGTAATTACAAGTCTATATATTAAACCTAATAATTTTACAGATATTTGCGCAAACATTAATATTAAAACGTTTTTCATAAATGAAGCGCCTTTTTGTTTTACTGCTTTTCTCAAAATTTTCTTCCTTTCGTATAATTATGCACTAAATTATATATAAGTTAATTCATATCCTAACATATATACAATAACTTACAATAATTGTTATTAATTCTTTATACTAAATTTAAAAATTTAGTATATTTTTTATAATTTCAATAAATAAGATCTTATTTTTTCTCAAAATTAAATTTAGGCATCATACCAATTTTATCTGGTGTATGCTCTGGTAATTGATATATATCATGTCCAGGGAATTCATTACCTTCTACAAATAAAGGTCCATCTGGTGTAAATCCAACATCCCAACCAGCATATCCCATTTCTGGAACAACTTTTGCTGCTCTATCAACCATTTCTAACACTTTATCCCAATAAGGAAATTGAAAACCTTTTATTTTAGAACCTGTCTCAGGGTGTGTTACATAAGTATTTTTCATTTTATCAATAGCAACTTGTGTAACTACACCAGTTTTTTCGTCAACAGGTGCAACCATTCCGTTACTGTTAAAATTATCAACAAATCTTTTTCCTGTACCAATTCTAAAATATGCACATATTACATGTGTTACTAATTTTAAATTTTTTCTTTCATCCTTTGGAATTGTTAAAATTGACTTCCCATCTTCTGTAGTAACTATTGTAACCACTCTTACTGTATTTATAGCATGTGGATTAATTTTTGCTACATCTTGATGTTGTTTTATAATTTCTTCTAATTCAAAATTAGAACTTCCTTCTGTTAGGTGGTCATATATTTCATCCAAAGTAGCATAATTTTTAATATTAATTTTTTCTATTCCTTTTCCACAACCTCCATCTATAGGTTTTGCCATAAATTCAGTATGTTTATTCATAAAATCTATAATCTTATCCTTTGGAGTTCCATTAACTTTTATCCAATCTCTTTTTAAATACTCATTAAAAATTGTATTAAATTCATCTTTATTTTGAAAAATGTGAAGATAATCTAAATCACAATATTTTGTAACTAAATCATTGTTTCTTCCTCTAGTAAGATATGTTTCTCTTTGTGCAGGTGTCAAATTATACATTTCAAACAAATCATAGTCCATATATCCTGCACCATATTTTCTAGCACATTTTTGCATATCCATAAAAATTCCAAATTTAGTTTTTCCTGTTTTATTATGAATAGAGTTTATTTTTTCTTTCATAGCTTTAGTATCCATTGATTTAAGCCTTTTTAATATATATTTAATATTTCCCAATTTTACAAATCTCCTTTATAATTTATACTTGTTAATTATATACTAAACGTTTCCTTAATTGCAACATATAAACACATTTTTTTAGTTAATTAGAACCAGACTAGTTTTTCTTAAATTAAGGAGAAAATAGTCTGGTTCTAATTTTTTAAGCTATTCATACCATTTAACTAGCACATTTTCATTAATTTTGCTTGCATCAAATCTATAATGCCCTATAACTTCCATATTATTATATTTGAAAAAGTCTTCTTCTCTATTTGGCTGCCCTCCATTATGGATTATATACGTCTGCCCTTTTGAATTTCTTTTGTCTGAAACAATTCCAATATGTTCTTCATTTCCAAATACTACAATATCTCCAGGTTGCCATTCTTCTATCTTATTAATATCTAATGTTAAAGATTGCGCATATTTTTTGAAAAATATATCTAAATTTCCCACTCTTCTAAAATCTATGTTTTTATCTCTTGTTTCTACATAAATATATTCTTCTAAATTGTTTTTTATATCATTATCTACCATATCTCTTAAACAATAACCTGCATTTTTAAAAGCTCTCCAAACTACATCTGTACAAACTCCTATATTATTTGGTGGATATCCTCCATTACCAAAATATTTACTATTATATGTCGGATGATTTTCTGCATCACTTCTAGCACCTAATAATATATCTTTGTAATCATCTATTCCATTGTTATTATAATCTATAGAACTTTTTATAGTATTAATGTTAAAATCTTTTGCTGTATATACTTTTTGTGGAATTACATTAAATTTATAAAGTTCATAAACTAATATAACTATTGTTATTGCTAAAATAATACATAAGATAATAAAAATAATTGGAAGTTTCTTTTTCATATATTCCCCTTCTTTATATATATTTTTTTGTTTCTATTCATTTTTTTATTTTTTATATTTTCTTTATAATGTTTTAATTTCTTTTAACATTTTATTTCCATGAATATTTTTATACTATATTCCAATATATTTAAATATAGTAAGATATATTGGAATATAATCTAATATATTAAAATATATCTAAATATTAATTGTTCTCCAATAATTTTAAAAATTTCTCATGAAATTGTGGTGCATACTTTTTTAAATTAATTGGTTTTAAATTTCTATCTGTAAAGCAATGTTTTGTTTCTCCTGTTAAAACTATGTTTCCATTTTTCTTGTCTGTAACTTCATATCCTATAGTCATCCTCACTCCAGTATACTCTTTTGCATATGTTTTGATTAAGATAGTATCTCCAAAAGTAACATGATATTTGTATGTACAGTTTACCCCTAATACAGGAATAGTTATTTTATTTTTTTCCAATAAATCAAATGGCATGTTCAATACTTCTAGCCATTCTGTTCTTGCCTCTTCCAAATATCTTATATAATTTGAGTGGTGTACTACTCCCATTCTATCTGTTTCATAATAATTAATTTTTCTTTCATATATAAATTCCATATATAATTTCCCTTCTTTTTTATATAATGCATATTAATTATATATCTTATAATTATATTTTGTAAACATTTTTTATGTTCTCTTTCTTCATTATCCAAAACATGTATAAATCTTTCATACTCCATATTGGTCAATGCTGTTACTTTTTCTGTCTTTTTTAAGAATATTGACTTCTTTAAATTGTTCTATAATTACAAAAATAACTTTATTTTTTTTAGCAAATAATATTATAAAAATATTAAAATTATATTGACGTTATTATACCTTTTAAGGTATAATATATTAAGATAATATCAAAAGGAGTAATAAGTATAATGTTTGATATTGAATTTTACGAGGACAAAAACGGAAAAAGTGAAGTCTATGAATATATACAAAAACTAAATAAAACTAATGGAAAAGAAAACAGACAAAAGTTAAAGAAAATAAATATGTATATTGATTTATTATCTGAATGTGGTCTAACCCTTACTGAACCTTATATAAAAAAACTTGATAAAGAAATATGGGAACTAAGACCATTAAGGGATAGAATATTATTTGCTAGTTGGTGTAATAATAAATTTATATTGTTAAGCGTATTTATGAAGCAGACACAAAAAACGCCTCAAAGTGAAATAGAAAAAGCAAAAAGATTATTAGAAGATTATAAAAAAAGGAGTGATGAAAATGAGTAAATTTAAAAATTGGAAAGATGTAAAAAAAGAACTAGACTTTACACCTGAAGAAATAGAAGAAATGGAACTTGAAAAAGAAATTATAAAAGCTACTATTGAAGCAAGAAAAAAAGCTAATTTGACACAACAAGAGCTAAGCGAAAAAAGTGGTATTATACAACCTTCTATTGCAAAAATTGAAAACTTTGTACGTACTCCTCAATATACTACTTTAATGAAGATGTTATATGCTATGGGTTATACTTTATCAGTAGTGCCACTAGACGAAAAAATAAAAAAAAAATAAAGAAGCGGAAGTAAGACAATAAAACAGTTTCTTTAAGAAGTATTAAAAATGAACTATAATTCAAATAAACCAAATGAAAAAACAAGAACGAATGCACCAATAGTTGATATTGGTGCATTAATATTTGTAATATATAGTAAAAATCTAAAAAATACTTAGTATTGGTACCGATGGTGGGACTCGAACCCACATGGTTTCCCGCCAGATTTTGAGTCTGGTGCGTCTGCCAATTCCGCCACATCGGCATATACAAAATACTTATATATAATAACAAAAAATATTATAAATTTCAAGCAAAATTTATAATATTTTTTATTTCATATATAATAATATTTATCTATTATTTTAAAGCATCTAGGATTGGTGGTAACATTTGTTTCTTTCTTGAAACAACGTTTTCTAACATTGCTGTGTGGTTTTCTACTGGAACACCGAATGCTTTTTCTACTACTGGTGCATCTGTACCTAAAGAAATTATCTTAGAATTTGAATTTATAATATCTGTTGCTGCAAATACATAAAAGTCTAAGTTTTCTTTTTCTATGTTATTGTTTATAGCTTGTTCAAAATATACTTGATTTTTAAATATAGAGTCTAAATCTGCTGTATTTACTTGAGCAATTCTAAATTTCTTATTGTCTTTTTCAAATAATTTTGAATCTATATTTATTACTTGTTCTGGTGTAAAGTCACTAATATCTGTACCAGCTTTTAACATATCTACACCATAAACATTTATATCAAGCCCTGTTATCTCTTCTAGTTTTTTAACAACTTTTTTATCATATTCTGTTGTTGTTGGTGATTTTAAAACTAATGTATCTGATGCAATAGCACTAAGCATTAATGTAGCTATTTTTTTATCTATTTCTATATCGTTTTCTTTATATAATTTATATAATACAGTAGCTGTACATCCAACTGGTTCTGCTCTATAGTATAATGGATTTGATACTGAGAAGTTAACACAGTGGTGATCTACAACTTTTAATACTTTTGCATTTCCAATATTATCTACAGATTGTACTGGGTCATTATGGTCAACCAAAATAACTTCTTGATTATCTGGTATTTCTGAAACTAATTCTGGTGCATCCATTCCTAAATAATCTAGAATAAATTTTGTTTCTTTATTAACTTCACCTAGTCTTACAGCTTTAGCATTTACATTTCCTAATTTCTTTTCTAAATTTTCCATTATCATTGAAGACATTATTGTGTCTGTATCTGGGCTTTTATGTCCAAAAATTAAAACATTATTTTCCATATTAAATCTCCTTTTACTAATAGATTTATTTTATGTCACTCACAATAGTTATTATACCATAAATTGGGTAAATAGTCAACAATTTGCTTTTTATATTATGTCTACCTTTTTTTGTTACAAAAACATATGTATTTCTTACTTTTAATATTAATTATTTTTTATCTATGTAAACTCTATCTACCCTATTTGATATTCCACATAATATATCATGTACTATTGTATTACATTTACTTGCAACTTCTTCTAAAGTAATATTTTCATTATCCCAAATTGCTACATCATCACCTACTTTTATATCTGGAATTTTTGAAACATCAACCATAAAATTATCCATACATACTACGCCTATAATAGGTGCTTTTATACCATTTATACATACATACCCTTTGTTTGAAAGCTCTCTTCTTATTCCATCTGCATATCCAACAGGTACTGTAGCTATTTTGGTATATCCTTTTGTTACATATGTTCTACCATAACTTATTGATGTATTTTCTGGAACATTCTTTATATATGCTACTTTACTTAAAAGTTTAGTACATGGTTTTAAATTAAGCTTTTTTTGTTCTTTTCCTCTTGATGTGTGACCATACATTATAATACCTGGTCTTACCATGTTATAGCATGCATAAGTATAATCTGTTATTCCAGTACTTGCTAAAATATGTTTATACTTAATTTCTATATTTCTTTCTGATAGTTTAGTTAATAAATTATCAAATAGACTTATTTGTTTATTAGTATAATCTTTTTCTTCATCTGGTGATGCTAAATGGCTATAAATTCCTTCTATTTCAATATTATCTAATTTTTTTATATTTTCTATAGTTTCTATATCTTTTTCAAATTCACTACTATCTGTTGCTATTAATCCAACTCTTCCCATACCTGTGTCTATCTTAATATGTACTTTCACTGTTATTTTCCTATCTGCTGCACATTTATTAAGTTTTCTAGCTATTTCATATGTTGAAATTCCAGCAGTTAAATTATACTTTATTATATCCTCTACTTCATCTTCTAATATTTCATTAAGTACCATTATTGGCATTTTAAATCCATGATTTCTTAGTTCTATAGCTTCTTTTATCATAGCAACAGCTACATATTTAATGTTATTTCTTTCTAGTAAATCTTTTAAAGCAACAGCTCCTAGTCCATAAGCATTTGCTTTTATTACTGGTAAAAGTTCTATTTCTTTTCCCATACATTGCTTTATTTGTTTTAAATTATATTCAAGCTTATTTAAGTCTATTTCTAATCTATTTACGCTCATTTTATCTAAAGTTCTCCTCCTTTTTATTTTAAAAAACCCATTCATTAAAATTATATAAAATTTTAATTTTATACATCATATATCATATTTCATATTTTAATATTTTATATCTTATATCTTAGAAAACATATATAAGATATGTTTAACTATTTCATCTTTTCTTTCATTTTTAAAAGTGTATTTAGTGCATCTATTGGAGTTAATTGATTTAAATCTATTTTATCTATTTCATGTGCTATTTCTGCTAATTTATAATTATACATATCTAGTTGTCCTGCTGTTTCTTTTTTGTTTTCTTTTTCTAATTTCTTTTCATTTAATACATTTTTTCTTTCTATTGAGCGTAATACTTCGTTTGCTCTTGTTGTAACAGCCTTTGGTACACCTGCAAGTTTAGCAACATGCACACCATAACTTTCGTCTGTACCACCTGATATTATTTTTCTTAAAAAGATTATATCTTCACCTTTTTCTTTTACTGCAATTGAATAGTTTTTTACTCCTTCTAACTTTTCTTCTAACTGTATAAGTTCATGATAATGTGTTGCAAATAAAGTCTTTGCTCCACATTTTTCCTTATCTGATATATATTCTGCAACAGCCCAAGCAATTGAAAGTCCATCATATGTTGATGTTCCTCTTCCTATCTCATCTAATATTACTAGACTGTTTTGAGTTGCTTCTTTTAGTATTGTTGCAACTTCCATCATTTCTACCATAAAAGTACTTTGTCCCATACTTAAATCATCCGATGCGCCAACTCTTGTAAATATTTTATCTACGACTCCAATTTTAGCATAGCTCGCAGGAACAAAACTTCCACACTGTGCCATCAAAGTAATTAATGCTACCTGTCTCATATATGTAGATTTTCCTGCCATATTAGGTCCTGTTATAATAGATAGTCTATTCTCTTCTTTATCTAAATATGTATCATTTGGCACAAATTCACTTCCACCTATTATCTTTTCTATTACAGGATGTCTTCCGTCTTTTATATCTATAATTCCACTATTATCTACTGTTGGCATTACATAATTCATATCGTCTGCAACTGTTGCAAATGATGCTAAAACATCTAATATAGAAATTATATTAGCAGATTTTTGTACCCTTTGTACATTTTTTTCTATTTCGTCTCTTATTTCAACCAAAGCATTATATTCTAAATTAATTACTTTTTCTTCTGCACCTAAAATTTCATTTTCAAGTCTCTTTAAATCTTCTGTAATATATCTTTCACAATTTGCAAGTGTTTGTTTTCTTATATATCTGTCTGGAACTTGTGATAAATTTGATTTAGTAACTTCTATAAAATATCCAAATACTTTATTAAATCCTACTTTTAAACCTTTTATTCCAGTCTTTTCTCTTTCTTCTGCTTCTAATTTTAGCACCCAATTTTTTCCGTCTGTTGTAGCTGTTTTTAGTCTGTCTATCTCCTCGTCATATCCTAATTTTATAAGTCCTCCTTCTTTTACACTTATTGGAGGCTCATCTACAATTGCTTTGTCTATAATTGCGTATATATCTTGTAACTCGTCTAATTCTCCATATAAATCTTTTAACATTTGAGATTTTGCTTTACTTAAAATTGTTTTTATTCCTGGAAGTTGTGCTGTAGAATTTTTTAAAGATATTAAATCTCTTCCATTTGCACTTCCATAAGATATTTTACTTGCTAATCTTTCTATATCATAAACTTTTTTAAGTGAATCTACTATATCTCCTCTAAGAATTATATCTTCTTTAAGTTCTTTAACACTTTCCAATCTCCTATTTATATGACATTCATCTATTAGTGGGTCATTTAGCCATCTTCTTAAAAGTCTTCCCCCCATTGATGTTGAAGTTTTATCTAAAACCCATAACAAAGTACCTTTTTTACTTTTATCTCTTAATTTTTCTGTTATTTCTAAATTTCTTCTTGCATTTATATCTAAACTCATGTACTTTGATGTATTATACAATAATATTTTATTTAAATATTCTAAGTTGTTTTTTTGTGTATCTACTAAGTATGCAATTAATCCATTTGCAGCAGTTATTGCTAAAATATAGTCATCCAATTTTTCTATTTCTTTGTCATCCTCATTAACAATTCTACTTCTTTCTTTTATTTCATTAACATTTTGGCTAAAACCATTTGATTTAGAAATATATGTTTCAAATCTTTCTTTTATTTTTATGATTTCTTCTGTTGAGTTAAACATAAGCTCATTTACAACTATTTCAGATGGACTATATCTTGAAATTTCATCCATTAACATAGCAAAATTATTTGTATCGCGTATTTGTGTCATTCTAAAATCTCCTGTAGATAAATCACACACACTCATACCAAAATATATTCCATTTTTGTAAATTGCCATAATATAATTATTCTTTTTTTCTTCAAGAAGGTTACTTTCTATTACAGTTCCTGGTGTTACAACTCTTATAACATCTCTTTTCACAATTCCTTTGGCTGTTTTTGGGTCTTCTAGTTGCTCACATATAGCAACTTTATAACCTTTTGAAATTAACCTTGCTACATATGTTTCTGCTGCGTGATATGGAATTCCACACATTGGAGCTCTTTCTTCTTGTCCACAATCTTTTCCTGTTAGTGTAAGTTCTAATTCTCTTGATGCTGTAATTGCATCATCAAAAAACATCTCATAAAAGTCACCTAATCTATAAAATAGAATACAATCTTTATACTCTTCTTTTGTTTTTAAATAGTTTTGCATCATAGGTGAAAATTTATCTATATCTTTATCCATTTACAATAGCTCCCTTCAAATACCACATATGTTCTGAGGTTATTTCTACATCCACTACTTTGCCTATACCTTTTTCTTCTCCTTCAAAAATTACTACTTTGTTAGAATCTGTCCTTCCTGTATATGTATTTTCATTTGTTTTACTTCTTCCTTCTACAAGTATTTTTTGAATTGTACCTACATATTCTTTATTTCTTTTTTCTATTTGATTTTCAACTAAAGCTTTTAGTCTATCAAATCTTTTATGTTTTACATCATCTGGAACTTGATTTTCCATTTTGTCTCCAGGAGTTCCAGTTCTTCTAGAATAAATAAACATATAAACTTGTTCAAATTTAACCTTTCTTACAACATCCATAGTATCTTCAAAATCATCTTCTGTTTCTCCTGGAAAACCTACTATAATATCTGTAGAAATAGTTAAATTTGGTATATTATTTTTCATTTTTTCTACTAAATTCAAAAACTGTTCTTTTGAATATTTCCTATTCATAACTCTTAAAACATTTGTACTTCCAGATTGAAGTGGAAGATGTACAAGTTTACAGACTTTATCGCAATCTCTTATTGCTTCAATAACGTCATCTGTAAAGTCCTTTGGATGAGGAGATACAAATCTAATTCTTTCTATACCATCTATTTTATTTACAGCTCTTAAAAGTGTTGCAAATGAGTTTACTCCTTCATATTTCTCATATTCTATATTTTTTTCATTTTCTACTCTTAGATATGAATTAACATTTTGCCCTAAAAGTGTAATTTCTTTATATCCTTGTTTTGCTAAACATCTTACTTCTTCTATTATATCTTTTGGAGTTCTACTTCTCTCTCTCCCTCTTACATATGGAACTATACAATAACTACAAAAATTATTACAACCATTCATTATTGTAACAGATGCCTTTATTTTGTCATCTCTTCTTATTGGAAGTCCTTCGATTATTTCTCCGTCTATATCTAATATATCTTCTAATTTTTTATTAGTTGTAACTGCCTTATATAAATTTTCTGGAAATTTATGTAATGTATGTGTTCCAAATAAAACATCAACAAATGGATAACTTTCATGAATCTTTTTTATCATTTCTTTTTCTTGCATCATACATCCACCAATTGCTATAATGCTATTTCTCTTTTCTTTTGCTTTCTTTGCTTCTCCAAGTTTTCCAAATAGCTTGTCCTCAGCATTTTCTCTAATACAACATGTATTAAATATAATTAAGTCAGCATTATTCATTTCAGTTACTTCTGTATATCCCATTTTCTCTGCCATTCCGCACAACTTTTCAGAGTCATTTTCATTTAATTGACATCCCATAGTTAAAATATAATATGTATAATTTTTTCCCTCATTTATTTTTGCCATATTTTCTATATAAGCTAATTGTTCTTCTATTTCTACTTTATTTGCTTCAATATTTCTCACGTTATTCCTCCAAATTTATTATTCTCCTATAATACTTATGTATTATAACATATAACTTTACATTTTGCTTAACTTTTTTGTAATTTTTAAAATTTTGTTAATAGTATTTTTATCTATAAAAAAAGAAGTCCACTAAAGTAATTTCAATCTACTTACTTTTATCATATGAACTTCTTTCTTATATTAAATTACATTGTTTAAATCTTACTTTTTAAACTCTTAAATTATATGGATTATCTTTGCTACCATCTCCACTTGTTATTTTAAGACTATTTTTTAAAGTAAATACTGGTCTAATTGAAAATTCGTTTTGAAACCAATCACTACCTCCATTAGAAGTTATAAAAAAACATTCTATTTCTCCTCTTGAACTACGTAATCTAAAAGAATCTCCACTGGTTAATCCAACAACTTCTCTAGATGCAAACCAGTATGAAGTATTAGCTGATGATATTCCCAATTTCTTCATTTGATTACTATCTGTAATATAATTGTTATCTTGATTTTTCATAGTATATCTATTGTAATAAGTTGTACTTCCACCTTCATCGTATGGATTAGTAGGATTACTTCCTACTGATCTAGCACTAGTTGCATATTGTGTATTTAGATATTTCTCAGCTGAACTATTTAATTTCGAAATTGCATTATTATAATCATCATCACCTGTTATTGTTATATCATCTATTGCGTTTTCTGATATTATTTGTATTCCATAATTTGACGTAGGACCATATAATACTATACATTTAATAGTTCCGATTATTAGCCGTTATATAATTTACATAATTTCCTTCCTTGAGTGTACCTTGAACATTTCTTATTATAGTTGTCCCATTTATAGTTTGACTTCCTTTATTCCCAGCTTTATCAAAAGTTTCAACTTTAATTGTATAAGTTGTTCCTTCTGCTAACTCCGAAAATGTATACACATTATTTTCACTTGTTGCTTTTTCTATTCCATTTAAATAATATTTATAAGTTCCGTTTGCTTTGTAATCCACTTTCATTATCTATCGCTTGTACATTCACTGTTATACTATCATGTGTTATTGTTCCTCTGTTTACTGTTACTATTGGAGCTTTTATATCTTTTATATCTATATTTACTGTTTTACTTCCATTTGTTCCATCAAATAGTCTTCCATATACTATTTGTCCATGTTGTAAATTTCCTATTACACTTCCACTTGTTGTGTTTGTCCAACTTCCTTCTGCTATTTCCCCTATTTGATATTGTAATGTATATCCTGTTTCACTTGTTGTTATTGTTGTACTTGCTTGTCCATCTCTCCATTCTACTGGACTAAATTGTACTGCTCCTTCTGGTAATTCTCCTGTTATTGT
>OFMI01000216.1_pt1 | contig 55367 bp, 58 predicted proteins | sample 1541741 | NCBI WGS metagenome assembly OFMI01 (sample SAMN04209219, study PRJEB22552) | human gut metagenome | biome: gut; material: feces | host: Homo sapiens | place: USA: Oklahoma | reverse complement strand
GCGCCACCTTGCCAAGGTGGAGGTAGCGAGTTCGAGCCTCGTCACCCGCTCCATTCGTTAACTGAAGGAACGCACCCCGCGTTCCTTTTTTACAAGATAACTTCATATGGTGCCGTGGCCAAGTGGTAAGGCAAGGGTCTGCAAAACCCTGACTCCCCAGTTCAAATCTGGGCGGCACCTCCATCGTCGCTGCGGACTGTATGTCGTTCGCAGCGACTTTTTTTGGTTCTCTGTCAATCGTTGGGGTAGGAACAAAAGAGAAAAAAGGCTCTATGTCAATCGTTGGGGTAGAAGCAAAAACAAAAAAGCCAGTCGTGTCGGGGCAAAAGCTCCGGCACGATTTTGATTCTCTGTCAATCATTGAGGGATAGGAAACGGGACATATCATACTAGAATCTGATAAAAAGCTTTAAAAGCTTTTTATAGCGCCGAGGACGCGTCAGATTCTGCATGAGACGGCGCAGCGTGCGTCAGCACGATGCGAGTGTGCGTAGCACACGGGATTCCTGATTAAATGTTTTAATCAGGAATCAGTATCAGATCATGGCGGTGGCGCACGCGCCTCGTCTGAAGAGGTTCGTTTGCAGCGCATCAAAATTATATCCCCCTACGGGGCTTGCGGTAGTCTTGGGTACTTGCTAAAATTAACGCCGTAATCAACAACCAAAACAGAAAAATGGAGGACAGATAATGAAACGCTTTTTCACGCAATTGCTCGTCTGCGCGCTGGTGATTAGCTTGTTTGCAGCTTGCGCGGCCAGTACACCGAATGATGCCACGTCCGAGAACCCTGCCGGAACGACTGGAACGACTGGTACGACCGATGCCGCGGAAACCGGCTTTACGGTAACCGATGTAGAGGGAAACGAGATCTATTTTGAAAAGCAGCCCGAAACTTTTGTCGTTGCCAACTATATTTTCAATTTTCTGCTGATCGGCGGAAAAGACAGCCTCAGCAAGGTTGTCGGCCTGACCAAGGACGGATGGGAGGACACCCGCTATGGAGAATATCAGGCTCTGACCGAAGCCTATCCCGAGCTTCTGGATATCAAGAGCATCGGCGGCTATCATGATGATGTCCTCGATCGGGAACTGATTCTGGAATTGAAGCCTGATTGCCTGCTGATCAACAAATCTCAATACACCGAAAACGAGACCAGTATCCCCGTTTGGACGGAGGCGGGAATCAAGATCGTTGTTCTCGACTATCACAAGATGATCCTCGAAAACCACATCAATAGTACGCAGATTCTGGGCAAGCTGCTCGGAAGAGAAGCAATTGCACAGGAGCTCTGCGACAGTTATACGAACGGTATCAACACTGTGCAGGAGAGAGTGGCTGCTCTGTCTGACGAAGAGAAAGATATCAAGGTCTACATGGAGCTGGGTAATCAGGGCATCGGAACCATCGGCAACAGCTATGACGGTATCCTGTGGGGCGCTATCATTGACAATGTGGGCGCAAAGAATCTTGCCGATGGCAAGCTGCCTGATTCCTATGGTCCACTGGACAAGGAATATATTCTGGAGCAAAACCCGGATGTGATTATTATCGGCGGTGCGATTTGGTCCGGCGATGAGAACAACGACCAGATGCGCATGGGCCTGACCATTGATGAGTCGCTGGCGCAGGAGCGCCTGGCTGGCTTCGCGTCCCGCGATTGGTTTGCAGGGCTCAAGGCTACTCAGAATGGCGAGATCTACGGTGTGGATCACGGCTCTCTGCGGAATATTCTGGACTATAATTTTACCGTATATATCGCAAAAATTCTTTATCCGGAGGCCTTCGCCGATGTGGATCCTCAGGCCGATTATGCAGAGGCGTTGGCCAAATACCTGCCAGAGGTAACAGTGCCCGGCACCTTCATGATTAAGCTGAACGCTGCGAACTGAGCGTCGCAATCGGAATCTCTTTGCGGCAGGGGGCGAAATTGGACGCCCCCTGCCGCTGCATGGAATGGGGAATTATAATATGGGACACCCTTCTGCAAAATCCATATATAAGAAGATCAATTTGAAACGGCAGATCGTCCTGCTGCTTTCCGCAATTTCGGTCCTGACACTGTTAGTGACAGATCTCAGCGTCGGCTCATCCAGTCTGTCTTTTTTTCAATGTCTCAGACTGCTGCTCGCTGGTCCAAAGACAGAGGGAACCTATAGCCTGATTGTTTGGGGCGTTCGCCTTCCTATGACACTGACCTGTATGGGTGTGGGCGGCTGCCTGGCCATTGCGGGTCTGCAGGTCCAGACTATTACCAATAATCCACTGTCCAGCCCCTATACTCTGGGTATTTCCTCCGGCGCCAGCTTCGGCGCTGCCATCGCCATTGTGACGGGCATCAGCATCTGCGGCTTTCAGTGGATTGGTACGGCGCTGACTGCTTTTGCGTTTGCCCTTTTTGTCACGATGACAATCTTTGTGCTTGGCAGACTGAAACGGATGTCTGCCCATACACTGGTTCTGATCGGAATCGTTATGAATTTCTTCTTTTCTGCCCTACAGCAGTATCTGCAGTACAGTGCAAGCGCAGAGATAGCACAGATCATCTCTAACTGGACGTTCGGAAATCTGTCCCGCGCGAGCTGGACCAGCGCTGGTGTGGGGCTGATCGCCACGGCGCTTGGTATGCTTTTCTTTGCCGGAATCAGTTGGAAGCTGACAGCCTTCAGTGCTGGAGAGGAGCGTGCCAAAAGTCTTGGCATTCAGGTAGAACGGCTGAAAATGGCGGTTTTTTTGGCCAGCTCTCTGCTGATTACTGCAGCTGTTGGTTTTATTGGAACGGTCGGCTTTGTGGGACTGGTAGCTCCCCACTGCGCACGGCTTCTGGTCGGGGAGGATCAGCGCTATCTTATGCCGACTACCACCATGTTTGGTATGGTAGTGATGCTCGCCGCCTCTACTGTATCCAAGCTCCTGTCGGAGGGGTCTATGCTTCCGGTCGGCATTATTACCTCCATTGTTGGAGTGCCCTTCCTCTTCGTGCTATTGATGCGGGAGGTAAAGTGATGGATCGTTTATTGAAAACACGAGATATCACCGTGTGCTTCGGAGATCATGTTGTGCTCGATCATATATCGGCCGATTTTCATGCCGGTGTGATGACAGCTGTAATCGGCAGTAATGGTGTCGGTAAGACGACCTATCTTAAGGCCATTGCCCGGCAGCTCCACTGTGGGGGTGAGGTCCAGCTTTATGAAAAAGGCGTAATCAGTACAGACCGGAGGGATATCGCCTATGTGCCGCAGCTTGGTTCTGTGCAGACGCGGCTGACAGTTTTTGAAATGGTCCTGCTGGGGCTGGCAAACAATCTGAAATGGCATGTCGGCGACGAGCAGCTCGAGCGCGTTTACGAAACGCTGGAGGAGCTTGGAATTGAGCAGCTGGCAAAGCAACCGTTTGATACGCTTTCCGGCGGGCAAAAGCAGCTTGTATCCATGGCGCAGTCCTTCATTGGGAATCCCAAGGTGCTGCTGTTGGACGAGCCGACCTCTGCCCTGGATCTGCGCCATCAGCTGATCGTGATGGAGCTGGCGCGGAAGTATACCAGAGAGCATAATGCCATTACTATTTTTGTTGTACACGATCTGATGCTTGCCTCCCGTTACGGGGAAAACCTGCTGGTACTCCATAATCACAAGATCCACGCTTATGATTCGGCGGTTTCCATCCTAAAGCCGGAGCTTATTGAGACGGTTTACGGCGTCAGCAATCGGGTCATTGATCTTCCGGAGGGCTACCAGATTGTGCTGCCTCTGCACCCGACAGATCAGAAAGGAGATCATACATGAATTTGCAGGAAAAAATCACCAATGGATGGGAAATCTCTGCTAAGGGTTACAGCAATATCGTTCAGGACGACTTTCATTCACCTGGAAGAGAGATCTGGACAGATCTGATTCTCTCCAGGGCGCCGCAAAAGGGCCCAATGGAGATCCTGGACGTGGGTACGGGTCCGGGTGTGTTTGCTACGATTCTGAGTCTTGCCGGTCATCATCTGACCGGGATTGACATTTCTCCCAAGATGCTGGAGCAGGCCAAAGCCAACTCGGCCCGATACGGTGTTAGCCCCACCTATCTGCTGATGAACTCGCAGGAGCTGACCTTTGCGGAGAACTCCTTCGATATGATTGTCAGTAGGGATGTGGTTTGGATCATGGAACACCCGGAGGAGGTTTATGCCAGCTGGCTGCGGATTTTGAAGCCCGGCGGCCGTATTGTTGTCTTTGATTCTGGACATAACAAGGATAACTTTTTAACTAAATTTGACCACAACAATGAGGCGTATCGGGAAGAATACCGGCAGAAATTTGGCCGGGAACCTGCGGTCTCCTTTGAGCAGGGCCAGTATGAGGCGGCCCGCGGCTGGAAACGGGAGCTGAAGCTCACCTATGAAAGCCGCCCGGAATGGGATGTGGCTGCGTTGGAGCGGCTGGGCTACAAAAATGTGCGCTGGGAGAACGTAGTGCCGCAGATATCCTATAGGGAAGAGCTGCGTTTCCAGAACGAAGGAAAGGTATATTTCAGACTCTGCGCCGATAAGAGCATTTGACAGAGTATTCATGAGTATATAACAGAAACCGTTCGCTCCAGATTCCGGTTGCGTCTTGACGCAAGAGAGAGTTTTTGTTACAATATGACCGGAAATTAATTATGGAGCGAGTACAGTAGCTTTAACAACAGACGAACGGAAGAAAGAATCGCAGGAATCTGACCCGCGAGCACGGCTCTGGCCGCTGCCACAGTGCGGGGAGTTATTTGCATAAGCGAGAAGCCGCAGTCATGCGGCTTTCTCAAACGGTATTAGTTAGCAATAACTAACCATTTACATGATCCATAGACATCAAGGCCATTTAGCATCTTGCTGCAAGGACGGACCCATGAGAAAATCAAAATTACCGGGAAGAAAATGCGGGCGTTATAACCGCTTCTGCTATATATGAGTAAAGGGGAGAGGAAGCATGCTGCTGCAAACGATTCTGGAAGGACTGGGACTGGGTGCACTGCTGGCTGCGGTCTGCGCTGTCGGCATCCGCAAGGGGGCTGTCGGCATGGTGCATCTGTATGACCAGACGGTGCAGGAGCGGTGCATTGTACTGGGGCTGACCACAAAGGAGAGGATCAAACGAAACGCGCTGTGCTTCAAGGCAATCTGTATTCCAATCTATCTTGCTTATGTGCTGCTGTGTGTATGCCATCAACGGCGCACATACCTTTTGGGACGGCTTCTGGCGGTGCTTTGTGATCCTGTCCGTAATGAATCTCATCGACCGGCTTGGCATCGATGGCTATTGGGTCGGCCACACCAGCGCGTGGGTGATTCCGGGGACAGAGGATCTGACGCCGTATTGATATGACGAAGTGTCCCTATCACGATGCCTGCGTGCGGTACGGCTGTCTGGAGCTTTGCCGCTGCTTCTGCGACAGCGATGACATCACCTACGATGGAATGCACCCGAAGCTCCTCTGGCGCCGCACAAAAACGCTGGGCCGGGGCGGAGACTGCTGTGATTTCTGCCTGAAAAGGCTCTGATTTCGTACAGCAAAAAATGAAAAGGGGCAATGACAATTGAAGGTTACAGCATTGGACGAATCGGTCATTCAGGACATCGGCCATGCCTTTGGTTACTATGATTATGGATCGGAGAGCGGCCTGATCACGGCATTTCCAAGCCGGGATGCCGCCGCGTCTTTTATCTGCGGCTATGTGCGCATGGCGCTGCAAAGCGGAATGCTCTATACCACCGGAGAAAACAGGGAAGGCTTCCTCGCCTGTTTGCTCCCCGGTCAGAAAATTCCCTTGACGGCCAGACTTCCTCTGGCGAAGGGGCTTTTGGGCGCAATGAAGCCCAAGAAGCTGGTTCGTTTTGCCGGGGTGATGGCCAAGGGCGGTTCCGGGCTGCGCAAGCAGCTAGACAGGGAAAAGAAGCCCTATTTGTATGTGGGACTGGTTTGCGTGCGGGAAGCCTATCAGGGGCGCGGCTTCATGCGGCAAGTGATGGAAATGGCCTTTGCCAAGGGCAACGAGCTGGGAGTTCCGGTGATCCTCGATACCGATGCAAAGTCTAAGTGCGAGAAATACAGGCATCTTGGCATGGAGCTGGCCGGTGTCCGTCGATTTGGCGATAACGGAGTGCTGTATGATCTGATAAAATATCCGAATCCGGCAAAAGACCGGAGGCAATGCCCATGAAAATCACGATGCTTGCCATTCTTCTGATGATGCTGGCATACTTTCTGGTGTTGTACGGCGCAGTGGGATTCATCCAGAACAAGCGCTTTTTTGGCTCTGCGCCGCAGGAAAATCTGGCTGCGATTCCGGATAAAAAGGAGCGCTTTCGCGACGCACATGGTATCGGCTGGGGGATTGAAGCCGTCGCCGTGCTGCATCAACGGGAAGCCATTGTTTCCGGCGGTGCATACCGTATTGAGATGGCCGCTATTTCTCGATGATTCGCTTTCTACAGGTTGACCCCCTGCTTTCGCTTCCTGAAAGCAGGGGGCCTTTGACAGAAAGAGCCGCCCTCGGTGGGCGGCTCTTTGGATAGATCGGGGATCAGAACTCTGCGGGGTTCTTTGCGGCAGCTTCTGTCTCGGCGGCAGCGGCGGCCTTGGACTTGCGGACGGCGTCGCGGATGAAGAAGACGGCCTCCAGAATGCTGAAGACAAAGGCGATGCCAAGGTCCTTCAGAACGCTGGTTCGGATCTCCGCCTCCGTCAGGAAATCGGGAACGGATGCCAGGGCATCGCGGAACGCGATATCGTAGGTTTCCTTGAGCGCATCAAAGATCTCCTTTGCCAGACCGAAATATTCGGCGGCGACGATCATCAGCATGGTGAATACGACGGCGAGGATCGCGCCGTGCACGGTGTTCTTCCGGCCGGAAAACAGGCCATAGCCGAAGTAACCGGCGGCCATGCCGACCAGCGCGCTGATCCACGCAATATAGCCGAGCTGCAGCAAGCCGAAATGGACCAGGCCACCGGCGGCGGAGAAGAGCAGCGCGCCGAGCACACCGAGGGCGATGTTTTCGCGGCGCTTCACCGGAAGCTCCGCAGGGTTGACATAGGGTTCTGCCATGGGAGGTACCTCTCTTTCTTTTCTGTAAGCCTATTCTACCATGCCGGGCAGGAGAAAGCAAGAAGTAGTTATTCCTCCGTCGGCACGATGGAGCAGCCGTCCGTGATGCCATAGGTGGCGAGCAGGCGCTTTGTGCCCGTGTCCGTTACCGGGCGAAGCAGGCGCAGGTGCTTTGCGCCCCCGGCACGCAGCGGGCAGATCGCCTCGCCCAGAAGCTGCGCCGCCAGCCCGCAGCCGCGGTGCTCCGGCAGCAGGGCCAGATGCAGCAGCGCGCCCTCATCGCCGTCCAGGCGGCGCGTGGCGACCATCCCGGCGGGGGTATCGCGCAGCATGGCGATGCGAACGCGGTCGCCCGGCTCCGTCTGCGGGCAGCCGAGCGCGGCCAGCAGGGGAGCGTCCTCCGGAGCTACGTCGCGATACCACATATTGAAATCCAGATAGCGGCTGCCGCGCCACCAGTTCTGGCGGCCGAGCGTCGAAAGCTCCGACGTCAGGTGCGTAGCGTCGTTCAGCGAGATCAGCTCATAGCTGCCGTTTTCCCAGTGCAGCTCCGTGACGGCCGTGTTCTCGCTGTGGCTGACGCCCTCGTCCTGCCCGGGGAAGAACAGCTCCATCAGCGCGCCGCGCAGGACCATGCCGTGAGAGAAAATGGCGATGGACTGTCCTTCGTGACGGCGGACGACGTCGTCCAGCCCGGCAAGGAAGCGGTGTGCATATTGCAGGAAGCACTCCGCGCCCTCCACATACCAATGGTAGGAATCGTGAGAGAAGGCGTGCAGCTGCGCGGGATAACGTCGCTCCAACTCGCCAAACGGCGTGTCCTCCCACGGGCCGAGGCCGACCTCGCGGAAGCGCGCGTCGCGGTGGAGCGGCAGGCCCTTTTGCCGGTAAATGGCCGTCGCCGTCAGGCAGGTGCGCTTCAGATCGCTGGCATAGACCGCGTCGACGGGGATGCCTGCAAAGCGCTGCGCCAGCGCCGCGATCTGGCGGCGGCCGTTCGGCGTCACGCAGGAATCATATTGGCCGTGGATGCGGCGGAAGACATTGCCCTCCGCCTCCGCGTGCCGGATCAGGTAGATTGTTGTCATAGTCCGTTCCTCTCTGTGCATGGGATTTTCCTTCAGTATAGCACAGCAATTCAAAAATGAAAAGTGACAGACGGTCAAAAAAACTGCCGGCCAAAGGCTTCGGAGGGGAAGAAAAGCAGGAGTGGAAACCGTCAGGGTCTCCCTTCTCGTTCCATCACTCCTGCAGCGGCAAAATTGCAAAATAATATTTCAAAATTTCATTTTTGAAATTTCGAAAGCAGCTTGGCAAAAAGCTGAAGTGTTTTTTTGCGCAGGCGCGGGCATGCTAACCGTGCAGAAAAGCGTGAAGGGAGGAAGAACGATGCAGGTACGATCCTTTTTGCTGACGCTCGGCCTCGGCATGGCTGCAGGCGGCACGGTAGCGCTGATGCTGCCGCGGCAGTCCGGCGTGCGCCGGGAGGCGCAGAAGGCCGCCGATGCCGTGGAGCAGACCATCACGGATGCGGTGCAGAAACTGAAGCCCTGACGGCCCGATGCTGCGGAGGACCTCCGCAGCATTTTTTATCGCGGCGTGCAGCAGGACTTGCGGGAACGGAAAAACCATGCTATAATTATGGCAGAATCTCTGCAAAAAGACCTGCGGCCAATTATAGGCAGCAGGTCTGCAGCTTATCCCAAAGGTCCTTTCGGACTTTTTCGCCAAGCCGTTTGCAAAAGTGTAAAATAGAATTATTATTTTGCATTTTTTTGCCGCTGCGGCGGGTGAAAGAACGCGAAAGGACACCCTGACGGTTTCCGTTCATTCTTTCCTTCCCCCGATTTCCGGTCCTCAAGCATGATTGCGGCACAGAGCGTCTGTGCCTAAATAAAATTTCAGAAAAGAAAAGGAGACGAAGATGAAGCATTCGCTGACCTCCGGCTCGATCTGGCGCGGCATGCTGTTTTTTGCCCTGCCTATCCTGCTCGGAAACATTTTCCAACAGCTCTACAACACAGCTGACGCTTTTATCGTCGGCCGCTTCCTGGATAAGAACGCCTATGCTGCCGTCAGCTCCTCCGGCAGCCTGATCTTCCTGCTCGTCGGCTTTTTCAACGGCATCGCCGTCGGCGCGGGCGTCGTCATCGCACGCTACTACGGCGCGAAGGACAACGAGAAACTCCAGACGGCCGTCCATACGACGCTGGCCTTCGGCCTGACGGCGGGCATCGTGCTGACGGTGCTCGGCATGACGCTCACGCCGCAGCTGCTGCGCCTCATGAAGACGGATGCGGACGTGCTGCCGAACTCCATCGACTATTTCCGGATGTATTTTGCGGGCTCCATAGCCATCGTCATGTATAACCTCTGCGTTGGCATCCTGCAGGCCGTGGGAGACAGCCGCCACCCGCTGTATTACCTGATCCTGTCGTCGCTTGTGAACATCGCGCTCGATCTGCTGTTTGTCGGTGTGTTCCATTGGGGGGTCTGGTCTGCCGCACTGGCCACGAGTATTTCGCAGTTCGTGAGCCTCGGCCTGTGCATCTTCCGCCTGTGCCACTATGACACGGTCTACCGTGTGTGCCTGCGCAAGATTCGCTTCCATCTGCCTATGCTCAAGCAGGTTATCCACTTCGGTCTGCCCTCCGGCGTGCAGAATTCCATCATCGCCTTTGCAAACGTCATCGTGCAGAGCAACATCAACGCCTTCGGCTCGAACGCCATGGCGGGCTGCGGCACCTATGCCAAGCTCGAGGGCTTTGCCTTCCTTCCCATCACCTGCTTCACAATGGCGCTGACGACCTTCGTCAGCCAGAACCTCGGTGCACATCAGTATGACCGCGTGAAGAAGGGGGTGCGCTTCGGCATCGTCTGCTCCACAACGCTGGCCGAGTGCATCGGCGTGGTGCTATTCCTGCTGGCAGAGCCGCTCGTGGCCATTTTCCAGAACGACCCCGCCGTCATTGAGATCGGCGTGCGGCAGGCCCATGTGGAGGCGCTGTTCTTCTGCTTCCTGGCCTTTGCCCACTGCATCGCGGGCATTATGCGCGGCGCGGGCAAGCCGACGGTGCCGATGTTCATCATGCTTGCCATCTGGTGTGTGCTGCGCGTGGCCTACATCTCCATCGTCGTGCCGCTTGTGGCCAAAATCGACGTCATCTTCACGGCCTATCCGCTTACCTGGGGCGTGAGCTGTATCATTTTCCTCATCTACTTCCTGAAATCCGACTGGCTGCATAACTACGACCGGCTGGAGCAGAAAAAGGCGCTGCTGTAACACAATTTCAAACCGGCCGTCCGGGTTTTCCGGGCGGCCGGTTTTACCGAGAAAAGCCCCCACCGGCGCAGCCGGTGGGGGTGGTTTCTACAACGAAAAAGCAGCCCTTGCGAACAAGGGCTGCTTTTGGAGCTACTGGCCGGACTCGAACCGGCGACCTGCTGATTACGAATCAGCTGCTCTACCAACTGAGCCACAGTAGCATGGCGCGATTTGCGTGAATTATTGTACTTCATTTTGCGGAATTTGTCAAGCCATATTTTTGGTTTTTCGGAAAATTCGGTTTTAGGCCGTTCTTGTGAAAGCTGCACAGCATTGTGTCTCTGCATGACGGATTCTTCGTCGGTTTTTGGGATTGACTTTGAATAAAAATTGATATAGAATGTATATAAATTCAAACGATAAAGCGGACACGCTCCGCCGGAACATGAAGGAGAATGAAAGCATGAAAAAATGGATCGCCCTGACGCTGGCCCTTGTGCTGGCGCTGTCTCTGTTTGCGGGCTGCGGCAAGGGCGCAGACGCAGATGAAACCGATTATGCATCTATGTCCATCGAGGAGCTGAAGCCCCTGCTGAAGACGGTCACGGACGGCAAGCTGACCGTCGCGACCAGCCCGGACTTCGCCCCATATGAATTCTATTCCATCGATGAGAACGAGAATCCGACGCTGGCCGGCTTCGACATCGCGCTTGCACAGTACATCGCCGATTATCTCGGCCTCGAGCTCGAGATCATCCCCATGGACTTCGACGGTACGCTCAGCGAGCTCAGCGCGAAGAAGGTCGACCTTGCGCTCTCCGGTTACTCTCCCGATCCCGCCCGTGAGGACAAGATGGACTTCTCGGATATCTACTATGTCGGCGGCCAGTCGTTCGTGACCGTGCAGGACAAGGCGGATTCCTTCTCCACGCTGGCCGACGCCAACAAGGCGGAGTACCAGATCGGCGCGCAGCTCGGCTCCATTCAGGCCGACCTCGCCAAGGAGAACACGCCGGACGCCGATATCGTGGAGCTCTCGAAGGTCACGGACATCATTGCCGAGCTGCTGAGCGGCAAGCTGGACGGTGCGTTCATCGAGACGGTCGTTGCCGAGGCCTATGCCAAGAACTATCCGGAGCTGTGTGTCAAGTTCGACGTCCCCTATGAGCAGGAGGGTTCCGTCGTCGGCGTGAGCAAGGACAATGGCGCACTGCTGGCAGCCGTGAATCTCGCCATTGCCGCTGCCAAGGAGGACGGCTCCATGGACAAGTTCGTCGCCGAGGCCAACACGCTTGCCGAGGGCAACACCTACGAAGGCCTGCTCGACAACCAGGGCTGACGTGCATCTGAAAAAGGAAGGAAATTACAGACTTCTCCCGCCGGAACGGCGAGAGAAGTCTGCCTGTCTGTCAAAATAAAAAAGGAGGGACCCCCGTTGCTTTCTGTCAATGGCTTCCGCGCCGCCCTGCGATACCTGACCATGTTCAAGGAGGGCATGATCTGCACCGTCTCGCTGTCGTTCCTGACGGTCGTGTTTGGCTTTCTGCTGGCCCTCGTGCTGGCGCTGATGCGCATGAGCCGCGTTAAGCCTCTGAGCATTTTCGCTTCCATCTATGTGGAGGTGTTCCGCGCGACGCCGATGCTCGTGCAGCTGTTTATCATCTACTACATTGTGTTCGGCGGCGTGAATCTGCCGTCGTTCAAACTGTTCGGCTTCATCCGCTTTGAGCGCTTTCTGCCGGGCGTCATTTCGCTGGCGCTGAACTCCGCTGCCTACCTCAGCGAGATCATCCGCGCCGGTATCCAGAGCATCGACCCCGGCCAGTCGGAGGCCGCCCGCAGCCTCGGCCTGACGCGCCGCCAGACGCTGCAGTCCATCGTGCTGCCGCAGGCCATCAAGAACATTCTCCCGGCCATCGCCAATGAGTTCGTGACGATCATCAAGGAGTCGTCCATCTGCTATACCATCGGCGTGCAGGAGATCATGTCCGCCGTGAACTCCGTGAAGTCTGCGACGTTCTCCATTGGCGAGCCGCTGATCATCGCTGCCTGCGTGTATTTCTGCCTGACGTTCCCGACGTCGAAGATCATCCAGTATTTTGAAAGGAGAATGAGCCGTGGCGACCGCAGATAATGTCATCATCTCCGTGCAGAATCTCTGCAAGTATTTCAAAAAGGACGCCATCCGCGCGCTGGACGGCATCTCCGTCGATATCCGGCAGGGCGATGTCATCGCGGCCATCGGCCCCTCCGGCTCCGGCAAGAGCACGTTCCTGCGCAGCCTGAACCTGCTGGAGACGCCGACGAGCGGATCTATCCTGTTCCACGGCGTCGATATCACGCAGAAAAAGGTCAACATCGACCAGCTGCGCCAGAAGATGGGCATGGTCTTCCAGCATTTCAACCTCTTCCCGCACCAGACCATCCTGCAGAATATGACGCTGGCGCCGGAAAAGGTGCTCCGCGTGCCGCACGAGGCCGCGTCGGAAAAGGCTCTGCAGCTGCTGCGCCGCGTCGGCCTTGAGGACCGCGCTGACGCCTATCCCATCCAGCTCTCCGGCGGCCAGAAGCAGCGCGTGGCCATCGTGCGCGCGCTCATGATGGAGCCGGAGGTCATGCTGTTCGACGAGCCGACCTCCGCGCTCGACCCCGAGATGGTCGGCGAGGTGCTCGACGTTATGAAGGAGCTGGCGCACACCGGCATGACCATGGTCGTCGTCACGCATGAGATGGGCTTTGCCCACGAGGTCGGAAACCGCGTGCTCTTCCTCGATCAGGGCAAGCTCGTCGAGGAGGGCACGCCGGACCAGATCTTCGGCGCGCCGAAAAACCCGCGCCTGCAGGATTTCCTTGCAAAAGTGCTTTGAGTTTCAAAAAACGGGATCGCCGACCGAATAAAAAAGAAGGCAGTGCCAAATTTGCACTGCCTTCTTTTTGCACGATCCGATGCTCGCTGTGTCTACCGACAAAAGATATTCCGGGCTTTGCCCGGAGCGATATTTTTCTATTCGGAAAGTGATATAAAAGCCGCCTGGCTTTTGTGATATTCTATTCGCCGCTCAAACTGCCGCAGGCAATATCACGATGCGAAGCATCATTTCACTGTCCGAAGGACAATATCACTCGCTGTCCGGCGAATATAACTGAGGCGCACTTCCTTGCGGAGTGCGCCTCTCGGCGCGGTAGACGCTCGGGGAGCAGCCCTCGCTGGCGGCAAACACGCGCGAGAAATAGAGCGCGTCCGGGTAGCCGACGGACCACGCGATCTCGGAGATATGCATCGTCGTGCCGCGCAGCAGGGTGCGCGCCGTTTTCAGCCGGGTCTCCCGCAGCAGGGCGGTGGGGGAGCGGCCGAAGCGCTGCATGAAGCCGCGGTAGAGCCAGCTGCGGCTCACCCCGGCAAAGGCGGCGATGTCGTCGACGGTGATGGGCTCGGCGTAGTTGTTCTCGATATAGGCCGCCGCGCGGTCGATGACGTCTCCGCGGTCCTCTGGGCCTTCCCGTCCCTCGATGAGCTTGCCGAGCAGCAGGTAGGCATAGCCCAGCATCTGCGTCCGGCTCCACGCGGACTGGCCGCGCGCCTCGTAGATCGCGGTGATGTAGCGCTGGAACGTCCGCCCGAAGTCGATGTGCAGCACGGGCGCGTCCGGGCGCAGGTCCGTGCGCGCCAGCAGGGCGGCGGCATCCGGCCCGCTGAAGCCGAGCCAGTAGTATTCCCACGGCGATTCCGTGTCGGCCTCGTAGCTCACCACGACGTTCGGCCAGACGAGAAAGACCTCGCCCGCGCGCACGGGGAAGGCCCGCCCGGCCGCCGTGAACGTCCCGCGGCCGGAAACGACGTAGTGGATGAGATAGTGATCCCGCACGCCCGCGCCCCAGCGGTAGCCGGGTGTGCATTGCTGAAACCCGACATTTTTTACCGACAGCGGCAGAACGGCGCCGTCGGATTTATAGGAATTCTTGAAGTAAACTGCCATGATACCCGCCTCCTGTATCAGAATACCACAAAAGGCAACAAATTTCCATATCAGCGCTTGAAAATTCCATTGCATCCGCAACATATTTCCCTAAAATAGAGATATCGGTAATAAAAAGCGATCAAAAAGAAATCACAGAAAGGTGCGTCATTCCGATGTACGAATCTCTCAAGAAGCGATTTACAGATCAGTTTGGCACGAAGCCCGGCTTCGTATTCTCCGCACCCGGCCGCACGGAGATCGGCGGCAACCACACGGACCATCAGCACGGCTGCGTGCTGGCGGGCGCCGTGAACCTCGACACCGTGGCGGCCGTCGCCCGCAGCGAGCGCGGCGCGATCCGCGTGCTGTCCGAGGGCTATCCCCTCTGCGAGGTCTCCCTGTCAGAGCTGGAGGCCGTCCCCGCCGAGGCGGGTACGACGAAGGCCCTCATCCGCGGCATTGCCGCGCGGTTCGCCGCGCTGGGCCATGCGCCCGTGGCCTTTGACGCCTATGTGACCTCCACGGTGCTGCCGGGCAGCGGCCTGTCGTCCTCGGCGGCGTTCGAGGTCCTCATCGGTGTGATCCTGAACCACCTCGGCAGCTGCGGCCTGACGGCTCCGGAGATCGCGCAGGTCGGCCAGTATGCCGAAAACGTATACTTCGGAAAACCCTGCGGCCTGATGGACCAGACGGCCTCCGCCGTCGGCAACATCATCGGCATCGATTTTGCCGATCCGGCCCATCCGAAGATCCAGCCCGTCGCCTTTGACTTCGCCTCCTGCGGCTACAGCCTGTGCATCATCGACTCCGGCGCGAGCCACAGCGACCTGACGGACTGCTATGCCGCCATCACGAACGAGCTGAAGGCCGTGTGCAGCGTGTTCGGCAAGGAGGCCCTGCGCGATGTGCCGGAGGACGAGTTCTACGCCCGCCTCGGCGAGGTGCGGCAGGCGGCAGGGGACCGCGCCGTGCTGCGCGCGATCCATGTCTATGAGGACAACAAGCGCGTTCGTCTGCAGCTGCGTGCACTCGAAAACGACAATTTTCCCGCCTTCCTCGAATATGTCAAGGAATCCGGCGATTCGTCGTGGATGTATCTGCAGAATGTGATCCCCGAGGGCCGCACGGCCCGTCAGGAGGTCGCGTTCGCGCTGGCGCTGGCCAAGCATCTGCTGGGCGGCCACGGTGCATGCCGCGTGCACGGCGGCGGCTTTGCGGGCACCATTCAGGCCTTCGTGCCGAATGAGCAGCTCGAGGAATTCCGCGGCGGCATCGAGGCTGTTCTGGGCGAGGGCAGCTGTCATGTGCTGTCCATCCGCCCGGAGGGTGGCATTCTGGCGGAGGTGTGCAGCCATGATTGACGCCTGCATCGCCGGGGTGCTCCGCTATGCGGAGGATACCGGCCTCATCGAGGCGGACGACCGCCTCTGGGCGCGCAACCGTCTGCTTGAGGCCCTGCAGCTCGACGGCTGCGACCCAAACTGCGCCCCGGCGGAGCTGCCGCTGGCAGACCTGCTCCGCGAACTGACGGAGGACGCCGTTTCCCGCGGCGTTGCACAGGATAATTCCGTGGCGCGCGACCTGTTTGATACGAAGCTGATGGGCGTGCTGACACCTGCGCCGCACGAGGTGCGGGCCAAATTCCGCAGCCTGTATGCCGTCTCACCGGAGCGGGCGACGGACTGGTTCTACGCCTTCAGCCAGAACACGAACTATATCCGCCGCGACCGTATCGCGCGCGATCAGAAATGGGTCTACGAGAGCGCCTACGGTCCGCTGGACATCACGATCAACCTCTCCAAGCCGGAGAAGGACCCGCGCGCCATTGCGGCGGCCAAGCTCGCGCCGCAGTCCGGCTATCCCAAGTGCGCTCTCTGTGCCGAAAACGAGGGCTATGCCGGACGGATGAACCACCCGGCCCGCCAGAATCACCGTGTCATTCCCGTGACGATCAACGGCAGCGGCTGGTATCTGCAGTATTCGCCGTATGTCTATTATAACGAGCACTGCATCGTCTTCAACGGCACGCATACGCCGATGAAGATCGACCGCGCGGCCTTCCGCAAGCTGCTGGACTTCGTCGGCCAGTTCCCGCACTACTTTGTCGGCTCGAACGCCGACCTGCCCATCGTCGGCGGCTCCATCCTGAGCCACGACCATTTCCAGGGCGGGCACTACACGTTCGCCATGGAGCGCGCGCCTGTCGAGGAGCCTGTCCGCTTCTGCGGCTTTGACGATATCCGCGCAGGCATCGTCAAGTGGCCGATGTCCGTTCTGCGCCTGACCGGCCCGGACAGCGACCGCCTTGTGGAGCTGGCCGACCGCATCCTGCGCGCATGGCGCGGCTACACGGACGAGAGCGCCTTCGTCTTTGCCGAGACGGACGGCGAGCCGCACAACACCATCACACCCATTGCCCGCCGCCGCGGCGCGGACTATGAGCTGGATCTTGTCCTGCGCAATAACATCACAACGCCGGAGCATCCGCTCGGCGTGTTCCACCCGCATGCGGCCCTGCACCATATCAAAAAAGAGAACATCGGCCTCATCGAGGTCATGGGCCTTGCCGTTCTGCCCGCCCGCCTGAAGGGCGAGCTGGCCGCACTGGAGCAGGCCATCCTGTCCGGCGCGGACATCCGCGCAGACGAGACCCTCGGCAAGCATGCCGACTGGGTCGACGAACTGAAAACACGTTATACGTTCACGCCGGAAAACACGGCGGACATTCTGCGCCGGGAGGTCGGCGCGGTGTTTGCGCAGGTGCTGGAGGACGCGGGCGTCTTCAAACGAAATGAAGCCGGGCGGGCGGCATTCCGCCGCTTCCTCGGCACTGCAGATCAGGAGGGATCGTTATGAAAATTCTGGTAACCGGCGGCGCGGGCTTCATCGGCAGCCACACCTGCGTCGAGCTGCTTGAGGCGGGCCACGACGTCGTCATTCTGGACGACCTGTCCAATGCGTCCGGTACGGTCATCGACAAGATCGAGACCATCACGGGCAAGCGCCCTGCGTTCTATCAGGCGGATGCGAAGGACCGCGCCGTCCTGCATGAGATCTTCACGGCGCACCGCATCGATGCCGTCGTGCATTTCGCGGGCTTCAAGGCGGTCGGCGAGAGCTGCCATATCCCGCTGGCCTATTACCGCAACAATCTGGATTCCACGCTGGCCCTGCTCGAGGAAATGGCGCAGGCGGGCTGCACGCGCTTCGTGTTCTCGTCCTCCGCGACGGTCTATGGCCCGGACAACGCCATCCCCTATGTCGAGACGATGCCCACCTATGTCGCAACGAACCCCTACGGCTGGACGAAGGTCATGATCGAGCAGATCCTGCGCGACTACTGCACCGCAACGCCGGGCTTCACGGCCGTGCTGCTGCGCTACTTCAACCCCATCGGCGGACACCCCTCAGGCCTGCTCGGCGACGATCCGAACGGCATCCCGAACAATCTCATGCCCTATATCGCCCGCGTGGCGGCCGGTCAGCTGGACAAGCTGACGATCTTCGGCGACGACTATCCCACGCCGGACGGCACCTGCCGCCGCGACTATCTGCATGTCGTCGATCTGGCCAAGGGCCATCTCAAGGCCATCGACTATGCCATGGAGCACACGGGCGCGGAGGCCTTCAATCTGGGCACCGGCCACGCCGTGAGCGTGCTGGAGCTGGTCAACACGTTTATGGAGGCCACCGGCGTGAACGTGCCCTATGTCATCGGCCCGCGCCGTGAGGGCGACCTGCCCCAGATGTGGGCGGACACGCACAAGGCGGAGACCGTCCTCGGTTGGAAGGCCGAGAAGACCGTGGCCGATATGTGCCGCGACAGCTGGAACTTCGTCTGCAGCGTGAAGAAGCAGTAATGTCCGGTCAGGAACCGGAATAACAAAACAGCCGTCTCATTACGAGATGGCTGTTTTTGCTGTCTGCATCTCGTCGATCCCGGCGGCGCAGTCGTGGGGGATCGGCTTCCAGTCCACATGGGAGAACAGCGCGATGACCGTGCTGATGCGGCCGATGACGTCGAACAGCGGGAACGTCACGGCAAACCAGAGCTTCCGGTACCACGGCAGGGCGGGCATATGCTGCCGCTCCGTCAGGAAGACATAGAGTGCGATGACCGCATTCCGCAGCCAGCGCTTTCCGAAGCCGGCGGCCCACGCCAGCAGCGCCGCGCCGACCACGCCGAAGCTCTCCTTTGTGAACAGCCACAGCGCAAGGGCGCACAGCAGCCGGGCGGCGTAGGTGAAGATGCTCCACAGCGCGCGGGGGCAGACGAGCAGGAACATGTCGTAGGACATGAAGGCCGTCGGGGCGTCGTGCGACGTGAACACATGCTTCCACAGCGGCCAGCCCGTCTCGGCAAAGGCCTGCAGGTGGCCCTTGGCCCAGCGGATGCGCTGGCGCAGGGCGATGCGCAGGGAGACGGGCTGCTCATCATAGAACACGGCTGCATCGCAGTAGGAGATGGGATAGCCTGCAGCGACGGCGTCAGCCGTAAAGGCGCGGTCCTCCGTCAGCGAGGTGTAGTGCCAGCCGTTTTTGACCAGCTCAGAGGCGAACAGGAAGCCGGTGCCCTGAATGCGCGTGGCCAGTCCGAACACAGAGCGCGCGCGGTGTTCCATGCGCACGGTTCGCAGCCAGTGCAGGGCATAGGATGCGGAGATCCAGTTGTCGCCGAAATTTTTGCTGGCGCGGCAGGACGTTACGATGCGCTCGCCTGCGTCAAAGGCCTCATTCATGCGCGAGACATAGTCGCGGTTGAGCAGGTTGTCTGCGTCAAATACAAAATAGCCCTCAAAGGCATCCGTTCCGTAGTCCCGCGCGATGCAGGAGAACAGATATTCCAGCGCGTAGCCCTTTGTGCGGTGGTCCGGGTCGCAGCGCTCATAGCAGACCGCGCCGCCGCTGCGCGCCGCCTGCGCCGTCCCGTCCGTGCAGTTGTCGGCCACGACAAAGACCGTGAGCAGCTCCGACGGGTAGTCCTGCAGGCGGATGCTCTCGAGCAGACGGCCGATGACGGCCTCTTCGTTGCGGGCTGCAATGACGATGGCATAACGATGTCGGCGCTTTGCAGGGGCGAAATGCCGTGTGGCGAACAGACCGACGATGGCGTAGACGGTATAATAGCAGCTCATCGCGCCGAGCAGGGCGCCGATGGCGGCAAAAATTTTGGGCAGCAGATGCAGCATAGGCGGCACTTCCTCTTTCGAACTCAAAATGCACGCCTGATTATAGCACAGAAGGCCGAAAAAGGAAATGCTGCCCGGATTAAGATTTTATGAACGTTAGATGTGTTGACGCAGTGCCGCAAGAGCCTTTTTCTCGATGCGGGAGATCTGCACCTGCGAAACGCCGAGAATTTTGGCCGTTTTGTCCTGCGTCAGGCCGTGAAAATAGCGCAGGCGGATGACCATCTGCTCGCGGTCGGTGAGCTGGGCGATCGCCTCGCGCAGCGCAATGCGTTCCAATATTTTCTCCTCCATTTCTCCCTCGGTCAGGACGTCCTCCAGCGCAAAGCCGTCCTCGCCGGAGCGCCGCTGCAGGGACTCCGTCGCGCAGGTGGCTGTCTCGGCTACGGCGATGTCCTCCGGCTGCAGGGCCGTGGCCTCGCTCAGCTCTGCCAGCGTTGGCTCGCGGCCGAGCGTGCCGGTCAGCCGCTGACGCGCGGTGCGGATGAGGGCGGCGCGTTCCTTCAGGCTGCGGCTGACCTTGATGGTGCCGTCGTCCCGCAGAAAGCGGCGGATCTCGCCCGCGATCTTCGGCACGGCATAGGTGGAAAACTGCGTGCCGTAGCTCAGGTCGAACCCGGCCACGGCCTTGAGAAAGCCGAGGCAGCCGAGCTGATACAGGTCGTCCGGGTCGACGCCGCGCCCGAAAAATCGCCGCGCGACGGACCAAACGAGGCCGGAATTCGCCTGAATCAGCGCCTCTCCCGCCTCGCGGTCTCCGTCGCGGGCGAGGATGAGCAGCTCCTCCTGATTCATTTTTTTCCACCCCGGCGTACAATCCGGCGCTTCATATGGACGGTCGTACCCTTGCCGGGCACGGAGCTGATGCGGAACTCGGTCATAAAGCTCTCCATGATGGTAATGCCCATGCCGGAGCGCTCCTCTCCACCGGTCGTGAACATGGGACGGCAGGCCTGCTCAAGGTCCGCGATGCCGCAGCCGCGGTCCTTGACCATAATGTCCAGCACATTGTCCGGCAGCAGCCGTGCCCGCAGGATGACCGGCCCGATCGTCTCGGGGTAGGCGTGGACGATGCAGTTCGTCACGGCCTCGGACACGGCCGTCTTGATGTCGCCCAGCTCGTCGAGCGTCGGGTCGAGCTGCGCGGCAAAGCAGGCAATGGCAGAGCGCGCAAAGGCCTCATTGGCCGAGCGGCTGGGAAATTCCAGATTCATGTAATTTTCGCTCTTCATCGGTTGCATTCCTCCCTGATCTCCGTGATTTTTTCGATGCCCGCCGCGCGCAGCACCTTATAGGGCTGGGGCGGGATGTTCTGCAGCAGCAGGCGGCCCTGCAGCGTGTTCATGCGGCGCAGCGTATGGATGACCACGGCGATCCCGCTGGAATCCATGAATGTCACATCGCGGAAGTCCAGAATGCAGCGAAGGGGAAGGTAGAGATCGATCTTGGCTGACAGCGCCTGCATGATTTCCCGGGCGGCATGGTGGTCGATCTCGCCCCGCAGAGCGATCGTCAGCTGCCTGTCCTGCACATAGCTCGTCAGATTCATTGGTATGGTTCGCCTCCAGCAAAAAAAATAACGCACACGGAACCCGTGTGCGTTTAGTATAAAGCACTGCCCGCGCGCCGTTTGTCGAAGCGGATGCGCGGGCGGTAATTTTATCAGGAAACAAACCAGTAGTTGCGCGCCGTGTGTACGGCCTGCAGGGAGTCGTCACGGTAATTTGGCTCGAGACCCTCGACCAGCAGGTCGACGGTCTCGACCTCCGGCAGGGCGCTCAGCGAAGCGACGATCTCGCGCACGGCCATGCGCTCCTGCTCGGCCGTGCGGCAGCCTTCGAGAAATTCGGCTGTTAGGTCGAGCGTGCATACGCCGCCTGCCAGCTTGAGGGACAGAATTTTCGTGCCCTGCGGGATGGAGTTTTCCAGCCCGTTTTCACCCTCGAGCGCCAGCAGGGCCTCCAGCACACACTGCACGCTGCTGGTGCCCTCAGCGAGCGTGAGCTGCATCGGCACCTGCGCCAGCAGCGGCATCGTGTCGCAGGTCAGGCTGAGCGTGACGTCCAGCGTTCCGTCCAGTGCAGGCACATAGATCATGCGCTCGTCGCGTGCAAGGCCGTTCTCCAGCTCCAGCACATACAGCCGCTCCAAGGGTGCGCCCGCGATCCAGAGATCCACGGTCTGAATCTGCGGCAGCTCCGTCAGAGAATTCACAATGGCGTAGACGGCCAGCCGCTCCGTGTTCCAGCTGCGCGGCATCCCCGTCAGGAACTGCGAGGAGAGATCGACGGTGCAAACGCCGTTTTCTACACTGACGCTGCGCAGTGCCGTGCCCTCGGGAATGGCGCTCTCGCTTTCCGGCAGGGCCAGCAGGCGGCGCACGATCTCCGCGGGCCGGTCGGCCGCATTCATGGCGGCGACGGTCTGCGTTTCGCGCACGAGATAGCGCTGCGCCTCGTCCGGCACATAGAGCACGAGCTCTTCCTCCTGCTCCTCCATGCCGTTGTCACGCAGCAGGATGTCTTTGGCGGCCAGCACATCGGCCGCGCCGTCGCCGCTGCGCAGAATGCTCACGTGCTGCACACCGGGCAGCTGCAGGAGCGTCCGGGCTAGGCAGGTGTTGAGGATGGTGCGGTCGAGGCTCCGGCACGGCATGCCGGAAAAGACCAGCTCCGCCGTGCCCTCGGTCAGGCCAATGGACTCCAGCGCCCAGTCTGCGGGCAGGGGAGTGCGCAGCTCCGGCGAGGCAGGCCCCTTCAGGTATTGCAGCACGACGGTGCGCAGATCGGCGTCTGCCTCGAGCGGCGCGGCCTCGGCGCGGATCACGCCGTCCTCGCCGCCATAGGCGACCTCAGCACAGCGGTAGTAGAAGGAAAATGGAGCGTCCGCCTGCTCTGCGGGCGCGGTGGTACAGGCGCACAGCAGCACAAGCGGGAGCAGCAGAAGCAGCAGGCGTCTCATGTTTCGTCCTCCTCCAGATCAAAATGCGGGAACCGCACGGTGAAGATCGTGCCGCCGCCCGGCCGGGCCTGCACAGTGATGGTGCCGTAGCTGCGCTCGACCATGTCGTGCACGATGGAAAGGCCCAGCCCGGCGCCGCCCGCGGCGCGGGAGCGTGCCTTGTCCACGCGGTAAAAACGCTCGAAAATATGCTCCATGGACTCCGGCGGGATGCCTGCACCGCTGTCCTCGACGCGCAGCTCCACCTGATCGCCAGCCCGGCGGACGGACACGCCGACCCAGCCGTCCTGCCGGTTGTATTTGATAGCGTTTTCCGTTAGATTGAATACGATCTGATACAGATCGTCCTCCACAGTCATGACGCTGCAGTCCGGCTCGAACGTTGTGTCGATGCCGATGCCGCGCAGCCGCGCCAGCGGCAGCAGCATGCGCACGACCTTGCGCACGACGGGCGCGGCATCGAGGATCTCGCGCTCCTCTTCCACGCTGCTGTCGAGCTTCGTGAGCGTCAGAAGCTTCTGCGTCAGGCGGCCGAGACGGTCTGCCTCGCGGCCGATGTCGCCAATGAACTCGCGCTGCGTCTCGGGGTCCATCTCGTTTTGCAGGATGGAGTCAGACAGCAGCTTGATGGAAGCCAGCGGCGTTTTCAGCTCGTGGGACGCGTCGGAGACGAACTGCCGCCGCCGTGCCTCGGAGCTTTCCAGCCTTGCGGCCAGCTCATTGAAGGCCCGGCTCAGGCGCTCGACCTCATCGTGTCCGCGGACTGGCGGCTGCTGGGAATAGTCGCCCTCGCGCATGCGGCCGACCTGATCCAGAATGGCGCGCATACGCCGCGAGAATGCGGCCGAGAAGAACAGAGAGAACAGCACCACGCCGCCCTCCAGCGCAAAGGAGATGCGCAGAATGTTGCGCTCCAGCGCGGCGATCAGCTCGCCCTGATCCGTGTCGTACGACATGAGGTATACGGCGCCCAGCGTCCGCCCGCCCCGCATGAGCGGCACGGCGGCGTGGCTCTCCACGGCGCCGTCGGCATAGCGGGAAAAAAAGACGTCGCTGCCCTCCAGCGCCGTGACAAGCTCCGGAAACAGCAGCGTCTTTCCCTCGGCGTTGCCGGTGGTCAGGGAATCGTATACGGCAACGCCCGCAGCGTCAGTCACGACGGTGCGGGTGGTGTGGAGCTCCTCCATGGAATTCACGGCCTGCGCGGCCCGGCCTGCGGAAAGCTCGTCGAGCTGCAGCAGGGCATTGCTCAGCAGCTGCGCCTTGCTCTCAAGCGAATCGGCCTGCGCGTGGAACGTCACACTGCGGATGGTCGTCGAGGCATAGAGGTTCAGCAGGAACAGGGCGGCCGCCGTGATGAGAATGTAGGCGGCGGCATAGCGGAGCTGTGAGCTGGCAGGCAGAAAGCTGCGGCGTTTACGCTTTGAAATAGTACCCAACTCCCCACTTTGTCATGATATATTCCGGCTCAGCCGGAACGGTCTCCAGCTTTTCCCGGATGCGGCGGATGTGGACGTCCACTGTGCGGATATCGCTGCGATACTCATAGCCCCAGATGAGGTCGAGCAGGTTCTCGCGGGAATAGACGCGGTTCGGATTGCGGATGAGCAGCTCGACAAGGTCGAACTCGCGGGCCGTCAGCTCGACGGGCTTGCCGTCCTTATAGACGTTGCGCTCCTGCGTGTCGACAGTCAGGCTGCCTGCCGTGATACGGTTGTTCTGATTCTCCAGCCCGCCGCTGCGGCGCAGCAGGGCGCGGATGCGCGCCTTCAGCTCCAGAATGTTGAAGGGCTTTGTCAGATAGTCGTCCGCGCCGTGCTCAAAGCCAAGCAGCTTGTCCATGTCCTCTGTGCGGGCAGTGAGCATGATAATGGGAACGTCCGAAAATTCCCGGATGGTGCGGCAGGCAGTCAGCCCGTCGATCTCCGGCATCATGACGTCCAGCACGATGAGCCGGATGTCCGGATCGCGCGCCAGCTCGATGGCCTCACGGCCGTTGCTGCCGGTGACGACCTGATAGCCGTCATTCTGCAGGTTGAAGCGAATGCCCTTGACCAGCAGCTCTTCATCATCTACGACCAGAATTTTCATGGTTCTACCTCCACCGTGACCAGTTCGCGGAGCTTTTCCAGCTTGCCCTCGCCGATGCCCTCGACCGCGATGAGCTCCTCCACGCTGCTGAAGGGGCCGTGCGCCTCGCGGTAGTCCACGATGCGCTGTGCCAGCACCTCGCCGATGCCGGGAAGCATTGTCAGCTCCTGCGCCGTGGCGTGATTGAGATCGAGCGGACCCGGCTCCGTGGGCGGCTGCGTCGCGGCCTCCGTCGGCGCTGCCGTCGGTTTCTCTGTCGGGGCGGAAGCTGCCGGGACGGACGGCAGGGCAGACTCCGTCTGTGCGGGGACGGTGCGCGCCGTGCGCACCGTAACGCCGTCCGTATGCTGTGTCCAGCGCGCCACGCCAAAGCCCAGACAGAAGGCAAGAAAGACGGCCGCCAGGGTGATGACCCAGTTCCAACGCGGTTTCTGCTCCATTTTCGCTCTGCTCCGTTGACATAATCCGGATTTTTGTTATAATGTGTCTGTCGGACCGGCATGCGGTATTCCGCGCGGCCTGCCCATACTCATTATATCACACAGTTCCGCCCTGCGGCAATGCCGCCGCGGCGTTTTTGGAGGAGAATATGAAAAAAAGACTTCTGTCCGGGCTGGTCCTGCTGGCCCTGCTGCAGTGCCTGATGCTCCCGGCCTTCGCGGAGCCGACGGACGCACCGGCCGATCCCACGGAGCCGTCCGCCTCGGAGACCGCAGCCGATCCCACGGCTGCGCCGGCGGAAACGGCTGCGCCGGCGGATACGACGGAGCCGAGCGCGGCAGACGCCACCGAGCCGGAGACCGCTGCGCCTGCCGAAAACGGCAGGACTCCCGCAGCCGTGACGGATGAGACGCCGCCCGCGCTGAACGATTTCGGCCAGTATCTCGACACCACGGTGCAGGCCAGGGCGGCGGCGCTCGTGGAGCTGAACAGCGATACGCTCGTCTATGGCATGAATCTGGACGAAAAGGTCTATCCCGCCAGCCTGACGAAGATCATGACGTGTATGCTGGCGCTGGAGCACGGAAACCTCGACGACATCGTGACGGTCAGCCATGCGGCTCTGCAGGATCTGAATGCAGCGGGCAGCTCCGCCGGCCTGCTCGAGGGCGAGCAGCTGTCTCTGCGCGAGCTGCTGTACTGCGTGATGATCTCGTCTGCCAACGAGGCCTGCAACGTCGTGGCGGAGTACATCGCGGGGGATATCCCTTCGTTCGTGGCGCTCATGAATGCGCAGGCGGCGGCCCTCGGCATGACAGGCACGCATTTTGCCAATGCCCACGGCCTGCATGACGAGAATCACTACACCACCGTGCGCGACCTCGTTACGCTGGCGCGCTGGGCCTGGCAGAGTGAGCAGTTTCAGGAATTCTCCACGCAGACATCCCACACGGTGCCTGCGACGAACAAGTCCGAGGAGCGCGTGCTCCACACGACGAACTATCTGACGAGCGGTCAGACCGTCGGAAAGTATTACTACGACAAGGCGCGCGGCATCAAGACCGGCTTCACGACGCCTGCGGGCGGCTGCCTCATCTCCACGGCGGAGAGCGGTTCGCTGCATTTCCTCAGCGTCGTCTGCGGCTGTGAGACGCTGCAGAACGACGACGGCACGGAGACGGACCAGCGCTTCACGGAGACGAAGCGGCTGTTCGAATACGGCTTCAATCATTTGAACAGTGTGCAGGTGCTGGCGGACACGGCCCTTGTGGACATGCCGCAGGTGCTGTATGCCGAGGGGCGCGACAGCGTTGTCGTGCGCGCGAAGGACAACATCTCCGTTCTGCTGCCGGACAGCTGCGATACCTCCGGCATCACGCTGACCGTGCAGTATGATTCCGAAGCGCCGCTCGAGGCGCCGCTTGAGGCCGAGACGAAGGTCGGTACCGTCAGTGCCGTGCTGGACGGCAAGGTGCTGGCGACCTGCGACCTCGTGACGCTGACGGCCGTGATGCGCTCCACGCCGAAGTATGTTGCCAAGCAGACGGAAAGTGTGCTGGCGAAGATCTGGAAGGGCATGTGGCGGCTGTGGTTCGTGACCGTACCGGTGCTGCTGGCGCTGGTGTTCTGGCTCATCGTTGCCATCCTGCGCTCCGTCAACCGCCGCCGCGCGAAGAAGCGCGCCATGCGCGCGCGCCGTCCGGGAGCCCGTCAGGGCAGGGAGGACCGCCGTGGATGAGCTCAATGCCCTGCGCGCGGCCTGCGCGGGCTGCACGGGCTGCGGCCTTGCTGCCACGCGCCACAGCGTCGTGTTCGGCGTCGGACCATGCCCCTCGCCCGTCGTCTTCATCGGGGAAGGCCCCGGCCAGCAGGAGGACCTGCGCGGCGAGCCGTTCGTCGGCCCGGCCGGGCAGCTGCTCGACGACATGCTGTCCATCATCGACCTCGGGCGGCACAACTGCTATATCTGCAATATCGTCAAATGCCGCCCGCCCGGAAACCGCGACCCGCAGCCGCAGGAGCAGGACGCCTGCTTCGGCTGGCTCGAGCGGCAGCTCCGGCTGCTGCAGCCGAGCATCATCGTCTGCCTCGGGCGCATTGCGGCCATGCGGCTCATCCGGCCGGATTTCCGCATCACGCGGGAGCATGGCCAGTGGTTTGAGCGGAACGGCGTGCGCTATCTTGCCATGTATCATCCCTCCGCTCTGCTGCGGGACCCGGCGCGCCGCCCGGAGACATACACGGACCTGCTGACGCTGCGCGAGGCCGTGCGGACGCTCGGCCCGCTGCCGAATGCCTGAACCCGTACCGCCCCGCCGGATTTTTTTCGCGGCGGGGCGCTCTTTTTTGCAGAAAACGGTTGTAATTTTTGTAATAATTTGTTACCATAAAGAAAAACAAAAGGAGCAGCCCATGAAACTGATCTCGTGGAACGTCAACGGCATCCGCGCCTGCCTGCAGAAGGGCTTTGAGGACACCTTCCGGACGCTGAACGCCGATTTCTTCTGCCTGCAGGAGACGAAGGCACAGCCGCATCAGGTCGAGCTGGACCTGCCGGGCTACCGGCAGTACTGGTACTCCGCTGAGAAAAAAGGCTACTCCGGCACGGCGATCTTTGCCCGGTACGAGCCGCTCGCCGTGACCTACGGCGTCGGCGTGGAGGAGCTGGACCACGAGGGGCGGCTCATCACGCTGGAATATCCGAACTGCTTTATCGCAACGTGCTACACGCCCAATGCGCAGGACGGATTAAAGCGCCTTGACCACCGCATGGCCTGGGACGATGCGTTCCGTGCCTATCTCGTCTCGCTCGACCGGCAGAAGCCGGTGATCGTCTGCGGCGACCTGAATGTGGCGCATCAGGAGATCGATCTGAAGAACCCCGGCCCGAACCGCGGCAACGCGGGCTTCTCGGACGAGGAGCGCGGCAAGTTTACGGAGCTGCTGCAGGCCGGGTTCACGGATACGTTCCGCTACCGCAATCCCGACCTCACGGGCGCGTATTCGTGGTGGAGCTACCGCTTCCACGCGCGGGAGAAGAACGCGGGCTGGCGCATCGACTATTTTCTTGTGTCCGACCGCCTGCGCGAGTCCGTTGCGGCCGCGCCCATTTATCAGGAAATTTATGGCTCCGACCACTGTCCGGTCGGCCTGGAGCTGGATATGGAGGTATCTGCATGAAAAAGCAACGCATCATTCGCTGGCTCAGCGCGCTTCTGTGCTTGTGCCTGCTGGCAGGGTTTGCCCCTGCGGCCATGGCCTATTCGAATGTCAGTGACTGGGCAAAGTCCGAGGTCGCGGAGATGGAGGCGCTCGGCCTGCTGCCGGACTGTCTGCTGAACGCCGACCTTTCCGCCAATATCACGCGCGGCGAGATGTGCAAAATGGCCGTCGAGGTCTATGAGAACCTGATGAACGTGGAGGCATCCTGCGCCAGTGGGGCCAGGTATTTCACGGACACGCAGGAGATGGAGATCAACTTCGCCTTTGAGCAGGGTATCATCAACGGCTACGAGGATCAGACGTTCCGCCCGAATGAGCCGCTGAGCCGTCAGGACTTCTTCAAGATCACCTATAACCTGATGACGCGCGCGCTGTTCTGGAAGGACGAGAGCGTCGAGCCGTCCGACCTTTCCCAGTTTACGGACGCAGCCTCCATCAGCGACTATGCGCTCGAGCCGACGCAGTATATGGTCGCGCTCGGCGTGGTGCGCGGCACCGGCACGGCCCTTGAGCCGAAGGGCACGACGGAGCGGCAGGCGGCCATCGCCATGTTCCGCCGCGCGTATTACATTGTCAGCGAGTGGCTGCGCAAAAATGATGATATGCCGGTCGATCCGGACCCGGATGACGACGGCGGCTACAGCGGCATCCCGGCGTGGGCCGTTGCGGAGTTCTCTGAGGTCGTGAAGCTCGGCATCATCCCCTCGAGTCTCGACAATGCCGACCTGAGCAAGCCCATCTCCCGCGCGCAGATGTGCTCCATTGCCATGCTGGCCTATAACGGCCTGATGGGCACGGAATACACGCCGTCCGGCACGGCGCACTTCACGGACACGAACGATCCGGACGTGAACGCGGCCTATGAGCTCAAGATCGTGCAGGGCTATGGTGACGGCCGCTTCGGCCCGAACGATACGCTGACGCGCGAGCAGTTCTTCAAAATTTCGTGCAACTTCATGCAGACTGTCGGCTATCCGACGGAGCAGAACCCGCGCGTGAACCGCTATTCTCTCAGCGAATTCTCCGACCTGAAGCAGCTTGCCGAGTGGGCCAAAACGCCGACACGCCTGCTGTGCTACATCGGCGCGGTCAAGGGCAGCGACGGCAAGCTCCTGCCGCAGTCGTCCACCAGCAGTCTGGAGGCGCTTGTGATCTTCCTGCGCTGCTATAAGTTCACCACGTCGTGGGACGGCACGATCGAGCAGCCTTCGCTGGCGGACGATCTGGTGGCCTATGCCCTGACGTTCGAGGGCTATGACTATGTCTACGGCGGCACGACGCCCGCAGGCTTCGACTGCTCCGGCTTCGTGCAGTATGTCTACCGCCACTTCGGCTTCAACATCACGCGCACGGCGACGTCGCAGTATTATAACGACGGCGAGCATGTCAGCCGCAGCGAGCTGATGCCGGGCGACCTCGTGTTCTTCGGCTCCGGCGGTGAGATCACGCATGTCGGCATTTACATCGGCGGCGGACGTTTCATCCACGCGGCCAATCCGCGCAAGGGCGTCATCATCAGCTCCCTGAGCGAGAGCTATTACAACGCCCGCTACTTCGGCGCGAACCGCATCATTTTTGAATGAACCATACGATCAAACATATAAAGCAGGCGTGTCATGTTTGGCACGCCTGCTTTTTACGGTGGCATAATAGCATGGGAAAGATCGTATTGTGCGAAACTGCATAGATAATGACTGTTATATTGCGCAATTTTGGAGAAAATATTTTCATCTGTACCTCTTGACAAAATTCAAAATGGTGGTATCATGGGGTCAAAAGAGGTTAGCACTCAACAAGAGAGAGTGCTAAAGAAGCTCCGGCGAATGCGTCGGATGCTTCTTGAAACCCCTCGGCGGAATTCGCCGCCGGAGAGGAGAATGAGGTTATGAACACGAATCAGTATACGCAGAAAACACTGGAGGCCCTGCAGAGTGCGCAGACGATCGCAGCGGCGCATCAGAATCAGCAGATCGAGCAGGCTCACCTGCTTCTGGCTCTGCTGCAGCAGGACGGCGGGCTCATCCCGCAGCTGCTGAAGAAAATGGGCGTGAGCGTCGAGAGCCTGACGGCTGCGGCGCAGGCGGCTGTGGAAAAGCTGCCGGGCGTCAGCGGCTCCGGCCGGGATGCCGACAAATTCTATATTTCCCGTGGCATGGACAGCCTGATGGCTGAGGCCGAGCGCACGGCGCAGGGCATGCGGGACGAATACGTCTCCGTGGAGCACCTGTTCCTTGCCATGCTCGACACGGCCGACGAGACCGTCGCGCCGCTGTTTGCGGACTATCGCATCCGCAAGGAGGACTGCCTGAAGACCCTGCAGGCCATCCGCGGCAGCAGCCGCGTGACGACGGACAGCCCGGAGGACACCTATGAGGCGCTGCAGAAATACGGCACCGATCTGGTGAAGAACGCCCGCGAAAAGAAGACGGACCCGGTCATCGGCCGTGACGACGAGATCCGAAACGTCATCCGCATCCTGTCGCGCAAGTCGAAGAACAACCCCGTGCTCATCGGCGAGCCGGGCGTCGGCAAGACGGCCATTGCCGAAGGACTGGCGCAGCGGATCGTCCGCGGCGACGTGCCGAAGTCCCTGCAGGACAAGACGATCTTCTCGCTGGACATGGGCGCGCTCATCGCGGGCGCAAAGTACCGCGGCGAATTTGAAGAGCGCCTGAAGGCCGTCCTGAACGAAGTGAAGAACTCCGAGGGGCGCATCATCCTGTTCATCGATGAGCTGCACACCATCGTCGGCGCAGGCAAGACCGAGGGCAGCATGGACGCGGGCAACCTGCTCAAGCCGATGCTGGCGCGCGGCGAGCTGCACTGCATCGGCGCAACGACGCTCGATGAATACCGCAAGTATATCGAAAAGGACCCCGCGCTGGAGCGCCGTTTCCAGACCGTGCTCGTCAAGGAGCCGTCCGTCGAGGACACCATCGCCATCCTGCGTGGCCTGGAGGAGCGCTACGAGGTCTTCCACGGCGTGAAGATCACGGACCCTGCCATCATCGCGGCGGCCACGCTGTCCGACCGCTATATCACGGACCGCTTCCTGCCGGACAAGGCCATTGACCTTATCGACGAGGCCTGTGCCATGATCCGCACGGAGATGGATTCCATGCCGACGGAGCTGGACGTTATCCGCCGCAAGATCATCCAGATGGAGATCGAAGAGGCTGCGCTGAAGAACGAGACCGACGAGCTTTCGCAGGGCCGTCTGACGGAGCTGCGCAGGGAGCTGGCCGAGCAGCGCGATAAGTTCAACGCCATGAAGGCCCAGTGGGAAAACGAGAAGAATGCCATCGGCAAGGTCCAGCAGCTGCGTGAGCAGATCGAAAAGCTCGGTGCGCAGATCGAGCAGGCAGAGCAGAGCTATGACCTCGAGACGGCCGCCCGTCTGAAGTACGGCGAGCTGCCCGAGCTCAAGAAGCAGCTGGCGCAGGAAGAGGCGCTGGCGCAGAACGCCAAGCAGAGCAACCTCCTGCGCGACAAGGTCACGGAGGAGGAGATCGCAAAGATCGTCGAGCGCTGGACCGGCATCCCGGTCGCAAAGCTCGTCGGGGGCGAGCGCGAAAAGCTCCTGCATCTGGACGAGCAGCTGCATAAGCGCGTCGTGGGGCAGGATGAAGCCGTCCGCTCCGTCTCGGAGGCCATCCTCCGCAGCCGCGCCGGCATTCAGGACCCGAACCGCCCGCTCGGCTCGTTCCTGTTCCTCGGCCCGACGGGCGTCGGCAAGACCGAGCTCGCCAAGGCGCTGGCAGAGGCGCTGTTTGACGATGAGAAGAACCTCGTCCGCATCGATATGTCCGAATACATGGAGAAGTTCTCCGTGACGCGCCTGATCGGCGCGCCTCCCGGATACGTCGGCTATGACGAAGGCGGCCAGCTCACCGAGGCCGTGCGCCGCAAGCCGTACAGCGTCGTGCTGTTCGACGAGGTCGAAAAGGCCCATCCCGACGTCTTCAACATCCTGCTGCAGGTGCTTGACGACGGCCGTATCACCGATTCGCAGGGCCGCACCGTCGACTTCAAGAATACGATCCTGATCCTGACGAGCAACCTCGGCTCGGAGTATCTGCTGAACGGCATTACCGACAACGGCGAGATCTCCGAGGAGGCCCGTTCGCAGGTCGAGCAGCTGCTGAAGCGTTCGTTCCGCCCCGAGTTCCTGAACCGTCTGGACGAGATCGTCTTTTATAAGCCGCTGACGAAGGAAAATATCGTCAAGATCATCGATCTGCAGATGGATGCGCTCAATGCACGTCTGGCTGACAAGCAGCTGCGCTGCGAGCTGACGCCGGAGGCCAAGCAGTTCATCATCGACGCAGCCTATGATCCGCAGTACGGTGCGCGTCCGCTCCGCCGCTATCTGCAGCACACAGTTGAGACGCTGCTGGCCCGCCGCATCGTCGAGGGCAATGTGTCGCCCGGCGCGACGCTCCGCGTCGAGGTGCGGGACGACGCTCTGCAGGTCGTCTGAGTGAATTCCAAACAGCCGGGGAGCGGGTTGCCGCTTCCCGGCTGTTTTTTACAAAAATGAAAAACAGGACTTGACAATCCTGTCGGAGTATGTTACTATTTTAGGGCTGATGCAAAGCCTGCCCACGCGGGTGTAGTATAACGGCTAGTACAACAGCCTTCCAAGCTGTGGGCGTGGGTTCGATTCCCATCACTCGCTCCAAATGCGCCAGTAGCTCATCTGGATAGAGCAACTGCCTTCTAAGCAGTAGGTAGGGGGTTCGAGTCCCTCCTGGCGTACCAGCGCAGGGATGCATCAGCTGCCACAAAGATCGGGTCGAAATATGGTGGGTGTAGCGTAGTTGGTTAACGCGTCAGATTGTGGCTCTGAAGATCGAGGGTTCGAGTCCCTTCACTCACCCCATTTTCCCCCGCGCCGGGGCTTGGCACACGCCGGATATTGGGATGTCGCCAAGTGGTAAGGCACCAGACTTTGACTCTGGCATTCGTAGGTTCGAGTCCTGCCATCCCAGCCATCGTCGGAGCAAAGTCACTTTGCTCCGAATTTTTTGCTTTATGACCCGCTAGCTCAGTTGGCAGAGCAATTGCCTTTTAAGCAATGGGTCTGGAGTTCGAATCTCCAGCGGGTCACCACGACCGGCAAACGCCTGATGACGTTTGCCGGTTTTTTGACCTTTTGATGACCCTGAAACGGGGGAATCATTGAATTAACACATTACGAATACGATAACTCACTGTTTTTGCTTGCAATTTGCCGAATCCTGTGATATGCTGCCTGTGGTGCTACCAGTACCCCGGTAGGCGGTTTCCCTCGAATCCATTCGGGGGTGATAACTTCTTTTTGCTCCCGATCGAAAGAGAGGGGGTGACAGGCATGGTTACATGGGGAGAATTCTTTCAATTCTGCATGGTCATACTTGCGGTCATTGCCCTGATTTATCAGGACAACAATAAGAAGAGATAATCGCCGCCTCCCCAAAGGAACGATTATCTCTTCATAGTCATTTGGGGAGCCGACCTACTGGCAGCACCCTTTTGTACCTATACTATACTCCAGTTTTGCCTTTTTGTCAAGCGCTCCGCCGGAAGACGGAGCGCTTTTCTCTGTCTTAGTCTTACATTTTTGCGGCCAGCTTGAAGACCTCGTTGGAGCGGCCGATGAGGATGATGTGGTCGCCCTCGCGGAAGCGGTAATCCGGGCCGACGTTCGGATTGATCTCGTTGTCATGCTTGACGGCGATGATGTTGATCTGATATTTGCGGCGGACATTCAGGCCGGACAGCGTCTGACCAATCCATGCGGCCTGAATGGGCAGCTCATAAATGGAATAATCCGCGGTCAACGGGATGAAATCAAAGATGTTGTCTGCGTTGTAGCGCACGGCGAGCTTTTCGGAGATCTCGCGCTCCGGACAGACGATCTCGTCTGCACCGATCTTGCGCAGGAGGTCTGCCTGAATGTCCTGCTTGGCCTTCGAGACGATCATGCGCGCGCCGAACTGCTTGAGCAGGGACGTGACGACGAGCGAGGCCTGGAAGTCCTCGCCGATGGTGACGAAGCAGATGTCGAAATTGTCGACACCGAGCGCCTTGATGATGGCATCGTTCGTGCAGTCACAGATATTTGAGTCCGTGAAGCGGCCGGAGAGCGCTTCGATGATGGCGGGGTTTTTGTCGACGATCATGACGTCGTTGCCGAGCTCCTGCATTTTGCTGGCCAGATGGCGGCCGGTGCGGCCCATGCCGATGATGAGAACAGATTTCATGAAACGGTTCCTTTCTCTGATTATCCAATGAGGATCTTGCCGGTGGGACGATCCAGCGGCGGCTCGGAGCGGCGCTCCGAGAACAGCAGAACGAAGCTCAGACCACCGATACGCCCGGCGTACATGAGCAGAATGAGAATGACACGGCTCGCGGCGCTGAGCTGCGGCGTCAGCCCGAGCGACAGACCTACCGTCGCAATGGCGGAGACGACTTCGAACGTGACGGCCTTCAGGCCGAACGGCTCGATGGCGCAGATGGCCAGAATGGCCGTCAGGCTCATGCCGAGATAGATGAGCAGAATGGAGCTGGCCTGCCGGAGCGTTTCGCGCTCAATGGACATGCGGAAGGTATTGACGCGCATGCGGCCGCGTGCCGAGGCCAGCGCACTGAGCACCAGAACGGCCAGCGTCGTCGTCTTGATGCCGCCTGCCGTGGAGCCGGGACTGCCGCCGATGAGCATAAGGAAGTCCGTCAGCAGGTTGCCGGAGTCGGACAGCTTGGACAGGTCCACGGTGTTGAAGCCTGCCGTGCGCGGCGTGACGGCCTGGAAGAAAGAGGCGAGGAGCTTTTCCGGGATGGAGAGGTCCGCCATGGAGGCGTTCCACTCAAAGCCGAGGAGCAGCAGCCAGCCGCCGAACAGCAGAATGCCGGATGCCGTCAGAACGAGCTTGCTGTGCAGCTGCAGGCGCTTCCAGCGGAAGCGGCAGCGGACAAGATCACGCCAGACGAGGAAGCCGAGGCCGCCAATGATGATGAGCATACAGATCGTCAGGCTCACAAGCGGATCGGACACATAGGCCGTCAGGGAAGAAAACGGCGCACGCATGCCCATAAGGTCGAAGCCTGCGTTGCAGAAGGCGGAGATGGCATGGAACACGGCGGCGTAGATGCCGCGCAGAACGCCAAATTCCGGGATGAACCGGATGGCAAGCAATGCGGCACCCGCAAATTCGAACACGAACGTAAAGGGAATGATCTTGCGGATGAGCGTTGCTGTGCCGTCGAGCGTGATGTTGCCCGCAGACTGCATAAGGACCTTGCGGTCATAAAGGCCGAGGCGTTTGCCGAGCAGCATGGACGTCAGCGTGATGAAGGTCATGAAGCCGAGACCGCCGAGCTGGATGAGCGCGAGGATCACGAGCTGGCCGAAGACTGTCCAGTCGGTGAACGTATCGCGGACTACCAGACCCGTCACGCAGGTTGCACTTGTTGAGGTGAACAGGGCGTCGAGGAACCCGGCAGGTTCCCCGCGTGAGGCGATGGGGAGCATCAGCAGCCCTGCGCCGGCCAGAATGACCAGCAGGAACCCGACCGCGATGAGACGCGAGGGGGTCAGGTGCATTTTTTTCAAATGAGGATCGCTTCCTTCCGACCGGCCTTCGTGCAGATGGGCCGGTGTTGCTTTCTCAGACAGTATAGCGGATTTGGAGCGAAAACGCAACTGTGATTTTTGACACGAAATTGTGTGAATTATTTTTGAAAATTCAAGAAAAACAGTTGAATTTTGGGGTCGTTTGTCATAGAATATTGGTCGGCAGTGTTTTGGAGAGCATACTGCCGCGAAAATCTCTTCTCCGCAGGAGCACCATGCTGAACGTTGTCCTTGTTGCGCCGGAGATCCCGCAGAACACCGGCAATATTGCCCGCACCTGCGCCGCAACCGGCTCCGTGCTGCATCTTATCCGGCCGCTGGGCTTCGATATCTCCGAGCGGGCCGTGCGCCGCGCCGGGCTCGATTACTGGCATCTGGTCGATGTGCGCGTATACGACGATCTCGGGGACTTCTATGCGAAAAACAACGTTGCCCAGCAGCGGCTGTTCTCTACAAAGGCACCGCGCTCCTACTGCGATGTTTCCTATGACGACGGGTGCTACCTGTTCTTCGGCCGGGAGACGAAGGGCCTGCCGGAGCCGTTCCTCGAGGCCCATTATGACGACTGCGTCCGCATCCCCATCCGCGAGGAGGCACGCAGCCTGAATCTCAGCAATTCCGTTGCCATCGGCGTGTTTGAAGCGCTGCGGCAATTGAATTTCCCGCACCTGCGGGACTATGGAAAGATGAAAGTGTGAATTCTGCGTATCGCAAGTCTATCAGGAGGTCAATTATGAACTACAACAAGAAATCCGTTGAAGACATCGATGTCAAGGGCAAGCGCGTGCTTTGCCGCTGTGACTTCAACGTCCCCACCAAGGAAGGCAAGATCACGAGCGACAAGCGCATCGTAGCCGCCATGCCGACCATTGAGTACCTTGTCAACCACGGCGCCCGCGTCATCCTTTGCTCCCATATGGGCAAGCCGAAGGGTGAGTGGAAGCCCGAGTTGTCCCTGCAGGTCGTTGCGGACCGCCTGAGCGAGCTGCTCGGCAAGCCCGTCGTGATGGCCAAGGACGTCGTCGGTGAGGATGCCAAGGCCAAGGCCGCTGCCCTGAAGGACGGCGACGTGATGCTGCTGGAGAACGTCCGCTTCATGAAGGGCGAGACGAAGAACGATCCCGAGCTGTCCAAGGAGCTGGCTTCTCTGGCGGAGATCTTTGTGAACGATGCATTCGGCACGGCGCACCGCGCCCATTCCTCCACGGCCGGCGTGGCGGACTATCTGCCCGCTGTCTGCGGCTTCCTCGTGGAGAAGGAAGTGTCCATCATGGGCAAGGCTCTGGCCGATCCGACCCGTCCGTTTGTTGCCATCCTCGGCGGTGCGAAGGTCTCCGATAAGCTGAACGTCATCAACAACCTCCTCGAGAAGGTCGACACCCTCATCATCGGCGGCGGCATGGCCTACACCTTCCTTGCCGCGAAGGGCTACTCCGTCGGCAAGTCTCTGCTCGACAACGAGAAGATCGACTACTGCCGCGACATGATGGCCAAGGCCGAGGCCAAGGGCGTTAAGCTGCTGCTGCCGGTCGACACCGTCGTCGCTGCGGACTTCCCGAACCCGATCGACGCGGACATCGCCGTGAAGACCGTTGCCGCGAATGCCATTCCCGACGACATGGAAGGCCTTGACATCGGCGAAGAGACCCGCAAGCTCTTTGCGGGCGCCGTCAAGAGCGCCAAGACCGTCGTCTGGAACGGCCCGATGGGCGTGTTTGAGAATCCGACGCTTGCACAGGGTACCATCGCCGTGGCACAGGCTCTGGCCGATTCCGATGCCGTGACCATCGTCGGCGGCGGCGACTCCGCGGCTGCCTGCGAGCAGCTCGGCTTTGCCGATCAGATCACGCACATCTCCACGGGCGGCGGCGCTTCCCTGGAGTTCCTTGAGGGCCTCGAGCTGCCGGGTATCGCCTGCCTGCAGGATCGCTGAGCGGGAGCGCGGAATGAACAGAAAATATCGCAAAACGCTCATTGCCGGCAACTGGAAAATGAATAAAACGCCGACGCAGACGAAGGCCTTCATGACCGAGCTGAAGGGCCTGCTGCCGAAGGGCCGCTGGTGCGACATCGCGCTGTGCGTCCCGGCTGTGTGCATCCCGGCCGCAGTCCGCGCCATGCGCGAGACACGCGTGGCCATCGGTGCAGAGAACTGCAATGCGCACACCTCCGGTGCCTATACCGGCGAGATCGCCGCGGATATGCTCGTCGACGCGGGGTGCAAATATGTCATCCTCGGTCACTCCGAGCGCCGCGCCATGGGCGAGACGGATGCGGACGTGAATGCAAAGCTTCATACGGCGCTGGATGCGGGCCTGATCCCAATCGTCTGCTGTGGCGAGACGCTTGCACAGCGGGAATCCGGCGTGACGGAGGAATGGATCACCATGCAGATCAAGCTGGCGCTGGCCGGTGTGCCGGAGGAGAAGATCCGCCGCATCGTCATCGCCTATGAGCCCATTTGGGCCATCGGCACCGGCGAGACCGCAACGCCGGAGCAGGCCGAGGAGGTCTGCCAGCACATCCGCACCATCATCCGCAAGCGCTTCGGCTCGAAGAACGCCCGCGCGATGACCATCCTCTACGGCGGCTCCATGAACGAGAAGAACGCCTTTGAGCTGCTGGCCCAGCCGGATATCGACGGAGGCCTGATCGGCGGTGCATCCCTTGTGCCGGAGAAGTTCGTCCGCATTATCGAGGATGCCAACCAGCCCGTCGGCTGAGAAGCAAATATCTGAATTTTATGCGGGGTTCGGCAAACCGAACCCCGCATGTTTTTTCAAAAAAGGAGACATTATGGACCGGATTCCCATCGTGATCGATACCGACCCCGGCATCGACGACTTTTTCTGCCTTGCGCTGGCCTGCGCCTATTCAGACCGCCTGGACCTGCGCGCCGTGACCACCATGGGCGGCAACAATCACACGGATGTGACGACGCAAAACGCGCTGAACATCCTATCCCTGTTCCGGACGGACGTCCCGGTGGCCCGCGGCGCGGACCGCTATCTCGAGGCGGAGTTCGGCGCGCCTGCGGTGAAGTGCCACGGTTCCAACGGCGTGGGGGACCTCATCCTGCCGCAGTCCGACAGGACGCCGGACGATCTGCCCGCGTGGGACAAGCTCTATGAGATCGCAAAGGCCGCGCAGGGCGAGCTCGTCCTCGTGACGGTCGCGCCGCTGACGAATACCGCGCTGGCCCTGCAGAAGCACCCGGACCTGCCGCACTGGATCAAAAAGATCGTGATGATGGGCGGCAGCATCGGCCGCGGCAACATCACGCCCTATGTCGAGGCGAACGCGGGCCACGACCCGGCCGCCACGAAGCTCGTTTTTGAGAGCGGCATTCCCATCGATATGGTCGGCCTGAGCATCACGCTCGGCTGCCCCATCCGGCCGGATGTGTTCGAGCGCTATATCCCGGCGCAGCGGGGCGGCTTTCGGGAGATCATGGAGGCGCTCATCCGCTTCCGCAGCGGCGAGGCCATGCACGATGCCGTCGCCATCTCCACACTGCTGGACGACCGGCTGATGACGTGGCAGACCGGTGAGATCACCGTGGAGCTGGCTCCGCCGGAGCGCAGCGGCCAGACCGTGCTGCATCCGTCGGAGCATGCCGACATGCGCGCCGCCGTGGCCGTGGATACGGACCGCTATGACGCCATTATCGGCGGTATGCTGCAGCGTCTGGAGAAGAGGCTGCGGAACTGAATACGGCATTTTTCCGCCGCAGAGATACGTTCTCTGCGGCGTTTTTTTGCGCTTGAAGATATCTTGTAGAAAAAGATACCTTGACAGGCGAAGTATCTTGTGCTATAGTAGACTCACAAAGGCTGCCGGATGCGGCAGCGGGAAGGAGGCTGGAGTTCCTTGTATATTGCGGGAGACCTGATCCGCGGCCATACGGAGACCATTATCCTGGCGCGCCTGATGCAGCGCGACAGCTACGGCTACGAGATCAACAAAACGGTCCGGGAGCTGTCCGGCGGGCGCTACGAGCTGAAGGAGGCTACGCTCTACACCGCGTTCAAGCGGTTGGAGGAGACCGGGCAGATCATGTCCTATTGGGGCAGCGAGGCTACGGGCGCCCGGCGGCGCTATTATCGCATCACCCCGGCCGGACGCATGGCCTACCAGGAACAGGTCAGCGTCTGGGAGGCCACAAAAGAGATCATTGATCGGCTGATCGCCATGGAGGAAGAGTCATGAGAGAACAATTAAGGCAGGAGGTGCTGCGCCGCTTTGCGGGCGCACCGGACACGCAGCAGGCGCGCGATCTGCGCGATGAGATCCTGAGCAATACCCTGCAGCGGTATGACGATCTGCTTGCCGGGGGAAAATCGGAGCAGGAGGCTTATGCCAGCGCGCTCGAGAGCATCGGCGATGTGGAGGAGCTGCTTTCCAGCTTGCCGCGCACTGCGCAGGCCGAGCCTGTACGGGAAGCGCAGCCAAAGGCCGAAGCGCCGGAAAAGGAGCCGCGTTCCCGCGGCATGCGTATCGCCTGCGCCATTGTGTGGCCGTGCTCGGCCCTGCTGGCTGTGGCCATCGGCTGGTATGGCTCGTGGGGCTATGCCTGGGCGGTGTTCCCGCTTGCAGCGGCGTTGCTGCATGTGGCCGAAAGCGTGATCCTGCTGGCGCGCGGCCGCCGCGCGGGCTGGCGGCTCGTGGACGGCCTGCTGCGGCTGTGCATCTGCGTGCTCTATGCCGTCCTGACGGCTGCAACGGGCAAGTGGATCGTGACCTGGCTCGTGTTTCCGATAGGCGCGGCGCTCGGCGGCGTGCTGAGCAGCGTGCGGACTCTGGTGGAGGGTGTATAAGATGAAAGCAAAAGCTATTGTAAAGATCTGTATCTGCGGCACGATTGCGCTGGTGCTGGCCAGCATGCTGGTCAGTCTGCTGGCGCTCCCCAGAGTGCTGGACTGGAAGATTGGGGACCTGTCTCTCCACTGGATCGACGACCACGGCAGCGACGAGGGCTATACCATCGGCGAGGCCTCCGTTTCGGGCGAGGTGCGTGAGCTGGACGTCAGCTGGCTCTCCGGCAGCGTGACAGTGGAGCTGACGGACGGCGACGCCGTGACGCTCCGCGAAGAGCCGCAGCCCGAGAGCAGTGATGCCCGTATGCGCTGGAAGCTGAAGGACGGGAAATTAACGGTTTATTCGCAGAAAAGCGGCCTGACGATCCCGACGCGCGCCAAGCAGCTGACCATCGGCATCCCGGCCAGCCGGGCGGCAAAGCTGCAGAAGCTCAGCCTCGACCTCAGCGCAGCCACGGCTTCACTCCCGGCACTGACGCTCCGTGAGCTGGAACTGGACAGCGTCTCCGGCAGCGTGACCCTGATGGGAGGCAGCTATGAGAACCTGGACTTCGACAGCACGAGCGGTGATCTGACGGTGACGGATGCTGCAGTCGGTGAGCTTTCGGCCGACACGACGTCCGGCTCGCTCACGCTGGGCGGTGCGTTTGAAACAGTCGACTTCGATACCACGAGCGGCGCGCTGCATATGACGGCCTCCGCCCTGCCGCGGGATATCAGCTGCGACACGGTCAGCGGCGGCGTGACGCTGACGCTCCCGGAAAACGGCGGCTTCTCTGCCACGCTGGACAGTGTGAGCGGCGATCTGACAGTCGACGGCTTTACGGGCAGCCTGCACAGGGATACGTTTGCCTATGGGCAGGGCGGCCCGGCCTATGAATTTGACAGCGTGAGCGGTGATGTCCATATCCGCTGCGCCTGATTGGAGGGAAGCCCATGAAACGTTGGCTCGCCCTGCTGCTGATCGCTGCCGTACTGCTCGCCTCCGGGTGCACGGCTGCGCGGCAGGACCGGCTGTATCTCTACGGCGAATTCCATGCGAACGACGAGCTGCTGCAGCGGGAGCTTGCGCTCTGGAAGGACTATTATGCGGGCGGCATGCGCGACCTGTTCGTCGAGCTGCCGTACTTCACGGCGCAGTATCTGAACCGCTGGATGCAGGCAGATAATGACAGAATTCTCATGGAGGTCTATACCGACTGGAAGGGCAGCGCGTCCTATCACCAGAATGTGTTGGACTTTTACCGCGGCATCAAGGCGGCCTGCCCCGAGACCGTTTTCCACGGGACGGACGTCGGCCACCAGTATAATTCGACCGGCTACCGCTATCTGAGGCTGCTGCGCAGCGAGGGAAAGCGCGATACGGAGGAATACCGCCTTGCCAGCGAGAACATCGATCAGGGGCTGGAATTCTACCGCACACAGGACGGAGAGTTCCGTGAGAACGCCATGACGCAGAATCTGCTGCGGGAATATCGCGCGCTGGGCGGCGGCACCGTCATGGGAATCTACGGCGCTTACCACACGTCGATGACCAGTGACGACGGCGTGCAGACCATGGCAAGCCGCCTGACGGAGGCGCTCGGCGACAGCGTGATCTTCCACGACCTCCGCGAGGAGTAAAAATGGGGCTGCCGGATGGCAGCCCCAAAATAAAATCAAATTTTCGCGTGCTCCAATTCCAGGAGCGCGCGCTTTTTTTTCATGCCTCCGGCGTAGCCGGTCAGGCTGCCGTTTGCGCCGATGACCCGGTGGCAGGGAATGAGGATCGAGATCGGGTTGTGCCCGACCGCCCCGCCGACAGCCTGCGCGGACAGATGCTCCAGCCCGCGCTGCGCGGCCAGCTGCTGCGCGATCCGGCCATAGGTCGTCGTTTCGCCATAGGGGATCGTCAGTAGAATGTCCCATACCGCGCGGCGGAACGGCGAACCGCTCGGGTGGAGCGGCGGCAGAGCGGCAGGGCGCTGCCCGGTGAAGTAGCCTTCCAGCCAGCGCCGGGCCTCTGCCAGAATGGGAGTGTCCGCCTCTGCGGCCGAAGCGGGGAGCCCCGCGCCGAAGTATTTTGCGCCCGTGAACCACAGACCGGTCAGCCCGATCTCATCCGCCGCGAGCACGATACCGCCCAGCGGGGAGGCGCAGCTTGCGGTAAAGATCATGTTATTTTCCTCCGTTCGCGCTCTTCGGCGCGGGGTCCGTCAGCTCCGGGATCGCGCCGCCGGAGACGGCCCAAAGATACAGGCTCGCCACGCTGCCATAGGGATGGAAGCGGCGGCGGTATCTTTCAAACAGCGCCCGGTCGATGCGGCGATGGCGATAGACCATGCGCAGCCCACGCAGGATCGCAAGGTCGTCATAGCTGAAAATATCCGGCCGCTGCAGGCAGAACAGCAGGATCATCTCCGCCGTCCAGACGCCGATGCCGCGCAGGCTGCTCAGCGCACGGATGGCCTCCGCATCGTCCATGCTGCGGACGGCCTCCAGATCGAACGAGCCATCCACAATTCGCCCGGCAAGGTCCGTGAGATATTCCGCCTTGCGGAACGTCATGCCAAGGGCCTGCAGCGCGGGTACACCGGCGGCTAAGATCGTTTCGGCGCTGACAGAGCCGAGCGTGTCCTGCATGCGCTGCCAGATCGTGGCCTGCGCCTTCATGGAGATCTGCTGGCCGATGATGTGGTGCACGACGGCGGAAAACAGATCAGGGTCCACCGTGCGCTCCACCGGCCCGATACGGTCGATGACCGCAGCCAGCCGCTTGTCCTTCCGGCGCAGATACGCCAGCTCGGCCTCGCCGTAGATAAAATACATCAGCCCACCTCCTGATGGGACTATTATAGCACATACGTTCGAGATAGCAAGAGTGAGCATATAAAAATCGGAGGCAGCGCTTTGCGGCTGGATGTGCCCGCTTCGACACTGCGATTTTATGACAAGGAGGGGCTACTGCCGTTTGTGGAGCGGTTGCCGGGCGGCATCCGCATGTTTCAGGACACCGATCTGGAGTGGCTGCAGATCACCGGCTGCATGAAAAAGGCCGGAATGTCCATCCGTGACATCCGGCAGTATATCGAGCAGGCCCAGCGGGGAGACGATACCATCGTCCTGCGCCTCGTAATACTCCATCGTCAGCGCGAGGTCCTGCTTGGCTGGTTGTCTGCTTTTTGCGTTTATACTGCATCGTATACGACGGAGAGAACATAGTCCTCTGTGATGGTCTGCTCGAGGCGGCGGCCAAACAGCGTTTCGTGCAAGCCGTCTGCTGCTGCGGCGGGCAGCGTGCGGAAATCGACGCCGAGGCCTTCGCCGGTGTATTTGACCCATGCCTCCTTCGCGGTCCAGAGCTGCAGGAAGCGCAGCGAGTCGAACCGGCCGCCCGGCGCGGTGAAAACCAGCTCCTCCGGCGTGCAGATGCGCGCAGCCAGCGCGGCGCGGACGGGCCACCGCGCCTCAAGATCGATGCCGACAGGGCCGCCGTGCACGGCGCAGCACACGAAGTTCCCGGAGTGGCTGCAGTTGAAGGCCGGGCCGTCTGGCACATAGGGCTTGCCGTTCCTCCCGACCCGGATCACGGGCGTCTGCGCACCTGCCTCGCGGAGCAGTGTACGCGCCAGATGGTCGGCGCAGATGCTGCGGGCGCGGTCATCGGGTCGGCGGAACTGCTGCCAGCGGGCGCGGCGCTCCGGCTCTGCCGCGGTCTCCCACCGGGCAAGCTCCGCAGCGGTGACGGTCCGGATGTCAAGAACGGCGCAGCGCATAGCTTGACCACCACGGGCCCGTCAGGCGGACGTAGGCATATTCCAGCGGAACGGTGAGTACAGAGCCGATGAGCCATGCGGCAAACAGCGGCAGGCTGAGCGGGTGCAGGATGCAGCAGAACAGCAGCCGCAGCGACGTGCGCACGGCCGCGCCGAACAGCATGCGCGGCCCGCAGGCATAGCGCACGCGGCGGAAGACCAGAAAACGGTTGAAGCAGTAGCTCAGCGCCGCGCTGCCCGCGCCGCACAGCGGGATGGAAAACAGGAAGAAATGCCACCCGAGCGTCAGCGACAGCAGCAGGATAGCAGCTACATGCAGCAGCCACGCCAGAACGGAGCCGCGCGCCGTATCCAGCATTCGGCGATAAATGCGCAGCGGGTCAAAGTGTGAGCTCTGGTTGCCGTCGAGATAGACCGTCTCGATGGGCAGCTGCGTGATGGACAGCTCCTGCCGCGCGGCGTAGAGCAGCACGTTCATTTCATAATCATATTTCTCTCCGCCGATCTCCGTGAGCCACGGCAGGCAGTCTGTGGAAAAGCCGCGCAGGCCGGACTGGTTGTCCTCCAGAAAGCAGCCTGCCGCCAGCGAAAAGAAGAAGCGCGACAGGCCGTTGCCCACGCGCGAGCGGAGCGGGACGCTTTTCCCGTGCAGCGTCCGGGTGGTGAGCACGAAGCGGCTGCCGGACAGCAGTGCCTCACGCACGCGCAGGATGTCCGTCACGGTGTGCTGGCCGTCGGCATCTGCGGTGATGAATGCGCGGCAGCCCTGCGGCTTCTCTGCCAGATGGCGCAGGGCGCATTTCAGTGCGCGGCCCTTGCCCCTGTTCTCAGGGCAGGTCAGGACCTCGGCATAGGGCAGCAGCGCGGAAAAAATATCCGCATAGGCAGGGCCGCTGCCGTCGTCCGTGACGATCAGCCGGAAGTTCTCCCGGTGCAGGGCCTGCACCAGCGAGATCAGAACGCTATCCGGCTGATACGCCGGGATCAAAACTGCGATCTCCATTTCTTTCCCCCTCTGTGGTCGGTCTGCGCTGCTTCGTCATGCGTGGAAGCACAGCAGCAGAAGCCCGCCCAGAAATGTCAGGAGATCCAGCAGCCCGAGCGCCCAGTCATAGCCGCCTGGCATCCGGAACAGGTTGACCAGCAGCACGACGGCACTCAGCAGCAGGAAAAACACACCGAAGAACAGCCTGGCAAGGGGATGCCCCTTTTTCTTTTCCATTCGGGTACCTCCATACATTATATCAATTTATTATATTTCCGGGCCCGGCCATTGTCAAGGACGGCGGCGCGGAAACGGGATTTTTCCGCCGGAAAACGCCGCGTTGGTTGACGCGCGCGGGCGGGTATGGTATGATACCCTTATATAACCCCGGCGGGGCAGCATGGGCCTGCGCCGGTAGTGAGGAGACAGAACAGCATGGTTTTTTGGAAACGGGAGCTGCGGGAGCTGGAGGCTTCCGGGCACCGGTTCGAGGATATTTTTCGCATTTTTTCCACGGAATTCACGGACACGCCCTTTTCTCTGCAGTTTACTGCCGGGCAGACGCAGCGCATGAGCTATGCGGAGCTGACGGCTCTGACGAACCGCTTGGCGCGTGTGCTGCATGCGCACTTTGCCGGGCAGGAGGGCGCGTTTCTGGCGATCCGCATGGAAAATTCTCCCCTGTGGGTCGCGGCGTTTTTTGGCACGCTGATGGCGGGCTTTCGGCCTCTGCTGCTGAACCTGCGGCTGGACGACGCGACACTGGCCCCGGTCGAGCAGCTGGCGGCGGGCGTTCTGATGGACCGGCCGCGCGAGAGCTGCGTGAACCTTGCAGAGGCCGGAGATGCACCGGAATTTACGCCGGTCTGGGCAGACGAGATCGCCCTGATGACCTCCGGCACGACCGGCACGCCGAAGCTCGTGCTCTATGACGGCGCTGCCATCACGGCGCAGCTGCTGCAGTCTGAGAGCATCGTGCGCAAGTGCCCGGAGGTCAAGCACGACCGGCTGGCGCGCGAGCTGCGGATGCTGGCATTTTTGCCGTTCTATCATATTTTTGGCCTGATGGCCTCGCTCCTGTGGTTCATTTTCTTCGGCGTGACGTTCGTGTTTCTCGAGCGCTACGACAGCCGCAGCATCCAGTATGCCTGCAAGGTCGGCCGCGTGACGCACTTTTTTGCTGTGCCCGCCGTGTGGGAGCAGACGGCCCGCCAGCTCCTGCGCGAGGCAGAGCGGCAGGGGCAGAAGGAAAAGCTCCTGCGCGCCGTGCGCTTCTCCAACGGGCTGCAGTCCGTCTTCCCGCGGCTCGGCGCAAGGCTGGCGCGGCGCGTGCTGTTCCGCCGCGTGCGGGAACAGGCGCTCGGCACGGAGCCAATGTTCTGCATCAGCGGCGGAGGCTTCCTGCAGCCGCAGGCGGCCGAGCTGATGAACGGCCTCGGCTACGGCATGCACAACGGCTACGGCATGACGGAGACGGGCATCCTGTCCGTCGAGCTGTCGCGGCGGGCCAAATGGCGGCTGTCCGGCGGCGTCGGGGAACCGCTGCAGGCGCTTTCCGGAGGCTGGCGTATCGCGGACGACGGCGTGCTGGAGCTGCGCTCTCCGCTGCTGTACACGGCCATGCTCGAAAACGGTGTGCGCGTGCCGCGCGATCCGGAGGCATGGTTCCGCACGCGGGACGTCTTCCGCGCCGAGGGCGGCCGGTGGTATATGGAAGCCCGGCAGGGCGACCTGATCATCGGTGCAAACGGTGAGAATCTCAGCCCGGATCTGATCGAGCAGCGCCTTGCCCTGCAGGCCGGGACGGCCAGTTGTGTGCTCGGCATGGAGCTGGAGGGCGATGAGCGCCCCGTGCTGATCGTGCAGACGGCTGCGGACGACTATGCAAGAGCCAGAGCCTCCGCTGCGGCCTATGAGGCGGTCGCCCGCCTGCCGCTGACGATGCGCCCGGCGCGTATTTTCCTGACGGAGCAGGAGCTGCCCATCAGCTTCGGCAAGCCCCGCCGGGCTGAGCTGCGCGAAAAACTGGCGGACGGCTCGATCGTCCTGACCCCGGCGCACCGGCCGGAGCCGGAGGAGCTGACCCGGCTGGAGGACGAGAGCAGCCGCGCGCTCGTGCAGGAGCTGTGTGAGCTTCTCGGCTCCGTGACGGGGCAGACCGTCGGCCCGGACACGCAGCTCCTGCAGGAGCTCGGCGTGGACAGCCTGACCTACTATAATATTTTCTCCGCCGTTTCGGAGCGCTACGGCATCAGCCTGACGATGGATGCCGCGCACCCGCTGTTCACGGCGCGGGATTTTGCCGCCGCAGTGCAGGCGGAGCGGGAGGCGGTCGAATGAAGCTGCTGTTCCGCTGGATCAACAAGCTGCTGTGCGGCTGGAACGTCGGCCTGTATTTCCGGCCGCGCATCCGCTACGAGGGCAAAAAGTGCCTCCCGGCCTTCACACGCGGCCCGGCGATCCTCATCACGAACCACAAGAACCAGATGGATTTCCTGCTGGTGCTGTATCTGTTCTATTTCCGCTATGTCCGCTGCCTCGTCGGTAAGACGTTTTATGAGTGCAACCGCTTCCTGAACTGGTGCCTGCGGATGCTCGGTGCCATCAAGGTCGATCGCTTCTCGTTCGGCATGGACTTTTTCTGCGAGTCGGTCGAGGCGCTCCGGCGCGGGCAGCTGCTGCTCATCTTCCCGGAGGGGCGCTTCTCCACGACGGGAGAAATTCTGGAATTCCGCAGTACGGCGGCCCTGCTTGCGCTGCAGACCGATGTGCCCATCATCCCCATGTGGCACTCCGTGAACTATGGCTTCGGCAAGCGCACGGACGTCGTCATCGGCGAGCCGATCCGCCTTTCGGAGCTGTGCAGCACGGCAAACCCGGACGCGGCGGAGCTTGACCGCCTGACGGCCATCCTGCGCGACAAGGTCATCGAGCTGCGCGGCATGGCGCAGGAGGCGTGAGCCATGCGGAAGCTGCTGCAGCGGCTGTGGGATATCGCCGCAGATTTTGCAAATTTTATGGGCGGCCTCGGCATGCGCCTTGTCTGGCTGCCGAAGCTCCATTTTTCGCCCGGCGCGGAGCATGTGCGCACGGATCCCGGTCCGGCGCTGTTCGTGCTGAATCACAGCTGGTGGATGGATGCCCCGATGCTGTGCCTGCTGTGCCGCTGCAGACGCATTTCCGTCGTGGCGGCGGGCGAGATGTTCACGGGCGTGCGCAGCCTTGCCATGCGCTCGCTGCGCTGCATTCCGGTCGACCGGGCCACGGGCGCGGACCTGAGCTTCTTCCATGAGGCGCTGCGCCGCCTGCGCGCGGGCCGGTGCGTCGCCATCTTTCCGGAGGGGGCACTCAACCCGACGGAAACGCTCCTGCCCTTCAAGCAGGGCGCGGCGCTGCTGGCCCTGCAGGCCGGAGTGCCGGTCATCCCCGTCTACAGCGCGGGGAACTATCAGCCGTTCCAGCGGCTGCAGCTCCGGTTCGGCGCGCCCATCGTGCTGACGCAGCGGCCGAACGCCGCGGGCGTGCAGGAGGCGACGCAGTGCCTGCAGGAGGCCATGGAGCGCCTGCAGGAGGAGCTTTATCTGGAGATGAAACCGAAATATCGGACGCGCGCGGCTGAATTCCACCGCCGCTTCCGGGAAACAACGCTCCGGCGGCAGCGGGAGCAGCAAAAAGGAGAGAGAAATCATGACGCTTGAACGCCTGATCCGTGTTGCGCAGACGGCGCTGGAGGGCTCGGAGGCAGATCTCGGCCATGTGACGGCGCAGACCCGCCTGCAGGAGGACCTCGGCCTGAACAGCATCACGATGCTGATGCTCATGATCGGCATCGAGGACGAATTTTCCATCCGCTTCCCGACGGAACGCCTGCCGGAGCTGCACACCGTCGGCGATGTGGTCGCCGTCATCGAGGAGCTGCTCCATGCTCCGGCGTAAACGGCTGGCAGACCTGCCGGAACACTGGGACTTCGGCGAGCTGACGCCCGGTGCGCAGGTGCGTGTGCGGCGCAGCGGGTATTACCACCATGGCATTTACATCGGAAACGGTGAGATCGTCCATTTTGACGGCTCGCCGAATGAGCAGGATGCTGCGGCCGTGCGGGTGCGCCGCACCGGCATGGAGGAATTCCTGCGCGGCGGCCTGCCGGAACTTCGTATCTATGGCCGCGCGGAGCGAAAGCTGCTGCGCGCGCCGGATGAGATCGTTGCAGCCGCGCTTTCTGCCGTCGGCCGCAGCGGCTATGACTATCGGACGAACAATTGTGAGCACTTTTCCAACGAATGCGCGTTTGGAGAGCACTACAGCCGCCAGAGCGGGGAGGGAAACGAATGAAAAAGTGGTGGATCGTTTTGGCAGTCGTTCTGACGATCGCTGTCGCGGCGGTCGTCGGCTATATGCTCAGCACGGCGCCACGCGGTGTGGAGAGCCTGCAGGCCACGCAGCCGGAGACGGCCGCGCCCACGGAGCCCGCAACAGAGCGCCCGACGGAGCCGCCGACCGAAGCGCCGACGGAGCCGCCCATGGAGGCGGGCGAGACGCTGGTCCTCAACGGGACGGAGCTTGTCACGGCCGTTTCGGACGGAACGGAATACGTTTCGGCAGACGCGCTGCAGCAGGCGGGGCTTCCCCTGCCGGAGGCGGAGCCGCTTCAAAACGGCGGGATGGACTATTATGTGCTGTCCGCCGTCTCGGAGGAGAATCGCTGCGCGGAATATGTCGACGACGAGACCGGACTTCGCTATCTGACGCCCGGTGCGGCGCGCTTTTCCATCGAGCAGAGCGTGAACGTGCCGGTGCTCATGTACCATGCCGTCAGCGACAATATGTGGGGCATCGATGAGCTGTTTGTCAGCCCGGCCTCCATGGAGGAGCAGCTGCGGTATCTTGTGGACAACGGCTATGAGCCGATCTGGTTCTCTGATCTGGCGGAGCTGGAGCAGTATGAGAAGCCGGTCATTCTGACCTTTGACGACGGCTACGACGACAACTACACAGAGCTTCTGCCGCTGCTGCAGAAATACAATGTCAAAGCGACGGTGTTCATGATCGCGGATGCCATGGGCATGCAGCACAAAATGACGGAGGAGCAGGTGCGCGAGATGGCGGATTCCGGCCTTGTTTCCATCCAGAGCCACGGCCTGACTCATGCGGATATGGATGCCATGGACGAGGAGACGCTTATCCGGGAGCTTGGCGAGTCGCAGCGTATCCTGACGCGCGTGACGGGCCGTCAGCCCTCGGTGCTGTGCTATCCGACGGGCCGCTACAGCGACCTGACGCTCGAGGTCGCAGAGCGCTACTACAACTTCGGCCTGAAAATGGTCGGCGGGCAGTATAACACGGCGGACGATCCCTTCCTTGTGAGCCGCTATTACGTCTCGCGGTATACGGGCCTTGACAGCTTCGCTGCTATGGTCGCCCCTGCGGGCACATAAACAGGCCGCAAAATGCAAAACACGCAAAAACGGGTCCTTACGGGCCCGCTTTTGCGTGTCAATAGCCTAGCAGAGCTCGCCGCCCGCAGACGGCGAACGAATTGCGATCTCTTTGTCGGAAAAGCCCGAAGGTTTTTTTCGATTTTTTTCGACAGGAAGGCCCGGCCTGCTCTACCGAGCGGCCGGGTCCAGGCTGTCGAAAAACCTGCCCAGCCGGAGGTTTCGGAGGGAAGAAAAGTGTGAAAGGAAACCGTCAGGGTTTCCTTTCGCGTTCAATAACCCGCCGCAGCGGCAGAATTGCAAAATAATACTACAAAATTTCATTTTGCAATTCTGAAAGCAGCTTGGCGAAAAATCCCGAAGGGACTTTTTTGACAAGCAGCCCGGCTCGGGATGAGCCGGGCTTTCGCATAGCTGTTTACCTTCCAAGCGCGTCCTTCACGCGGAACAGCAGCCGGACGGCGCGGTAGCGGCGCTTCAGCAGCAGACGGTAGACGAGGCGCTTATTGCGGTCGAGACGCGGCAGATAGCGATTTTCACGGAAGTCGGGGAAGTTTTTCTCCATGTAATCGCGGAACTGCCCGAGCAGCTCGCTCTTGCAGTCGATGCGCGCCACGCGCACCGAGGCGGCGATGAGAAGATGGCTGATGGCAAGGAACGTCAGCTCGTCGCGGTAGGCCTCGCGCAGGCCGTGCTCCCCGAACCAGCCGAGAATGTCGTCAAAGGCATAGAGGATCTCCACATTGCGGGCGCAGTTTTTGTTGTTCATCGCGCTGCCCTCGCGCTGGAGATAGTGATAGTAGGCCCCCGGCAGGCGGACGACCTGCTCCGCCAGCGCCAGCACCTTCGTCACGATGCGGATATCCTCATACCAGACCTTCGTGGCAAAGCGGATGCCGCCCTCGGTAAACAGCGTCCGGCGATAGGCGCGGTTCCACGGGGCCATGACGCCGAAGAACAGCTGGGGCGCGTCCTTCGTATGCGTGGGAAGATCGGCCGGAAGCTCCTCGTGCAGCTCGCCCGTGACCTTGCCGTCCCGCTCGACGAGCGCGCCGAACAGATAGAGGTCTGCCGGTGTGGCCGCGATGGAGGCGGAAAGGTCCTCCAGCAGGTTCGGTGCGAGCCAGTCGTCGCCGTCGACGAACAGCAGATAGTCGCCCTGCGCCAGCTCGATGCCGCGGTTGCGCGCCGCGCCTGCGCCGCCGTTTGGCTGATGCAGGGCGCGCACCTGATTCGGGTGCGAGGCCGCATAGCGGTCGCAGATCGCGCCGCTGCCGTCGGGCGAGCCGTCGTCGATCAAAAGAAGCTCAAAATCCTGACACGTCTGGGCCAGAATGGAGTCCACGCATTTTTCCAGATATTCCTCGACCCGGTAGACCGGGATGATGATGCTGAACTGCGGCATAGTGCTTCCTCCGTTTCATTTGGATCATGCCCCTATTATATCCGCTGCCGTCTGCTTTTGCAAGTCCTCAGACGAGCAGCGGCTGGAGCTGCTCACCCCGCAGCGCGGCCTCGGCCGCCTCCGGCAGCAGGGAAAAATGTGCCACAAGGCTGGCGGGCTTGCCGGTTGGGCTGTCCTGCCCGAAGGGGACGAAGTAAAAATGACGGCGGGCCAGCAGCGCACCCAGATTCGCGGCGCTGCCGGACAGGCCGTCGTTCGTGGAAACGGCCAGCAGCACGGGGCGGCCGTTGCGCAGATGCGCCTTGCAGGCAAAGCTGACGGGCGAGTCGGCGATGCCGTTTGCAAGCTTGCCGAGCGTATTGCCCGTACAGGGCGCGACGATCAGCAGATCGAGCAGGCGCTTCGGGCCGAGCGGCTCGACCTGCGCCAGCGTGTGCAGCGGCTCCGTGCCGCACAGCGCCGTGACCTCCGCCCGGAAATCCGCCGATGCGCCGAAGCGGGTGTCCGTCTCCCACGCGGCGTCCGAAAAAATGGGGACGACCGTATATTGCGCTGTCAGGGCGCGCAGAGCGTCAATGGCCTTTCGGAATGTGCAGAACGAGCCGCACAGGGCAAAGCCGACAGTCGGTCTCATGCTGGGAACGCTCCTTCCTGTTCGAGAATTGCGGCGGCATAGGCCGCGCCCGCACTTGCGGGACAGAATTTTCCGGGCAGGCCCGGCGCGTCGATGCGGGTGACATCCGTCCGCGTGCAGGCCGGGATACCGCCCGGCGCGGAGGCCAGCTCCACCAGCAGGCAGCCGGGCAGAAGCGCGGCGAGCTGGTCCTGCGTCAGCACAGGAGCAGGCACGGTGTTGAACACAAAGTGATAGGAAAGACCGCGGGCATAGCGGCCAGTTTCGTCGGCTTCCAGCCCGAACGCCTCAGCCATGGCGCGGTCGGACGGCCTGCGCGCCGCGACGGTCACGCGGGCGGAAAGACCGTGCAGCTTGTTTGCCAGCACGCGGCCGATGTGCCCGTAGCCGATGACAAGGCAGGGCGCGCCGTGCAGCCGGTACGGGCTGTGCAGCACGGCAAGGGCGATGGCGCCCTCGGCTGTCGGCACGGCGTTGTGCGTTGTCAGCGGCTCCGTGCCGAAAAGCTCGACAGGCTCCGCGCCGCAGTCGAGCAGGGCCTGCCGCAGCGGGCTGAGCCCGCCGCCATAGACCCGCGTACCGCGGCGGCAGCAGGCGAACACGGCGGTACGCTCCGGTGCGGCGGTCCCGCGCAGGCGCTCGCCCTGCAGGGTGGGAAACGGAAGAATGACAAAGTCGGCGGGAGCCGGGAGCGCCTCAGGCATGCCGGGCACGCCGCAGCAGCGGACCTCGAGCCCGGCGTCCAGCAGGGCCTGTGCGGCCCAGCGCTGGCGCTCGTCTCCGCCGAGCAGAAAGCAGGTTTTGGACATGGCAGCACCTCCTACCCTCATCCTATGCAATTTTTGCGGTTTCGGTGAAAAAAAGTTGTCAATTGCGGTCGGACTTGCTATAATAATACAGTATGTCGAAAAAGTCCCTTCGGGATTTTTCCGCCGGACTGCATTCAAAATTGTAAAATAGAACTTTGTAAGATTATTTTGCAGTTTTTCCGCTGCGGCGGGTGATCAAACGCGAAAGGATACCCTGACAGTTTCCTTTCACACGTTTCCTCCCTCCGTAACTTTTGGCTGGACAGGGTTTCCGAAAGCCTGTATAATAATATTTTGCTTTCAAGAGATGAGAGAGAAAGGAGCGGGCGAGCATGGAGCGGCATGGCTTTGTTCATGATATGCTGGACGTTAAGGTCCTGATCTTATATATTATGGCGCGGGTCGCCTATCCCGTCGATCTGCAGAAGATCTATGAGCTGTCCTATCAGGATGACGGCCTGAGCTATTTCGACGTGGCGGAGGCCGTGCCGCAGATGATCGAGTCCGGCCATCTGGAGCGGGTCGACGGCGAGCGTTATGTCATTACGGAAAAGGGGCGCGAGGCCGGCTCCGTGACGGAGGATTCCGTGGCCTATCCCGTCATGCAGCGGGCGCGCGCGGCCGTGGAGCGCTATAATCGCGACGTGCGGCGCAGCAGCTTTGTCAAAACGGAGATCAGGCAGCGCGAGTGCGGCGATTTTACCGTGCAGATGAGCCTGAACGACGAGGTCAGCGACCTTTTGCGGCTGGAGCTGATGGCACCGACGCAGAAGCAGGCGCACCGTCTGGCAGGGGCGTTTTCCCGCAATGCCGAGACGATCTACCGCCTTGTGATGGATCAGCTTCTCTCGGAGGAAAAGGAAAACTCCTGAAAAATACAGCTTGCTGCAGGGCCCGGACGGGGCTTAGCAGCAAGCTTATTTTCGCTACTTGCATGTTTCGGCAAAAGGTGGTATAATCATACCAGCAGATCCCCAATCGGCCCAATCAAGAAAGGAGCGACTTCGAATGAAATTCCAGTTCACAGAGAAAAAAGTCAGCTTGCCCGAGAGCGTTCATGCCTACGCTGAGAAGAAGGTCATGAAGCTCGAGCGCTTCTTCCGGGATGATGCGGAGGCACTTGTTACCTTCTCGGTCGAGAAGGATCGCAATAAGGCCGAGATCACGGTTCATGCCGCCGGTACCTATTTCCGCGCCAGCGAGGCGACTTCCGATATGTATGCGTCCATCGATGCTGCGGTCGCCACGATCGAGCGCCAGATCCGCAAGAACAAGACCCGCTTGGCCCGCCGCCTGCGGCAGGATGCCTTCGTCCGTCAGCCGGATGTCACGTCCTTCGCGCCGGAGCCCGAAGAAAATACCTTTGAGATCGTCCGCACAAAGCGGTTCCCCATGAAGCCCATGACGCACGAGGAGGCCATCTTGCAGATGGAGCTCCTGGAGCACAGCTTCTTTGCCTTCAAGGATGAGGAGAACGACGGCGCGTTCGCCGTGGTCTATAAGAGAAACGACGGCGGCTACGGCCTGATCGAGGACGTCCAGTAAGTCTGCCGCATAAATAAACTGATGCCGGGAGCGAAAGCTCCCGGCATCTCTGACTGTCGAAAAAATGCCCAGCCGAAAGTTTCGGAGGGAAGGAATGTGTGAAAGACTAACTATTAAAAGTCAAGCCCGAAATGCGGAGGAGCGGCAAAAATTTAG
>OFMI01000211.1_pt1 | contig 56048 bp, 58 predicted proteins | sample 1541741 | NCBI WGS metagenome assembly OFMI01 (sample SAMN04209219, study PRJEB22552) | human gut metagenome | biome: gut; material: feces | host: Homo sapiens | place: USA: Oklahoma | reverse complement strand
CTGGCCGGAAAAATTTTATATTTTTTCTCTGTCCTCTTGACGGGGAGCAGTTCAGGGCGGCGTTTTTCCTGTTTTTCTTTTTCTTCTTTTTTGCTGTGCTGGCCTTGGTTGTGGTGTGTGCGGTGTTTTTCTATATCAGCTTGTACCACGTGTATAAGTCCTGCAATCCGGATACCTGTGTGGTGTTTCTGATCTTGTCTATCGTTTTTTCGGTGACGGTGCCGTTTTTCCTGGTGGCGGATCGGAACCTGGATCTGGGGATGCCGCCCCGGCGGACCCAGGCTCCGGAGCCTCTGCCGGAGTCCGGGCAGGAAACGGACCCTTACGAGTCCTTGTGATCCTGCCGTAGAATTTGGAATCTGTCTGTCTCAGCCGCCCGGCCTGAAAGCCGGGCGGCTGAGTTTTCCGGTTGGTTCGGTTATTGCGGCGCAAGTACCGCGAAGCCCTGCATGTGCAGGGTTCTGCCCGTCAAGGACACCGGGCCGTGGGAGAACAGGATGCGGTACGGCCGATCCAGCTCCAGGGTTTGTTCTTCATGTCCGGGGTTGACGGCACACAGCAGGCGGCCCCGGCGATACGCCAGGAGACGAGAGCCCGGCTGAGCGAAATAAACCTGGAAGGGGGAGCGGGCCTGCAAGTCCGGCTGACTGTGACGCAGGGCGATGATTGCTTTGGTGTAATTCAGCAGGGAGTTGGGGTCTGCCTCTTGGGCTTGCACCGTAGGCGCATCGGCGGCCGGGTCCACCGGCAGGTACAGTTTTTCCGGTTCGCTTTCGGAAAAGCCCAGGTTTTTCCCTGCGGACCACTGCATCGGCGTGCGGGAACCGGTGCGGTTGTAGCCGCCCTCTTTGCTGGGCAGGCGGCGGTAACGCATACCGATTTCGTCGCCGTAATACAGAAAGGGAGCGCCGGGCATGGTGAACAAAAAGCTGTAAGCCAGCTTGAGCTCCTCCGGCGTTAAATTGAACCGGGGACGGACCGTATCGTGGTTGCAGGTGAGGAAGCACCAGAGGCCCTTCCCGCAGGTTTCCAGGTAGTTGGGCAGATACTCTCCCAGAAAATGCATGGGATCTGCTCCGGAATCCGCTTTGAAATAGCTCCGGTCCGGCCCGATGGGCGTATCCTTGGATTTGGGATCGTAGCTGCGCATGAGACTGTGATAGCCGTTGCCCGTCCAGCTCAGATAAAAGTCCATATCAAATCCACAACCTAAGGCGTGACGGGGCGCATTCCACTCCGACACCAGAGCGGCCTCGGGGAACTCCCGGTCCAGCCGTTCCCGCAGGTCCCGATATACCGCTTGGGTATACGCCTGATCCGGGGTGTCGTTTTTTACCAGAGCGCCGGCCATATCCACACGGAAACCGTCGCAGCCCTGTTCCAGCCAGAACCTCATCACGTCCCAAATGGCCTGCCGGGTATCCAGGGTAGCGGGACTTCCGGCTTTGTGCTGCCAGGGGGCGGTAGGTGTGCTGAAGCCAAAGTTCAGAGCCGGTTGACATTTAAAAAAGCTCAAAATATAGCAGCCGTCCCGAGGCGCTTCTCCTCCTACAAAGGGGAGTCCCTGAGGCTGTTCCCAGCAGCAGTCCGTCCATATGTACCGGTGGGAATATGCATTGGGCGTATCCCGGCAGCTTGCCTGAAACCAGGGGTGGGTTTCGCTGGTGTGGCAGGGAACCAGATCTAAGAGCACCCGGATGCCCCGGCGGTGGGCCTCCTCAAAAAAGTGAATGAGGTCCTCGTTGGTGCCGTAGCGGGGGGCTACCAGCTTGTAATCCCGTATGTCGTAGCCGGCGTCCTGAAAGGGAGAGTCGAAGCAGGGATTGATCCACAGGGCGTTACAGCCGAGACCTTGGATATAATCCAGTTTGGCGGTCATGCCGGGAATATCGCCAATGCCGTCTGCATTGGAGTCCATAAAGCTTTGGGGGTAGATTTCGTAAAATACGGCGTTGTCAAGCCAGGTTGCTGCCATAGCAGGTCCCTTCCTTTTGTTATAGAAATTCTGGGTTTGCAGCCCAAAACAATTTTAGCATATGGTTGGGCAAAAATCTGCCCAGGCGGAAATTTTTTTGAAAAAAGAAACCGGACCGGTTCTGTCGGAACCGGTCCGGTTTCTAAGCAGGCGACTAGCCGACCTTTTCAAATAAGGGCTTTTCCACCCGCTTGTATAAAAGCAGCGTCAGAAGAGAGACAACCGCTCCCTTCAAAAGATTCAGGGGAGCCACAGAGAAGAGAACCAGGGTGGACACAGAGTCAATCCGTCCATTGATGGCCGTACCCATGGAGACGATGGCGTCCAGAGGCAGGCCGTAGAGCTCCGAGAATCTAGGCAGCAGATAGACGGCGTTAAACAGACTGCCGAATATGGTGATGACCAGCGTACCCAGCCCCAGGCCCAGCAGGGCGGTTTTTTTGGTCTTTTTGATATGATAGCATATGGACGCAGGGAGGACCAGAGAGCAGCCCACGACAAAGTTGGCAAAATCACCGACGAACGCAGTAGAGGTGCCTTTGATCAAAAGCTTTAACATAATCTTAAGCGCTTCGCAGACAATGCCGGCGGAAGGTCCCAGGTAGAAGGAGCACAGCAAGACGGGAAGCTCGGAAAAATCCAGCTTGTAAAAATCCGGAGCCAGGAAGGGAAGGGGAAAATCAAAGATGTGCAGAACCATAGCCAAAGCGCTGCACATGGCAAGGATGGTCACACGGCGGGTGGGAGACACTTTTCTCTTAAGCGGGAGAAAATGCTCTGCTATGTGCGCCACGACGGCCAGAGCCACAATGATCAGGACGCAGATCAGCAGAAAGCTCAGATTTTCCTTTGCGGTTTCCAACAGTTCTTTCAAGGGGTATCACCTCAAACACAAAATACGCCCGGAGAAACTCTCCGGGCGCGAAAATAAACGCACGTCATCTGTGCGCATCTTCTTCCATCCAGACTGTACTGTCGGTGCTGGAATCTCACCAGCTCGGCGCTGCGTGCAGCGTTCGCGGACTTGCCAAAGGCTCACCGCCGGTCGGGAATTTCACCCTGCCCTGAAGATTTCCGTATTTTGTTGGGTTGAGAACATGATACTCCTTGTAGAGCAGATTGTCAAGGTCCTTTTTTTCTGCTATAATAAAACTCCCACAAGTTGCCATGTTTCCCCGCCGGCTTTACCAGAGAGCCGTGCAGGTTTTCTGCCTTGAAAACGGGAACGGCGAATGCGGCGAGGAGGCTTTGCTATGGTCTGCGCGTTTACAGGACACCGCCCGGAGAAGCTGCCCTGGGGCAGCCGGGAGACGGATCCCAGGTGTTGCGCCCTGAAGGTTCAGATTGCCCATGCGGTCCGGTCGGTCTGGGAGGAAGGGGCGACGGTGTTTGCCTGTGGCCTTTCCCGGGGATGCGACTTTTACTTTGCAGAGTCGGTGCTCCGTTTGCAGGGGCAGGGAAGCGCCGTCAGCCTGGAGGGCTGGGTTCCCTGCCCGGAACAGGCGGACCGGTGGCCGGAGGCGGACCGGATCCGATACCGGGCTCTTTTGGACCGGTGCAGCCGGATTCATATGGTGGAGCCTGCCTACGGCCCCGGTTGTATGCTGCGCCGGAACCGGGCGATGATACAGAAAGCCGACCGCCTGATCAGCGTCTACGACGGGACCGGAGGCGGGACCGGTGCGACGGTGGCCTATGCCAAGCGCCTGGGCCTGCCGGTGTGGGCAATTTGGCTGTGATTATTCGGGCATCTCCAACCCCTGCACGACGCCGTTGGCGGAGGTGTCGGTGATATCCGCTCCGATGACCTGATCCTGATAGACCAGTAAGGTGGCGTAAACCGGATCGGTGGCGTTGGGATAGTTCTCAATTTCATACACATAGCGGGTGGCTGTTTTTCCGGCATATTGCGTCAGGTCGAAGCCTTGGCTCATTTGCAAGGCGTTGTAGCGCTCGTAAACTTCTGTGACTTCTGAGGGAATCCGGACCTGCTGGGTTTGCACCGGGGATGCAACAACCTCCCAGCCGTAATCCGACAGGTACTGTACCCGGGCGTCGTTGGTGGCGACGGAAACGGGCTGCTCCTGAGGCGCAGCCGGCGCATCTTTGCCGCCGCCCTTTGCCAGGACGCAGATGAGAACAATGAGTGCGGCCAAAGCGGCCAAGACCAAGATCACGCGTTTTTTATTGACTTTTGCGGTCATCACGACCATAGCGATCCCTCCAGTTGTTTTGGTGGTACATCCTATGGCCTGGACCAGGCGAATAGAACAGGGGGTGTGTACATGCTTCAAAGACTGGATAAAATCCTGTCCAACTCCGGCCGGCTGACCAGAAGTCAGGCCCGGGACGCGCTGAAGGCGGGTCGTGTTGCCGTTTATGGGGAGACGGTTCGAGACGGCGCGGCGAAATTTGACCCGGAGACTACGCCGGTTACACTGGACGGAGCTCCTATTGCCGGTGGGACGGTGGTGCTTTTGCTGAACAAGCCTGCAGGTTATGTGACCGCGACCCGAGATTCCCGATTCCCTACGGTGATGGATCTGCTGCCGTCTGTTTACCGGAGGCGGGTGGTCCCGGTGGGAAGGCTGGATAAGGATACGGAGGGCTTGCTCCTGCTGACGGATGACGGGGAGCTGGCTCACCGGTTGATTGCGCCGCGATTCCAGGTTCCGAAGGTATATTATGCCCGCCATGCGGGTCGGGGTACCGTCGAAGACGTGGCAGCCTTCGCGGCCGGCCTAATTTTAGCGGATGGTACTGTGTGTTTACCGGCGAAACTGGAGGTCTTGGGACCGGGCGAGAGCATGGTGACGGTCTGTCAGGGGAAGTATCACCAAGTCCGCCGGATGCTGGCCGCCCGGGGAATGCCGGTGTCCTATTTGGAGCGCCGGGCAGAGGGGGGGCTCACCCTGGGCGATTTGCCCCGGGGCCAGGTGCGCCTGCTGACCCAGGAGGAGCGCCGTCTTTTGACGGGAGACGGCTGAAGTTTTTGGGCATTTTTTTCAAAAACACAGGACGAACTCTGGGCGAAGTGCCTTAAAATATGTGATATTCCATAAAAACCCGCCTCCATTTTGCAATAATTTGTCAAATGGCACTTGCAAAATGCGCAAAAACGGTGTATCATGTTCTCGTGATTTTGTATAAACCGTATTGACGCAACGTTCAAGGAGGGCGCTTCCATGTCCAATCGGATTTTCCAGAGTGTGATTGTGCAATTAAAAGATGCCACAGACCGGGTTTTGGGTGTCATCGACTCGGAAGGTGTCGTAGTTTCCTGCAGTGACAGCAGCATGCTGGGGGAAAAATGGACCGATGCCGCCCTGAAGGTAGGCAGTTCTTTTGATGCAATGCTGAGCTTTGACGGCAAGACGTTCAAGGCGATTGTCGGCAACAGCAATTATTTTGAGTATGCCGTGTTTTCCGGCGGAGAAGACGCTATGGCCCGGAGTATGTGCACCATGGCCTATGTGGCTTTGAATGACGCCAAGGTTTTTTATGAGGAAAAGCACGACCGGGGGACCTTTGTCAAAAACATCATCATGGACAACATTCTCCCGGGGGATATTTATGTGCGTGCCAAGGAGCTGCACTTTTCCATTGATGCTCCCAGAGCAGTGTTTCTCATTCGGCAAGTGGGCCACGGGGATGTGGCGGCTGTGGAGGTGCTGCAGGGGATTTTCCCGGATAGACTGCAGGATTTTGTTTTGAGCATCAATGAGACGGATATCGCAGTGGTGAAGCAAATCAGTCCCAGTACCACGTCGGAGGATTTGCAGCGGCTGGCGCAGTCTATGGAGGATTTGCTGAAGACGGAGCTGTTTATTAAGACGGTGATCGGCATTGGCACCGTATCCAGCCATCTGCGGGAGTTGGCGGACTCCTATAAGGAGGCCCAGACTGCCATTGATGTGGGGAAGGTTTTTGATACGGAGAAGACCATCATCAACTATGAAAATCTGGGTATCGGCCGGCTGATTTATCAGCTGCCCACCACCCTGTGTGAGATTTTCCTGACGGAGGTCTTCAAGAAGAACTCCATCGATTCCCTGGATCAGGAGACTCTGTTTACAATCAACAAATTTTTTGAAAACAACCTGAACGTTTCTGAAACTTCGCGGAAGCTGTTTGTTCACCGGAATACCCTGGTATACCGTCTGGAGAAAATTAAGAAGCTCACCGGCCTGGATCTGCGGCAGTTCGATCATGCCATCATCTTCAAGGTAGCTTTAATGGTTCGAAAGTATTTGTCTTCCCGCGATATACACACCGCCTAATTCCGGCAGTTTTTTGGAGCAAAAGAATTATGATAGAATTTACAAATGTAGTAAAGGCCTATAATACCGGCAACAAAGCCCTGAAGGGAATTTCGATGCACATGGATGATGGGGAGTTTGTTTTCCTGGTGGGTCCTTCCGGATCCGGGAAATCGACCATCATCAAGCTGATTACAGGGGAGATCCAGCCGACGGAGGGTTCCGTTTTGGTAAATAATTTCCGTTTAGAGTCCATTCGCAGCAGAGAAATCCCCTATTTGCGCCGGACTGTGGGGGTGGTGTTTCAGGATTTTCGTCTGATTCCCAACAAAACTGTTTACGAAAACGTTGCCTTTGCCATGCGCGTCATTGGCGCCCGGGAAAAGGAAATTCGCAGCCGGGTGCCCTATGTCCTGGAGCTGGTGGGGCTGGAGAACAAAGGCCGCCGGCATCCCGGGGAGCTTTCCGGCGGTGAGCAGCAACGTGTGGCCATTGCCCGGGCGCTGGTCAACAACCCCTCGATGATCATTGCCGACGAGCCCACCGGAAACCTGGATCCAGCGCGGTCTTACGAGATTATGCTCTTGCTGGAGGAGATCAACAATTTGGGCACGACGGTTCTCGTGGTCACCCATGAGCGGGAACTGGTAGAGCGATTTACCAAACGAGTGATTGCTATTGATGAGGGAAAGGTAATCAGCGACGGAATGGACGGGTATTATCATTATGAAGAGCAATAATTTCGGTTATTTATTAAAAGAAGGGATTCGGGGCATCTTCCTACACGGCTTTATGTCTTTTGCGGCGGTGTGTGTGACGGTTGCCTGCCTGGTGATCATCGGAAGCTTTTCTGTGCTCCTGTACAACCTGAATATCATGGTGGCCGAGGTCGAGCAGGATGCGGAAATCCTGGTGTACATTGACGAGACCTACACGGAGGCAGAGGCCAAAAGCGTGGGCTCCCGAATTAACATGATCGACAACGTTTACCAGGCCACTTTTGTCAGCCGTCAGGAGGCGCTGGAAGAATTTGTCGCCAAGCAAGGCGATGAGAGCGCTTTTGACGGCCTTCAGGCTGATGTGCTGCAGGACCGGTTTATTGTGGTTCTGGAGGATAACAGCAAAATGCGGGAAACGGTTCCGATGATTGAAGCCGTCGACGGCGTGGCGGAGGTGAATGCGCCTTATCAGGTGGCGGAGGCCTTGGGTACGGTTCAGCACATTTTGCGGATTGTCTCAGCGGCGGTGATTATTCTGCTGCTGGTGGTTTCCCTGCTGATCATCTCCAATACGGTCAAGCTGGCCATGTATGACCGGCGGGATGAGATTGCCATTATGAAGATGGTGGGTGCGACCAACGGCTTCATTCGGTTCCCGTTTGTAATAGAGGGCTTCCTGCTGGGAATATTCGGCGCTGCAGTTGCGTTTTTCCTGGAGTGGGGCCTTTACAATGGAATGGTCAATTGGATCGGCACAGTGGATTCCTTGAATCTTTTGGACTTTGTGCCCTTTACGGATTTGCTTTGGCCTATGGTGGCGACGTTTGGGGCAGCCGGTTTGTTCGTCGGTATTTTTGGCAGCTTTGCCTCCATTCGAAAGTTCCTGGATGTGTGAAGCTGAGGATACAAAGGAGATTATGATATCATGAAACGCAGAAAAATGATCGGTGTCATGGCTGGCGTCTTGGCGTTTGCCCTGATTTTGACCTTGGTTTTGAGCATTGTTCCGGCCACGGTGTTTGCCGCCAGTTCCTCTGCCATTCAGCAGGAGCTGGATGAACTGGAGAGTCAGGCGGAGGAAATTCAAAGGGCGAAGGAAGAGCTGGCACAGCAGCAGGCAGCCAACGCCTCCGATACCCAGGATGTGGTTTCCCAAAAGAAGGATATTGACCAGGAAATTAAGATCATTCACGACGAGATTAACAATCTGAATGCACAGATTCAAAGCTACAACCAGCTGATTGCAGATAAGCAGGCGGAGTTGGACGATGCCCAAGCCAGACAGGCGGAGCTCAATGAGCAGTACCGGGTCCGCATTCGTGCCATGGAGAAGAGCGACAAAATTTCCTACTGGTCTGTTTTGTTCAAAGCAAATAGCTTCACAGACCTTTTGGACACCATCAATAAAATTTCGGAGATTGCAGCCCATGACCAGGCCATGATGGCGGAGCTGGAGCAGGTGGCCCAGGAAATTCAGACGGCGCAGACCGAGCTGACGGAGGAGAAAGCCGCCCTGGATACGCAGAAGGCTGCGTTGGCGGAAAGTCAGGCCGAGCTGGATGAAAAGAGCGCGGAGGCGGACGCCATTTTGGCGGAGCTCAACGCCGATGCTGCAGCGATGGAAGCGCTGTACGGCTCTTATGAGGACCAGGAGGCAACGCTGACCGACGAAATCGCCCAGAAAGAAAAAGAGTACACAGATGCGCTGGCAGCGGAGGAAGAGGCCAGAAGGCAGCAGGAGGAAGAACAGAGAAGACAGGAAGAGGAGCAAAACCGGCAAGAGGAAGAGAATAGCGGCAACAGCGGCGGTAGCGACAGCGATGGAAGCGGCAGCGGCGGCAACGCCTCCTCTTCCGGGTGGCAGTATCCCCTCCCTTACCGGGTCACGGTCACCAGCGCATATGGCTATCGTGTGCACCCTGTGACCGGTCAGATGTGGAGCTTCCATACCGGCGTGGATTTGGCTGCCGGTGCAGGAACGCCGATTTACGCCACCCGGAGCGGGACGGTCACGACGGCTACATACAGCGATGTTTACGGCTACTATGTTACCATCAACCACGGTGACGGCTATTCCAGCCTGTATGGACACATGACCCATTATGTCGTCTCGGCCGGAGAAACCGTCTCGCAGGGCCAGGTCATCGGCTACGTGGGCTCCACCGGTTGGTCGACAGGCGCGCATTTGCATTTTACCATTTACTACAACGGCTCTACGGTCAATCCCATGGATTATATCTAAAGCGCTGTATGCCGTTTCGGCGAATTTTGATCCGTACCGTGGGCGTATCCGTAGGGGGCCATTGGTCCCCTGCGCCTTTTACTAGCGGTGCCGGAGCGCCTTTGGGCCGAATTTCCGCCGGCTATTTTTAGATTTGTGAGGTGTGACATTTGAAAAAGTTTGGGTCTGTCGGTTCCTATGTTTTAGTTGCTTTATTGACAGCCCTTGCCACGGTGTTTGCCGTCAAGCAAACGGGATATTCCGGCAGTCAAAAACTGAATCAGCTTTTAAGCTTAATAGATGAACGGTTTATTGAGGATGTGGACACGGCGGAACTGGAGGATGCGGCGGCCGAAGCCATGATCAAGGCGACCGGCGACCAATGGAGCTATTATATCCCGGCGTCGGAGTATCCCGCCCATGTAGAGCGGTCGGAAAATGCCTATGTCGGGGTGGGGATTACCATTGTGGTTTCAGAAGACCCGGCCGGTCTGGAGATCGTCGGGATCTCGGACGGCGGCGGGGCGCAGGAAGCGGGATTGCAGCTCCACGATGTGCTGATTGAGATTGACGGACAGAGCTGCGCGGAGATGAGCGTGTCCGATGCCGGAGATTTGGTGCGGGGCGAGGAGGGGACGACCATGGACTTCACGGTTTCCCGAGACGGTGAGCAGATGAAGTTTACCGTTACCCGCAAGCGCATGGAAACGCCCGTTGCAACCTATGAGATGCTCTCGTCCGGCTATGGTCTGATTACCATTGAAAACTTTGAGTCCAGAGCGACGACAGAGACAGTGTCTGCCATTGAGACGCTGATGGAGCAGGGGGCGAAAGGTCTCATTTTTGACCTGCGCTTTAATCCCGGGGGTTATAAAAAGGAATTGGTTCAAATTCTGGACTATCTTTTGCCGGAGGGGATCCTGTTTCGCAGTGAATTTTATGATGGAACCGTAGAGGTGGATCATTCCGACGCCAATTGCGTGGATATCCCCATGGCGGTGCTGGTCAATCAGGATTCTTACTCCGCTGCGGAATTTTTCGCCGCCGCCCTGCAGGAATACGGCGTTGCCCAGGTGGTGGGACAGCAAACCAGCGGCAAGGGCTACTTTCAGAGTACCTTTCGGCTGCAGGACGGCTCCGCTGCGGCCATCTCTGTGGGAAAATATTACACGCCCAATGGCGTCAGCCTGGCGGGGGTAGGCGTTACGCCGGATATACCGGTGGAGGTGGACGACAAGACTTATGGTGCGATATATTTTGGCATCTTAGAGCCGGAGGAAGATGAACAGCTGCAGGCGGCAGTTGCCGCATTGGAAGAGGGAGCCTAAAAACCGGGAGAATCTTGTGAAACGTCTAGCTTGACAGGAATGGAAGGCTCATTTACAATATTTTGTAACCGCTGCCCGTCAACGGGGAGCGGTTACTTTGACCAAAGGAGTGATTCTTTATGAAAAAAACGGAGAGAAGCATGCGTGTGAGGAGGGTTCGCGCCAAATAAATGACCCCAAAGGCAAAACCGTCTGCTTTTTGGGAACCCTCCAGCTCAATGGAGGAGTTTATGATTACATTACAACCAATCAGAGAAACCAATTTTTTGCAGGCAGCGGCGTTGCAGATTTCCCCGGCTCAGCGGAGCTTTGTTTCTTCCCCTGTGGGGATTCTCGCCAGAGCCTACGCCTACCGGCGCCGGCGGGCGACGGCCTGGGGAATCTACGAGGGCTGCCGCATGGTGGGCCTTGCATTGGTCCAGGACTTGGAGGAAGCGCCTGCTTGCTATCATTTGTCTGAGTTCTTGATTGATGAAAGGGAGCAGGGAAAAGGCTATGGACGAGAAGCGCTGAAGCTTTTGCTGGCCCAGTGCCGCCGGGAGGGAAAATACCAGGCGGTAGAGGTCTGCGTAAAAAAGGCGGACAGCCCGGCCGTTCATGTTTATGAAAAGGCCGGCTTTCGGGATACAGGGTATACAGATCCGACAGCGCCGGACAGCCTGTGTATGACCTATGCCATTCCAGAGGCCTGGCGGGGAGCGCTGGACATCCATCTGACGCAAGCGGCGGATTTGGCGCAGATCCAGAGACTCTGGGCAACGCCGTCGGTGATGCGTTATGTGGGATTTCCGGAGGGCCTTCACAAAACCATGGAGGAATTGCAGGAACAATGGCTTCCCTGGGTACAGCAGCCTCCCAGGCGCCAGCATTGGTCGGTCTATACACAGGAGGGGGACTTCTGTGGAGAAGCCTTTTATGGGATCGATGAAACCGGGCTGGCCTGCATGGATGTGAAGCTCCTGGACAGTGCCCGGGGCAAGGGCATCGGATACCGGGCGCTTTCCCATGCGTTGGATGCTGCGTTCCGGGTTGGAGCGGCGAGGAAGGCCTATGTGGATCCCAATCCCCAAAACGGAAAAGCCCTTTGCCTGTACGCCGATCTGGGATTTCTTCCCGCTGCGCGCCCCGCCCGGTTGGAACCGGAGGACAGCGTATATTTGGAGCTGACTCGAGAGAACTGGGAGGCGCGGCAATGGAAATAGCATACCGGGATATTCTCCTGCGGGACAGACGAGAACAGGACATTGCCGACTGGATCCGGTGGAACACGGTGCAGACCCAGTGGACCCAGTGGGATGCTCCTTGGGAAGCGGAGGAGTCGGACGCTGCGCGGGATCCGGCGGCATACCGAACGGAGCAGCTGGCCAGGCTGTCGAACCCGGCGCCGGAGCCCCGGGTGACGATGGAGCTGGAGACGGGAGGCGTCCACATTGGATGGGTGTCCTCATACTGGATGGATCGCGACTGTAATTGGATTGCCCGGGATGCATTATGTCCAGGGCAGGAGGCGTTTCTTGTTCTGGGGTTGGATATTTGTGAGAGCCGTTTTTGGAGCCGGGGTTTGGGAAAGCGGGCTCTGACTGCTTGGATTCTCTATTTCCTGCAAAACGGCGCAAGGGATTTGTATCTGCAGACCTGGTCCGGGCATCTGGCTATGATCCGTGTGGCCGAGCGCTTGGGCTTTCGAGAGTTTCGCCGGAAGACGGCGCAGCGTCTGGTGCGGGAAGAACGTTACGACGGTCTTACTTTTCGCCTGGAGCTTGCAAGCTTCGGCCGGTACTTGCTGGAGGAGAATTTGCGGGACCTGCGCCTGTCTGCCGGGACGGAGCGAAACGTGGGAGAGGCATACGACAAACGGCCGGGCTTTTATGCGGCCTGGGCCGAGACGGCTTATGAAGGGGAGGCTCCTGATTTGCCCATCTGCCGGCAAAGCCCCATGGAGCGGCTGGTATTTTGGTGTCTGCATATGACCCGGGCGCGGCTGCAGTACCAGGCAAAGGGGGTTCCGGACTCGGTTGTCACAGATACGTTCTCGGACATTCGGCTTCGGGCGGACCTCTATGAGGCCAAACACGGAAAGCCGGGCCTGTCCAGAGCGGATGTGGTTTGGTTTCGCCATCTTCATCATGGATGCATCTTTCAGCTGGGATCCTTGCAGTTTCAGCTGTTTCAGATGATCTATCTGGACGAAGAGGGATGCGGAGAGGCGTATATGACCTTTTCTCCGGAACAGAAAAAGCGGCTGCCCCCAGGAGCGCCGGTGATCAATGTGCACGTACCCAAGGGGGCGGACCTGTCTCCGGACCGGGTGGACGAGGCTCTGCATCAGGCGGTTGATTTTTTCTCCACGGTGTTTCCGGAGCACCAGGCCAGGGCGTTTTTGTGCTATTCCTGGCTGCTGTACCCGGGGCTTCGGGAGCTTCTGCCGGAGGGGAGCCGGATTGCCCACTTTGCCGCCCGGTTTCAAATCATTGGCCAGAGGCAGGATGCTTCAGAGGCCATCCGGCGAATCTATGGAAGACGCTGGCCCAAGAAGGGGGAGTATCCGCAAAATTCCCGCCTGCAGCGCGCGGCTCTGGGCCGGTTTCGCTGTTTGGGAGAGGCCTGCGGAATCCTGGAAATTAGGGAGCAACGATAAAAAGCCGGTGCGGAAATAAACCCGGGGCTGTAGCGATTTGGTATTTCGCTACAGCCCCTTTTTATGTTACTAGCCGTCGTGCGTTGCCTCGTGGAGAACCGGTACCGGACAAACAGACCGGGGGAGGCCACCGGAAAAGTCGATCTGGAACCCGGTTCCCGGCGCCGGAGTCCAGCCGTAACGGCCGGACCGGCAGGGAAACCAACGAGCCAGCAAACCGCCAATGACACCGCCGTGGGTGACGCAAACAGCGTCTACCTGTTCTGCCAGAACCGGCGCCAGAGCCAAAAGCGCCCGTTCCGTCACTTGGACGCCGCTTTCTCCGTTCGGGCATACGTGTTCCTCTATATTGCCGCAGATCCACCTTTGATAGGCGGCGTCCTGCTTCAGCTCCTCGTAGGTTCGCATCTCAAAAATGCCAAAATCCATTTCCCGCAGCCCTGGTAACACCGTATGGGGAACCGGACCGTACAGAGCCAAAAGCGTTTGCTCCGTCCGCAGCATACCGCTGGTATAATACCGCGCGGCAGTGGGGTAACCGCCCTGTTCCCGCAAAACAGCTAAGGCTTCCCACCCTTCCGGCAGTAACGGAAGGTCTGTGCTGCCGTAATAAAGCCGTCGCCGGTTCCCCTCAGTGTACCCATGGCGCAATAAGGTCAATTTCACTTCAATACCTCCGGCAGGCCGCAGAAAATCCGGAATACCCGGTCTGCTCGGTTCGCCAAAGCCTGGAGCACCTGACCGTGCAGCTCCCGCCAATTTCGTTCCTCAGGCGTCATAGGGACCACACCGGAACCGATTTCCCGGGAAATGATGGCCATCGTGCCGGGCAGAAGGGGGTGGAGGCGCTCCAGCAGCTCCTTTGCGCTCCCCCCTGCACAGGCCTGCCGCCAGGTCAGACTTTCCAGGTGATACCAGCATGGAGCCGGACGGGGCTCAGAACGGCCCAGGTCCAGCAGCTGCTCCGGTTTTAATGGATACTGGGCCATCGCCCATGTCAGCTTACCTTGATAGGCTCCGCCTATGATGAAATCCATACCATTACCTCGCTAACGTCAAAACTGCAACGCCTGCCAACTCTCCCAGAGTCAGCGCAAAGCCGGAGATATCGCCCGACATTCCTTGCAACTGCCGGAAGCCGTACCGGACTGCCAGGCCGTACCCGGCTGCCGCCGCCAAGGGCGCGCAGCCCGCTCCATCCACCCGAAGCAGGGGAAGTCCCACAGACAGTAGGAGCATAACCCAGAGAGCGGCCTGCTTTGCTGCCCGCCCCTGCCGGTCCATAGATGCATACTGGCTGGTCTCAATGGGCCGCAGGGAGACCACAGCCAGACCGGCGCAAGCCCGGGTCGCCACGGGAATCAGCGCCAAAGGCAGCAGCGCGACCCGGCCGGCGGAAAGAAAGAAGCTCCACTGGGCCAGGGCCAGAAGAACTAGGGAAATCACGGCAAAGGCGCCGCAGTGAGAGTCCTTGAGAATTTTCCGGCGCGTGTCCAGGTCCCTCCTGGACAGGACTGCATCGCAAACATCCATGTAGCCGTCCAGGTGAATCCAGCCCGTTGTAAGCCAGGGCAGGGCGGCCAAAGCCAATGCCGCCACAGCGTTGGGCGCATGCAGCCGTTCCAAAATCCAGGCTGTCAAAGCCCAAATTCCGCCGACCACCGCTCCGATAAAGGGCAGGCATACCATCATATTGCCCCGGGCTCTCTCATCCCAACGGCGGAAGGGGCAGGGAATGGACAAGAACATGCCCCAGGTCATGAAAAATCCATAAATCCATTTTCTCATCCTGCTTCGCCGTCTTTCTCCGCGACTACAATCAGCATCATGGGACGCCGCAGCTCTTCCTCCATGGAGGGGACCTTTTTCAACATGTCCGGGGTGGGTTGGGGCTCTACGACATGACGGAGGCGAAAGCCTCGCAGCAATAAACCCTCCAGATATGTCGTCAGGGTTCTGTGATACTTTGTCATATGCTCTCCCAAAAACACGGCGTCCCGGCTTCCCTCCAGGAAGTACCGGTCTACGGGGAAGTGCCGGATCTTCCCCTGTGCATCGTAGTCCCAGTCCTGGCTTCCCGCCGCCGTGAACACCGGGTGCTCCACGTTATATACCAAGGTTCCCCCCGGCCGCAGCCACCGGGAAACCCGGTCCAGAAAGTCCTCATAAGAGGGCAGGTAGTGGAGCATCAAGGAGCATAAAACAACATCAAAGCTCTCTTGGGGGAAGGCCGTATGGAGAAAGCTTGCCTGCTGGTATGTGACCACCGGCCTGGAATGAAGCCGGATTGCCTGATCCAACATGCGCTGAGAAATATCCACGCCGGTCACCCGCTTCGCCCCCTGGTCGGCTGCATAGGCGCAATGCCACCCCATGCCGCAGCCCAGGTCCAGCACCTCCTTCCCGGAAAACGGCGGCAGCAGAGGTTTCAGGGTTTCCCACTCCCCGGCGCCTGCCAGGCCTTGGAGGCTTCGAGGCATCCGGCTGTATTTTTCAAAGAAACTCGGATTGTCATATGGATTTTCCGATCCCTCTGACGATCCTTCTTCCGGTGTCAGATTCCAATTATGTTGCATCGCATTTCCTCCCAGATTTCTTTTCCACGAAAGATGTTTGCACGACCCAGCACCAGCTCACACACCACATCAAATTCCGATGCCAGGGCGCGGCAAATCTGTGCCAGCCCCCGGCGGTATGCCTCTGTAGCAGGGTCATACCGGCCGGCATCCCGAAAAATATCGTCGCATACGCAGACCATGTGCGCGACCGACCGGCTCACCAGGAGAAGCTCCTTGGCGACCCGTTCCGGAGCTAGAGCGTCCATTTCTTTTTGAAACATTTCATTGGCCAGTAGGGCGGTCACACTGTCCAGAAGCACCGTCCCCCGGGGATCCAGAAGAGCCAGTGCGCCGGGCAGGTCCGTTCCCCGCTCGACGGTCTGAAAGCCCAGACCGGCGCGGTCTTCCAAATGGCGCTGAACGCGCGCCAAATCCTCCTCATCCACCGGCTCCATGGTGGCCCAGTAATACCGGGGGTTTCCGGCAGCCAATGCTACGGCCAGCCGCTGCGCGGCGTTGCTTTTCCCGCTTTTGCTGCCGCCTAACAACAGAGCTCTCATGGCACCGGCACCGTAAAGGAATCAGACGCCCGGATGGGCTCCAGATAGTCGTCGTTGATGGCCGCCTCCCGGAAGGTTCCCATTCCGCACATCACAGCGCAGGCCCCCTTTAAAATCTGGAAGGCGAGGGGACAGCCGCTGCCCTCTCCCAGCCGCATATCCAGGAGCAAGCAGGGCTCCAGGTCCAGCTCTCGAACCGCCAACCGGTATCCCACCTCGTAAGATGCATGGGACAGGAACAGATAATCCCGTACGTGTGGGCAGAGGCGGCAAGCGCATAAGGCGGCTACAATGGAGATGAAGCCGTCTACGACCCCGGGGATGTGGTGCAACGCGCAGCCCAAAAAGGCCCCGGTCATAGCCGCCAAATCCAGACCGCCCACCTTACGCAAAACGTCCAGTGGATCGCCGGGATTCGGCTGATGCCGACGTAACGCCTCTTGGATCACGCGTTTTTTTGTGGCGAAGCCCTGATCCGTCAGCCCGCCGCCCCGGCCCGTCACCTGTTCCACAGGAGCGCCGGTGAGTGCGGCCAGGACCGCCGAGGAAGTTGTGGTGTTGCCGATGCCCATTTCTCCAACGCCGATGGCCTGGACGCCTTCTTCCCCGGCCCGGCCTGCCAGCTCCAGGCCCACGGCCATAGCGTCCAGCACCTCCTGGCAGGTAAGAGCCGGCTCTTTGGCCAGATTTCTGGTGGAATACCGAATTTTTCGGTTTAAAACAGACGGACACGATACATCCGCGTTGATGCCCACATCAGCTACCACCACGGAATCCCCAAAGTATTTTGCAAGAGCGGACATGCCGGTGATGTGGCGCGTCATGTTCACCGCTTGACTGAGCGTCACCGACTCCGGGGAGGAGGAAACGCCCTCGGCAATTACACCGTTATCTGCTGCAAACACCAAAATGCGGCAGGCTTCTATCTGATGACACACCCGGCCGGTGATTCCTGCCAGGCGAATGGACATTTCCTCCAGCTTTCCCAGACTTCCAGGCGGCTTGGCCAGCTCGGCCTGACGTTTTTTGGCCCGGTCCATGACCTCCCGGTCCGCCGGCGTAACACGCGCCAAAATTTCTTGCAACTGTTCCAGAGTCATCGTGGGTCCTCCCTTGTAGTATAAAGTATTAAGTTTATATCAGTTATTTATGTAACTGCCTACCGGCCGATCGGATTGGGCAAATAGCCTCGTTCCCACAGCCATACCAGCGACGGGCTGCAAATTTGGTTTTCGATTGTAAAGGTCGCCTCCGGGCGGCGCGCCAGCAGAGTATCCAGAATCGCCTCCATGGGTACGGTGCCGCTGCCCAGCTCGGCATGTAAATCCATATCCCCGGCGTTGTTGTGAAGATGGACGTGGTATAGAAAGGGGAGCATCGGTTCGATCCAGTGCAGCGGGGGCGTTTTGGAAATCCGGCAGTTGGCATGCCCCACGTCCAAACACAGGCCAAGCCGGGGATCGTTGACTTGCCGCACGATCTCCACCAACATTTCGGGTCCCGGATCCATGACATTCTCCAGGGCAATGGTAATATTTTCCGGTGCTTTTGCCAAAAATGTCTGCCAAAATAACACAGATTGGGGCACAAACCATTCCGGAAAGTAGACCTGGGGGATAAAGCCGCTGTGTATGACCAGCCTGTGGATGCCCAGACCGGTTGCCATTTGAATCGCCTGACGGTATCGCAATGCCGTCACTTCCCGGACTCTGGGGTCCACAGCGGCAGACGACAGCTCCGCAAAGGGGGCATGAAACCAAAACCGGTCCAACCGCGCCTGCTTTTTTAAGACGGCATCCCGGTAAAGCGCCGTGTCACGTTCCAGATTTACCGCCGTGCAGAATTCCGCAATCTCCAGTCCCAAACCCAGCTTTTCCGCCATTTCCTGGCTATCTTTCCCAATGGTGGATAAATACAGCCGCCCGGCCAGCTTCCCACGATTCATCATAACCTCCAAAAAATCCGTGCCCCAAACGGGCACGGATACATGAGGCGCCGCCGGTTCCGGCAGCAGCGCCCAAGACCATAGCCTGACTTATCTCCTCGCGGGAGCATTACAGCGACCGACTCGTGGACATCTCAGCCCGTTCCATGGCCTGCATCCGCAGGTTTTTGAATTATCATATCACACCCAAACGGACCTGTAAATACCGTTTGGTCGGCCTCGGAAGAATTTCCCGGAACACGAAAAAAAAGCTTGCTTTTTTGGACCGGTTGTGCTATGATACTTAAGCGCCTGTGAGGTGTATGCGCCAGTAGCTCAGTTGGATAGAGTGACTGACTACGAATCAGTAGGTCGGGGGTTCGAGTCCCTTCTGGCGTACCATATGGACAGAGGTCAAAATTTGGAACTCAAATTTTGACCTTTTTTCATATTTACAGCCCCAGTAATCCAGCCATTTTTCTAGGCCTGTCCACTTTTGCTCAAAAGAGTTTTTTATATAATTCAGAACCGGCATGATTTTCGGCCGGAAAAAGGAACCGGATGGGAAACGGGGGTGTGGGAATGCAGTGGATGTTGCGCATTCGAAAAGCAAGACGAGAAGATGCCCGAAGCATCGGCGCGTGCCATTACCATTGCTGGCAAGAAACGTATTCCGGGCTGATTTCAGACGAATATCTGGAAGCTATGAATGAAGCCCAAAATATGGAGCGATTTGAAGGGCTATATTTACAAACCGGCCGGTACCAGTATGTTGTTCTGGACGGTTCTCAAATCGTCGGCTTTTTTGATATATCCCCGGCGCGGGAGGAGTATGCTCCTTATGAAGTCCAAGGCCTGTATCTACGAAAGTCGTATCACGGACATGGATACGGCCGAACCATCATGGACTATATAAAAAAAGAATGCGGTGCAGCTCCATTTTACTTGTGGTGTCTCAGCACCAATTCTACTTGCGGGTACTATGTTCATATGGGCGGAAAAGAAATTGCACGCAAAGACATTTGGATCGGAAAGCAGAAGTACGAAGTAACCTGTTTTCTCTTTGAAACGTAATTCGTGGAACGGGTGTGCTATTGCGTGGGACTGCCTTGCTTGGCTCTGTTTACGCCGATTTTTACAAGGAAAACGCTACATTTTGCCTGGTTATGAAGGCCAAAATGTGGCGTTTTTTGCGCCCCCATTGCTCTGAATTTGCCCCTTCCGGTGGAAAGCGGCGAAAGAATTTTCTCCACTTTTTACCAAATCCCGATAGCCGGTTTTACCCATGGCCTGTATACTGAGGGCGTAAATGAGAAGGATGTGAGAAAATGAACCGCAGGCGAATCTGGAAGCTGGTCTGTATCCCGGTGGTGGGACTGGTTTTCCTGCTGGGGTTGCTTCGGCCCTGGGAGCAGGATGCACCCGAACGGGAGAAAGGCGGGATCGTTTTGGATGCCGATGCGGTATCCTGGGAGGGGCCGCAGGCGCCGCCGGATCAGGAGGGCATCCGGATTCCCGGCTATGGCCCCCTGCTCTTTCCGGCGGGGGAAGAGCGGGTATCCTTGACCTTGTATAACCCGGAAGAAAATGACTGTTATTTCGTGTTCTCCCTGTATTTGGATGAGGAGACGGAACCGCTGTATACCTCTGATTACGTTCAGCCGGGAAAGGCGATTCAAGAAGTGACGCTGAGCCGGGGACTGGAGGCAGGGGAATACGCTCTGTATATCAAAATGGAAACCTACGATCCGGAGACGCAAACCGCCGGAAACGGCGCTTCGGTAAAAACGGCGCTGACAGTCCGGTAAAACAACGCCTAACGGCGAGATATATATCATAACAAATTCTTAGGAGGAATACAAACATGCAAAACTTTGTAAAACGTACTGCTGCCGGGGTACTGGCTTTGGGCCTGTGCCTGAGCGCCGCCGCCGTTCCCGCCTGGGCTGCCGGCACGAACCAGGACGGGGAGGGCACTTTGTCCACTGCGTTTACCTTTACATATCGGAACGACCCCACCTACACGGTGGTCATCCCCGACGCAGTTACCATCACGGAGGAAGGCGCTCAGGTTTCCATTTCTGCGGAAGATGTGGCCTGGCTGGATGGGCAGAAGGTCTCCGTCACCATTGCCGGCACCGATGCGTACCGGAATCAGATGGTTCTGGAGGGGAAGACTGCCGACGGGAAAAATGCCTCCCTGCGGTACCAGTTTGTCATGGAAGACGGCTCCATCATTGAAACCACCGGCGGCAAGGACCAGGTCAACGGGGTAGAGCTGGCCTCCTTCACGGAAAACGGTGCGGTTTCCTTCACGGTCCGCCCGGTTCTCTCCGGGTCCTCCTCCATCAAAAAGGGTGTAACCTACACAGGTACCATGACTTACGGCATTTCTCTGGTGGACTTGGGTTAATCCCCCATTGGATGTCGGCTCTGCTTGCAGGGCCGATGGTGCAACATGGATTAGGCGGTAGCCGGGTCACGGGGCTACCGCCTTGTCTACTATATAACGGTGGAGAGAAGAGTAAAGAGCCGGAGGTAACAAGCCATCTTGATCACACTGCAGATTTTACCATCTGCGGCAGCTTACCGTTCATAATTCTATAAGGCCCCCCAGGGAGGTGTTCCTGTTTTGCACTGCCCTGGGGGGTCAAGGCTCAAGGCGGGTTTTGGTTCCTTACATATGGCTTTGTCAGTCGAAGATGGAATCGGCATCCCACTCCAGAATGGCGCCGCTGTAAGCGTCAATCTCGAATTCGTACTCCATACCCTGGTAGACAATTTTGCCCTCATAAAGCAGCTTGCCGTCGTCCCGGTCGAGCTGTAAGCGGATGTCCTTGTCGGTTGCGCCGGGCACCTTGTCCAGAGCAATCTGACGAATCTCATCCTCACTCTTGGCGTCTGTGCCGCCGGTGTCCTGCCCGGCGTTGTAGTTTTCCGCGTCATAGTCGAAGCTGCGGATTTCCCCGGTTGCGGCGTCGATTTCATAGTCGTATTCCGAGTGGGTCGACGCGACATAAAACTCCACGTCATAGACCGGCACGCCGTCCTCATAATCGGCTTCGACCCAGAGGAATGCGGTGTCGCTCTCCTGCACGCCTGCATGGGCGAGGGCAATCTGTTTGGCCTGGGCCTCGTCCACTGCCTGGTCTGCGCCCTGCGTTGTAACAGCCCCGTCTGATGGATCGTCCGCGCTTGGCGAAACGGCTCCGCTGCTGCTCGATTCGATCACGGTGCCGGTTTGCGCGTCGATGGCGTAGCGGTATTCCAAACCGTCTGCCGTGAAGGCCACTTCATAATATGGAATTCCGTTTTTCTCTCCCAGTTCTGCGGCCGAGAACGCAGCTCCTGCACTGTCTACTTGGGAGGCGGATAATGCGGCGCTTTTCGCCTCCTCCGCGCTGATGTAATCCTGAATTTTCCCGTCTGCGCCGGACTGTCTGCAACCGGAAAGCGCGGCCACCAACGCCATGGCTGCTGTGATGCTCAAAAACCTTTTTTTCATACCGTTCACACCTTTCGTTTGAGTTCATGTACAGCATACCAGGCCAACATTAGAATCTCATTAAAATCTCAAAAAATTTTATTCTTTTTTCTCCGCCGGATTCATGGGAAATCGCAGAGTAAAGCAGCTCCCCACCCCCTCGGCGCTCTGGACTGTGACGGTACCGCCGTGGAGCCGGGCAATTTGACGCACCATTGTGAGCCCGAGGCCGGCGCCCCGTCCGTCCCCACGGGCGGGGTCTACCTGATAGAACCGCTGCCATATCTGATCTAGCTGCCGCTCCGGGATGCCGATGCCGTCGTCCCGCACGGAAAGCATAATTTCCCCATCCTCACGGCGTAGCGTCACCCAAATGTGCCCGCCCGGGCGGCTGTACCGCCCTGCGTTGCTGATGAGGTTTTGCAGCAGGCGGCTCATCAGCGTCACGTCGAACCAGGCGGTCACGTCCGGCTGCACATCGGTCTGCATCGTGATTCTGTGGGGCAGAGCGGGCTGCTCCGCGCACTGGATTTCCACCAATTCGCTTAAATCGGCCTCCTCGAAATTTGCGCGTTGGGTGCCCTGCTCCAAGCGGGTCATCTGCAAAAGCTGTTGAATGAGCGCCGACATTTTTTTTGCTTGCCGGTCGATGACTTGGAGCGCTTGGTCATATTGCTGAGGCGTCTGCGCGTACCGCTGCGCCTCATTGCATTGAGCCAGAATAACTGCCACCGGCGTGCGCAGCTCATGGGAGGCATCTGCGGTGAACTGCTTTTCCGATTCAAACGAGGTTTCCAGCCGCTGGAACATGCGGTCGAACGCCTGCCCTAAGCGGCTGATTTCATCCCGTCCGGGAGGAAGCCCAAGGCGGCGGGACAAATCGCGCCCCTCGCCAATCGCGTCTGCGGCGCGGATGATGTCGTCGATGGGCCGGAAGGTGGAGCGCGCAAGCAGGTACGCGCCCAAGGCGCCGAACACCACCAGCAGGGGCAGAAGCAGCAGCGCAATTCCGATCATGTCGTCCATAACGTCGGCCACGTCGGGGGCTTGGATCACGCCCCGTACCCATACGCCGTCGTCCCAACCAAACGGCAGCCAGTAGTCGAGGACATAATAAATCCCGTCTTCCGTTTCCACCGGGCGGGCAACGCCGCTTTCAAACGCCGGCTCTTGGGAAAGGGCCAGCGGCGGCTGGCCGGCGAGCAGCGCCCCGCTCGGACTGTACACCAGCGTGTACACGCCGTTGTGAACAAAGGAGAAGCCCGCCCCAAAGGTCAATTTGCCCTGGTCCCGGGAGATTTCAGGCAAGTTGCCGCGCAAAACGAGATTCAGTTGGTCATAGGTGTTTTCCGTGACCACCGAGCTGCTCACGGCGACCAAAAAGCCGAATACCAGCGCCACAAACAGCAGCATGAGCAAGGTAATCCACAAGGTCAGTTTCTGTTTTACCGAAAGCCGTTTCACGTGTCCTCCTTCAAAACCCAGCCCGCGCCGCGCACGGTGTGCAGCAGCTTACGCGCAAACCCGTTGTCAATCTTTTTGCGCAGGTAGGTGATATAGACGTCCACTACGTTGGAACCTCCTGCGTAATCGTAATTCCAAATATGGTCCTCCAGCTGCGCACGGGAAAGGACCGTGCCCTTGTGCCGGAGCATGTATTCCAAAATTGCGTACTCCTTAGCCGAAAGCGGAATGGCCTGCCCGCCCCGTGTGACCGTGTGGCTGCCGGTATCCATTGTCAAATCGGCAAGGGTGAAGATGCTGGTCTTTTGGCTGCCGTATTTGCGAATGGCCGCGCGAATGCGCGCAAGCAGCTCGTCAAAGTCAAAGGGCTTGACCAGGTAATCGTCCGCCCCCATATCCAGACCTTCGATGCGGTCGTGAATGCTGTCCCGCGCGGTCAGGAAAATGATTGGCGTGGCGCTGCCCTGAGCCCGCAGGGCCTGCAGCACAGCGTGGCCGTCCTGCTTGGGCATCATAATATCCAGCAAAATGCAATCGTATTCTGCGCCTGCCGTATAATCGAGCGCCTCCTCGCCGTCAAAGCAGGCGTCCACGCTGTAGCCTGCGCGCTCTAAGGTCTTGCAAATCAGACGGTTGAAATCCCTTTCATCCTCTGCGACTAAAATGCGCATGCCGCTTTCCCTCCTGGTGTGGTTTTACTTCATATTATAGCTTTCCGGCGAGAGATTGCAACCGGGCTTTTTCTCATGCCGCCGGTTGGACAGAACGCGTGAAAATTTGCGTGGGTAGCTCTGTTTCCAAATCACAAAGGGTCCGTTGCAGGGTGCAAAATTCTGCAGCGGGTCCTTTCGTATGGCAGGAGTTGGCAGGTCATACAGCGATGATGAACAGAATTTCAGCATGTTGAATTTGCATTTTTGTGGAGTTTAGAAAAATGACGAAAAGGGGTTGCGGTTGGGTGAAATATTTGTTACAATGAAGCCGAAAGTCGGTAAAAAAATACTGATATGGATACCGAGGATGGGAAGGGAACGATACCATGGTACTAAACTATTATCCAGGCTGCACGTTAAAGAATCAGGCGGCTGACCTGGACCGTTGCGCCCGGGTGTCGGCGGAGGCCTTGGGGATCACGCTGGCGGAGCTGCCCCAGTGGCAGTGCTGCGGCGGCGTGTACCCCATGGCGACGGACGAAATTGCAACCCGTCTTTCCGCAGTCCGGGCTCTGGCAGAGGCCGGGGAGCGGACCGGGACGTTGGTAACGGTCTGTTCTGCCTGCCACCATGTGCTGAAAAGGACCAATGAAGACCTGAAGCGGGACGAAACGTTTCGGACCCGGGCCAACGGTTATTTGGCGCTGCCCCGGCCCTATGAGGGACAGACCAGGGTGCTCCATTTTTTGGAGCTGCTGCGAGACACCGTTGGATTTGAAAGGCTGAAGCAGGCGGTGACCCGTCCTCTGACCGGCAGGAGGATCGGGGCCTATTACGGCTGCCTGCTGCTTCGGCCCGGGAAGGACATGAAGCTGGACGATCCCGAGGATCCCAGGATTCTGGAGGACTTTCTCCGGGCCCTGGGGGCGGAGCCGGTTCCGTTTGCCATGCGCAACGAGTGCTGCGGCGGGTACGTCACGCTGGAAAACCGGCCTCTGGCAGCGGCCCGGGCGCAGGCAGTTGTGGACAATGCCGAGGCCCAGGGTGCGGAGCTGCTGGTTACAGCTTGTCCGCTCTGCAAGTACAATTTGATGCAACATGCCGCCGGTGTTCCCACCGTGTACTTTACCCAGCTGCTGGCGGAGGCGCTGGGTCTGACGGAGGAGGGGTAAGATGAAGAATATCGATGTGGTACAGGAGGTCGGCCGCATGACTGGGGTGAACCCCAGGAAGTGTATGCGCTGCGGAAAATGCTCCGCCGTCTGCCCGGCCTATGAGGAAATGGATATTCACCCCCACCAGTTTGTAGCGATGATGGAGCGGGGCGCGGTGGAAGAGCTGATGGAGTCCCGGGCGATCTGGAACTGCCTGTCTTGCATGGCTTGTCTGGAGCGGTGTCCCCGGAGTGTGGAGCCTGCCCGGTTGGTGGAGGCGGCCCGGCTGATGGTCATCCGTCAGGCGGGGAAAAACCATTTGCTGCCGGATCAGCTTCCGGCTTTGCTGGATGAAGAAATGCCGCAGCAGGCTCTGGTCAGCGCCCTGCGAAAATACGGAAAGTGAGGGGGATGAGACGTGCAGAGAATCGGCGTGTTTGTTTGCTGGTGCGGCTCGAATATCGCCGCCACCGTCGATGTGGCGGCGGTGGCCCAGACTCTGGCCAAGGAGCCGGGGGTGGTCTATGCCGCAGACTATCAATACATGTGCTCCGAAGCGGGGCAGAATCTTATGATCCAGGCCATTTCCGATCACCGGCTGACCGGCGTGGTGATCTGCTCCTGCTCGCCGCGGATGCATGAAGCCACGTTCCGCAAGGCGGCCGCCCGGGCGGGATTAAATCCCTATCTGGTGGAGATTGCCAATATTCGGGAGCAGTGTTCCTGGATTCACAAAGATCGGGAAGAAGCGACCAAAAAGGCCGTCATACTGGGCCGGGCGGCGATTGCCAAGGTGCATTTGAACGCCCCGTTAACCGCAGGGCAGAGCCCGGTGACCAAGCGGGCTCTGGTCATCGGCGGCGGCATTGCCGGAATTCAAACGGCGTTGGATATTGCAGAGGCCGGCTTTGAGGTGGATTTGGTGGAGAAGGAGCCGACCATCGGCGGTAAAATGGCCCAGATCGACAAGACCTTTCCCACCCTGGACTGTGCGGCCTGCATTTTGACACCCAAAATGGTGGAGGCGGCCCAGCATGAAAAAATCCATATTTTTGCCTATTCTCAAGTGGAAGCCGTACACGGCTTTGTGGGAAATTTCTCGGTGACCATCCGGCACAAGGCCAGGTATGTGGATGAGACCAAGTGTACCGGCTGCGGCCTGTGTACCGAGAAATGCCCCCAGAAGAAGGTGCCCAACGCCTTTAATCTGGGGCTGGACAACCGCCGCGCCATCTATATCCCCTTTGCCCAGGCGGTTCCCAAGATTGCAACCATTGATGCCGACTATTGCACCATGCTGAAAACCGGCAAGTGCGGCGTCTGCGCCAAGGTTTGCACAGCCGGCGCCATTGACTACAAGCAGACCGACCGGCTGGAGGAGCGTCGGTACGGCGCCATCGTAGCGGCCACCGGTTTTCAATCCATTTCCGTGGATGCATACGGCGAGTATGCATATCAACACAGTCCCGATGTGGTGACTTCCTTGGAATTTGAGCGGCTGATGAACGCTGCCGGCCCCACCGGCGGGACGCTTCTGCGGCCCTCCGACGGCAAGCATCCCCACACCCTGGTGTTTGTCCAATGCGTGGGATCCCGGTGCGACGGAGACGGCAGAGGGAAGTCCTATTGCTCCAAGATCTGCTGCATGTACACGGCGAAGCACGCCATGCTCTGCCGGGAGAAATACCCGGATACGGAGGTGTACGTGTTTTACATCGATGTCCGGACCCCGGGTAAAAACTTTGATGAGTTTTACCGCCGGGCGGTGGAGGAGTACGGCGTACATTACATCAAGGGGCAGGTGGGCAAGGTCGTGCCCCAAAATGGGAAGCTTTGGGTCCAGGCTTCGGATTTGCTGGAAAACCGGCAGCTGCACCTGGAGGCGGATATGGTGATCCTGGCTGCCGCCATGGAGCCGGACCGGACGGCCCGGCCTTTGGCCACAATGCTGACGGCTTCCATGGATACCAACGATTTCTTCACCGAAGCGCACCCCAAGCTCCGGCCGGTGGAGAGCCCGACGGCGGGGATTTTCCTTTCCGGCGCCTGTCAGGGACCGAAGGACATTCCGGAGACGGTGGCCCAGGCGGGCGCCGCCGCAGCGAAGGTCATCGGCTTGCTGGCCAAGGACCACTTGACCTGCAATCCCTGTGTGGCCCGGCCGGACGAGCTGATGTGCAACGGCTGCTCTTCCTGTGAGAAGGTCTGCCCCTACGGAGCGATTACATACGTGGAAAAGGAATTCCGGGGCCCCAATCGGACGACGCTGCTGCGCCGGGTGGCCCAGGTGAATCCGGCGGTGTGTCAGGGCTGCGGCGCCTGCACGGTGGCCTGCCCCTCGGGAGCCATGGACCTGCAGGGCTTTTCCAACCGGCAAATTATGGCGGAGGTGGATGCCATATGCAAGTAAATGAAACATTTCAGCCCACCATTGTGGCCTTTTGCTGCAACTGGTGCTCATACGCCGGGGCGGACCTGTCTGGCACCAACCGACTGCAATATCCGGCCAACGTGAAGATCATCCGGATTCCCTGCTCCTGCCGTTTGAATCCCACGTTCATTCTGCGGGCCTTTCAGAGGGGGGCGGATGGCGTCATCCTCTGCGGCTGCCATCCAGGGGACTGCCATTACACGACCGGCAATTATTACGCCCGCCGGCGCATGACCCTGTTGTTTTCTCTTCTGGATTACCTGGGCATTGAGCGGGAGCGAACGAGAGTCGAGTGGGTTTCCGCTGCGGAAGGGGCCAAGTTTGCCGCTACGATGCAGGAATTCACGGAAACCGTCCGTGCTTTGGGGGAAAATCGGAGATTGGAGGACCTGCGATGCAAGGAGAAGTAAAGGCCAAGGCTGTGGAGCTGCTCAGAACCGGAAGCGTGGACCGGGTCCTGGGCTGGAAGGCCGGAACGTTTTTCTACGATCTGACGCCCGCCGTATTTGAAACGGCGGAGGAGGTGGAGCGGGACTTCGTTTGGTCCGCCTTCTCCGCTCCCAATTTGTCGAAATACCTCATCGCCGAGAGCCGGAAACCCGGGAAAATTGCAGCCTTTTTAAAGCCCTGCGATACCTACTCGTTTCAGCAGCTTCTGAAAGAGCACCGGATCCATCGAGAGCGGGTGCATGTCGTGGCGGTCTCGTGTGGCGGGATGTGCGACATGGAGAAAATCAAGGCCCAGGCCAAGGCGCCTTACTCTGTCCGGGAGGAAGGCGAAGAGCTGGTGGTGGGCACGCTTTACGGAGAAAAGCGGTTGTCCCGCCGGGATGTTTTGCTGGAGCGGTGCCGGACCTGTAAAACCAAGAAGCTGGCCTGCTTTGACGAGCGCTTGGGCGAAGACGGCCAAGACGGGGACGACAGTCGTTTTGACGGCGTACGCCGCCTGGAGGCGATGACCCCGGAGGAGCGCTTTGCCTTTTGGCGGGGAGAGCTGTCCCGCTGCATTCGATGCAACGCCTGCCGGAATGTCTGTCCGGCTTGCTCCTGCGAGAAATGCGTCTTTGACAATCCCGCCTCCGGAGTGGAGAATAAGGCGGCTGCCAACAGCTTTGAGGAGAACCTGTTTCACATCATCCGGGCCTTCCATGTGGCCGGACGCTGCACCGACTGCGGGGAATGCAGCCGGGTTTGCCCCCAGCACATTCCCCTGCACTTACTAAATCGGAAGCTGATTTCAGATATCAATGAGCTGTATGGCCCTTACCAGGCCGGTGCAGATTGCGAGAGCAAATCGCCTATGACGGATTTTCGCTATGAAGACGCTGAGCCGGGCGCTCAGTGGAGAGGAGGCGTACGATGAAACGGATTGCCATATCCCGTCTGCCGGAGCTGCTGGAGCAGCTTGCCGCCCAGGCGGCCGTGTACTGCCCCCTGGATGACGGCGGCGGGCACAGTCGGTTTTCCCGGTGGGAGCCGGGACGCAAGCCGGTGCTGACCGGCAATACCCGGCGGGGGCCCAAGGATCTGTTTTTTCCACAGGTGGAGGACTTGGTGCGTTTTCGAGTCTCCGGCAAAGAGCTGGAGGTTCTGGAGGCGCGGGTGCGCCGGGAGCCTTTTGTGGTGTTTGGCGTCCGGGCCTGCGATTGCCGGGCCTTGGAAATTTTGGACCGGGTGTTTCTGGCAGAGCCGGAGGATAGCTTTTACAAGGACCGGCGGGAGCATGGCACGGTGGTGTCATTGGCGTGCCGGGAGCCGGAGGAGACCTGCTTTTGCCGGACCTTCGGCATAGATGCGGCAGACCCGGCCGGTGACGTGACGGCCTGGGAGGCAGGAGATTACCTGTATTTCCGGCCCAATACGGAAAAAGGAGAGCGCCTTTTGAGTCGGCTGTCCCTGGAAGAGCGCGAGCCGGGGGAGGTGGAGGCGGCTCAGGCTGCCCTCCGTGCCGTTCTGGACCGTCTGCCTCTGGCGAATCTGACCACGCAAGGCTTCGGCCAGCGAGAAAACATGCTGGAGCTGTTTCACCGGCCCCAATGGGAGGCCTTGGCAGAGAGCTGTCTGGGCTGCGGCACCTGCACCTACGTCTGTCCCACCTGTCAGTGTTACGACATCAAAGAATTTGACAACGGACGGGAGGTCTGCCGGTACCGGTGCTGGGATAGCTGTATGTACTCCGATTTTACCCTCATGTCCGCCGGCCAGCCCCGTCCCACGCAGAAAGAGCGGTTCCGGCAGCGTTTTATGCACAAGCTGCAGTATTTTCCGGTCAACCAGGAGGGAATCTTTGGCTGCGTAGGCTGCGGCCGGTGCCTGCAGCAGTGCCCGGTGCATATGAATATTGTCAAAGTCATGAAAACCCTGGGAGGTGAGCGCGATGAATTCTGAGCCGTTGATTCCTATGGTAGCGGTTGTGACGGACATCCGGGTGGACACGCCGGATGTGAAAACCTTCCGGGTGGTGGGCCTGGATGGAAAGAAGCCCTTTGTCCACGTTCCCGGCCAGTGCGCGATGTTGTCCATGCCGGGGGTCGGGGAGGCTCTGTTTTCCATCACCTCCTCGCCCACGAACCGGGATTTTCTGGAGTTTTCCATTAAAAAATGCGGCTGTGTGACCGATTGGCTGCACGGGATGGAACCCGGCCAACAGATTACCCTCCGAGGACCGTATGGTAACGGCTTCCCGGTGGAGTCGGATTTTCTGGGGCGGGATTTGCTGTTCATTGCCGGCGGCATCGGCCTGGCGCCTTTGCGTTCGGTCATCCATTATGTCCGGGACCGGCGGGACCGGTACGGGCAGGTGGATATTGTCTACGGCGCCCGCTCCCGGGAGGACCTGGTGGACTACCCTGAAATCGTCCGGGAGTGGAGCAAAGAGGCGGGTCTTCGGGTTCACCTGACCATCGACCGGGAGCAAGCGGGCTGGGAAGGTCATGTGGGCTTTGTGCCCGATTTTGTCAGGGAGCTGGGCTTTGATACCGGGAAGACTGCCGTCATCTGCGGCCCCCCCATTATGATCAAATTTACCCTGGCGGCGCTGCAGGAGCTGGGTTTTCAAAAGACGCAGGTGTACACCACCATGGAGCTGCGAATGAAATGCGGCATTGGAAAATGCGGCCGGTGCAACATCGGAGACCAGTACGTCTGTAAGGATGGACCGGTATTTCGTTGCGACCAGCTGGACCAGCTGCCGGACGAATATTGAGGGAGGCGCTCATATGGAAGAAATGATTCATGTTTACTTTTTTGGAAAACCGTACCAGGTTCCGGCATCTCTGACCATTATGCGGGCCATGGAGTATGCAGGCTATCAGCTGGTTCGGGGCTGCGGCTGCCGGAACGGCTTTTGCGGCGCCTGCGCCACCTTGTATCGGATTCAAGGAAAGCAGGAGCTGAAAGCCTGTTTGGCCTGCCAAACCCAGGTGGAGGAGGGGATGTATGTGGCGACCCTGCCGTTCTTCCCCCTGGTGAAGCAGGTGTACGATATGCAGACGGTTCCTGTGAGCCAGCAGGTGATGATGCAGCTGTACCCGGAAATTTACGCCTGCATCGGCTGCAACGCCTGCACCAAAAGCTGCACCCAGGAGCTGAATGTAATGCAGTATATCGCCTATGCTCAGCGGGGGGATTTCGCCGCCTGTGCAGAGGAGTCCTTCGACTGCGTCATGTGCGGCGTCTGCTCGGCCCGGTGCCCGGCGGGAATTTCCCATCCCCAGGTGGCGATGTTGGCCCGGCGCATCAACGGCAAATATCTGGCGCCCAAGTCCCGTCATTTGGAGCAACGGGTGCAGGAAATTGAAAACGGTTCCTTCCAGGACCTGCTGGAGGCCCTGATGGACAAGCCCCTGGAGGAGATGCAGGAGCTGTACAACCGTCGGGACATTGAGAAATGAGGAGGGAGATTCATGTACACACCGGAAATGCTGGAATCCATTGCCAGGGTGGAAGCGAACCGCGCGAAGAACCTGGCCACAGAACCCCGCCGCATGACGGCAGAGGAAAAGGATGCCCTCCTGAAAGCCTTTCACCCGGATTATAAGGAGGAGCAGTTTACCCGCCTGCAGGTGGGTCCGAATGCCCAAGACCCGGTCCCGCTGGAGCTGGCGGAGCTGCTGCAATCCCGGCCCCGGGTTCTGGACGAGGAGGTGGACCTGAGCCGGACGGATTTGGCTGCGGATGTTCTCGTCATCGGCGGCGGCGGCGCGGGCTGTGCAGCCGCCCTGGAAGCGCAAAACACCGGTGCGTCTGTCTTGCTTGTGACCAAGCTCCGGGTCGGCGACGCCAATACCATGATGGCCGAGGGCGGCATCCAAGCGGCCGACAAGCCCAACGATTCTCCGGCCATTCATTTTCTGGATGCCTACGGCGGCGGTCATTTTGCCGCCAAAAAGGAGCTGCTGTACCAGCTGGTGACGGAAGCGCCTGCAGCCATTGCGTGGCTCAATGATTTAGGAGTGGAATTTGACAAGGCGCCCGACGGAACCATGGTGACCACCCACGGCGGCGGCACCTCTCGGAAACGGATGCATGCGGCGAAGGATTATTCCGGTGCGGAGATTATGCGGACGCTGCGGGACGAGGTGCTCAACCGCCCCATTCGGGTGCTGGACTTTACGGCTGCCATTGAGCTGATTCTGGATGAAGCCGGCCGGGCCTCCGGTGCAGTTTTGATGAACATGGAGACCCGGGAGATTTTGGTAGCCCGGGCCAAGACGGTGATTTTGGCCACTGGGGGCGCAGGCCGGATGCATTATCAAGGGTTTCCCACCTCCAATCACTACGGAGCAACGGCGGACGGACTGGTCTTAGGCTATCGGGCGGGGGCGAAGCTCCTGTACCCGGATACGCTGCAATACCACCCGACGGGAGCGGCTTTTCCTCAGCAGATCTTCGGTGCGCTGGTCACAGAGAAGGTGCGGTCTCTGGGGGCGATGCTGATCAACCGAGAGGGAGAAGCCTTTATGCATCCTCTGGAGACCAGGGATGTGTCTGCCGCCTCCATCATCCGGGAGTGCCGGGGCCGGAACCGGGGTGTCGGAACGGCAGACGGCCAGGGCGTCTGGCTGGATACGCCTATGATTGAAATGAGACACGGGGCCGGTACCATTGAACGCCGGATTCCCGCTATGCTGCGTATGTTCGGCAAGTACGGCATCGACATCCGGAAAACCCCCATTTTGGTCTATCCCACGCTGCATTATCAAAACGGCGGCCTGGACATTGCGCCGGACTGCCAAACGCCGGAGGTTCCCAATCTGTTTGTGGCGGGTGAGGCAGTGGGAGGCATTCACGGGCGGAACCGCCTGATGGGGAACAGCTTGCTGGATATTATCGTATTCGGCCGGGATGCAGGCCGGAATGCAGGCAATCAGGCCGCTGCGGTGGAGCTGGGACGCCCCACGCTGCAGCATGCGGAGGCCTTTCAGCATAGACTGGAGCAGGCGGGGATTTGTACCGGCAAAGTGAGCCCCAAGCTGCTTCCCACCTATAATTCCATGGGAAAGGATTTTTGAGAGGCGATGAAACATCTGGTACCGCCGGAGCAACCCTCCGAATCGATGCTGGTAGGCTGCCTGCTGGCGGCCTCCGGCGGCTTTCAGGATGCTTATACCTATAACGTTCGGGATCAGGTTTTTGCCAATGCCCAGACCGGCAATATGGTTTTGGTAGGCCAGAGTCTGGCGCTGGGGCAGTGGGAAATGGCGTTGGAGCATTTTGTGCCGGTGGCTGCCTTTGCGGCCGGCGTGTTTGCGGCGGAAGTGGTGCATAATCGGTTTCACAGCCGGAATCTGGCATTCCACTGGAGACAGGCGGTGGTGCTGCTGGAGGCGGCCATTTTGCTGCTGGTGGCGTTTTTGCCATATGGTCTGAATCTGTTGGCCAATGTCCTGGTGAGCTTTGTGTGCGCCATGCAGGTGGAGAGCTTTCGGAAAATTGAAGGCAACACCTATGCCACCACCATGTGCATCGGCAATTTCCGCAGCGGTACGGAATGCCTGTACCGCTGGCGCAAAACCCGGGACCGGGGATTTTTACACCGGGCTAAGGTGTACTACGTGGTGATTTTGGTGTTTGTCCTGGGCGCCGCGTTGGGAGGGCTGGCTTGCCGGGCCTGGGGCAGGTATGCGATTTTGATTTGTTGCCCGTTGCTTCTGACCTCCGTAGGGCTGATGGCCTGGATTCGGCGCAGCGGAAAGGCCTCGGCAGGCCCGCGCCGGTAGAAGGCCAAGCTGGACCTGCTGGAGCCATGAATACCGCATCAATTTGCCGAAAATGGGACTTGCATTTTGCGACAAATCAGCTATAATAAGCTTGCAAATTCAATTTACTTTCTGAGTGCCCCGCTGGAGCGGCGGGGATAATAGGGAATCGGGTGAAAATCCCGAACGATCCGGTCACTGTGAACGGGGAGTCTTCCGCAGATAGCCATTGTCCATAGGACGAGAAGGCGCGGCAGGCGGCGATCCGCAAGTCAGGAAACCTGCTCAGGGGGAATGGTGAGGTATCTTCCGCAGAAAGTAGCTCATCTGAGAAGGCAGCGTCTGAAGGATTCCTGAGGGACGCTTTGGCGCTGCTTTGTGTTGACACTCAGATTACCGCTTTCCAGAAGAGATTTTGGAAAGCGGTTTTTTCTGGCCCAGGGAGCTGTTCGGCGGGGAAATATAACAAACAAAGGAGCAAAGATGATGAAAACGATGAAATCCGCACTATGCCTGCTACTCACTCTGGCACTGGCATTCTCTCTGGGGGCCTGCGCTGCACAAGAACAGGAACCCACTGTGCCAGAGACGCAGCCCTCTACAGAGCCGTCGACTGCGGCCTCGGACCCGCAGACAGAACCTGCAGAGGAAAGCTATGAACCGGTGACCATTACCACCTACGATTATGAGGGCAATGAAATCACCACGACTTATGACAAGGCGCCGGAGAGGGTTTTGTGTGTGTATCAGGGCTGCATTGAGACGATGATTGCCCTGGGCCTGGAGGACCGTGTGGTGGCTTGCTATGGTTTGGACAATCCCGTGAAGGAAGAATGGGAGGAGGGCTTGTCTCGGATGAACTATCAGGAGGACGTTTTTGCTCCGGATAAAGAGACGGTCCTCATGATGGAGCCGGATTTGATTTTCTCCTGGGGCTCTCTGTTCAGCGAGAAAAATCTGGGCAACCAGACAGAGTGGATTGCCAACGGAACCAATACCTATATCAGCACCAACACCCGCTCCGGCGGACATGACCGGACGCTGGAAAATGAGTATACCGACCTGCTGAACATTGGCAAGATCTTCGGTGTGGAGGACAAGGCCCAAGCGTTGGTCGATGAGATGAAGTCCGAGATTGCCGGTGTTTTGGCACAGACCGCCGGGCAGGAATCTCCCCGGGTTTCTGTCATTGAGTTTCTGGGAGACAGCATTTCCAATTACGGCGCATCTCAGCTGGGCGGCGACATGGTGACGCAGCTGGGCGGGACGCTGGCTGATCCGGACGCCGGCGAGCTGGGCAAAGAGGATTTGCTGAATTTGGATCCCGATGTGATTTTTGTGGTGTATATGGCGCGCACGGAAGATGTAGAAGCAGAGATGATTTCCAAGGTGATGGACGACCCTGCCTTTGCAGACTTGTCCGCTGTGAAAAATGAGCGGGTGTACCCCATTATGCTCGGCGATATGTATGCATCCACAGTCCGTTCGATCGATGGGATCCGCACCTTTGCCGCCGGAATGTATCCCGCGCTTTACCAGTAAGCCATGTTCCGAAAATTTGCCGGTAGCGAACGCCCCCTTCGGGGGGCTCCCGCTACGGCCGGATTGATTTTGGTGCTTCTGGGACTTCTGGTCTTCTCCCTCATGGCTGCGGTGACCTTCGGCAGCACAGACATCCCCATGGCGGATGTGTACCATGTCATTGCCCATCAGCTGTTTGGCGTAGGTGATCCGGCCTGGGGAGATGGGAATTTGTTCCGGGCTGTATGGTATATCCGCCTACCGCGGCTGATTTTGGCGATGGCCATCGGCATGGGCCTGTCGGTCTGCGGCGTGGTGATGCAGGCCGTCGTGAAAAATCCCATGGCGGATCCCTATGTTCTGGGGATTTCCTCCGGCGCCTCCCTGGGCGCTACGGCGGCGATTTTGTTAGGCGTGGGTTCCGCCTTGGGCAGTAACTTCGTCGGCGTGATGGCGTTCTTAGGCGCGTTTGCCATCTCCCTGGCGGTGGTGGGCCTGGCCAACATCGGCGGCCGGGCGAACTCTGTAAAGTTGCTTCTGGCCGGTACGGCCCTGAGCTCGGTTTGCAGCGCGTTTTCCAGCTTCATTGTCTATTTTGCCCACGATCGGGAAGGTATGCAGACGGTGACCTACTGGTTGATGGGCGCACTGGGGGGCGCTACCTGGGGACAGGATGCAGTGGTGGCGCTGGTGATTGGGCTTGGGGTTTGCTATTTTTTAACCCAGTTTCGCACACTGAACCTGATGCTGCTGGGAGACGAAACCTCCATTACCCTGGGGACCGACCTGCACAGGAAGAGGCAGCAGTATCTGCTGGTGTCCGCTGCGATGGTGGGCTTTTCGGTCTATGCAGCCGGAATGATCGGCTTTGTGGGCTTGGTCATTCCGCATGTGGTGCGAATGGCGGTCGGTACGGACCACAGGAGGCTGCTTCCCGTCTCCGCTTTGGTAGGCGCGATTTTCCTGATCTGGGCGGATGTAGCCTGCCGCACGGTCATTCCGGGGCAGGAGCTGCCCATCGGGATTCTGACCTCTGTCATCGGCGCGCCCTGTTTTATCTATCTCATGGCTCGGAAACGGTATGGTTTTGGGGGTGGAGAATAGATGGAAATCACAGCCGAAGGCGTACAGGCTCGACTGGGCGGTGCGGACATTCTTCGCGGTGTGGACTTGCGGGCCGGCGCAGGGGATTTTGTGGGGGTCATCGGCCCCAACGGCAGCGGAAAGAGTACGCTGCTCAAGTGCATCTATCGGGTTTTGCAGCCCTCGGCCGGCGCCGTATATTTGGACGGCCGGTCGTTGGAAGCCTGTTCGTTTCGAGAGTCGGCCAAGCGTGTGGCGGTACTGGCGCAGCACAATTTTTATAATTTTGATTTTACAGTACAAGATGTGGTGTTGATGGGCCGGGCTCCCCATAAAAAGGCGCTGGAGCGAGACAACGCCCAGGATTATCACATCGTACGCGAGGCCTTGGAGACGGTGGGTATGGAGTCATTCCGGACCCGGAGCTTTTCCAGTCTCTCCGGTGGGGAGCAGCAGCGGGTGATTCTGGCACGGGCATTGGCGCAGCAGACGCCCTGTTTGGTGCTGGATGAGCCGACCAATCATCTGGATATCAAATATCAATTGCAGCTCATGGATATTGTGAAGAAATTAAACCGGACGATCATTGCGGCGATCCACGACCTGAACATAGCTGCCATGTATTGCACATTTTTGTACGTGATGAAAGACGGCAAGGTTGTGCAGGCCGGTCCCCCGGAGCGGGTTTTGACGCCGGAGCTGATCCGGAAGGTGTACGAGGTGGATGCGCAGGTCTTCCGTGATGAAGGGGGTATTTTGCGGATTTTATATCATCCTGCCAAAGTGGAGGCTGGTGGTGCGACATGAAAAAACTTGCCGTTCTGGCTTGCCTGCAGGCCAACGAGGTCTGCGCAGGGGTCAGCTGCCTGCAGGCGTTTGCGGATAGACAGGCGTCGTTTGCCGCGTATGCAGGTCAGGCCGTGATGCTGGCGGCATTTCTGCGGTGCAGTCACTGCGGCACGGATCTGGAACAGGACTCGGGCATGCAGGAGAAATTGGAACGTTTGGTCCAGTGCGGCATTGGCGTGGTGCATATCGGCATCTGCGCCCGGCGGCGAGACGGGAGTATCTGTCCCTATATGGACCAAGCCGCCGGTTGGCTGCGGGACCATGGCATATCGGTGGTCTGGGGTACCCATTGACAAAAAGAGAAATTCCGGTGGGATGCGAAAAGGAATTGCATGCCGCCGGAATTTTGCTTTTCTAATACGGGCTGCCCCCCTCTGGCGGCGGGCAGCAGGGCGGAGAAATCAAATCGGGCGGGAAAGCGAGCCGCCAAAAAAGGAAATCCTGTACGTATGGTTTTATGAAAGCGCTTTTCAGAAGGAGAGAGTGAGATCCATGGAGCGAGAGGCCTTGGCCCGTGCCCTCCGCAGGCGGGACCAACGGGTGTATGAAGAGCTGATGGAGGACTATGGCCGGCTTTTGTGGACCATTGTCTCCGGGATTTTGTCCGGCGTCGGGACGCGGGAGGATGTGGAGGAGGTGATCTCCGACGTATTCTGGGAGCTGTGGCGGCAGCCGGAGCAGTTTGACCCCAAACGGGGCGAGATTCAGACGCTCCTCCGAGTCAAGGCACAGTCCAGAGCCATCGACCGCCTGCGGAAGCTGTGCCGTGCGCCTACCGTCCCTTTGGAAGAGGCGGAGGAGGCCTCCGGCGGAGACTTGTGGGAATGCATTTCACAACGAGATACGGTTCGAGCCGTCTGCCGCCTGTTGCGAAATACAAAGCAGCCGGATCGGGAAATTTTGACCCTTCGGATTTTGTACGGAGTCAAGCCGGCGGATATTGCGGCCAAGCTGCATTTGCCGGTGCAGCAGGTGTATGAGCGGCTCCGCCGGGGAAAGAACCGTCTGGCCGAAAGCTTGAGACAGGAGGGAATCGTATGAATGAGTTTTGGGATGTCCTGACGGACCGGGATTTGCAGGAGCTGGAGCCCCGGGATTTGCCCTATGCCGGGACCCGGGGCATGGTAAGGCGATTTCGACGCCGGATCCGGCCCAAGCGGCGTAGCGTGTACCGCGCCCTGGCGGCGGCCGCTGCCCTGGCCCTGCTGAGTCTGGGAGTCTGGGCAGGATATACAAGCTGGCGTATGCCGGACGAAGCGGAGCCGTATACCGGCGATCCGATCCAGGTGCATGAGGAAAATACCTATACGGTGGACCCGGACACCGGGCTGTATGAGCCGGAAGAGGAAACCGGCACAAATGGGCCGGAGGCTTGGTCGGACCAATGGTTTTTGACCCAAGCTGTGGAGGTTCTGGAGCTGGTCGGCAAGGAGGATGTGGACCGGTCCCGCCTGACTGTGACGCGGCAGACCAATCAGTCCTGGAACCGGGAAGAGGTGGTGGTTAATTTCTCCGGAGGGGACGACCCGCGCTCGGTCAAGTTCGATGGGCAGAGCGGTTATCTCATTGGTGCAACGGCATTTGATACCGCCAGAGAAGACGGCGTGCCCATGGACGACGAGGCGGCTCTGGCGGCGGCGCAGGGGTATTATGACGCGCTTCCCTATGCCGAAGGATATGAGTACCGCTACGTGGAGAAATTCGACGATCAAAGCTGGATGTATTGCTTTGACCGCCCGGTTTCTGTGGAGCTGTGGGGCGAAGCGCAGATTCTGTACAGTGCTTATGAGGAGGTCCGGATCATCATTGACTCCTGCACCGGCGCATTTCAGGACTCCAATTGTTTTTACGTTCCGCTTTTGGACGATCATCAGCCCGGAGATGAGCCTCTGCCGGAGGCGCAGGCCAGAGCCATAGCAGAGGGGTTGGGCGTCCTGGCCCAGGATGTGGAGCAGTATGCCGTTACGGCCTCCCTTTCGGTGTGCCTGCCGGAGCCGGAGCAGGTTGCGTGGCTGAAGCGGGCCCCGGAGGACGGAGCAGCCTCCGGCGGGGAGCGAACGGAGACGGCGGAAATCGAAGAACCTTCCGGCTACCGTTACTATGAGGTGACCCGGCTGGGCTGGCGTCTGCGTTATGATGGGGAACTAGACGGCTTCGCCGACAGCTATGAAATTTGTATCGATTTGTACACCGGGCAGGTCTTGTCCATCGATATGACCAGGTGACCCCAGAACTTTCCGGTTGCGCTTCCCGAGCGCTTGCAGTAAAATGGGGAGGATAACTGCAAAAGGTGGGGACGCTTATGACGGAAGTCATTTGTCACAGAGGCTACAGCAGCCGGTATCCGGAAAATACCATGCTGGCTTTTCAAAAGGCGGTGGAAACGCAGGCCGATGGAATGGAATTGGATGTGCATCTTACCCGGGACGGAGAGGTGGTTGTGATGCACGATGAGCTGGTGGACCGGACCACCGACGGCACGGGCTTTGTCAAGGACTATACCTGGGCGGAGCTGCGCCGTCTGGACGCCTCAGGCCCGTTTCGTGGGAAAGTGCGTCCCCAACGGGTTCCCGCGTTGAAAGAGTATTTGGAGTTCATTGCGCCGACGAATTTCAAAACAAACATTGAGCTGAAAACGGAGACGTTTGACTATAACGGCATCGAGGAAAAGGTCTGGAATTTGGTACAAGCGTTCGGCCTGGAGGACCGAGTCCTGTTTTCCAGCTTTCATGCCCAGTCGTTGCTGCGGCTTAAGGAAATTGCCCCGGCGGCGCCCTGCGGACTTCTCAATAAGGATAAGCTGCCTCACGCCGGACGGGTGATCCGGGATTTTGGGTTTGAAGCCTATCATCCGTTGTATCTGCGCCTCCGGCCCAGTGTGATACGGGATCTGAAGGAGCACGGCATACAAATTAATACCTATACGGTCAATGGCCACGGCTCCCTTACATATCTGTTGGCATGGGACGTGCATTCGGTAATTACCAATTATCCGGAACGCGCCATAGCGCTGCGCCGGCTGATGCAGGGGAAAACAGCATTGACAAACCCAAAAAATGTGGTAAAATAGCTACAAATCTGCCAAATGCAATGCGGAAACCAAGCAGGGGAGAAGGCCTATAGCGAGGGGGGACGGTGTAAGCCCCCGGTCGGAGCCCTGCCAGCCATTTCCAAGCGGCCCGGGACGACCGGGACGGGCGCTCCCGTTACAGAGCGGCTAAGATGCCGGATTTCCCGGCAATTAGGGTGGTACCGCGTGCACAGCCTCGCCCCTAAGCAAGGGGTGGGGTTTATCTTTTTTCTGCAGGCAGGCTGCGGCCTGCCCGCAGCGTGCGGTGGGAGATCCGAATTTGATTACAATATGGAGGTATTGTCCAATGAGCCACAAATTTTACGGCGTCAATGAGCTCCGGGAGATGTTTTTGTCTTTTTTTGAGAGCAAAGGGCACCTGCGCCTGCCCAGCTTTTCCCTGATTCCCCAGAACGACCAGTCTCTGCTGCTGATCAATTCCGGCATGGCGCCTATGAAGCCCTACTTTAAGGGCGAAGTGGAGCCGCCCCGGCGACGGGTGTGCACCTGCCAAAAGTGCATCCGCACCGGAGACATTGAAAACATCGGGAAAACGGCCCGGCACGGCACCTATTTTGAAATGCTGGGCAATTTTTCCTTTGGAGATTACTTCAAGCGGGAGGCCATTGCCTGGAGCTGGGAATTCCTGACTCAGGTGGTGGGCCTGGAGGAGGACCGGCTGTACCCCTCCATCTATGAAAATGACGAGGAAGCCTTTGAGATTTGGAATCGGGAGATTGGAATTCCCGCAGATCGGATTTTCCGGTTTGGAAAAGAGGATAATTTCTGGGAGCATGGCTCCGGTCCCTGCGGCCCCTGCTCGGAAATTTACTATGACCGGGGAGAGAAGTTCGGCTGTGGAAAACCGGATTGCACGGTGGGCTGCGATTGCGACCGGTATATGGAGGTTTGGAATAACGTATTTTCTCAGTTTGACCACGACGGACACGGCCATTATTCCGATTTGGCCCAAAAGAATATCGATACCGGCATGGGTCTAGAGCGGTTGGCTGTGGTTTGTCAGGATGTGGACAGTCTTTTTGATGTGGACACGGTGATGAACATCACCAACCGGGTCACGGCACTGACGGGCGCCGCTTATGGCCAGAGTCACAGGACGGATGTGTCTCTGCGGGTCATAACGGACCACATTCGGGCCGCGACCTTTATGATTGCCGACGGCGTCCTGCCCTCCAACGAGGGGCGGGGCTATGTGCTCCGCCGCCTGCTGCGCCGGGCCGCCCGGCACGGCAGGCTCCTGGGCGTCCAAAACCCCTTCCTGTTCCAGGTGGTGGAGACGGTGGTTCATGAAAACGAGGGCCATTACAGCGATCTCCGGGAGCGGGCGGATTATATCATCCGGGTGGTTCGTACGGAGGAGGAGAACTTTGCCCGGACCATTGACGGCGGCATGAAGATTTTTGCCGATTTGATGGCCAGCCATAAGGCCAAGGGTGAGACGGTATTTTCCGGCGCCGATGCCTTTAAGCTCTACGATACCTACGGCTTCCCCATTGATTTGACGGCGGAGATGGTGGAAGACGAGGGCATGACGGTGGATCAGGAGTCCTTTGCCAAGCTGATGCAGGAGCAAAAGCTTCGGGCCCGGGAGGCCCGGAAGGCCCTGGGAGATTTGGCTTGGGCGGGCATCGACCTGGGACTGGACAGCACGCCTACAGAGTTTACCGGCTATGAAAAGGATACGGATACGGCCAGGGTTCTGGCGGTTTGCGTGGGAGACGAGGTCACGGGGGTGATTGCCGGCGGCGAGACCGGCATTGTGGTTCTGGACCGGACGCCCTTTTATGCGGAAATGGGCGGTCAGACAGCGGACCACGGTACGATCACCGTGGGCCAATCGGTATTTCAGGTGACCAACGTTCAGAAGGACAAAGCGGGAAAGTATCTGCACTATGGTAAGCTCCAGGCCGGGGAGATCAAGGTGGACGATTCGGCGGTGGCAGCCATTGACGTGGCGCGCCGGACTGCCGTTCGCCGGGCGCATTCGGCGACCCATTTGTTGCAAAGCGCTTTGGTCCGGGTTTTGGGAGACCATTGCCACCAGGCGGGCTCTCTGGTGGAGCCGGACCGGCTGCGGTTTGATTTTACCCACTACGAGGCCATTTCCAAAGAGGATTTGAAGCGAATTGAAGCGGAGACCGTGGGAGAGATCCTCTCGGGAGCGGAGGTGGAGACCTTGGTGCTCCCCCTGGAGGAGGCCAAGCAGCTGGGCGCCACCGCTTTGTTTGGAGAGAAGTACGGCGACACAGTGCGGGTCGTCAAGATGGGAGATTTTTCTCTGGAATTCTGCGGCGGTACCCATTTGGACAACACGGCGAAGGCCGGACTCTTCCACATTGTGTCGGAGTCCTCCATTGCTTCCGGCGTGCGGCGGATTGAGGCGGTGACCGGACCTGCGGTTCTGGAGCAGCTGGCCAAGGCGGACGAGACCATTGCCAAAGCGGCGGAGGCGGTGAAGGCCAACCCGGCAGAGCTGGTGCGAAAGGCGGAGCAGACGGCGGCTGAGTTGAAAGAAGCCCGCCGGATCATTGAGCAGTATCAGGCCAAAGAGTCCGCCGGAGGTGCGGATGAAATTCTCCGGAGCGCTGGGAATATAAACGGTCTTCATGTGGCGGTGCGGAAGCTGTCCCAGGGGGATGCCAATTCGCTGCGGCAATTGGGGGATGCGCTCCGGGACAAGGACCCTGCCGTTGTGGCGGTGTTGGCTTTGGTGGGAGAGAAGGTCACCTTCCAGGCGGTCTGTGGAAAGGACGCCGTTGCCCGGGGGATTCGGGCCGGGGATGTCATCAAGGCAATTGCTCCGATTTGCGGAGGCCGGGGCGGCGGCAAACCGGACTCTGCAATGGGCGGCGGCTCCGATTTGAGCAAAGTGGATGCGGCCTTGGCGGCTGCGGAGGACTTCGTTGCGGCCAAACTGGCGTAAAAGCTTCTCCCTGCGCGGGCTTTTCCATGAGGAAGCCCAGGCGCAAGGAGACGGCTGCTATGGCAGGCATCTTGTTTGACACGGTAGGAGGGCGTATATGTACGAGGAAATAAGAAGCCGGATGGAACAGGCCGTTTCGGAGCTGCTGGCGGCTGCGAAGCTGAAGCGGGGGGATTTGCTGGTGATCGGCTGCTCCTCCAGCGAGGTGATGGGACAGCGGATTGGAACGGGCTCCAGTATGGAGGCGGCGAAGGCGGTCTATGCCGGTTGTGCTCCCGTTTTGTCCAGAGAGGGAATTGCCCTGGCGGTGCAATGCTGCGAGCATTTGAACCGGGCCTTGATTGTGGAGCAGGCGACGGCGGAGCGGTATGGCTATGAAATGGTCAACGTCCGCCCACAGCCCAAGGCGGGCGGCTCCCTTGCGACGGTGGCCTGGGAGAGCTTTTCCCATCCGGTGGCGGTGGAGCACATTCGGGCCAAAGCGGGAATGGACATCGGCGGAACCCTCATTGGAATGCATCTGCAAGAGGTTGCCGTACCGGTGCGGTTATCGGTGTCGCGAATCGGAGAGGCCGTTTTACTGTGCGCCAGGACCCGTCCCAAATTCATTGGAGGCGAGCGGGCTCAATATTGCCCTGACCTCCGATGAATCGGGGATTGAATGGGGATGACGGCAGAGCGCTAGGCGGGGAGGCGATGCACATGGGGCAAACCGGCGTCACGCTTCAGCAGATGCTGGATGCCAGGGAGCGCCGGTCTCGCCGGCAGCGGGCCATGCTGAACCAGCTGTCCGGTGGGGCAGGGTGCCTGCTATGCCTGACCATGAACATCGCCGGAGCCGTCAAACGCACGCCGCTCATCCGCTTGCTGTTTGACGAGGGGGTCCGGCTGTTTGAAGATTTGCATATTCCGGTCCTTTCCCGCCAAGTCCTGGATGAGCAAACAGGGCCGGAGGCGTTTTGGCTGGTGGCTGCCGGGGCCGAAGAGGTGAAACAGGCGGCCCGGCGGCTGGAGGACCGGTTTCCCGCCGCCCGGTTGTTTGATTTCGACGTCTTGGATGGGGACGGCCAAAAGCTTTCCCGTCCTGCTGCCCGGGCGTGCCTGATTTGCGGCGGCCCGGCCGCCCTGTGCGCCCGCAGCCGCAGACATGGCTTGCCTGCGCTGCAGGAGGCGACGGAACGGCTGCTCCGGGACTTTGTCGGAGAGCAGCTGGCCCGGTGCGCCCATTCGGCGCTGCTGGGCGAGCTGTATACAACGCCTAAGCCCGGGCTGGTGGACCGGAGCAACTGCGGCGCGCACAGCGACATGGATTTACCGTTATTTGAAGCAAGCGCCCGGTCCTTGTATCCCTACTTTGTGGAAGCGGCGAAGCTGGGTATGGCGGCCTGTGAGCCGGAGGGACTTCGGCAGGCGGGCCGGGAGGGAGAAGCGGCCATGTTTTCCGCCACCGGCGGCGTCAACACCCACAAGGGGATGGTGTATTCTATGGGGCTTCTTCTGTACGGCATGGGAAAGGCCTTGACCTCCGGCGGAGATGCCTGCTTGCTGGCCGGCGCCATGGCCCGGGCGGATGAACTTGAGGCGCCCCGCCGGGGTCCTGCTTCTACTACCAACGGCGGTCGGGTCCGCGCCCGGTACGGCGTTGGAGGCATTCTGGAAGAGGCGGCGGCCGGTTTTCCCCATGGGCAGTTTGCCTCCCGGCGCATCGCATTTTACCGCAGGCTGGGGGCCTCCAACCCGGAAGCTTTAACCTTGTGCGACCTGATGGCAGAGCTGGAGGACACCAACCTGCTCCATCGGGGCGGATGGGAGGGGCTGACCTTTGTCCGGAGCCGGGCCAAAGCGATCGGCACGCGACCGGTTACAGAGCGGGAGCAGGCGCTTTGGGAGCTGGACCGGGAGCTGATCACCCGCCGCCTCTCCCCCGGCGGCAGCGCAGATATGCTGGCCCTGGGGCTGTTCCTGTGCAGCTGGGAAAAGCTTTCCTCCAGCTTGTTTTGACCAGAACAGGAATCGGAGGAAACGATTTGAAGAAATCAGGCAAGAAGCAGTCGCTGCTTTTTGCCTGTTTTTTGTATTATTTCAAGATATAAGACCGTAAACACACAATAATTTGGGCATTTTAAACAAAGATGAGTTGACAATTTGAAAAGAAAATGTTAAACTTTATGTAGAAATCCGTCGGGTTATTCGGTAGAAATGAGAGGGTTTTGTTTTGCCGTTTCAAGGATGTGTGTTGTAGGATGATGGGGCAAGTACGTGTCGGTTGTTCCCTGAGATTTTGGAAGGAGGCAGGTATGAAAAGGATGCTGCGTTTTCAGCTTTCCCGGATGGTTCGCTGTCGGGAATACCGGGTTGCGATGCTGCTGTCCTCCCTGGTTGCATGCGGCGCATTCCTGGCGGAGGTCGTGGCCAACTGGCGGTTGGATCGGTCCGCCATCCTGTCAGCCGGCGAGGTGACGGCGTTGTATGGAATCGGCCGGGGGTGGAACGTGTTTTCGGCGCTCTGGCCGTTTCTTGTGGTTCTCCCCTTCGCTACCTCTTTTCCGGAGGACCGGAAGAATCAGTGCTTGGCTCCGGTGGTGACCCGCAGTTCCTATGGAGATTATCTGAGCAGTCAGGTTCTTGCTTCCGGCTTGGGAAGCGCCAGTGTCGTGTTTCTGCCCCTACTTTTAAATTTGCTCCTGTGTTATTTGGCGTTTCCCAGCAATCACAACATCAAGCTTGCCTCTTACCAGGGGAATATGTATGCAGCGGTGCTACTGGGAGAGAATCGTCTGTATACCTCCTTGGGTACGACCTATTTCCTGCTTCCCCTTTACTTTTTCAGCCCGTTTTTGTACCAAATGATGTATCTGACTGTGCTGGGGCTGTTCAGCGGGTTGTGTGGAGCGGCGGTGACGGCACTTTCCTTCCGTTGTTTCCAATCGAAAATTCTGCTGTTCCTACCCCTGTATGCCGTGTCGGTGATCACGCTTTATGCCAGAGGGATTTGGATGAACGCTGCGCTACATTCCGGAGCGCGCTATTTCGACCCATACCTTTGCGATTATCTGGCGCCGTTTGCGACCCGGGACTGTAGTCCCGTGTATTTTGCCGGAATTTGCTTGGGATTGCTTCTGCTCATTTTTGGGATGCTCCGCTGGGCAAAGCGTCATGCGTTCCGATTCATGCAGGGGTAGATTTATGATGCGGCGGTATGTCAGGCGGCTGTTTTTACCGGTTCCCTTGGTGCTACTGCAAAGGTGCCTGGATATATCGGCAGGGGCCGATCCGGAAGCGCCGGAGGTGATGCTGTTGCACGCTGTGGCGGGGCGTGTCACCTCCGGCGGAGTCTCTGCCTTTGTCTTAACCTGGGAGTGCGTTGCGTTTTTGCTGTTGTTTCTCGTTCTGTACGGGGATTTTATCGCAGAACAGCAGCGGACTGGGGCAGTATATCGTTTTTCCCGAATCCCGTCCCGAGGCCCTTGGTTTTGCCGGCAGGTATTTTCCCTAGGAGGCTATGCGTGCGGGTATTGCGGAATTTATGTGGCGCTGCACGGGGCGATTTCCGCAGTTCTTTCCGAGGGAGCCTGCGGGCCCCGGTTTTATGGGACGGTCCTGTCCCTGTGGCTGATTTTTTCCCTCATTGCATTTGGCTTTTCCGTTGGGTGTAATTTTATGTGCGGCCGGTTTGGCGCTTCCGTAGGGATTGTAGGAATTTGCTTGACGCTGGCTTTGGCGGCAGCGCTTTCTACACAGCTCGGCGTGCCCGATTGGGTTTCCGTGGTCAACCCGGCTTCTTTTTCCGAGACATTTTTTACGGATCGAGCTATGACGCTCCAGAAGCTGGGAGCGCTATGCCTGGAAGTGTTGCTGGTGACGGTTCCGGCCGGCCGGCCGGTATTTTTCCACCTGTGATATCTTTACAGTGGAAGGAGAGGGATAGTTTTGATACATACAGTTACAATCGAACGGCTCAGCAAGAAGATCCGGGGAACGGTGGTGTTGCAGGACGTTGGGATGCGTCTAGAGTCCGGAAAGGTGTACGGGCTTGTGGGAGACAACGGCTCTGGAAAAACCATGCTGATGCGGGCCATATGTGGATTGATCCTTCCAGACTCCGGGGAAATCCGATTTGACGGCGAGTCCCGGGCGGCGCGAAACCCCACCATCGGAGCGATGATTGAGAACACCTCACTCTACCCGGATCTGACAGGGATAGAAAATTTACAGCTTCTGGCCAAGATTCGACGTCAGATTGGGCGTAATCAAATACAGGCAGCCATAAAGCGAGTCGGCCTGGACCCGGGAGATAAGCGGACGTACCGCAAATACTCCCTGGGCATGAAGCAGCGGCTTTTGCTGGCTCAGGCAATTATGGAGCAGCCGGATCTTTTGCTTTTGGATGAGCCGTCCAACGCGCTGGATCAGGAGGGCGTCGCCATGGTGCATCAGGTGATGCATCAAGAGGCCGGTCGGGGGGCAATTGTTTTACTTGCCAGCCACATCCAAGTGGATATCCGCAGCCATTGCGCCCGGGTCTATCAAATGGAGCACGGCGTTTTGCAGGAGGTGTCCCCATGAAAAAATGGCAGATTTGGTATGTATGCCTGGGGGCGCTGTTTCTCCTGTCGGGGGTTGTGGGTTGCCTTCTGCTGCATTTTGCGCCGGATGCCGGTTTGGCCGGGGTGAAGTCTGTTGCGAACCTAGCCCGGCTGCCCGTGCGGCTGGTCTGGGCGCAGGGGGACGTGGTGGAGGGAAATGAAACCGCTGCGTTGGCCTTGGAAGACTTGACCGGCAATCAGCAGCAGTACGTGCAGGAGATGTTGGCGGCCGATTTGGCTGTCCTGGCCACGGCGACAGGGGAACTGGACATTACCAGCAGTACCCTCGGTCAGGAAATTGTGGTCGAACGGGTGCTTCAGGGGAACGGCTTGGATGCAGGGAGCACGTGCACGGTCTGGCAGGAGTATGGCCTGCAGGTGATAGATGGGGAAATCGCATACAACAATGTTCTGAACCTGATGCAGCCGGGAAAACAGTACTTAATTTTCTTGACGGATCAGTCCTTGAACCGGGTTTCGGATGACCGGAATTATCTCGTTGCCTCCACTTGGTTTGGGTATTTGCCGGTTCCGTTTTCTCCGGATGTGGCGTTGCCCGACGATTCCCGTTATGATCTATATGCCGAATGGGCGGACTATCCGGCGTTCCTCGCTACTCCCGAAATTGCGCAGGCCCGAAATGCAATTACCGTGGAATTGCTGCAGCACTATGGGCTGTATGAAAGTGGCTCTGACTGGTGAAATTATGGCGAGTGAATAATTTAACATAGAACTATATAAAATAATAATATTTATAGCGCAGAAAACAAACAGCTTGTTTTCTGCGCTATTTTTACCACTTTTATAAAAGAATATTTGCAAAAATTAAGTTTTGAAACAGCTTCTTTATATTTGAAGTCTGTATGGCGACCGGCAGGAGACTATGTCGCCCCCGGCGCTGCAGACATGGCGGCCAGACGGTCTGCAGTCTCCTGAGGGGTCAGATTCGACACGTCCAGCTTGCGGGTTTGAAGACCGGCGTACCGGGGCAGGCGCTCCGGACTTCGGATGAAAATGCCGGCCGACCGTTTTTCCCGGGACACATCCTGCTGCAGCCGCTTGCATAAAGCTTCCCGGCTGCAGACCAGACTGACGGGTAAAACCTGCCACCCGGTTGTGTCCAGACGGGACAGAATTTCGTCCAAGATGCTCTGCTGGTCCATGACCCAGCAGAAGATGATATGACGCAGGCAGGAGCATCGGAGAAAATTGTTTAGCAGGCAGCAGATGTTGTCCAGGACCATCTGTTTGGTCTCCGGATTGACCTGGAAGGGATGCATGTCCCAGCACCAGTCTCCGTCCAGAAACACGCTGTCGGGTAGCTTTGTTTTGAGAAGCCGGCAGGCTGTGGTTTTGCCGATTCCCATGGTTCCGCCGATGAGATATAGGGTTTTCACAAAGAGCCTCCTTTTGCGGATCCTGCTTCGGAGTGAAAGGGCTCGTAGTGGATGTACTCCACATTGCCGGGCCGAGCTGTGACCCGACACATAAAATGGTAGACCTGACGGCGGAGCTCCTCTTGAGCGGCCTTCGGGTGCAGGGTGAGATCCGGGTATATGGGCGGACTGAAGGTCACCGTCATACCGGGACGTTTGACCCAGCGGAACAGCCCCCGCCGTTTGCGGTAAGTGACTGCCATGGCCACCACAGGGGCATTCCATTTCACCGGGTACCGAAAGGAGGTCCCTGAAAAGGGACGTACGCCGGTGTAGTAGGGCCAGATGTGCGCTTCCGGATAAATACCGATGCAAGCTCCCTGATGAAACCGGCGCCCCACTGCCTCCAAAAAGGCCGGAAGCCCGCTCAGCTCAGAAGGGACCGGAATGCAGCCGATGAGCTGAACCAGGTTGCGCAGACCGGGGATCGACACGGCGTCCGGATTGGCGATGACATAGCTGCGCTTGGGAAAGGCGGCCATAGCGGGAAGAAAGGCGTCCAGGTATTGCGTATGATTCCCGTATAGGAAATACCCGGAGGAGCCCAAACGGCGCAATTGCCTATGATTTTCAAATTTCAGGCCCAGGTAAAGCTTGCAAATCAGAAAGACCACCGGAATCGCAATCCAGTAGTATATCATAAAGGATGCCAAAGCCCACAGCCGGGATGGGTGAAGGAAGGGAAAGCTTTGATCCACCACCTGGGTTCGGATGTGGTTGCCGGCAAAGTCGTCGTGGAGGGGATCGGAGTAATAAATGGTGCGTTTAGCCATGACGCGCCTCTTTTGCAGCGTCCAGGAGCATGCCCTCCATGGCGTCCATGCAACGGTCAAAATCAAACTGCTGGGCATAGCCTAGGTAGGACTGGCTGCAGGCCCTGCGCTCTTGGGGGTGATCCAGCCAGTAGTCGATCTTTTGCGCCAGATCGCCGGAGTCGTTGCAGCGGAACAAATTCCGGTCCGACAGGGCGAAATAGCGGGTTGCGCTGCGGGGAGAGTCGGAGATCACCGGTACCTTACCGCAGGCAAGGGCTTCCAGACAGGCAATGGCTTCGATTTCAATTTCCGCCGGATGGACGTACAAATCGGCCAAATTGATGATCCGAATTAAATCCGGGCGGCTGTGAAAGCCATAGATGGGAGGCAAAATACCTCGTTTGGCAGCTCGCCGCTCCAGCGCCTTCTGCTGCGGCCCCTGTCCGGCCAAAACCAGTTGGATTCGGCTGCTGTGCCGGGATTTGGCCACGGCATCGATCAACACCCATTGGGCCTTCTCCCGGGAGTACCGGCCGGTGGAGAGAATGACGTATTTTCCCTCCAGCTCCTTGGGCCGTGGATACGCCTTGCAGGTGAATGCCCGGTTAACCCCATTGGAAATTACGTAGTGACGGGTGGGTTGGGTGACTTGCTCGAATAAATCGCAAATAAACTGCGTGGGATAATGAACGCAGGTACAGTATTGGTACAGCCGCCGGTAAAAGAAGCGGTAAGTCATTTGATTGACTCGCGGAGCGTTCATTAAGAAAATGTGATTGGTAAAATTCTCTGCCTGACAATGGAAGCCGGCGGTCAGGGGGATTCCCTTTTCCCGGGCCAGTACGGCTGCGGCGTGGCCCAATGAAAAAGGCACCATCACGTGCACCACATCCACGCCTTCCAGGGCCTGCTCCAGGACCGGCCGCAAGGGCCTTGCCAGGCTCACGCCGTTTTTGGCGACATACTGGTTGAAAACGCCGAGATTGCGGGTGGGGACTACAAAATGATCTGGTTCTCCAGCCCGGCTGGCATCCGGACTGACCACACGGACTTGGTGCCCTTTTTCCCGCAGGGTGCGAATCAGATTCATGGCCGCAATGGTAGTGCCGTTATTTTCTTCCCCCAGGACATCGCAAATGACTGCAACAATCATCCGGTTTCCGTTCCTCTCATCCAAACAAAGTTTGTCTATCGCCGCAACAGACAAAAAAATTATACACCAAATCGAATTCATGTAAATACCCAATCTGTGAAATATGGGGAAAGGAGCCGGAGGCGGACAGGGGGCTGATCACACGCTTCTGGAGGCTGCGGAACATCTGACTGCCGGGGAACGGAAAAAGGCACAGGAAGCGACGGGGGACAGGGCTGTACCGGCGGCATAGAAATGCTAATGAACGGCTTTGGAAAAGACAGTAATCTCGCTATTTTCTTCAAAGCCGTTTTTCTTATAAAAGCGGTATGCCGGGACATTTCGTTCCGTGAGGAGCACGATATGCGCAATGCCCTTTTGGGACAAGATTGCTTCTATCTCGCTGATAAATTTTGATCCGATGCCATTTTGCTGCAGTTCAGGAAGAATCCCAAACTCTTCTATCCAGTATTCTGTTCCCTCGTACCAGCTTTTTATCCTCCCCAATGCAATTCCAACTAGGATATCATTTTGATAAATTCCAAAAGACAGGGAACTCCGATTTTCCATAATTTCAGAAATATATTCATGAAGCTGTTGGCAGGTCCAAGTGTCGTTCCATGGCGTTTTGGAGAATGTATTAAGAAAGACGATCTTGACTGCATCAATATCATTTATATTTAATTGTCTCGCATTCATCTTAATTCCTCCGAGCGCAGCTGTATATTTGCAGTTAGAGGCGAGGGACGATGGCGCGGCTCCCCAGCGTTGGGGGGCGCGTTCCCTCCAAGCGTGTCCGGGGGAGAAGACCATCTTCTGAAAATCCAGATAGACTGGCGAGAATAAATATTAAAAAACAGGCTTGGCACGTTGCAAAGCTCATCGAACTGCTATGCTAGCTTAAGACATAGCTAAGTAAAAAACAAATCGGCTAATTTTTCCCACAAAAGGGGCTGGCCGATTTGCCTTTTTGGTGTATGCTTATTGTGTGAAAAACAAACAACAGCAAGAACAGTTTAGCGCATATGAGCGCAGAGGTCAACTGGTTCTTGCATGCAATTCAGAAAAAATTTGATCGAGGACGGTACCGGTAAGGTTGGTTGGCGCACAGCTTGAGGAACTGGACTACGGGAAGCTGTATGAAGCGTATTCGACAAATGATCGGAAATCGGCAGCCGATGCAAACGTAATGTTTGAGATAATCTGCTATGGATATCAGTGCGGTATCTACAGCAACAGGGACCTGGAAGAAGCCTGCCGGTACCGAGTGGATTTTATGTGGCTGCTGGGAGGTGAACAGTACCGGATCACTGTAGCTTTGCCCGGTTTCGGAAACGGCATGCAGAAGCGATGAAGGATCTGTTCTGCCAATATGTCAAAGTACTGGAAGCAGAGGGAGAAACGGATCATGAAGTCTGCTTTGTTGACGGAACAAAACTGGAAAACAGAGCAGGCAGATATACGTTTGTATGGCGAGGCAGTACAGAAAAGCATCTGGCGAAAGTCAAGGCGGCGGTATAGGAAGAGATTCAAGTCACAAATCTGCAGGAGTTCAAAGAGCATCTGCAGAAGAAAGGGGAAGAGATCATGTTTGTGTATGGTACAGGGAAGTGGAACGGTGAAGAGCAAAAGGAATACGAGTAGCTTTGAAAATATCTGGAACGCTAAGAAAAGTACGAGGAGCAACGGAAGATTATGGGAAATAGTCGGAACAGCTATGCCAAAACAGACTCGGACACCACATTTATGCGAATGAAGGATGACTATATGGGAAATGGGCAGTGAAAGCCTGCGTATCATGTGCAGAGCTGAAATAACATTCAAACTTGACACGTGGCTTTTCTCCCATTATAATAATAAACAAGCTATCGGGGTGTGGCAAAGCTTGGTATCGTGCTTGTTCGGGTCCAAAGGTTGTGGGTTCGAATCCCGCCACTCTGACCATGCGGAGTGTCCTTATAGGATCTGAGTATAATTTCTTTACCTTCATAACTCTGCAGGGCGTCCAGCCAGACGCCAGTTTTGCTATACCCTTTTTTGAATCGTCCAGGTTTTCGCCAATCCACATTTGGTGTCTTGAATTTTAATAGTTACACTTTCTCGATGAGATATATAAAAACGCCATGCATAGTCTCGAAAGCGAGAAAGTTAAGACAATAGCATAAATATTAACAAATTATAACCTAATTATAAGTTCAATTGTAAAATTATAGATAAAATGTGCAGAAAATTTTTATAGATATATAAAATGCAGCTAACAGTTGCTGTATTAGAGGAGGGAGAGACATGAGGGCAAAAGTAAGTTCAATAGTCTCTCAAGTTATATCTATTCTCCTTACTGGTTTACTGCCTTCGTTTCTAACTAGTTTAATTCCCATACCATTCACTGTCTTGGCTATCATAATTTGTGTTCTTTTAGCAGTTATATTTTCTCTTATCCAGGCTCAAATAATAGGTAAAACTACTACAACGCTCGAAGAACTCAACGATTTTAAGGAAGAAAATATAAAGTTAAAGCAACTAAATAGTGATCTTGAACAGGAACTTGCCTGTAAGAAAAAAGTCATTGAAAAATATACTCACAATAGTTATGCTGCGACGGGAATTGTATTCAATACGCATTTCACTAAAGTGCTGCTTGCATATCATGAACGCCAAAAACGATGGATTCCTCCTGGTTCTCATATTAATGGCGTCGAATATTTTCATGAAATAGTCCTTGAATCTGCAAAAAGAGAGACTGGATATAGTGTTAAGTTTCACGAATCCCATGATTACGAAAAATATACAGATGCTAATTGTTGTGTTGTTCCTAGTCCATTTTCTGTGCAGATTGAAACACAAATTACCGGAGAGGGCCATGAAACTCATTATGATGCATTGTATATTTTAGTAGCGGATGAAAACGAAGAAATTTTAAAACCAGGAACTCATAGAATCAAGTGGTTAGAAATAAGTAGACTAGAGGCATTCTCAAGAAGAAATAACACTTATCCAGATGTAGTTCAAAGTGTAAACGACGCGCTCAAAATTGTACATCCACAGAAAGGGGGAACACAGGATGGAAATAAATAACTGCTGTTTCTCTTTAAGGGGCTACAATAAAGCTTGCTGGATGATTGAACAGCAATGTAATCTCGATTGTAAATTTTGTTTTCATAATCAATTTGAAACAAAAAAATATTGTGGAAATAACAGGGTTTTGGATTATATGGTAGTGCTCTCGCAACTTCGAGAAAAAAATATTAGACATGTCATTCTTTCTGGGGGGGAACCGCTATTATCCCCCGATTTGTTTAGCATTATTTTTTTGCTGCAAAAAAATGGTTTTTCCATAAGTATAAGCACAAATGCTGTTAGAGCAACACCTATATTCTGTCGCAAGTTAAAACAGACCACCGTAAAAAAACTTACAGTAAACATAGCTGCTATATGCGATAATAATGGTGAGATTATTCAAAATTATAATTCAAATTCCATAATTAATGGAATTCAAAATCTAACTTCATCCGGATTTTCTGTGACTTTAAATAATATTCTCCACAAATTTACAACTAAAGATATTCTTGCGCAAAATATCGAATATGCTACTCGATGGGGTGCAAAAGTTATTTCGTTTACAGTGCCTGTGTGCAAATCCTTTTCCGGATGTTACGAAAATGATTATTTTATAGATAATAAAACAGTAGAAAAATTACGGTTTTTTCTTGAGGAAATTGAACAACAGATGAAGCCCTTGATAGGTATCACACTGAACTGTCCAAAATGTTTTTCAAATAATTGTCCTGCCAATGCTGAAATATTTGGAGTCGGATGGAATAAAAATTTATCGACATGTTTAGTAAAACAGTATCAGGTATTACCAACATTAGAAACATTATAGCGATAATTTATTTTAGATAACAATAAATTTATGCATATGGAAGTTGATTTTTAGAGCTTGCTTACATGGATAAGCAATCAATAGATTTGGATGCTTGATTTTAGTGATTACATTCTGCGTATTTGCTTTGAATCAGTCGATTATATAATTTTCGGCATTTTGGTGTAAAAATCTCTTGTTTATTATGATAAAATAATTGATATAAAATTTTTAAATACTATAATTGCACTCGGACCACATCGGGACAAGCTATGTATCGCTTGCTCCGACTTTTTTACAAAAGCCAGAGCGCACTTGCGCCGCTGCTCCTAGCTCTCCAAATTGAACCTGCCGTGCTGGGCTTCGATTGTGTTTTTAGCAGGAGCCGCAAGTTCTGTATCGATACTCGTATTAAAGGAAAAATCTAGGCCGCTGCACACTCTGTTTTTTACCAATTCAGAAAACTTTTTAGTTTTTAGAATACGAACCTTCTTTTTATGGATTGCGTTGCAGCAAACACCACGCTGTTTGGTCAGCTCCCGTTCTGTGTGTTTTTCACAGTATAGCTGAAACAGCAGTCTTCTCTCAGCGGGTCTTAGCTGGGAAACAGCCTCCCGCAATTGAGCTGCCATTTGACGTGACAGTACTGTTTTCTCCAGCGTCTCTTTAGAATCATGGAATGGGTTGCGGATTACCTCCCGGTCTAGATCGATTTCTTCTTTCCCGGTAGAACACTTGGTAGTTTTCCCTGTCTGCCTCCAGCAGCAGACCTGCACCAGCAGAAAAAGCCGCTCCTAATCTTTAGAGTGTTGTAGCCGGTGTTTGTAGAACGCCTCATAGGACAGCGCGATGAACCGCCACCTGTCAAGTAGACAGATGAAAAAACAAAAATAGGTTTTCTCCAGGATCGCAGAATGGAAGCACTGCGCCTTGCCCGGCACAAGCAGTTCGGCACGTCCTCCGAAAAGAGCGAGGAACCCCTCATGGAGCAGTTGAGCTTTCTGTTCAATGAGGCTGAGGTATTTGCGGAAGTAAGCACAAAACAGGAAGAAGCCGTTGTTGTAGCCGCCCATAAGCGGCATAAGAAGCACGAATACACCCTGGACAACATCCCGGAGGGCATCCCCACAAAGCAGGTGGAGCATCGTCTGGAGGGCGAGGAACTGGTATGCCCTCAGTGCGGGGATACCATGACCGAGATTGGCAAAGAAGTGGTGCGCACCCTTGAGATCATTCCTGCCC